>Ga0068714_10001053_pt1 | contig 43721 bp, 38 predicted proteins | sample MTBNYHSulfiMetaG_FD_62988 | JGI IMG/M metagenome (GOLD analysis project Ga0068714, IMG submission 62988) | Enrichment culture microbial communities from rom New York Harbor, USA that are MTBE-degrading - MTBE-NYH (New York Harbor Sulfidogenic)... | ecosystem: Environmental > Aquatic > Marine >... | reverse complement strand
TGCGGGGCTATTGAAGATTTGATCTGGTCTGATTTTATGGTGCAAAATGCCCGTGCCTTTGGCTTCGGAAAATTACCTTTCAAGGTCCATCGCGTTAACATTTGCCTGACGGGGCTATGCAAAAAATGTAGTTCTTTAAAATGAGGAACCTGAAGTAACTCTCTCCAAATCTCTCCAGAGCAAAATTAAGGCTAAAATTTCGCAATAATTTCGGGTAGTTAGAACCCCGGACGCGGGTTCGACTCTCGCCGCCTCCACCATTTCTTTGAAACCCCTTGTTTTACTAGGGGTTTTTCATTTTCAAGGCCTTTTCCTGGGTCACCATTTGACCACTTTTGACCACCAGGAGGGGCCGATTACCTACCGAAACCTGTATCACCTCAAGGGCCATTACTACTTCCGCATTAAGGTTCCACGTGATCTTCAATCCTGCTTTGGACTTAGGGAGATAAAGAAGTCCTTGGGGACAAAGGACCTAAGGAATGCTAGATTCCGAGTGGCTGCTCTAAGGAGCGAGACGAAGCTTCTTTTCAACCTCTTGAGGGACCAAATGCTGACAAAGGAACGCATCCAGGAATTGGTACACATTTACTTCACCCATACCCTTGAAGAACTCGAACAGGACAGGGCTGAGGGCTATTACCTGCCCAGGGATGATGAGGACCTACGTGAGAGACTTGATACTCACCAGATTCTTCTCGGTGAGTGACGTGAGGCTCTAGCACATGGACAACACAAGGCGATGGCTGGGGTCATAAAAGATTTTATTGAATCTCAGAAGCTAGATATCCAACCTGGCTCACCGGACTACCAAAGGTTTGACCTGCCCCCACGAATCAGGCCCAAGACCATGTTAAGGTCTAGGGTCGATTTTAGCCAGGAGGAAGGTCACAAGGCCACAAACCAAGCAGGACTACAATTTCCGTCAAGCAGAATCCCCTTGATGCATTGGTCGAAATAGAGTGCCTTGCAGAGCTGAAGTAGATAGCCTATCTTCCATCAAACTTAGAGAATTAAGGATAAACCAAATCGGCAAGTTTTGTTAGCCTCCGATGATTCTATTAATCAGGACTGCAACGTGGAACAGGTACCATTGCATGCGGCCTTTTTTTGTGGAGTGAAGTATGCCGTTTATAGGGGAAACCTTCGCGATCGCAACGGTATTGTGCTGGACCGTCAGCGTGCAGTTTTTCGGTGCTGCCTCGAAGAGGGTGGGTTCGACTGCGGTCAACATTATCCGGCTCCTGGTTGCGCTGATACTCTTCAGTGTCCTATTGGCAATACGTGAGGGTGCGCTGGTTCCACTTCATTTCCCCTTGCAAGCCTGGCTGCTGCTCGGTCTGTCAGGAGTCGTCGGTTTTTTTATTGGCGATATTTTTCTGTTCAAAGCCCTGGTGGAACTGGGGCCGAGGTTGGCCACGCTGCTGCATTCCCTGGCCGCGCCAGCTGCAGCGGTGATCGGTTGGCTGTTTTTATCTGAATCGTATGGCCTGTGGCAGTGGCTTGGTATCGGGGTCACTCTTTCCGGTGTTGCCATGGTCATCTTGGAGCGCAGCCCTCAGGGGGGAGGGGGAAAAGCAGGCCGGGTTACGAAGGTGACGGTTAAGGGGGCGCTTTTCGGGCTGGGAGCAATGCTTGGGCAGGCCGGGGGACTCGTTCTCAGCAAGGCGGGTATGCAAACCGAGTCGGGGTACCTGGATGCGTTTTCCGCCACGCAGATCCGGGCTATAGCCGCCTTTGCCTGTTTTGTTGTCTTTTTTACGGTTACCGGCCGCTGGGGTTACGTGGGACGTGCGCTGAAAAATACCAGGGCGCTGGCGTATACCGCTGCAGGTGCTTGTGTGGGGCCATTCCTGGGGGTCTCGCTGGCACTGCTGAGCCTGCATTATCTGAACACCGGGGTTGCTTCCACAATTCTGTCACTGGTGCCGATCACGATTATCCCTTTTGCGATCTTCATCCATAAAGAGCATGTTTCCGTGCGGGCTGTGATTGGAGCCTTGGTGGCGGTTTTCGGAATTTACCTGCTGGTGTATCCCTGAATGGAATCAACCCAACTGTGAAAACAATTACAGGCTTTGTAAAGTACTGCACTTCTTTAGCCACATAGAGCGCTCAGTTAAAAGAAGAGGCCAGGGCAGCCTGTATCCCATCCTGAACGGATAGCTGCTGATCAAGTTTCTCTCTGATGTTCATTGCCAAAGTGAACAAGGTCTCCCTGATCCTCCTTCCAATATCCCTCCTACTCTTGTAACCAACAAACCTTGACCCCTCCCTGGGTTCTCCATCCGTCCAACACGATATCTTCTCTCTTGGTGCCAGAGACAAGACAGCCAGGGCCAGCGCAAAGTCAAACTGAAGATCATGAGGGAGAGCAGAAGGCCTCCGTGGTGGGGAGAGAGTATCGCGGAGCTATGCCGTCGGGAGGGTATTAGCCCCAACCTGTATTACAGCTGGTCCAAAAAGTTTCTGGACGCCGGCAGGCGCCGGTTGAGGGGCGGCACCAGGCGGAAAGCCATGGGATCTGTCTGGAGTTCATCCAGCCCGGCAACCCGGTCCGGAACGCGTTCATCGAAAGGTTCAACCGGACGTACCGGCATGAAGTGCCGGACATGTATGTGCTTCAGACCCTCTCGGAAGTGCGGGACATCACGGATGCCTGACTGACAGAATACAACGAGATCCGGCCCCATGAGTCCCTCGGGAACCTGACCCCGGAGGAGTACAGAAAGGCCAACAAACCGGAGGAAAACTCAACTTGGCCGTGGCACAAAAAAGGGAGCTTTACACCCTGATTTCGAATTGCGAAGGGCCTCGTGAACCGTAGCTCTGGTACAGGTTCATGTCCGCCATCTCGTCCGAAGCAGTCTATGGCGGGGCAGGAAGCTTTTCCAAGGTTGTTTTCATTTCGGGACAACTACTTAGGCCAACCTATATAAACGATCATGATGGTCGACCAGACTCCCAAAAGGTTCATTGAATTTGCACTGGAATCAAAATTTCGTTTCTTCTCATAAACCATGGCATAAAGGGTGGATTGTATCGTGCCCATACCGCCGCGCCGAGAATTTTCCAGTCTTTTGAGGATATCCAGTCCATGAGTTTGGTTGCATACTTCTCATATCGCTTTTTCCCCCAGGTCCCGGAATATCTGACAACCGCGATGGTTTTTTCATTCTCTTCCCTCAACGCAATCCGCTCGTCATCGGGAATTGGCAGCGTACCCATCGTGTAGGCGGATGGCATCATGAACGCAATTCGCCAACGACCATTTTCCCCCGCCTGGCTAACTGGGGCGGTCATGGGAATTTTTTCGGATACCGGCTTTTGGCTGACGGGTGCAGTCATTGAAATGGATTCCTTTTTCTGGTTTTTCCCCCCAATGTAATCCGCCAGACGTCGAAAGCCTTCACCTCCGGCCGTTTCGAAATCACCTTCCACGTAAGTCTCTGCCACGATGTACGATGAATATTTGCGTAACTCGAAGTTGCCTTCGGTTTCCAGAACGCTGTATTTTGTTTCCTCAATTGCCATAGCGGGCGCACCCATTGAAATAATTGAAACTGCTGTAAAAAAACTTGCAATTAAAATGTTCCGAAAATTGCAAATCGTATATTTTATGATTGTGGTAGATATTTTTTGAAACCAGGTATACTCCATCTCAACCCCGCGCATTTCACAATATCCAATATCAAGTTTTTGCGGATTATCAGCCCGGGATGAGTTTTTCTACCCCACGGCCACCTCGCCCCCCCCCGCACTGGAACTTCCACGCACGTCGATGGCCGAAGTGGCCGAATGACATTCCCAGTCTCCAGTTCAAGAGGTGGACGCGCCCTATTGGGGGCACTCGAACGTCGGATCCACCGCACACCGATAGTAGACCCGAAAACCCAGCACGGCTTCGACGAGTTCGGGAACACCGGCCATGATGTCACCCTCGGTGTAGTAATCGCGTGAGTAGTACGACTGGAGGGTGCCATCGACGAACTTGACAATCGACATACCCGGGGCGCTGAAGGGAGCGCCGTTGAACATACCGGACATCGTCCATGTCGCCATGTAAACGCCGTCGGCCAGGGTCTCGTCCTCGACCGTCGTGAAAAGGTCCGAGGATCCGGCGAACAGCCGGCCGAGGAACTCGGCCATCATGTCGGGGCCGTAGATATCGACGATGGGGTCGTGGTACTCGTAGTCGTATGCCAGGTAAGGCAGCACGGCCGTCCAGTTCTCGGCATTGATCTCAACCAGTTGACGACCGACCGCCAGTTGCGCGCGGCGCAGCTGTTCCGGCGAACGCAGGCGGTTGTCTCGTCCGAGCAGCGCCCGCGGGTTGTCCGAAGCCTCAAACCCGATCCAGCTTTCGCCTCCGCTTGCAGATCCGTCGAGCGGGCAATCGAAGGTCGGATCCACCGCACACCGGTAGACCGTACGAAAGCCCCCGATTGCCAAGTCCAGGCCTGGAATGGTGGCCATGATGTCGCCCTCGGAATAGTAGTCGCGCTGGTAGTACACCAGCGCCGTGCGGGGCCGGAACTTGAAGATCGAGATGCCACTGGCCTCGTAGGGAACTCCGAGGAACTGGCCGGACATGATCCACGTCGCCGAGTAGATGTCCCCGATCAGGGTCTCGTCCTCGACAATCGTAGGGAGGTCGGGCGAGACGCCCAGGAGTTGGTAGAGGAACCCGGTCATATCCTGGATTCCGTAGATATCGACGATCGGATCGTGGTATTCGATGTCGTCCGTGTAGTACGGCAGGACTTCCACCACGTTCGTAGACTGCACCTCGAGCAGTGCACGTCCGACCTCGAGTCGCTGCTGGTAGAGCTGGGGCTGACCGGCGGTGGCCGGGGCAGGCAGGATCATGACGATGCCCGCGAGAATTGCGAATGCTTGGATCCACTTTTTCATGGATGGGCCTTCCTAACACCTTATCGCTGATAGAAAATGTGATTTCCTACGACTGGGTTTATTATATCACTTACGGGTATGGCAATTCTGAAACAACCTGAGGGTTGTTGCTTGTATCTTAACATATGTTGATACACAAACTACAAAACCCTGATTTCGAGCGACCTGATTTCTTTTCGAGCCCCTGTGACCGGATCTCCCCGAAAATCCCGGGGCCCCCTGCGGTCGGAGGTCACATTCTCACTTTTTCGGTTTTCTCAGATTTTTTTAAGTTGGTCGGATGCGAAAAACCGGTGGGGTCAGGTCCTGCCTTCTGATCTTTTTTCCAACCGGGAATAAACTGCAGGCTACAAAAGGGCAATGGGCTGCCACCCTGAGGAATATAGACGCTTTTGGGTTAAGACCTGCCCTACTCAATTGGGGAAACCAGGGTTCGCAGTCTTTATTTTAACGACATGGCTCCCAGCGCCAAAATGTTCTGACCCCAGGGGCAGTTATTTTGGGATCTTGTTGCCCCTTGACGGGGTGGCTCTTAATGGGCGACCCTTAGATTTTCTATGTGAGGGTTTGTTAAAATACAAGCTACGACCCTCAGATTTCGGAATGTGCCGACACTGCAATAAGGAGCAAATGATGTGAGCATCGTCTCCACCGATCGCACCCATACCAGGCTGCGAACCTGGGGGCAGCCAACGGTGTTGGCGCTACTGCTTTGCGCTGCGTTCTGGGTCTTGCATCGCGAATTACAGGCTGTTCACTACCGCGATGTCCGTGAGACCTTCATCGCCTTGCCGTCTCACCGCCTGCTGTGGGCACTGCTGTTGTGCGCAGCCAATTATCTGGTCCTGACCGCCTATGACCAGCTTGCCTTCCTCTATATCGGCAGGCGCATTTCGCGGTGGCGCATCGGCCTGACCGCCTTCATCAGCTATGCGGTGAGCAACAGTGTCGGCCTGGCGCTGCTTTCCGGCACCGCCGTGCGCCATCGCTTCTATTCGCGCTGGGGCGTGGCACCGGCAGACCTGTCGCGGATCGTGATGCTGAACTCCACCACCTACTGGCTCGGCATGCTGACGCTGGTTGGCTGGAGCTTCGCGTTTCACCCCCATACCTACGTGCAGGGGGGGCTTGCACAGGGTGGCGTTCGGTGGTCCGGCATCCTTTGCATGGCAATGGCCGCCAGCTACCTGGCGATGACGGTAGTGCGCAAATCCCCGCTGGGCGTGCACGGATTCGAGATGCAGGTGCCGCCGCTGCGGCTCGCGCTTGGACAGCTGCTCGTCTCGATGGCGGACTGGGCATTGGCCGCGGCGGTACTCCATGCCCTGCTTCCACCTGGCGGCCCGTCCTACGGCGTGCTGCTGGGGGCCTTCCTTGCGGCGCAGGTATTGGGGCTCATAAGCAATGTGCCCGGCGGCCTCGGCGTGTTCGAGGGCGCGACGGCGCTTCTGATGGCACCGTACCTTCCTGCCGAACAGATCATCACAGCCCTGCTTCTGTATCGCCTGATCTATTACGTCATACCGCTGACCTTCGCGCTACTGCTCCTGATCGGGGACGAAGCGCATCAGCGGCGCGCGCAGCTGCAACAACTCGGCCAGGCGCTGGGGAGCCACTCGGTGCAGTTTGCCCCCAGGATTATGGCGCTATTCACCTTCATGGCAGGTGTGCTGCTGCTGGTCTCGGGGGCAACCCCGGCGCAGCACGAGCGGCTGCACTGGATGTCCCGCCTGCTGCCCCTCGGCTTATTCGAGTCTTCGCATTTCCTAGGCAGCGTGGTAGGAGTCGCACTGCTGCTGCTCGCGCAGGCCGTGTCACGCCGCATCCATCTCGCCTATTCCCTCACGCTCGCGGCGCTGCTGGCTGGCATCGGGACCTCGTTGCTCAAGGCGTTCGATTGGGAGGAAGCCGCGCTGCTGGCATTACTCCTGCTGATTTTCCTGCCGAGCCGCGGCTTTTTCGACCGCCGTGCTGCGCTGTTCGACACCCGCTTTTCACCCGGGTGGATCATTGCCATCAGTGCCGCATTAGGCGCCTCGGTATGGCTGGGCATTTTCGCCTATCGGCACATTGAATACTCAAATCAACTCTGGTGGCAGGTGGCGCTGCAGCATGATGCTCCGCGTTTCCTGCGCGCCAGCCTGGGGGCGGCAGTAACGCTGCTGACGTTTGGAGTCTGGCGCCTGCTGCGTCCGCTACCCCACATCGCCGAGCTACCCTCGGCCGATGCGCTCGCCGATGCCGATCGAATCATCCATGCGCAGTCGCAAACCCTTCCCTTCCTTGCTCTGCTGCGCGACAAGGCACTGCTGTTCAACGGCGATCACACCGCATTCGTCATGTACGGCGTTCACGGTCGCACCTGGGTCGCGCTGGGCGATCCCGTGGGTCCGCCGGCAGCAACACCCGGCCTGATACGCGACTTTGTCGAGCGCGCCGATGACTACGGCGGCGTGCCGGTTTTTTATCAGGTGCATTCCGCGCAATTGCACCACTACGCCGACCTGGGCATGGCCTTCGCCAAGCTGGGCGAGGAAGGGCGCGTGCCGCTGCAGGCCTTCTCCCTGGAAGGCAGCATCTACAAGGATCTGCGCTGGGCGGTGAACCGGCTGACTCGCGAGCAGGTGAGCTTCCGCATCGTTGATGCACCGGCGGTTCCAGGCATTCTGCCGGAACTCAAACGTGTTTCAGACGACTGGTTGTCCAGCAAATCCGCCAGCGAGAAGGGGTTTTCGCTGGGTTACTTCGATAGTGAGTATCTTTCACGCCTGCCAGTCGCGATACTTGAACGTGAGGGCCGCATCCTGGCCTTCGCCAACCTGTTGTGTGGCGCCACCGGGGAGGAGCTTTCGGTGGACCTGATGCGCTTTGCCGCGACGGCGCCGAACAGCACGATGGAGGGCTTGTTCACCCACCTGCTGGTGTGGGGCCGGGAACAGGGCTATCGCTGGTTCAACCTGGGCATGGCGCCATTGGTCGGACTCGTCCCGTCGCCGGTGGCGCCGTTGTGGGCCCGCCTGGGTGGTTTCCTTTACCGGCACGGCGAGGCCTTCTACAACTTCGAAGGTCTGCGTGCCTACAAGGAAAAATTTCATCCGGTCTGGGAGCCACGCTATCTGGCCTATCCGGGAGGACTTGCCCTGCCCCTGGTTCTGGCGGATATCGCCGCGCTTTCGGCGGGCGGGTACATGAGAATATTCCGATGAAATAGCGGGACAAAAGTAACACCGGTCCGCTGACTGCCGTCCATTTGAACCCCGCGATATGTTGGTCAACGAGGCCACGATAACCGGCGAAACCTTCCGAATGAATCCCTTGAAACGTATCCAGGAGTTTAAGGTTTTCTTCCTTTCGAATAAAGGCCCGTCCTCCAGATCTTGAATGGCAAGACTCGACCTGATGGGCTCACAAGTCCTCAGTGCTCCTCCCCGCGAAAAGAATGTAGCCCGGGTTGAGGGTTTGATTCCCGGTGTGATGTGACCGGGGAAGACCACCGTATTTTAAGAAACGTCTCAAAGCTAAAACAAGACCATTTGTTATTTCAGCTTTCCCAGCCCACATCCAGCAGAATCCGCCACACGGAAACGCCAGCGGTGGTTCCACAATCCACAACCTCGGATATCAAAGATGCAGACCCCCCGGAAGCGCACCCGCCCGTTCAATTATGCAGGCTATATCGAGATCATGGTTCGCGGCATGGAACTGCCGGGCAGGCAGGCCTTTTACGTCTCCTTGTGGCCGATCATCCCTCGACAGCGATCCTTCGACCGTTAGACATAGCCCTGACAGGCATGGTCCGGGCGGACCCAGGCAGGCTCCTTACCCTTTTCGTTGATTTCCCCGAAGCCAACGAGCCCAATTTTTATATCAAATGGAACAATGTTTTATTTTTACTCTAAAAATACCTGCCCTTTTGTCCAGTTGTGTGGGCATCAAGTTCCGGGGGACCTCCCGAACAGGATCGACCCAGGACCTCCCACGGCGGTCTGAATCCTTCCAACCTGATATTTTTCTTGAAAAATTTCCGGAAAAGTTCTATTTATCCCATTATTTCCTGAAAATTCCTCTCTTCTTGCGTGAAAGACACCTTAAAAGTTTTGTTGCTCAAAAAATAAAACAATGTTATTTTTTATAGAAAAGAAAGAATGTCGTTTCCTGCATGCCAAAATCCCTATTAGCGGTATTATTTGAACAAGGAGCGGTTAATGAAAGATTTCTACCAGCATTTCAAGGACCGGCAGGACAAGGCAAGGGAGGCCCTGGGCAGGCCCCTGACCTTTGCCGAAAAGACCCTTTACGCCCACACATGGGACCCGGAAATCGTCGATTACAGGCGGGGCGTCGATTACGCCGACCTTAAGCCCGACCGGGTCGCGATGCAGGACGCCACCGCCCAGATGGCGATCCTCCAGTTCATGCTTTCCGGCAGGAAAACCACCGCCGTGCCCACCAGCATCCACTGCGACCACCTCATCGAGGCGGAGAAAAACGCCTCGGACGACCTGGAACGGGCCCTTTCGGAGAACCGCGAGGTCTACGCCTTCCTGGAAACGGCCGGCCGCCGATACGGGATGGATTTCTGGAAGCCCGGCTCCGGCATCATCCACCAGGTGGTGCTTGAACAGTACGCCTTCCCCGGGGGATTGATGATCGGCACCGACTCGCACACCCCCAACGCCGGAGGGCTGGGTATGGCAGCTGTCGGGGTGGGCGGCGCCGACGCCGTCGATGTCATGAGCGGGATGGGCTGGGAGCTCAAGTGGCCAAAGGTGATCGGGGTCCGCCTGACGGGCAGCCTTCAGGGGTGGGCCTCTGCCAAGGATGTCATCCTCAAGCTCCTTGGCCTTCTCACCGTCAAGGGGGGGACTGGAGCCATCGTGGAATACTTCGGCCCGGGCGCGCAGACCATCTCCTGCACCGGCAAGGCGACCATCGCAAACATGGGGGCCGAGATGGGGGCCACCTGTTCCCTTTTCCCCTATGACGAAAAAATGCGTGAATACCTGGATTCCTGCGGCCGAAAGGATCTGGCCGAAGAGGCCCAAACATACCGTGACGCCCTGCAGGCCGATCCCGAGGTCGGCGCGGCGCCGGAAAAATACTACGACATGGTGGTCGAGATCGACCTTGGCCAGGTTGAGCCCCACCTTAACGGCCCCTTCACTCCGGACCTTGCCTGGCCTCTCTCCCGCATGAAGGAGGCCGTGGCAGAGAACGGCTATCCCGAGAAGATAAGCGCGGCCCTGGTGGGAAGCTGCACCAACGCCAGCTACGAGGACATCGACCGCTGCGCCTCCATCGCCCGCCAGGCCCTGGCCAAGGGGCTCAAGGCAAAAATTCCCCTTCTCATAAATCCGGGCTCGGAGCGGATCAGGGAAACCATCGCCAGGGACGGCCAGCTCCAGGCGCTGGAAAAACTCGGCGGAACCGTCTTCGCCAACGCCTGCGGCCCCTGCATCGGGATGTGGAAGCGGACCGATGTCCCGAAGGGGGAGAAAAATACCATCGTCACATCGTTTAACCGGAATTTCGCGAAGAGAGCCGACGGCAACCCGGAAACGCGGAGCTTCATCGCCAGCCCGGAGACGGTGACCCTGCTGGCCATCGCCGGCCGCCTGACCTTCGACCCCGGCTCCGACGAACTGGTCAACGACAAGGGAGAGAAGGTCCGGCTGTTTCCACCTTCCGGCGCCGAGGTCCCACCCGGCAAAATGGCCCCGGAAAGGGGCGGCTTGATATCTTCCAGCCCGGATGAGGGGATCGAGGTGGCCATCGAGCCGGGGAGCGACCGCATCGGGCGCCTGGACCCCTTCCCGCCGTGGGATGGCAGGGATTTCGAGGACGTCCCTGTGCTCCTTAAAGCCAAAGGGAAGTGCACCACCGACCACATCTCCATGGCCGGGCCGTGGCTCAGGTTCCGCGGCCACATTGACAACATCAGCGACAACCTTTTCATGGGGGCGGTCAACACCTTCACGGACGAGCCTGGAAAGGTGAAAAATATCTTCACCGGCGAGTACGGGGAAACCAGCAAGGTCGCCCGCGATTACAAAAAACGCGGCATCGGCTGGGTGGTGATCGGGGAGGAAAACTACGGAGAGGGCTCCTCCAGGGAGCACGCCGCCATGGAGCCGCGCTTTTTAGGTGGTGTGGCGGTGGTTGTAAAAAGCTTCGCCCGCATCCACGAGACCAACTTAAAGAAACAGGGGATGATGGCCCTGACCTTTGCCGATCCGGCCGATTACGACAAAATCCTGGAAGACGACCGGGTCACAATCAACGTTTCAGAAATTGCGCCCGGGCAGCCATTGAAGATGACCGTCCGGCACAGCAGCGGCGCCGCCGAGACCATCATGCTCAACCACACCTGCAATGCCAACCAGATCGAATGGTTCAGGGCCGGCTCCGCGCTAAACCTCATCGCCGCGGGAGGGACAAATTAAATGGAAAAGATCATGGTAAAAAATACCTTTGTGGAGATCGACGGGGACGAGATGACCCGGATCGTGTGGAAGATGCTCAAGGAGAGGATGCTCGACCCTTTCCTCGACTATCATACGGAATACTACGACCTGGGCCTTTTGAACCGCGAGGCGACGGGGGACCAGGTGACAGCCGACGCGGCCCACGCCATCAGGAAGCACGGGGTCGGGGTTAAATGCGCCACCATCACCCCCAATGATCAGCGCATGACCGAATACAAGCTGACCCAGTGCTGGAAGAGCCCCAACGCGACATTAAGGGGGATCCTCGACGGCACCGTCTTCAGGAAGCCGATCATGGTCAGCAATATCAAACCGGCAGTCCGCACATGGAAAAAGCCCATCACAGTCGGCCGCCACGCCTACGGCGATGTCTACAAAAACCAGGAGATGAAGGTCCCCGGACCGGGCAGGGCGGAGATCGTCTTCACACCGGCAAACGGGGAACCGGTGCGCGGGACCATCCACGAGTTCACGGGACCCGGGATCATCCAGGGGATGCATAACACGGAAAAATCCATCCGCAGCTTCGCCCGCGCCTGCATGAACTACGCCCTTGCGGAAAAGACCGATCTCTGGTTCAGCACCAAGGACACCATCTCCAAGACCTACGACGGCTTCTTCAAGGCGGTCTTCGAGGAGGAGTTCGCGGACTTCAAGGGCAGGTTTGACGAGGCCGGGATAACATATTATTACACGCTGATCGACGCCCTGGTCGCCTCCATCGTCAAGTCCGAAGGCGGAATGCTCTGGGCGTGCAAGAACTACGACGGCGACGTGATGTCGGACCTGGTGGCGAGCGCCTACGGAAGCCTCGCCATGATGACTTCCGTGCTGGTCTCCCCCGAAGGGCATTTTGAATACGAGGCCGCCCACGGTACCGTCACAGATCAGTACTACCAGCACCTCAAGGGGGAGGAGACCTCCACCAACTCCATAGCGCTGATCTACGCCTGGACCGGCTGCCTGCGCAAGCGGGGAGAGATGGACGGCACTCCGAAGGTCGTGGCCTTTGCCGACAAGCTGGAAGCGGCGGCCCGGGAGACCATCGAATCCGGGACCATGACGGGGGACCTGATCGCCATCGTCGACCCCAACCCGGCCAACCGCAAGGTCAACACCGAGGAATTCATCGACGCCGTTACCGAAAATCTGGTCAAGAAAATCTAGAGGGGAAGGATATGGCACAGAGAGGAATCAGGGAAGCCGAAGCCAAGAAGTTAATCCTGGACCACATCGATTTCCCCCTGGAACACGATATGGTCCTGGTCCGGCCGCACAGCGACATCTCCGAGTTCCCGAAGGAATACCCATTCCTCGAGGGGCGCCTGGTGGCCAAGCCCGACGTGCTGGTGGGAAAAAGGGGCAAGCACAAGCTGGTGCTCCTCGACAAGACCTTTGAGGAATGCATGGAGTGGATCGAAAAGAAACGCTCGGGGCCGGTCCGGGTGGGGCCCGTCAAAGGGGATCTGACCCATTTCCTGATCGAGCCCTTCATCCCCCATGACCAGGAATTCTATCTCGCCATCCAGTCGGACAGGGACGCTGATGTCATTTACATCTCCGACCACGGGGGCATCCACGTGGAGGAAAACTGGGGGAAAGTCCGGGAAATCCGGGTTCCCGTTGAAGAAACTCTCCGTGAAGAACAGGTCCTCGAGGCGCTGGATAATCCCCTGATCGCGAAGTTTGCGTCAGCCCTGCACAAGGTTTTTGTCGACCTCGATTTTGTCTACCTGGAAATCAACCCCATGATCATCGTCGACGACAAGATCAAAATGCTCGACCTGGTTGCCAAACTGGACGACACCGCCGCGTACCGAAACAGGGAAAAGTGGGGCGAGGTCGTTTTCCCCTCCCCCTTCGGAACCACCCTTACTCCCGAGGAGCGCTACATCAACGAACTCGACTCCAAAACCGGGGCATCCCTGAAACTGAAGATCCTCAACCCGGAGGGCAGCATATGGACCATGGTGGCCGGTGGGGGCGCCAGCGTCGTTTACGCCGACACCATCGTCGACCTCGGTCATGGTTCGGAACTGGCCAACTACGGGGAGTACAGCGGCGACCCCAACCAGGAGCTGACCTACGAATACGCTAAAACCATCCTCGACCTCATGACCCGGGAGAAGGGGAAACCCAAGATCCTCCTCATCGGCGGCGGCATCGCCAATTTCACCGACGTGGCAAAGACCTTTACGGGGATCATTCAGGCTCTCAAGGAGTTCCGTGAGAAGCTGATCGAGAACCGCGTTACCATCTATGTCCGGAGGGGCGGGCCCAACTACAAAGACGGCCTGGCGAGGATGGAGGAGACAGGGAAGACCCTCGGGATCCCCATCCATGTGTATGGACCTGAAACCCACATGACCAGGATCATCTCCCTGGCCCTGGGAGGGAACCAGTGATGAATGATTTCGATCTTTACGACAAGGATTCACAGGCCATCGTCTTTGGCTCCCAGGTAAACGCGATCCAGCGGATGCTCGATTTCGACTTCCTCTGCGGGCGCCAGACCCCCAGCGTCGCGGCCATCGTCAACCCCACCCGCGAGGGCCAGGTCAAGGTCTTTTTCAGCCAGCACGAGATCCAGATCAACGAGTACAGGACCCTCCAGAGGGCGGCGGCAGAGCACCCAAACGCCCACGTCCTGATCAATTTTTCCTCGCACCGGTCGGCCTATGCCACCAGCCGGGCGGCCCTGGAAACAGACACCATCAAGGTCGTGGCGATCATCGCCGAGGGGATCCCCGAAAGGGACACCCGCAAGCTCATCGCCCTGGCCAGGGAAACGGGAAAAACTCTCATCGGACCGGCAACCGTCGGGGGGATCAAGGCCGGGGCCTTTAAAATCGGCAACACCGCCGGCAAGACCGACAACATCATCGCGGCAAAACTCCTGTGGCCGGGCTCAGTGGGGGTTGTCTCCAAATCGGGAGGGTTGTCAAACGAACTGTACAACATCGTCGCGTTAAACGCCGACGGCATCAACGAGGGTGTGGCAATAGGAGGGGACCGGTGGCCCGGTTCCGACTATGTGGAACACCTGCTGCGCTTCGAAAAAAACCCGGACATAAAATTCATGGTGGCCCTCGGGGAGATCGGCGGGCGGGATGAGTACCGCATCATAGACGCCATAAAGGAAGGGCTCATCACCAAACCCCTCATCATGTGGGTGACCGGGACCTGCGCGAAGGTCTTCACCACCAGCGTCCAGTTCGGCCACGCGGGAGCGGCCAGCGGCGAGGAGGAGGAATCCGCCCAGGCCAAGAACGAGGCCCTGCGGAAGGCGGGGGTCATCGTCCCCGACTCCTTCGACACCTTCGGTGACAAGGTCCTGGAAGTTTACGAGAAGCTGAAAAACGAGGGAATAATCAAAGAGGCCGAAAGGCCCGCCATCCCCAGGGTCCCCCTCACCCTGACCGAGGCCCTTTCGGATGGACTGGTCCGCAAACCGACCAATTTCACCTGCACCATCTCCGACGACCGCGGGGACGAGCCGATCTACGCGGGCTACAAGATCTCCGAAATCCTGGAAAAAGGCTGGGGGATCGGGGACATCATCAGCCTCCTGTGGTTCCGGAGGCCTCTCCCTCAGTTCGCCACGAAATTCTTCGAGCTGGTGCTGGTTGTCTCCGCGGACCATGGGCCGGCTGTCTCGGGCGCCCACAACGCCATCGTCGCGGCCCGCGCCGGGAAGGACATGGTCAGTTCCCTGGCCTCGGGCCTTCTCACCATCGGGCCGCGGTTCGGCGGGGCCATCAACGACGCTGCCATCTACTTCAAGGAGGCCAAAGACAGCGGCCTGACTCCCAGGGAATTCATAAACAGCATGAAGGACAAGGGTATCAACATCCCCGGGATCGGGCACCGGGTCAAGTCCGTCCAGAACCCCGACAAGCGGGTGGAGATCCTTTCTGACTTCGCGAAAAGCAATTTCCCGGCAACAGAATACCTCGACTATGCACGGGAAGTGGAGAAGCTGACCACAGAGAAGCGCGGGAACCTCATCCTGAACGTGGACGGGTGCATCGCGGTGGCCTTCCTCGATCTGCTGGCCTCCGGCGGCGTTTTTACCGACAGCGAGGCCCGGGAGATCGTCAACCTCGGCTATTTAAACGGCTTTTTCATCGTGGCCCGGAGCATCGGGATGATCGGCCACGTCATGGACCAGTACCGGATGAAAAGAGGCCTCTACCGGCACCCCTGGGACGACATCCTGTACGACGTCCAGAGGGTGGAGTCGGAACCCGGTGAATAAAGGAATCAGCCGCCAGGTGGCTTTTCACAAAAACCCAATGAAGGAATCGCGATCCTGGACGACCTCTCTTTGCTCATAGACCTCCACAAGGACGCCCAAAGGCAGGGGCCAGGCGGCGAGGCCGAGACGAAAAGAGCTATTGATTTGGCCCATCTGGACCGGTCGCGCCCTCTGAGAATCGCGGACATCGGGTGCGGCACGGGCGCATCGACCATCATCCTCGCCCGGGAGCTTGAAGCGCAGGTCACGGCCGTTGACCTTTTCCCGGAATTTCTGGACGAACTCCAGTCAAGAACGCGCCTGCGGAGGGTTGCGGACAGGATCCACACCGTCGTATCCTCCATGGACTCCCTGCCTTTTCCGGAGGCGGAGTTCGACGCGATCTGGTCCGAAGGCGCCGTCTACAACATGGGATTTGAAAAAGGGGTCTCTTCCTGGAGAAGATTTCTAAAGCCCGGAGGGATCCTCGCGGTCTCGGAGATAACCTGGCTCACTTCCTCCCGCCCGCCGGAAATCCAGGCCCACTGGGAGAGGGAATACCCGGAGATCGACACCGCGTCCCGGAAAATGGGGATCCTGGAACGGCAGGGTTTTTCGCCCGTCGGCTATTTCGTCCTTCCGGACAACTGCTGGATCGGGAACTACTACCGGCCGATGCAGGAAAGCTTCGCGGGTTTTCTGGCCAGAAACGGGAATTCCGAACAGGCACAGGCCGTCGTGGACGCTGAAAAAACGGAGATCGCCCTTTACGAAAAATATCGCGCCTGGTACGGCTACGGCTTCTACATCGCGAAAAAATCCGAGGTTCCGTAACCCTCTCTCACCCGTCCCTTTTCCCCCGGATCTTCCGGCCTTGCCCTGGGAAGTACGGATCCTCTCGCACTCCGCGACCCATTTTGCCAGGTCCGGCATGGGAGATTTCTCCGCCCCTTCGAAACAGGGGTGGATCCTGTTGATCCCGCAGCGCACCATCCAGGTGCCGCAGACCTTTACGGGGACGCCCCGGCCGATGATATCCTTGAGCATCCGTGACAGGTTCTGGTCGTAATTCTCTGGCGGCCTGCAGACGTCCCTGGCCAGGTCCACGGAGTCGTTCATCAGGAAGAACCTCACCCCCGGCCCCGCATCGAGGAACTGGCCGGCCAGGCGCAGTCCGTTCCAGGTCACATCCGTCTTGTCGTTAGGCTCCCGGTTAGGGACGATGAGAATCTTTATGGGATTTCACCCCTGCTATACAATTATTAAATCGCTTTCGGGCTTCCCTGTTGGAATTTTAAATTTTTATCTTGTTCCTCAAGAAGCCAGGGCATCAGAACCCTGGTTTTTTCCCGCTCCCCAGGTCGGGGATGAGGCGCGGGGGCGGTAAAGTATGGGTAAAACAGGCGGTTTCCGGCATCGGAGCTTTATTCCCCGCGCGGTCCCTGCCTCGACCTCCGGGGACCAGCATGTTATTAATGTTTCATTATGGATGACGCCCTGTGCAGACAGATCCTGGAGGAAACCTCCGACGCCGTGGTCGTGGGCAACAGGGAAGGGGTGATCATTTACTGGAACCGCGGAGCCGTGAACCTTTTCGGCCACCCTTCGGGAGAAGCCCTGGGCCGCAGCCTCGATCTCATCATTCCTGAAAAATACCGACAGCGCCACTGGGAAGGGTACCGCAGGGTCATGGCAAACGGGGAAACTGCCTACCGGGACCGGACCCTCAAGGTCCCATCCGAGGACAAGGCGGGGAATCCTCTTTCCCTGGAGTTCTCCATGGTCCTCCTTGAAAAACCCGGAGGGGGCGCTGCGGGCGCGGCCGCAATCATCCGGGACGTCACCGAACAATGGAAGCGGATGAAATCCCTGGCCAAAAAGGTTGAGGATCTTGAAAGAAATCGTCAGGAAGAAATGCTTAAATTCGGGAGCTGAAGCGGGGGTGCCCAACCACAAAGAAAAAAATCGGAAGGAGCGAATGATGCCAGAAGAGATCAGGGAATATAACCCCGATTTCCCGGAAGAGGTCCTTAAAGAGGATCTTGAAAAATACCGGAAACTGGCCCTGGAGCTCGGGGCGGACGATGCGGTGGTCATCCCCTCGGACAAGGTCGTCCTCGATGAGCGGGTCCTGGCCCGGTGCGTCTCCCCCATGTGCCCCTATTTCAAGACCAACCTGCACTGTCCTCCCTACGGGATGAAGCTGGAGGAGACCCGCCGGCTGGTCGAGGCCTTCAAGTGGGGTATCTTTGTCATGCACAAGGTCCCGGCAGGGGAGCAGACGGGCAAGGATTACTATGAAACAACGCACCGCCTTCCCGGGGCCGTCAAAATGTACAGGATCGTGGCCAAACTGCAGTCCGCGGCATTCTATGACGGCTACCCCCTGGCGATGGCCTTTTCCGGCGGACCCTGCTGCAAGCGGGTCTTCTGCCCCACGAAGGAGTGCCAGGGACTCAAGGGGGAAGGCTGCCGTTTCGGCCACAAGGCGACCCCGACCATGCACAGCGTCGGGATGGATGTCTTCACCATGGCCGCCAGGGCGGGATGGAAAATCTACCCCATCGGATGGGAGACTGCCGTGGACCAGGTCCCCTATGGACTGGAAATGGGCCTCGTCCTGGTCAATTAGGGCAAATCCCCTACCCTGAGACCTCGTGGGGGGATAACCCGGAACAATATTTCGGGGTGATCAGAAAAAATCTGATTATCCTTCCGGGAAGGCCAACCGTCATTGAGGGGACTGTCCTCATCCGTAACGGACCCGCTGCATTATCTCCAGGAAAACAGCGCCCTAACCAAAAACGAGGAAGGATTCGGACACCAGGCAATCGTGCCTTTTAAAGAAGCGAAAACCCGCCTTTTCGGCGGCACGGACGATCTCTTCTTCAGGAGTGAAATGCCTGAAGATTCTTACGAAGCCCCCGCCTTTGCCGGGCCGGTGGTCAATAATCACCATTTTTCCTTGGGGCTTGAGGATTTTCTTCAGGGTCGAAAGAAAAGCTGGAGGATCTTCAAGGTGATGGAAAACGTTCCTCATAAATATCAGATCGATCCCGCCGGCGGGGAGAGAAGCAGGAAAGTCCCCTGCAGGGATGACGCGCACATTGTTAAGATTTTTTTCGGCGGCCTGATCCCTGATGAATTGAAGAAAACCGGGTTTTTCATCGACAGCGAAAACGGCGCCTTTTTCCCCGACCTCCCGCGAGAAGAGAAAGGTGAAATACCCTCCTCCCGCCCCGACGTCGGCAACGGTCTGCCCCTCCTGAAGGCGCAGAAGGCGAAGGATCTCCACTGCACCCTTCCCCGGCCTGGAGGCCTCGAAATTTAGCATTTTCGCCATCCATTTTGCCATCGCTGCTCCTTCGGCCCATAGACTGCTTCTACCGGGGAGTGTAGAGAAAAACGCGGGGGAAACGGACAATAGGGAAAAATCCTTCTTGATCCCCGCACAGGGAGATTTTCTCCGCACAAAAGGACCCCCCCCTTTCCTTTAGCCCCCCGTCCGGTGAAAAATGATCCCCCTATTTTTTAAGTTTGGCGATCATCTCCTCCACTTCCGCGTAGCCCTCCTGATAAAACTTCTCCTCGTCCGGATCGAGCTCCCGCAAGAGGCGGAGGAACTCGCCCGCATGTTCCTTTTCCTCGCCGGCGATGTCGAGGAGGACCTCGCGGGCAAGGGCATTGTCCGTGCTCTCAGCCGTCTGCTCATAGAGCTGGACGGCCTCGTACTCGGCGGCGATCATGAAACGGATCGAACGGATCAGCTCCTCTTTTGTGAGAAGACGGTCATTCTTTAAAAGTGAAAAGGGATTTCCGAACTCAGGCATAGGAATCCTCCTTTTGTGCCGGAAAACCGGCGGTGAAAGGGAATCTTGCTCCACAGACAGCCCGACCACCCTGTTGAGGGAAAACTCATCCCGAGGGAAAGGGTTGTCCGGACCGCGAGGAGGGTTGACCCATGTATATGGAAAAGGATATGTGAGGAAACGCCGGGCTGTCAAGGAGCACCCCTTTCCAAACCACCCTGCAACGGGGGAAAGGATACGGTCTGCGTTAAAGAAAACCCGGCCTTCCGGGAAGAACAGGCGGGTTTCATTTCCCTTAAAATGGGGTAGAATTATTCAGGTTCCACAGCTAAGGGTCCAGCTCCTTAACCCAATTACCCTTTACGCCTTACCGCTTTTTCAGGAGGTTACGAAGTGATCGGGATCACCGCACAGATCAGCCTGTATGGGTTGAGACAGGATGACCTCTCCCCCTCCGTCGATGCGGCTGTCAACGCTCTTAACCGGCATGGGGTCGAGACGCAGACGGGGGCCATGAGCACCCTGGTCTGGGGTGACGATGAGGTTGTCTTCCCGGCCCTCATGGACGCTTTCCGCCAGGCCGCCATGATCGGGGAAACGGTCATGGTCCTGACGGTTTCCAATGCGTGCCCCTGGCCGGGGGGGAAAAAAGAATAGAAGGGAGAAGAAAGACGCGGGGAAAGGAAAGTGAATGGTGATTCGTAACTGGAAAGGACCAATCACCAATCACAAACCACCAACTACCAGTCATCAAGAGCCAGGTGAGATTCAGAACTCCCATTCCTTCGCCGAGTCACCGTGTCGCCGGGTCCCCGCGTCAGACTTCTCACCCTCCTCCCTCTTCCCGTTTCTAACCCTGCGTTCAAGGAGCTTTCCATGGCAAAGACACAACCCTTTGACACCCACACCCGGGAATACGAAAACTGGTTTACCAAAAACCGGGCGGCCTACGAATCGGAGCTCGAGGCGGTCCGCCGGCTTCTGCCCAAGAAGGGGAAAGGCCTTGAAGTCGGCGTGGGAACCGGTCTGTTCGCAAATCCCCTGGGCATCCCCTTCGGGGTGGACCCCTCCGCCTCCATGAGGGGAGTGGCAAGGGAAAGAGGGATCCGGGTTTCGGCAGGTCTTGCTGAAGATCTCCCGGTAGGGGCCGAGAGCCTTGATTTCCTCCTGATGGTCACCGTCATCTGTTTTTTCAAGGATGTTGGAAAGGCGTTCCGGGAAGCGAACCGGGTCCTCAAACCGGGCGGTGCCCTTGTCATCGCCTTCATCGACAGGGAAAGCCCCCTCGGGAAAAAATACGACGAGGGGAAGACGGAGACGATGTTCTACAGGGACGCTGTGTTCCGCTCCGCCGACGAGGTCGCCGGTCTCCTGAATAACGCGGGATTTAAGGACCTTTCCTTCGTGCAGACCATTTTTACCTATCACAAGGAAACGGACGGCCTTCAGCCCGTCAGGGAAGGCCATGGGGACGGGGTGTTCGCGGTGGTAAGGGGAGTTAAAATCAAGAATTAAAAATCGAGCATCACGGATTTAGAATTGAGTATAAGGGGGCGAAGGCCGTCAGCTTTCGCCCCTTTTTCCCATGTCCCTGTTGATCTCCGGCGGGTTGCAGCAGTCAACCGGCTTTTCGGGGTTTTGGGATATGGAATCTTTTTTGAGATCCTCGAAAAATCTTATGATGCCCTCCCTGGCCCTTCGCAACAACCCTCGCTTCTTGTCTGATCTCATGTCCAGCCTCCTCCTGTAAATTTCCTGCAATCTTCTATTATTTACTTAAATGATAAACATTGTTAGCGAGAAATCAAGGAATACTTTATTATATTTATAAGTTATTAGGGGGTTCACAAAAGGCGGGCAGAGGATTCACCGAAAAAAAGACAGGGCCGTGGGGTTATGAGTAAGAAGTGGTTTTTCCCTGCTTCGCGTTAATTGTTTTTGTCTGAAAGCCTTAACGCAAGAGCCGCGAGGGAAATCCCGGTAATGATCTGGTTATCTTTCTGCTTTCCCTTGCGTTCCTTTGCGGGATAAGAAGCTCTTCAGAAAGCCGCCTTTGCGAAACTTTGCGTTACTCGCTTTGGTCTGAAAGTCTTAACGCAGAGGGCCACGGAGGGCGCCCCTCCGGCGGCGCTAAGGGCCGCGATGGAAAAAAGGACCCGGGAGCAAGGTGGCTGTTCTTCCGTTGGACGTTGGTCGTAAGACTTTGGAGGTAAGACGTTGGATGTGGTTTTCCTTCTCCCTTCTTCCTTCTTCCTTCATCCTTCCTTCTTCCTATCGCTTCTCACACCCATTTCACCGGCACCCCTTTCTCCAACAGGTACTCCTTGACCTGGCGGATTGTCAGGGTCCGGAAGTGAAACACCGAGGCGGCGAGAAGGACCTGCGCCCCGCCTTTGACCACCCCTTCATGGAAGTGCTCGAGGGTTCCGGCACCTCCCGAGGCAACAACCGGAAGAGCAACGGAATCAGAGATCATCCGGGTAAAGTCCAGATCGTAGCCGGCCAGGGTCCCGTCGCCGTCCATGCTGGTCGGAAGAAGGACCCCCGCGCCAAGTTCCTCGCACTTCCGGGCCCAGGCCCCGCAGTCCATGCCGGTCCCCTTTGTCCCGCCGGCGACGATGACCTCGAACCCCGAAGACATTTCGCCATTGCGGCGCCCGTCGATGGCTACCGTGACCTTTTCCTTTCCGAAGGTCTCGGACGCCTTCCGGATGAGATCCGGGTCCTTCACCGCGGCGCTGTTCATGGAAACGCGGTCGGCCCCCGCATCCAGGGTCATCTCAATATCCTCCAGGCTTCCGATGCCTCCCCCGACCGTGAGGGGGATGGTAATGACGGAAGCTACGCCCCTGACCCATTCCAGACGGGTCTTCCTGTTTTCCAGGGTGGCCGCGATGTCTAGCATTGCAAGTTCATCGGCCCCTTCCTCCTGATAGAAGGCGGCGTTTTCAACGGGGTCCCCCGCATCCCGGATGTTCACGAAATTCACACCCTTGACGACCCGCCCTTCCTTCATATCGAGGCACGGCATGATAAGTACAGGTTCCACGGAAAGCTCCTTAAAAAAACAGGTTTATGATTTATCGTCTACCGTCTAATGTTTGGTGCTTAACGTTGGACTTCCTTTCTTCACCTGATCTCCCTGTGGTAATCCTGCAGGGACCTGACCTTGCTCTTTTCCCTTCGCTGTTCCTCGATGCCCCGCGCCGCGGCTACGGCCGCTGTGACCGTGGTGATAAAGGGCACCTTGTGCTTGATGGCCGCCTTGCGGATATAGGAATCGTCGTGGGCGCTCCTGCGGCCGTCAGGGGTGTTGATGACCAGGTGGATCTGGCCGTTCATGATGCCGTCCACGATATTGGGCCGACCCTCATGGAATTTCTTGATCCTTTCGCTGGCGATGCCGAGCCCGGCCAGATAGTCTCCCGTCCCTTCCGTGCACAGGATTTTAAAACCAAGACCCGCGAACTTCCTGGCGACCTCCACAGCAGTGGCCTTGTCCCTGTCGGCCAGGGTGAGGAGAACCGCGCCTTCCAGGGGCAGCGCGGGCTGCACGGCCTCCTGGGCCTTGAAATAGGCCAGCCCGAAGGAGTTGGCCATCCCCAAAACCTCGCCCGTCGACCTCATCTCGGGCCCAAGGACGGGGTCCTCCTCGGGGAACATGTTGAAGGGGAAGACCGACTCCTTGACACCGAAATGGGGGAAATGTTTTCTCTCCAGACCCATATCGGCGAGTTTTTTCCCGAGCATGATCTTTGTGGCGATCTTGGCCATGGGGATGTTGCAGACCTTGGAAACAAGAGGCACCGTCCTTGACGCCCTGGGGTTGGCTTCCAGGACATAGACCACATCCCTGGCGATGGCGTATTGAATGTTCATGAGGCCCACGACCCCAAGTTCGGTAGCAATCCTGCGGGTGTATTCGATGATGCTCTGGATGTGCTTTGCGGGGATGCTCACGGGCGGGATGACGCACGCGGAATCCCCGGAGTGGACGCCGGCGAGCTCGATGTGCTCCATGACCGCCGGGACGAAGGCATCCGTGCCGTCCGCGATGGCGTCGGCCTCGGCCTCAATGGCATCCTCCAGAAAATCGTCGATGAGGATGGGGCGATCGGGGCTCACCACAACCGCTTCCCTTACGTAGCGGCGGAGCATCTCCTCATCCTGGACGATCTCCATGGCCCTGCCCCCGAGGACATAGGAGGGCCTGACCATAAGGGGATAACCGATCTTCCCGGCGATCTTGAGGGCCTCATCGATGTCATGGGCCATGCCTGATTCGGGCTGGGGGATCCCCATCTCATCCATGACGTGGCGGAACCTGTCCCTGTCCTCGGCAAGGTCGATGACGTCCGGGGAGGTGCCGATGATGGGCAGTCCCGCCTCCATCAATTCCCCGGCGATATTAAGAGGCGTCTGCCCCCCGAACTGGACGATGACGCCCTCCGGCTTTTCCTTCTCGTAGATTGCCAGGACATCCTCCACCGTCAGGGGCTCGAAATAGAGCCTGTCGGAGGTGTCGTAATCCGTGGACACGGTCTCGGGGTTGCAGTTGACCATTATGGATTCGAGGCCCTCCTCCCTGATGGCGAAGGCCGCGTGGACGCAGCAGTAATCGAACTCGATCCCCTGCCCGATGCGGTTCGGTCCCCCTCCAAGCACCATGATCTTGCGGTTTTGGCTGGTCGGGACGGAATCGGCGGCGCCGTAGGTGGAATAATAATAGGCGGCATCCTCGACTCCGCTGACGGGCAGCGCCTGGTATCCGGGTATCAGGCCGGCGCCTTTCCTGCGCTCCCGGACCGCCTTTTCGGTGGTCCCCAGGAGGCCGGCGATATACCTGTCCGCGAAACCATCCTGTTTGGCCTTCTCCAGAAGGTCGACGGGCAGGGTTTCCCCCTTATATTTCAGGATCTCCTCCTCCAGTTCGAGGAGCTCTTTCATCTGCTCGATGAACCACGCCTTGATGTGGGTCTTCTCACACAGGTCGCTGACCGCGGCGCCCTTGCGGAGGGCTTCGTACATGATGAACTGCCGTTCGCTGGATGGTTCCGCCAGAAGCTCCATCAACTCATCTAAAGAACGGTCGTAATAATCCCTGGCAAACCCGAGACCGAACCGGCCGATCTCGAGGGACCGTATGGATTTCTGGAAGGCCTCCTTGTATGTCCTCCCGATGCTCATGACCTCCCCCACTGCCCTCATCTGGGTGCCGAGGCGGTCGGGCACATTCCGGAATTTCTCAAAGGCCCACCTCGCGAACTTGACGACGACGTATTCCCCCCAGGGAGAATATCCTTCAAGGGTGCCCCCTTTCCAGTAGGGCAGATCGTCCAGGGTCAGCCCACCGGCCAGTTTCGAGGAGATAAGGGCGATGGGGAAGCCGGTAGCCTTCGAGGCCAGGGCCGAGGACCGTGAAGTCCTTGGATTGATCTCGATGATCACTACGCGGCCCGTTTTCGGGTCGTGGGCGAACTGGATGTTGGTCCCGCCGATCACTTCGATGGCCTCGACGATCCGATAGGAGTATTCCTGGAGCCGGGCCTGGAGCTCGGGGGAGATGGTCAGCATGGGGGCCGTGCAGAAGGAGTCGCCCGTGTGAACCCCCATCGGGTCGACGTTTTCTATAAAACAAACGGTAATTAACTGATTCTTTTCGTCGCGGACGACCTCCAGTTCCAGTTCCTCCCACCCCAGGACGGACTCCTCCACAAGGACCTGGTTCACAAGGCTGGCAGAAAGGCCCCGAGCGGCGATGACATCCAGCTCCACCCGGTTATAGACTAGGCCTCCTCCCGTTCCTCCCAAAGTGTAGGCCGGCCGTATTACAACCGGGTAACCCAGCCTCTGCGCGATCTCCTCGGCCTCCTCGACGGTCTGGGCAATCTCGCTTCGGGGAAGATCCAGGCCGAGCCGGGTCATTGTCTCCTTGAAGGCCAGCCGGTCCTCCCCCCTTTCGATGGCATCGGCCCCGACACCGATGATCCTCACCCCGTACTTTTCGAGGACCCCCTGCTTTGAAAGGGCGGAGGAAAGGTTGAGCCCGGACTGGCCTCCCAGGTTGGGCAGGAGGGCATCGGGTTTCTCTATTTCAATGATCTCCTGGATCCTTTGGGTAGTCAGGGGCTCGATATAGGTGGCGTCCGCCATCCCCGGGTCGGTCATGATGGTGGCCGGATTGGAGTTGACCAGGACGATCTCGTACCCAAGGGAGCGCAGGGCCTTGCACGCCTGGGTCCCGGAATAGTCGAATTCGCAGGCCTGTCCGATGATGATGGGCCCGGATCCGATGATCATTATTTTTCGGATATCTTCACGTCTGGGCATGGATCCCTCCTGGTTTGCTGGTGAAAAACAGGTCGGTCCGATCCTCTTCCGAACACAGCCCTTTGTCAAAATCAAACGCCCTCCGCATGAATGCTAAACTATAGGAGAGAAGGCGACAATGGCAACAGAAATGGTTAAAGCCGGGGGAAAACAGGGGTGGGACCGCAGGTCCCTGTGCGGCAAAGGGCGCGGCGTATTAAAAAAAATGTCCATGGAATTTCCACCGTCGGCTCCGTCAGCCTCGTACGATGGGCGATTCACTTTTTTCTTTTCCCCATCCTTATCCCTCGCAATCCCCTCCACACCGGCAGGCAGGGGCTCCCTCCTGACCTTCACCCCCTAGCTTTTTCCTGAAAAGTCCCGTGACCGCGCGGTAAATGGGTTTGGCCGAAACACACAATAGCACTATTGCGGAAGCAACCTGGATCGGGAACGGGACGAGGTCCGCGGCCTGGCCGGCCGCCGCTTCAGCCCGGATTCCGAACGCCTGGTAGACCCGGTCGAGGATCAGGCCGGCCAAAACGCTTATCGCGGCGATGCTTCCAAGATAAGCCGCCACAGCCCGCCTGCCAAGGATCCCCGTCAAAACGGTTATTCCGGCAATGTTGGTGGCGGGACCGACCAGAAGGAACACGAGGGCAGCCCCAGGGCTGACCCCCTTGAGAATGAGGGCCGCCGCTATCGGGGTGGAGGCCGTGGCGCAGATATAAAGGGGAACCCCCAGGAGCAGCATCAGGAGCATTGCCCCTATGCCGCCTCCCAGGACGGAGGTGATTAGATCCTCCGGGACGAGGACGGTGATGAGACCCGCAAGGAGCATGCCCGCGGCAAACCACCCGGCGATGTCTCCCCACAGTTCTCCGAAGGCGTATCGGACCCCCTCGAGGAGTATTCTCCCTGGATGACGGCGGTCCTGATCAGGATCCCGCTCCCTTTCTCCGGAAAGGGGTCCCACGGGACCCTTGCCGTCGACCCTTTCCGGACCCGGATCCTCCGCCGGGGGTTCCATGATATTCTGCATGGTCCCTGCGAAAGTCGCCGTCAGGAAAGCGACCAATGGCCTAGCGACAGTCATGATGGGGTCCAGCAGGGCCCAGGAAACAGCGATGGAGTCAATGCCCGTTTCGGGGGTTGAGATGAGGAAGGCCAGGGTCGCCCCTTTGCCCGCCCCCTGCTTTCTCAGCGAAACCGCCGATGGGAGGACTCCGCAGGAGCATAATGGGAGGGGGACACCCAGGAGGGACGCCTTCAAAACAGGGAGAAAGCGGCCATCCCCAGGTGCCGGGCGATGCCCTCGGGGGAAAGGAACATCCTGAGAAGACCCGCCACCAGTATCCCGAAAAGGACATACGGGGACGCATCGAGGAAAAGATCCCAGGTGGCGGTCAGGACCAGTGACATGAATTCGGAAATTTTTCGCATAGTCTGAAAAACTGTTAGGGTCGCTGGACCCTGCCCCGCCAATCCGGGATTGCAGAGCGACACGGCGGAGGCATCGGCAGGACCGGGATAAAAGAATCAGTGGTCGCGCAGGGACCTCCGGATTTCCCGTTCCTGGTCCCGCTTCTTGATATCCTCTCTTTTATCCACCAGTTTCTTTCCCCTTCCCACCCCCAGCTCGAGCTTGATAAGCCGGCCCTTGAGGTACATCCGGATGGGGACGAGGGTGAGCCCTTTTTCCGCCACCTTGCCCTGGAGCCTTCGGATCTCGCTGGCTTTTAAAAGAAGCTTCCGGTCCCTGAGAGGTTCCGGATTGGCCCGGTTTCCGTGGGAATAGGGGCTGATGTGACAGCCCACCAGGAAGACCTCCGCGCCCCGTATTTCGGCGTAGGCCTCCTTGATATTGGCCTTGCCCTCCCGGATGGATTTTACCTCTGTCCCCTCGAGGCTGATCCCGGCTTCCACGGTTTCGAGGATTTCATAACTGAACCGCGCGCGGCGGTTTTCAACCAGGGTGCGGCCTGATCCCAAAGCTTTGTTCCTTTCCAGACCGGAAGAAGACAGGAGATCTTTGCCCCGCTTCCCGGGTTTTCCGGGCGGGAGTTGCCACCTGCCGGCTATTGATATATTGTTTTTTCCGAAACGTCCCCGGGAAAAAAGGAGGTGCCGTAATGAAAAAGGAATATTCCTGCCCCGTCTGCGACGCGGACCTGATCCTCGACGGAGATGAAAAACCGGGTGATTCCATTTACTGCTCCTATTGCAACAGCAAGATCAAGCTTTACGCCAAAAAAGGCAGCGATGAATTCAAGCTCATTGATGACAACTAATACCATTGACCGGGATAACTGATCAACAAATCATGACGGATAGAATCCTGAAGGATTCCGCGCGCATCGCCCTCCTTGCAGGCGCCCTCCTGACCGAGAGGTTTCACTCGGAATTTTCCGTCCATTTCAAGGGAGAGGCCCGAAACGGGGAAACCGACCTCGTGACCGAGGTGGACCGGGCCTCCCAGGATCTCATCGAAAGGGAGATCCGGGCCCGCTATCCCGGCCACGGGATCCTGGCGGAGGAAGGGCTGGACGAGAAGGGACCCGGCGATTACACCTGGATTGTGGATCCCCTGGATGGAACCACCAATTACGTCCACGGATTCCCGGTTTTTTCAGTCTCCATCGCCGTCGCGCTGAGAGGAGAAACCATCTGCGGGGTGGTCTTCAACCCCGTTTCGGGTGAGATCTTCCAGGGCCTGAAAGGCGGGGGGGCAACCTTGAATTCGGTCCCCGTCAGAGTTTCGGGCACGGCTCTTCTGGGCCGGAGCCTCCTCGGGACCGGATTCCCCTACGATATCAGGAATACTTCTGAAACGAACCTTGATCATTTCAACCGTTTCGCGACGAGGACCCAGGGCATCCGCAGGTGCGGCAGCGCGGCCCTTGACCTTTGCATGGTCGCCGCGGGCCGGCTTGACGGGTTCTGGGAGCTGAACCTGAAACCGTGGGACATGGCCGCGGGAGCTTTGATCGTCGAGGAAGCCGGGGGAAAAGTCACCGACTTTTCCGGCCGGCCCCTCCACCTTGAGGCGAAGCAGATCCTGGCCTCAAACGGGCTAATCCACACGCGGATGCTGGAAATCCTCGGGGGAGCGCCTGGCCAGGGTGAGGATGGACACTGAAGCACCGAAGTGTTTAAGAATTCTCGCGCATGCGGCCACGGTAGCCCCTGTCGTGTAGACATCGTCAAAAAGCAGGACCTTTTTCCCCCTGACTATTTCAATGCGCCTGCCTGGCCGGAAAGATTTCCGGGCGTTGCGCCTTCGCTCTTCTTTCCCCAGGCCTACCTGGGCCTTCGAACCCTTGCGTGAAAGAACATTTTTTTCAACTGGGATCCCCCGGCTTTCCCCGAGAAATCGCGCAAAAAGGACGGACTGATTAAACCCCCTGATCCAAAGACCCCTGCGGGAAACAGGCACCGGCACCAGCATATCCGCCTCGGGAAAGGGATCCAGCTTTCCGGAGGCATCCAGCATTTTTTCTACCAGGGGGTCGAGGACGCAAAAATCCTTCCGGTATTTCAGGCAGGACAGGAGGGCCGGAAGGGACCCACGGTAGTAAAAAAGGCTTCCGCACGGCGCGACAAATCCCTCGCCCGTCAGGCACTGCAGGCAGGTGTGGGGTGCCTGCGCGACGGGAAACGGTCTTCCGCACTCCGGGCAGCACGAGGACCCGATGTTCTCAAAGGCCTCCAGACACCCTGGGCAGCAATGGGGATAATCGCCATCAGAAAGTTCCCCGCATACGACGCAGACAGGGGGAAACAAAGCATCCAGAAAAGCCCGCCACACTGTTTTGGGATCCATGAAGGGCCATTTGCAAAATGGGGGCCAGAGGAGGGAAAAGAAGAAGGAGGAGGAAGAATGAAGGAAAACCACTCCCAACGTCTTACGGCCAGCGTCCAACGAAACAACAGCCACCTTGTTCCCCGATCCTTTTTTCCCCTCGCGGCCCTTCGCGGCCGTGCCTGCGCGGGCATTCTTCGCAGTACTTTGCGTTAAGGCTTTTAAACAGAGGCGAAGAAGGAAGTGGGTAAGAAATCTGAAGCGGGGATCCGGCAAAAGGGCGACGCGGCGCAGGAGTGAGAGTTCTTGATACCGGCTGGTTTTTGATGACTGGTGACTGGTTCCTGATGATTGTTGATGGGTGATGGGTAATGGGTGATAGGAAAAAAGGGCACGATACAGGTAAAAAAGGAGGAAAAGTTTTTTCGCTGCTTCCTTCTTCCATCCTCCTTCTTCCTTCCGGAATCCTCCGGAGTGGGGAGGTCATGGCAACTTTAAAACAGCGGAACCCCGGTCATTTCCACGGGCTGGCTGATGCCGAGGATCTTGAGCACGGTCGGTGCCACGTCCGCCAGACGCCCTTCCCGGAGGATGGGCCCCTGGGGTTCGAAATCCGGACCCTGGAGAACGAAGGGGACCCTGTTGGTGGTGTGGGCGGTGTGCGGGACCCCGTTGGCATCCACCATGGATTCCGCATTGCCGTGGTCGGCCGTCACCATGAGGATGCCCCCCATTTTCGACACGGCCGAGGAGACTCGCCCCAGACATTCGTCAACCTTCCTGACAGCGGCGACCGCCGCCTCGAAGACACCGGTGTGCCCGACCATGTCCGGGTTGGCGTAATTAACGAGGACAAAATCGTATTTCCCGGATTTGAGGCGCTTTATCAACTCGACGGTTACCCCCTCGGCGCTCATCTCCGGCTTGAGATCGTAGGTCGGCACATCCTTGGGGGACGGGATCAGGACCCGGTCCTCCCCGGGAAAAACCTTTTCTTCCCCGCCGTTGAAAAAGAAGGTCACGTGGGCGTATTTCTCGGTTTCGGCAATGCGTAGCTGGGACAGACCCTCCCCGCTTACAACCTCTCCCAGAATCCCCCTCAAACGCTCCACCGGGAAAGCCACCGGGTGGCTGAGGGTTTCATCGTATTCGGTCAGGCAAACGTATTCCGAAAGCATCGGAACGGTGTCCCTTTCAAACCGGTCAAAATCCCTGTCGCCGAGTGCCCTGGTGATTTCCCTGGCCCGATCCCCCCTGAAATTCATGAAGATGATACCGTCGCCGTCCCGCATGGCCCCGGACGGCATGTCTTTCCCCGGTGAGATCACGGAGGGTTTTATGAATTCGTCGGTCTCTCCCCTCTCATAGGCTTTCGCGACGGCTTCCCGTCCGGACGCAGCCGCCAGGCCGTCTTCCAGAACCATGGCGCGGAAAGCCTCCCGGACCCTTTCCCATCGGTTGTCGCGGTCCATGGCAAAAAAACGACCCATAACGGTAGCCAGGCGCGCGCAACCCAGGGAGGCAAGGTAGTCTTCCATCTCTCCGACGAATCGGATCCCTGAATTGGGCGGGGTATCCCGCCCGTCCATGAACGCGTGGACAAGGATTTCCTTTATCCCGTGTTCCGCGGCCATTCGAACCATGGCCTTTATCTGCGCGATGTGGCTGTGGACCCCTCCATCAGACAGAAGACCCATGACATGGAGCCTGCCGGAACCTTTATCGATTTTTTGAAAAGCCCGCAGAAAAACCGGATTGGAAAAGAATTCCCCCGACTCGATGGCCAGGTTGATCCTGGTCAGGTCCTGGTAGACCACCCGACCGGCGCCCAGGTTGAGATGTCCGACCTCGGAGTTCCCGATCTGGCCCTCCGGAAGCCCCACATCGGTTCCGGAGGCTGCCAGGGTGGTCACCGGAAAGCGGGACCGCAGATCATCCATCCATGGTGTGCCCGCGGCGGCGATGGCATCCCTCCCCTGCCCGCTGGACACTCCCCATCCATCGAGGATCATCAATACAGTCGGGACCTTCCTTTGATTCATTTTTTACTCCCGAACCGGAATGATCACCGCGTCTTCGCGTCACCGCGTCTTCCCCCGTCAGGCACCCTACCCCCTGGCCTCATACTGGGGACGAACGGCCGGAGGGCGGCGGTCGGTTTCCGAGAGTCCCGGAAGGGCATAGCTGTTCCAGCTCCCGCAGGACTGGCATTTCGCGTGCCATTTTTCAGAGACATGCCCGCATTGACCGCAGGTAAAACGGGGGCTCATGCCATCGGACAGGTTTATGGAACGCCGGAAATCCTCGATCGCCTCATCGCTGCGCTCCCTGCGCACGTTAGCCTCCCCGAGAAGGGCAAAGAGAAGGGGAGATTCATATCCCCTCGACTCGACCTTCTTCAGGATCTGATAGCTCTCATCGATCATCTCCAGACGAAGATAAATCTTGCCGAAAAAGAGGGATAAGAGGGCATCATCCGGAAAATCAGCCAGAAGTTTGGCGAATAATTTTACAAGCCTGGAGGGGTTCTCGCTCCTTATCAGGTTGTCTTCAAGGACCTGCAGGAAGACCGGGTTGCGATGCTTCCTGTAGCCGTCCGAGAGGACGCGGATGCCTTCCTCTGTGCGTCCTCCCTTGATGTGAACCTCCCCGAGGGTGACGCTTGCCGCCAGAAAATCGGGATCATCGCGGATGATCTCCTTGAGAAGCTTGATCCCGCGGTCCCTGTCGGTCTTGAGGAGCTCCACTGCCCACTCATAGCGCATGCCGGCCAGCTTCCGGACTTCCTCCGGATCCCTCCCGGAAAGCTTGATCAGCCGATTCTGGCTTTCTATCGCTCCCTTCCAGTCCCCTTTTTCTTCCTGGATTTCCCTGAGGGCCGCATAGGCCGCCTGGTTTGAGGAATCCTTTGCGATGATTTTCTCCAGGACCTCGGCCGCCTGGTCAGGCTGCTTCGCCGCGAGATAGTCATCCACCAGATAAAGGAGGATCCTCAGATTGTCCGGGTGCGCATCCAGGGCTTTCCGATGAAGTTCGATGGCCTTTTGAGCCTCGCCCATTTCCATGTACACCGTTCCAAGCCGGAAAAGGGGGAGGAGATAGCCGGGATCTTTAGAGACAGCATCCTTGAGGTGTTTGACCGCGCTGGGCATCTTCCCGGAAAGGTGGGCGTCCACCCCCTTGTTGTAGAGGTCTTCGGCTTTCATGCGGCGTTTCCTGACAATTCCCTCCTGGATCTGGTTGTATGTCTTTCTTATGCCCCGGAGGGCGAAGATCAGGAGGACCACCGCGGCCCCGACAAGCATGGCGGCAAGCACGACAAGGACAACGGGAAGGACAATTTCCTGGCCCTTCCAGAACTTCAGGGTGGCAGTCTCCTGATTGAGGTACGCGAAAAAGGAAAAAGCGATGGCAATGACCAGCAGAAGACCCGTCGCGATCCGGCTCATGGTTTTTCACCTCTCTTTTCCAGGTTTTCCTTGCACTGGGCACAGTAGCGGGCCACGGGCCGCACCTGAAGACGGCCCTCGGGGATCAGCTCCCCGCACTCGATACAAACCCCGTAGCTTCCGTCCCGGATTCGCTCGACCGCTTCATCGATCTCCCTGATCCGGGAGTTCAGGGTTTCCCCGCGGGCAAGGCTGTAATCGGCCGCATAACTGGAATCCGCCATGTCCGCCGGGTCTTTCGCTTCCTTGTCGTCCCCGCTCCTGGCGCCTTCACTGGCCCTCTGAAGTTCCAGGGCCAGTTCCATCCGCATCTGGAGAAGTACTTTCAGATAATGTTCCCGCTTTTCCTGATCCATGTTTCACCCCCCATCCCTTTCCTGAAAACTCCGGCGGCTTTTTCCTCCGCAACCCCGGGGCCTTCACTTGTGGTACGGTTCTCCATGGATGATGGTCAGCGCCCGGTAGACCTGTTCGAGGAGCAGGAGCCTGGCCATCTGGTGAGGCAGCGTCATCAGCGAAAGGGATAGGACCATCTTCGAATCCTCAAGGGCCGATGGGGCCAGTCCGTATGGTCCCCCAACCAGGAAACTGACGAGGCCGATCCCTTCTATCATACCCTCTTCGAGAAAACGGGCCAATTCCTCCGATGATAAATTTCTGCCTTTCAGATCACAGGCTACAGACATCCCGGCCCTGATATGTTCCTTCCGGATCCGGGAATAGGCGGCTTCCAGATCCCCCTCGCTTCCCGTCTTTTCCTTCGATGTTTCCAGAATCCGGATCCCGAGATACCTTTCCACCCGCTTCCGGTATTCCTCAATGCCATCCTTGTAAAAGGGCTCCCGGACCTTTCCGATGCCCAGGACCTGGATCTTCACCCCCCTGATTCCTTCCCCTCCGACCCCTGAAGATCCAGGCGCGGCGCATCGATCCAAAGCCTCTCTATATCATAATAATCCCTCACGTCCTCCAGAAAAACATGGACGACGACCTCACCGAAATCCATCAGCACCCATCTGCCTTCCCTCATACCCTCCTCCCCGAGGATCTTGATCCCGAGGGAGTCGAAGGCATCCATTATATTCTGGGAAACAGCCTGGACGTGCCTGTCGGAAGTCCCTGTCACCATTACGAAATAATCGGCCACGGAAGAAATCCCCCGAAGATCCACAACCACAGGATCCAGGGCCTTCTTGTCCAAGGCCGCCCCGGCGGCAAGACGCGCCATGTCCGTTGAGTTCAAATCCGCAGTCCTTTCCTGTATCTGGCTAAAACCGGTATATGCCCTTTGCCCGGATATAATCGAAAACCGGTTCAGGGACAAGGTAACGGAAGCTTCGGCCCTGGGCGGCCAGCTTCCTTATGAGACTCGAGGAAATATCAATAGGGGTTATTTCGATCTTCCTCAAGGTCGCCCCGCTTGGATGGAGGAATCCTTGCCCTTGCGCCCTGTATTTTTCCCTTGCGGGATCGGGGACGGGAGAAAGGAGGTCGGTCTCGAAACCCGGACGGGTCAGGATGACAAGGTGGGCTTGCGCGAGGACCTCCTCGGGCTTGTGCCACATCGCGATTTCAAGGAAAGCATCGACCCCGAGGGCAAGGAAAGGCATGGAACCACCGGACCTTTCCCGCACCTGCCTCACTGTGTCCAGGGTGTAATGGGGACCTTCCCTTTTCAATTCCATGTCGGAGATTTCCAGAAGAGGGTTGCCCTCGACCGCCAGATTGAGCATCTCGAACCGTTGGGCCGCAGATGCGGATGGGCTGGCTCGATGGGGGGGGACCCCGGAAACGATCATGAGGATGCGGTCTAACTCCAGATTTTCGGCAAACTCCTCCGCGGCCCTCAAATGCGCGAGGTGAACCGGATCAAAGGTGCCGCCGAAGATGCCGATTTTCACTTGCGGTGCTCCGTTCGAACCGGGTTCCATATTTCAAATTCCAAATTGCAGGAAAGATCGCCCCTGTCAGGGACTCCAGGTCCAGAGCATGGAATCTGGAACCTGAAATCCGGAATCATTTCCTCAAATGCCCTTCCCCAAGGACGATGAACTTTTGCGTCGTGAGTTCCTCGAGGCCAACGGGCCCTCTGGCGTGGAGTTTGTCGGTCGATATCCCCATCTCAGCCCCCAGCCCGAAAACGAACCCGTCGTGGAGCCTGGAAGACGCGTTGACCATCACGGCGGCGGAGTCCACTTCCCGCAGGAAACGCTGGGCGCGGGAATGACTTTCCGTCACGATGACGTCCGTGTGGGCCGATCCGTATCTGGCGATGTGTTCCATGGCCTCATCCATGTCGGCGACCACTTTGACCGAGATGATCTTGTCGAGGTACTCGGCCCCCCAATCCTCCTCGGTGGCTTCCTCTGCCCAGGGAGCGACAGCCCTCGTCTCGGGGCAGCCGCGGACGACGACCCCCTCCTCGCGGAACCTTTCCAGAACCACCGGAAGGAAGGAACCGACCATGTCCCGGTGAACCAGCATCGTCTCCAGGGCGTTGCAGGTGCCGGGCCGGTCCAGCTTCGCGTTCAGGCAGATGGAAACGGCCATGGGGATATCCGCTCCCTTGTCTACGAAGGTGTGGCAAACCCCGTCCAGGTGTTTGATCACGGGGATGGTAGAATTTTCCATGATCATCCTGATCAGCCCCTTACCTCCCCTGGGGATGATGAGATCGACGTAGCCGTCAAGGGTCAGGAGCACCCTCACCGCCTCCCTGTCGGTGATGGGGACTGCCTGGACCGCGTCGCCCGGGAGCCCGGCCGCGGCAAGGCTTCGGCCGAACAGCTCGGCGAGGGCCCTGTTGGAATGGATGGCCTCGCTCCCTCCCCTGAGAATGCAGGCATTGCCCGATTTCAGGCACAGGGACGCCGCGTCGATGGTCACGTTGGGGCGCGACTCGTAAATGATCCCGATCACCCCTATCGGGGCCCTTACCCGGCCTACCCGGAAACCTTCCGGCCTCGTCCAGATCCGTGTCACTTCCCCGACCGGGTCCGGGAGGGCGACGATCTCCTCGACGGCCACGGCCATTTCCTCGATCCTCTTCTCATTGAGTTCAAGCCGGTCCAACATGGCGCTGGAAAGGCCTTTCTCCTTACCGGCCTCGAGGTCCTTCCGGTTTTCCTCCATCAACAGGACAACGGACTGTCTCAGGCTTTCCGCAACCATGAGAAGGGCCTGGTTCTTCCTGGCCGGGGCGGCCCCGGCGATCAAACGGGCAGAGGACTTGGCCCTGGCTCCTAATTCCCGCATCATCTCCTGAATGTCCATCCGGTCACCTCGCTTCCTGAAATATTATTTTCTTTTCCAAAGAAAAAATTCCTAACTCACTATTTTTTCAATCTTTTCTGGAGACGGGGTCCGTGACGAACGCCCCACTGCCCTTCCCTTTCAGGATCACCAGATCGTCCCGGTGGATGATCTCTTCTCCCGGACAGGATCCCAGGATCAGTTCTATATCCTTGCTGTGGCGGCCTCGCACCATCCTGATCTGCCCCGAGGAAAATTCCGTTACCCCTCTGGCAATTTCCCGTCCCTCCCGGTTCACGCACCGCACCAGGGCGCCGTTTTCGAAACGGCCCTTGACCTCAAGGATTCCTGACGGAAGAAGGCTTTTCTTCCCCACCGTCAGGGCCTTCACGGCCCCGTCGTCGATGACCAGGGTGCCCTTGGGGTTGGCCGAGTAGGCGATCCAGTGCTTTCGCGAAGCGAGCTTTTCCGGAGAGGGGAGAAAAAGGGTGCCCACGGGCTCTCCCTGAAGAATGCTTTTGATTGCTCCGGGGGTGCGACCGTCGGCGATCACCGTCGGGACTCCCATATGGGCAACCCTTTTGGCCGCGAGGACCTTGGAGGACATGCCCCCTGTTCCGGCGGCACCCGCGCCCCCGGCCATTCCAAGGACCGCTTCATCCACATCCTCGACAACCTCCACGAGCTTGCCTTCCCCCAGCCTTGGATCCCGGCTGAAAAGACCCCGGGTATTGGTCAAAAGAATGAGGAGATCGGCATCCGCGAGGTTGACGACCATGGACGCCAGGAAATCGTTGTCGCCGAAACGGATCTCGTCCACCGCCACGGTGTCGTTTTCATTGATAACGGGGATGACGCCCATGTGGAGGAGGGTTTCCAGGGTGTTGCGCGCCATGACGAAGCGAGGCCTGTTATCAAGGCCCTCCCGGGTGAGAAGGACCTGTCCGACCTTGATCCCGTGGCGGCTGAACGATTCCATATAGGCCCGCATGAGACGGTTCTGACCGATGGCGGCAAGGGCCTGCTTTTCCTGAACCGTCCGGGGCCGCTGGCGGCGTCCCATCTCCTGCATGCCCATGAGGATGGCCCCGGAGCTGACGATGACGAAAACGCGTCCCTGTCTGGACAGATCGGCCATTTCCTGGGCAAGGCGGTCGATCAGATTCTGATCAACCCCCCCTCCCGGAGCGGCGAGAACCATGCTCCCCAGTTTAACGATAATTTTTTTGCCGCAGGTGAGAACCTGGCGGTCTTCCGCTGTCATCGATCGCCCTCCCCGTCGCGGGCAAGGGCTGAAGCCAGGGATTCCACAAGGGCCTTTAACCCTTCCCCGGTCACCGCGGATATGAGAAGGGGCGACACTCCGGTCTCCTTCACGAAGGCATCCACTATCTGGCCTCTTTCCTCATCCTGGAGAAGATCAACCTTGCCCAGAACAACAAGAAACTGCCTCTTTGCCAGGCCTTCCCCGTACCGGGCCAGTTCATCCCGGATCATCCGGAAGGCCAGGACCGGATCCTCATCCTGGGGGCCGAGGGCCACGAGGTGCAGGATCAGGGACGTCCTCTCGATATGCCTGAGAAACTGGTGGCCAAGCCCGGTGCCCCGGTGGGCCCCCTCGATCAGACCGGGGACATCAGCCACCACGAAACTCTTCCGGTCGTCCACCCGAACCACCCCCAGGTTGGGGGTCAGGGTGGTGAAAGGGTAGTCGGCGACCTTGGGCCTGGCCGCGGAGATCCTGGAGATCAGCGTGGACTTGCCGGCATTGGGCATCCCGACAATCCCCACATCGGCAATGAGCTTGAGCTCCAGGACCAGCTCCAGGGTTTGTCCCGGCTGACCGGGCCAGCTCGTCCGGGGAGCCTGTCTCGTCGAAGTCGCAAAGGACGCATTGCCGCGGCCGCCCTTTCCGCCCTGGGCCGCGGTGAATTCCCCCTCCATGAGATCAGCCAGAAGCTCCTGGGTCCGGGCGTCCATGATCTGGGTGCCCGGGGGCACTTTCAGGATGACGGGCTCCCCGTCCTTCCCGGTCATGTTCGAGCCTTTTCCCCGCGCGCCGTCACCGGCTTTGTATTTGTTTTTATATCGGTAATCGAGGAGTGTGGAAAGGTTGGGATCCGTCCGGAAAACAACATCCCCGCCTCGGCCCCCGTTGCCGCCATCGGGACCTCCGCGGGGAACGTATTTCTCCCGCCTGAAACTGACGCACCCGTCTCCCCCCGCGCCTGACTCAACAATGATGCTGACGCGGTCGATGAATTTCATCGCGCGCGGACGGGGAAGCGGCTCTACTCAGCGCCGTAGACGCTGATCTGCTTGCGGTTCTTGTCCTTCCGCTCGAATTTCACGATGCCGTCGGCTTTCGCGAAAATAGTGAAATCCTTGCCGAGGCCAACGTTCGAACCGGGGTGGATGCGGGTCCCGCGCTGGCGAACGAGGATGTTGCCCGCGCGGACGAATTCCCCGGCGAACTTCTTGATCCCAAGCCGCTTGGACTGGGAATCCCTTCCGTTATTGGAGCTGCCCCCTGCTTTTTTGTGAGCCATCTATAGACCTCCCGAGGGCCTGGTATTCAGCCCTGAATACTCTCGATGCGGACGCCGGTGTAATCCTGCCTGTGCCCGTATTTCCTGCGGTAGTTTTTCCGCTTCTTCATCTTGAACACGATAATTTTCTTGCGGCGATCCTGCTCGATGACCTTCCCCGTTACCGAGGCCCCGTCCACGAGGGGATTCCCGACCCTCACCTGATCTCCTTGGCCAACCATGAGGATTTTGTCAAAACCGATATCAGACCCGACGTCGGCGGGGAGCTTTTCAACCCGGATGACATCTCCTTCGTTGACGCGGTACTGCTTCCCGCCTGTCTCTATTACCGCATACATAGCCTTTATTCCTCCACCTGATTCAATGGGTTGCTTTTTGAATTAATCGAACAGGGATTGTTACCAAAAGAAAAAAATGTTGTCAACGGGAGGAATGGGAAAGAGAGTCCAGACAAGAGAGTCCAGAGTTCAGGGTTCAGGGTTCAGAGAGGGGCAGATACGAGGCCAGAGTCCTGAGGCAACCGGCTTGTCACGCCATAGCTCGAAGAGCGACGGCGGAAGGCGTATATGGCCATACGTCGAGGATTTCCGAGTTCACCGAAATCTTGGCCCATGTCCTTATCACGCAAGGCTCGCTAGAGTGCGTCAGATGCAAGGCTCGAAGGAGCGCGGGACCCCAGGCGTACCCGGGACGTACGTCGAGGATCACGCGCGACTGAGTACGCCGCAGATGACGTGCTATAGGGAGCCGCATAAAACCCTTTTCACACTTACAGACCCATGATCTGATACTGCTCCTGATGCATATTGTAGTCGGTCTTGAGCACAATCTTCTTCTTGAGCTGCTTTTCCAGCCCCTCAAGAAATTCGTGCTCCTCCTCGTAGAGAAGGTCGGCCACTTTCGGATGAACTGTGATGATCACCCGGCGTCCCTCCAGGGTTGTGGATTCCCTGCGCACCTGCCGGAAGATCTCGTAGGCGATGGTCCGGAGGGATTTGATCGTTCCCCTCCCCTCGCAGTAGGGACACGGCTCCGTCATAACCGCCGCGAGGTTGTCCCTGACCCTTTTTCTCGTCATCTCCACAAGGCCGAGCTCCGATATCTGCAATATGGTCGATTTGGCCCTGTCCCCTTTCAGTGTTTCCTCCAGGGCTGTAAAGACCTTCTTCCTGTTGGAAACCTTCTCCATATCAATGAAATCGATGATGATGAGGCCCCCGATATTTCTAAGGCGGAGCTGGTAGACGATCTCCTGAACGGCCTCCATATTGGTCTTCACGATGGTTTCTTCCAGATTCCGCCGCCCCACGAACCTCCCGGTATTGACATCGATGGCCGTCAGGGCTTCCGTCTGGTCAATGATGATGTACCCTCCGGATTTGAGCCAAACCTTCTTGCCAAGGGCCCTGTTTATTTCAATCTCAACGCCGAAGTGCTCAAAAATCGGTTCGCCATCCTCAAAAAGAGTGAGCGTATCCCGAAGACCCGGCGTGAATTTCTTCATGAAATCCGCCAGCCTTTTAAACTCCTCTTTCGTGTCCACGTAGACGGCTTCGATATCAGTGTTGTACAGGTCCCGGAGGATCCGGAATGTGAGGTCCAGCTCGGCGTACAGGAGGTTCGGGGCTCGGGAACGCGGCTGACGTTTTTTTATGGTTTCCCAAAGACGGACAAGGAAATCCATGTCCTGCCGGATTTCCTGATCGGAGGCGCCTTCCGCGGCGGTCCGGACGATAAAACCGACCCCTGGAGGTTTAAGTCCGGTGATGAGTTCTCTTAAGCGGTCGCGCTCAGCGGAATCGCGGATCCTCCTGGAAACACCCACCTTAGGCATGCTGGGCATGAGAACCAGAAGCCTTCCGGGGAGGGTGATGTAGGCGGTGACCCGTGCCCCTTTTGTGCCGATGGGCTCCTTAGTCACCTGAACTAGGATTTCCTGGCCTTCCTTCAGAAGATCCTCGATGGCGCGACCCGAGGCGGTGACCACAGGAAATTCATCGTCGTCATTTATATCGTCCTGGACAAGCATCTCGGCGTACTCGCCCATGTCAAGGACGATATCGGAAGCGTGAAGAAACGCGGCCCGCTCCTGACCGATCTCGACGAAAGCCGCCTGCATCCCGGGGAGAACCCGGACAACTCTCCCCTTATAGATGTTGCCCGTGATCCCGCGGTCCTTCATGCGGTCCACGGAGATCTCCAAAACCTGGCGGTTTTTTAAAAGAGCCACCCTGGTTTCGAAATCGCTGGTGTTGATGACAATTTCCGATCCCATTAGTCTTGCCTTTCGAATTGGAGAAAACCTTTTCATCGCTCGCGTGGAGCGTATTCTTTTTCATTGGAACCCTCTCCTCATGGGGACGAGAACCTCCATGACTTACAACCCGCGCCTTGGATCCGGGCGCCCCGCCCGGGGCGCGTTGATGACTTTTAATAGGGCCGCAAAAAGTCCGGGCGGGACTTAACGCTTCCCGGAAAGGGAAAAACGTGGTTTTCCCTTTCCTCACGATTCCATGACGTAAAACATTGTATATTGATAACAATAATTAAAAATTTAGTCAGTAAGAAAGGTGAAAAGGGGAAAGGAAAGGGGAGAAAAATCCAAGGCTCTGCCTGCCGTGGGGCTGTCTTCAATCCCAGATCCTTGCAAGGGCCGCGCGGAAAAGGGCGCCGCCCGAATCCATCCGGAGTGCCATGGATGTCCGGACAAGGCGGACATCCACCAAAGCCTCCTCATCGAGATCAAGGAGGAGCCGTAGCACCTCCGAGGGCCTGGCGGTGCCCTCCTCTCCGGCAAGGGCAAGGGTAAAATCGAGGGTCTGGTCGTCCCTTGCTGAAAGGGAAAGAAGGAATTCCTTCAGGTCCACCACCTTTTCCTTGCCCTTGCGGACCCGCCTGACAGGGAGCGACTCTCTGGCAAAAAACTCCCGCACCTTCTCTTCCAGCCCCGGGCGGGGCGAGGGGAGGACAGCCCGGTAGATTATGCTGGCGACACGGCTGTTCAGGGCGTCCCCTTCAAGAGGGACCTTCCAGCCGCGCAGCAGGTCAATCCCCGGAGGGAGATGCCCGCTGATCCTTTCAATGACCTCCTTTGGAGAAAGGGTCCCGGAAAGCTCCAGATCCATCAGTTCCCCTGCCCCCTCGACCCCCGTTGGAAGGGAGAGAGCAAGGGTGAGCTTCGGCTTCGGAGTGAATCCCCCCGAAAAAGACAAAGGAACCCCGGCCCTTTTCATGGCCCTTTCCAGAAGTTTGACAAATTCGAGGTGGCCGAGGAAGCGCAGGTCCCCTGTCTTCTGAAAGGCGAACCGCAGCCTGCGGGCAACGGGGTCCGGCTCCGGCACCCGGTTTCTTCCCTCCTCCTGTGACCGTTCGGGGACATCCTCTGTTTTCCTGAGGGGAGGGGCGGCGTTTTTTCCCTCCGGGGGGCAGGCTCCGCAGGACAGGCAGCTTTCCTCCCGGCAATCGGGGGTCTTCTCCCCCGCAAGGCTTTTCCTGTATTCCCGGAGGAGAAAATCCCGGCTGACCCCGCCTGGAATATGGTCCCATGGAAAGACCTCGTCCTCATCCCGTTCCCTTTCGGCCTCCTCCTGCGCAGTTACGCCCGTCTCCAGGAACGCCTCCCGCCAGAGATCCATACGGAAATGCTCGCTCCACCCCTCCATTACCGCGCCTTTCTCCCAGGCCGCCCGGATGCTCCGGGAAAGGCGGCGCCCTCCCCTGGCAAGGACAGCCTCAAGGAGCGCCTGGTCCGTCCTTCCCCACCTTGCCTGGAGCCCCGGACCCCTCAGGTTTTCCCTTACAAGGTCCAGCCTTCTTTTCATTTCGGGCTCCGGTACCTGGGCCGCCCACTGGAAGGGTGTGTGGGGTTTGGGCACAAAGGGAGACAAATTGACCGTCACCTTCGAGCGCGGGGGGGCCTCCCGGGCGATCCTTCCCGCAAGGGAAGCGATGCCCTTCAAATCCTCATCCGTCTCGGAAGGGAGCCCGATCATGAAGTAGAGCTTGAGCCCGTCCCATCCGTGCCCGAAGACCCATCGTGCGGTCTGAAGGATTTCCTCGTCCGTAAAATCCTTGTTGATCACCCGCCGGAGCCTTTCCGTGCCCGCTTCGGGTGCGATGGTGAAGCCGGTCCTTCGAACCCTCAGGATCTGCCGGGCCACCGATGGGGTCAGCCCCCCGATGCGCATGGACGGGAGGGATATGGAGACCCGGTCCTTTTCGTATCGATCCATCAGAGTTTCCAGGACCTCGTCCAGACAGCTGTAGTCCCCTATGCTGAGGCTCGTCAGGGCCAGGTCGTCCTGACCGGTGCTTTCGAGGGCATCACGCGCAATTTCAAGGACGGATTGGGCGGATCGCTCCCGGACAGGGCGATAAACCATCCCGGCATTGCAGAACCGGCACCCCCTGGTACATCCCCTGGTCACCTCGATATTCACGCGGTCGTGGACGGGCTGGGAAAAGGGCACGATGAAACACCCGCGAGGATACCCGCCTTCCAGCTTAAGCGAGACGGCCCGGGCAAGGGTCTTTCCCTCTTTTGGCCGGTCAACCCCTCTGAGCCGGCCTGCCTCATCATATCGGGGCTCGAAGTCGGTCGGATCGTAAATTCCCTCAATTTTTTTTAATTCCTGGATTTTCCCTTCCCGGTCGAAGCCTTTTTCCCCCAGAAAGGCCAAGGCCTCCAGGATTTCCGGCCACGCCTGTTCTGCTTCCCCGAGAAAAAAGAGATCGAAGAACTCTGCAAGGGGTTCCGGATTGAATCCGCATGGACCTCCGCCAAGTATAACAGGATGGTTTTGGGACCTCTCCCGCGCCATGAGGGGGATTCTGGAAGCGTGGAGGATCGTGAGGATGTTGGTGTAGGTCAGTTCCGACTGAAGCGTCACCCCCACCAGGCCGCATTCGCCGACCG
>Ga0068714_10001048_pt1 | contig 43799 bp, 37 predicted proteins | sample MTBNYHSulfiMetaG_FD_62988 | JGI IMG/M metagenome (GOLD analysis project Ga0068714, IMG submission 62988) | Enrichment culture microbial communities from rom New York Harbor, USA that are MTBE-degrading - MTBE-NYH (New York Harbor Sulfidogenic)... | ecosystem: Environmental > Aquatic > Marine >... | reverse complement strand
ATCCAAGGCAATTACCTTTTGCACAACGGGTTTACCATGAGTGAGAGTTCCGGTCTTGTCAAACGCCATCACTTTCAATTGAGCCGGAGCCTCCAAATATGCTCCTCCTTTGATGAGCACGCCATGACGCGCCGCCGATGTGAGGCCGGCGACGATACTCACCGGGGTGGAAATCACCAGGGAGCAAGGACATGCGATCACCAGCATGACGAGGGCTTGATAAAACCAGTTCATCCAGCCGCCCGAAAAAATGAGCGGAGGTGCCAACGCCAGCAACAGAGCGAAGATTATCATTGCAGGAGTGTAATAGCGGGCGAATTTGTCCACCCACTGTTCGGTGGGAGCGCGTCGAGACTGGGCTTGCTCGACCATATGGATGATGTTTGCCAGCGTGGTGTCTTGAGCGTTCTTGATGGATCGGAGCTCAATGGAGCCTTCACCATTGATGGTTCCCGCGAATACCTCGTCGCCCCATTTCTTGCTGACCGGCATGGCTTCCCCGGTAATAGGGGCCTGATTTACCGAGGTCTCTCCCTTGGTCACGATACCGTCCAGGGGAATTTTTTCGCCGGGGCGAACAAGGACAGTCGCCCCTATTGGAACTTCTTCCACCGGCTTTTCTTCTATCTCTCCATCGACGGGACAAACAAAGCGCGCCATCGCAGGCGAAATATCTATCAGAGCTTTGATTGCCTTTCGAGCATGGCCAACACTCCAAGATTCCAGCAGCAAGGCCAGCGCGAACAGAAACGTCACTGAAGCTGCTTCCAGCCAATAGTCTATGGCCACTGCGCCGACCACCGCAATGCTCATGAGCAGGTTCATGTCGGGCCTGAGCTTCCTGGCCGCGAAGAATGCCTTTGGGGCTATGTTCCATCCTCCGGCGATAATTGCACCGACGTAGCAGAGAATGGATGCCGGCGGGGCAGCGGGCTCAATCCCACCCGTGCCTGCCAGGACTGCAAATATGTCGCCATGGTGTGCGACTTGAAGCACAAAGCCGACGATCATGAGAATTCCGCTTATCGCGCAGAGGATAAAGCGGTTGTTGCGTTGCCAGACCCCCTCCTCGACAGGACAGGTCTCCGCCGAGCAGCTCTCTGTCCAGGGAACAGCTTCCATGCCGGTGCTCGCCACGGCGTCCCTTATTTGCCGTTCGCTTATTGCAGCAAATCCTGCCGAAACGGTCATTTTGCTGTTCAGCAAATCAAAGGCCAGATTCAATTCTCCGCCAACCAGCGGACTGATTTGTTTTTTCAACACAGCGATTTCTTCGCCGCAATCCATTCCTTTGATGCGAAATACCATTGTATGCGTCATAGACAGCTCCGCAAAATGTCCCCCGGATGGTCATGATTGACCAAAGCCTGTTGGTAGTGAGTATTTAACAATTTCCAGCCGGGAAGTCTCTGTTCGTGGAGCACCCTTTTCAGGCCGGCCGACGGGGTCGGTGCCCAAGCCCGGCTCTGCAGCTTTGCGTGCACAGGCTTATTTGATCTCCTCGACGTCTTCTCGATTTTGGCTTTTTTGAGTCGCTGGCTTATCATCGGGCATCAAAGGCTGAATGATTCGCATTGGCAATTCCATCGTTTTTTTCATGATCCCGAGCAGCTCAGATCCAACAGCTGATGGAGAAAGAGGAATAACCGTCGGATTTGACAGATCGCCAGTGACCTGAACAGGAATGGAGACGATACGTCCCAGAATTCCGTTTACCAGCGGGATGTAGCTGATGATCACATCCAGTGTTTTGATGGGAGCCACCAAGACTGCGAGATCGATTTTTTTATTCAGCATATTGACATTTCCTCTCCCCACCATCTCCATTGAAGAACCGATTAGAACGGCTTCTTCGATATCGATCTCTCCATCATGCAGGTGACCCTTCATTTCGAAGGACTCGTATCCGAATCCCTCTTGGTCAAGGTTTGGCAGTTTTCCGCGGAATATCTCGGTGAAGTTGAGAACCGAAAAAATCTTTTCAAGCAAGCCAAAGCGATAGATCCGGCCATCCTTGGCATCGAAATTGAACTCGCCCTGCAGTGAAGAGACAAACTGATCGTTCATCAAACGGCCCGTTATATTTGCGTCAAAGTTGAAATCACCCTGCATCAGGTCCTTTTGATCCCAAAGGCAGGCAAGGCTTGTCACTAACGGCTGATTTCGAGCACCAACTTTGATGTCGATTTCGACATTGCCGCCGGATGCCTTCACTATCCCCAGCGTTGAGATGCCGCAAAACTCAGCTCTGGTTATCGACAGCTCGACTCCCGTGGGCATTAGGCGGATATCTGCCTGAAAAGGCCGCAGGGTGAATCGCTCAAGACCAAAGAAATTCGAAGAAACCTTGACTGCACCTTGAACACGCAAACGTTTCAATTGTTCTGATTTGCCGGCGCCGTCTTTTGCGCTATGCAAGACTCTCTCGATCTCCCGCCATTCAATTCCATCGAGTGAAACGGTTAAACCCAGCATCAGACCGTCCGCGGAAAAATCGACGGTTCCACCGACCGCCAATTGGCTCTCCATCCATACAACCATAGCTGATTCAACGTTCAGCCGGCTATCCACGGCCTTAACAGAAAAGGATTTGACTTCATCCAAACCTGTCACTTGGGGAAATTTGAGCCCTCGTCCTTCCAATTCCCCTTGCGCCGTAGACAGGGTGTAATTTTCCAGGAGAACGTGAGCGCTAAAATCTCCGCTTATCCAACCGGCAAGCATTTGGTTGTCTTGCAGCAACTTATCGACCGTGTTCTTGGTCAACTTTCCCGAGAAGGTGAGGTCAAATTCTTTCTGGTTCAAGTCAAGTGATATAGAGCCGTTCGATTCGGTGTCTTGAATGAGCATTTTTTTAATGATCAGCCTTTCTTTTTGCCAGGTCTGATCAAGAACAACTCTAGGTCCGCCCGTCGGCAACAACTCCCCCGAGAAGGAGGCATGATCGTCTCTTTTCCAAACCAGACGTCCTCGTGTGACTTCAAGGGGAGGGCGAAAATAAAACTGAGAAGGCAGGTTGCTCAAGCCTGCAATCCAACCGATTGTCTTCGGACCCAGACTTCCGGTGATATCAAGATCGGCTGCGAGGAGACCCCGCCTTATTTCGTCCAGGTTGGCGGATGCCTTGAATGAGGCGTCCAACATGCTCCCTTGAGAATCAATGAAAGTGAGTTTGTGTGGGGCTGCCTCGAAATCCCCCTTCGATATCAGCAGAGTGCCCGGGAGATGGCTCCAATCGACAGCCAAATCTTGGACAGATCCTGTCGATTTAAATTCCCACTTTGCCGGGCTCAGCAGAGGTCCTTTTAAGTTGAGTCCATCAACAGTGATAGATCCTCCATCAAATTTGAACTCCTTCAGTATCCTGGCAAGTGCCGAATATGAAATAATCCAGGGATAAATCTCGGGTACGAACAAATCGGCCGCTTTGGAGAGAATTTGCAGTTGCATTTCCTTCAGCCAGACAACTTCTCCACTAAACGCCCGGAAGGAGGACTTCCCCAAGTTGCCGGACAAATCCGTCACCGACACCACTTCTTTGGTGCCGTCATAGAAGAATTGTCCGCTCCGGATCTGCAAGGGATACGGCAGCCGCTGGTAGGACGCCGTCAACTGGAGATCCTTGACCTCCACCAACGCTTTGACGGATTTGAGGTTTTCACCCAGAACAAACCTGCCCCGGGCTTTCCCGTCAAACGATTCTATGAGCTCTATTTCTCGGGTAAAGCGTCTATTCGGAACCACTCTGTGCAGAATAGGAGGCAGCTGCGCCAGGTCGGCGTCTACTTTGAGGTCCAGATGGAACCGCTTGTCTTTGTCGGTCAGACCTATGGTCAGAGAGCCCTCGCTTCCGCGTGAATTCTCAAGCCGCGCTCTGAGCTTTTCGCCCTGCAGGATGCCGTTGGCAATGTCCACCTCACCGTAGACTTCCGTCAAATCAAGCTCTGCTTTGGGAACAAATATGTTCCCATTGATCAAGCTACCGATAATGCGAATGTTTTTTGAGTCTCCAAGATCGCGGGGTGTTTCACCCTGAGTGGAGAAGGTGATTTTCGGGACAACTCCGCCTTTGACGATTTCAAAAATCTTCTGCGCGGTGGAGATCTCCCCCACCAGCGTAAGGGCCGCCTTTCGGGTGGAATCAACGTCGACCTCGGTACCGGTGACTTCGAGCTCAAGATGAGAAGGATTTGTATTCTTCAAAAACCGCCCGGAAAGGCCAAGGCGAGGATGATCGAGCAGCAGTTCTTGAAGCTCGACGCTCATTTCGCTTGCACTCAGGTTCATGACGCCTTTGAGACTTTTGCACTTGAGCACCAATGTCTCGTTTTGCTTATTGAGCGTCAGGTAAGGAAAGGAGCCCTGCAGATCCACATGCAAGGTCTCGAAGCTTTTTGATGAAAAGTCGGCGTTCAAATTCAGCAGAGCATCCGCGACTCCTATCCGGGTGGAAGGGAACCAGTGGTGTAACACAAGCTGAGGTTGCAGGTTGGCAAAGCTCATCGTGCCCGTGACCGACTGGTCATTATCCATCTGAACGTTCATGGAAAAGGTTTTCCAAAGATTGGATTCACAGGTGAGATCGAGCTTGAATTGTTCCGGAGGAAGCTGCAGACGTCCATTTATGTGATGGAATTGAAGTAGCGTAGCGTCGTCCGCAAAGTATTGCAGTTTGCCGCTTTCTATTTTAACGGAGAGACGGGGGAAGCGCGATGCGATCGTGTGCAGCGCGGCGATGGATTCTCTCCGCAAGCTCGTTGTCTCAGCGCCGGTTTTTTCCCCGGCGCTCTGTTCTGTACTTTTTGGGGGTCGTACATTTAAAGCGGGTGTATTGAGCTGAACCTTGTCGATCTGCACATCGCCGTTGATCAAAGGAAGCAGCCTGGGATATACGAATAAAGAATTTAAGGTGCCCGCGGCCGTTTCTCCGACCGAAAAGCTCACATTGTGAAACAAAATATGCGGTGCCGGGAACAGGGCGATTTCGATCTTGCCGCTGGTTATTTTGCCGCCGATTCGCTGCGAGATATCCTTTTCAAACTTTCCCTTAAATGTGTGGACGTTGATCAGGATTGGCAAAAGAAAGCTTATCAACAGCAGCACGATTAATGGACTGGTAACAGCCGCAGCCAGCCACAGCAACCTTTTGTTCTTTTTATCCATCGGCCATCTCCAGCACTAACTCGATTCTCTCAACCAGCAAAAATGGAAGCTTCAATCCTCAAAAATAAGCGTACGTAACGCAGGTGCAATGATTGGACACATTCCCTTTTGCTACAACTTTTCAGTCGAACAGAGCAATGTCATGGTTGGAGTTTCGAGCCCTCACCGGCAACATTTTTTCGGTGAAGGCTCTAAGATCTGCAAGGCTTTGTGATGCCATGGGGGCCAGTCGGATGATGAAAGTCTTATCGCGAAGGGTCGGAAACACTCAACGCAGGCTTAAGCAGCGTGCCGAGTCATTTGTCCAGGCGCTGAGCTTATTGATCCAACACCTTAACATTTTCAATGAAAATGGGTGTGACAGGAACGTCCTGGTGATGACCTTTAGTAGTCGTCTTGGCAGCTTCGATCCGATCGACAACCTCCATTCCTTCGACGACTTTACCAAACACCGCGTAGCCGAACCCCATGGGTGTTTTATCTTTGTGGTTGAGAAAGTTGTTGTCTGCAACATTAATAAAAAATTGAGAGGTCGCACTGTCGACCACATTAGTCCTTGCCATGGCGATGGTGCCGCGATCATTCTTTAGCTCGCCGGAGGCTTCGTTTTTGATGGGTGCGCGGGTCTTTTTGGGTTTAAGATTCTCATCGAGGCCTCCGCCTTGAATCATAAATCCAGCGATAACCCTGTGGAAAACTGTGCCGCTGTAATAGCCTTCATCCACGTACTCGAGGAAATTCTTGACCGTTATCGGTGTCTTGTCCGCCCAGAGCTCGATCTTGATTGCGCCTTCGGTGGTTTCTATGGCCACCAACGGATTTTGTGACTGCGTCATATTTTTTTCTCCCGCTGTTGCATTCTCAACAAACAAAAAACAGATTAGGACCAGAATGGCTGTTCTTAAAAATCCTGTAATCATGATCCGTTTCCCCCTAGCCTCTTCGATCAGTCGGTTGTTTCGTGCAGCGGACGATTGCCCGCACTTTCAGTTTTTCCCCGGGTTCTCGGGTCAACAAAAAGGCCGGAGATCTTCTCCGGCCCACCTATTGTCGTTTACTCGTCGGAAACCCTTATCGTAAGCCTGCTATCTGACTTTCTGCACGTTCACCGCCTGGGGTCCCTTGGTGCCTTGCTCGATTTCGAAGCTCACCATTTCCCCTTCGCTCAACGAACGAAAACCTGAACCTTCAATGGCGCTGTAGTGAACAAATACATCGCCCTGGGCGGCAGTCTCAATAAAGCCGTACCCCTTTTTGTCGTTGAACCATTTCACGTGGCCTTCCGCCATAACGCATCCCTCCTTTCATTACTTGATTAATGCTTGTCGGGACGCTTATTTAAGAGCTGCTGTGAAACCGCTGAGCTCAGGCGCAAGACCGATTTCGTAGGGGCTCCAAAGCACGAAACCCAACGAGCTTAACGGTTTTCCTTTATAAACGGTTGCTCGCCCGAAAGCAAGAAAAAACAGGGGGAACGGGATTTCATCACCGGCAATACAGACGATTTTGTCCTGCGCTCCGTAGGCGTGATAGGAAAGGATGAGTAGAATTTTTCGTTTGATCGGGTCTGCCCGCAAATTCTGCAACAGTGTGCCACGCTGATCTTTATTATTATGAGCCGCTGCCTTGGCTCGCAACGGGCTCAGGGTGGCTGTCCGGATTATTTGAGATCGTTAAACCCCTTTGCCGTCTGGATTGTGGTGTCAAAATAGAGGTTGAGCTCTTCCCCGGTCTTCGGGTTGACCACACCCACGACTTCATATGTTTTTCCGTCTTGATCCATTCTGGATTGATTTTTGATCTGCAATCCCATGAGTTGAACAAATGCCTGCAACTCTGCTGAGCCAATGACTACGAACGCAGTTTCCGGGCTCTTCCCATTGCCGCTGTTGCCGATAGAATCCATCAAGCCTTTCACAACGTATTTATGGTGTTCAGCTTGTTCGACATTCTTTTTCTCATTATTACACAAAAATGCAGCGAAATGCGTGTTCAGGCTCGTATAATCGGATTCCAGGTTGTCTTCGGCAAGATCGATGCACTTCTGGTAGTCCCCCGACTTTATTGCATCGAACAGGGCTTGCCTTTCTTTGACTTTCGAATCGAAGTCGGGTTTATAATTTTCCGTCTCGGCGTATGACATCCTCAAGGCAAGAAAATCAGCGTCGGGACTCCCATCCCTTATCTTCTCAACCATGGCGGCATATTGGGATTTCGTGTGAGTTGACCCTTCGTCGATCCTGCTCCCGTTGTTTTTGGATGTTGCACAGGCTGTGATGCATAAGCAAACGAAAAGAGCTAAGAATCTCATGCGTTTTTCCTTATGGTCTTGTGTTTTGCTCATCCTCAGTCACGAAAGCCATATTCATTGATCAGCCGCGCGATGATCAGCATGTCCCTGGTGTCGATGCCGATCAAACGAAAGCCGGTGTCATGAAAATCGGGATTGATATCGGGATTGCTCCATAAGCTCTCTGCTTCAAAGTCCAGCCGGTCCCTGCCAAAGATTTCAGCCGGCAGTATCATCCGCAGTTGGAATTTCTTGCTGGTGGGAATGGGGTTTTCGCTGATGAGCTTGGCCCCTTCCCGGGTAACATCCACCAGGTGGCCAAGAATCTGATCGCTGTTTCGATCGAAAACACGCAGGTAGTAAATCAAATGCCGACGTTTGAGTCTGCGTTTATCAGCTCCGGGGGTCTGGTCGGTATCGCTTGGCATGTCACACTCCTCAAAGTCGTTCAAGGGTTGCCCCGGCCGAGCAGCAGCATACAGATTATAACGGCCGGGCGGCTACAACCTCTCACGGAATTGCTTACAGACTGAAAGAATAATAAGCTTGCAGGCAAAAGCGTTCAAGTACCACCAGTTTTGCGAAGCAAACATCATACCACCTCTTTTGGATGACTTTGTCAGCTTTTGCGTTTTCAGCCTCTCGGTGACCGGCTGCCTCACCGGCCCTATGCCCGTATGACGTCCACCGGCTGGATGGTGGTTGCCTTCTTGGAAGGGTAGATGCCTGCCAATATCCCCACCGTTACTGAAGCGATGAATGAAGAGATGAAGCCGGTCAGAGAAAGGGTGAAAGGAAGCTTTGAGACCCTGAAGATGACCAGGCTTATGAAGAAACCGAAGACAACTCCCACCGCGCCTCCGCTCAGGGATATGAATGACGACTCGATCAAAAACTGCAAGATGATATCTCTTTTTCTGGAGCCGACCGCTCTTCTTATGCCAATTTCCACTTTCCGCTCGTTCACTATGAGGATCATGATTGACAGAATGCCGATGGCGCCGATGGTGTAGGAAATAGCGGCGGAAATTCTGCCAAGCACCGTTATCATCGACGTTGCCTGGGTCTTCAACTGCATCACGTCTTTGGAATCGACGACGGTGAAATCATCTTTTTCGCCGGCTTTGATGTTGTGCCTGTGTCTGAGAATCCGCTCAATTTGAGTTTTTGCCGGCGCCAGAGAGCGGCTGTCGACGGTCTGTAGATAAATAGAGTTGATAAAGTCCTTGTTTACGAATCTTCGCAGAAAGGTTTTAAGCGGAATGAAGATTTGATTGTCCTGGTTGGCGCCCGAGAGATCGACCCCTTTTTCTTCCAGGACTCCGATGACCTGGCAGGGGACTCTGTATATGAGGATGAATCTGCCGAGTGGACTCTTGTTGCCGAATAACTTGTCGGCCACTTCTTTTCCGATAACCGCGACCCGCTCCGAGTTTCGGTCGTCATCCTCAGTAAAAAAACTGCCCTCGCTGACACGGTAGTTTCTGACCGAAGGATAATTTGGACTTACCCCCGTGACCAGGATCGATTTGAGGACCACCTCTTCATATCTGACTGCAAAGGTCTTGCTGCTCGATGGTGACACCTGGCTTATAAAGGGAGACTCCGCGGCAATGGTGCGGGCGTCTGCCAGCGTGAGAGTGGTCGCCTGGCTGAGCAGTCTTGCCCTTCCGCCAAACGTCCGCACTGTCCCGCTCGCGACCACCAGCATGTTCTTGCCGAGATTATCAATTTCCAGCTGCGCTTTTATCGTAAGCGACCCGGTGAGATTGGAGACCACAATCAAGGAGAAGGTGCCCAGAAAAACCCCCAGAACGGCCAAAGAAGTCCTCAGCTTAAAATTATATAAAGATCGCAGGGCGATGCGAAGATTCAGAATTACTCTTCTCACTCTCTAATTGCCTCGATGGGTTTAAGGTTCGCAGCCCTGGAAGCCGGCTGCATTCCGAAGGCAATGCCGATCAGCCAGGATAAAAGTAACCCGACAGCAAATGCCTTCCAGGAGAAATAGATGGGGAACTCGGCCAGCAGCGTTAGCAGTTGAGAAGAGAGATAGCCGAGAACGAACCCGATCAATCCCCCCAACGTGGTGATCATCACGGCTTCTCCCAGGAACTGGACGAGTATATCTTTCCTTCTGGCGCCGACCGATCTTCTGATACCAATCTCTTTCGTCCTCTCCTTGACTGAAAGTAGAAAAAGATTTGCCAGGACGAACCCTGCTACAACCAACGAAATGATCCCCACCACCCCCAGGAAAACGACCAGCGATCCGGTCAAAGCCACCAGGAACCTTACGATTTCTTTGGGCGATATGACCCTGAAATCGTCGGGCTCTCCCTTGGGGACGCGGTGCCGCTGCCTTAAGAACGTTTTGACCTCCTCTTCATATTTGTTGATTCTGTTTTGATCGACAAACCTGATTCTGATTGCGGAAACATATTTGGCCTCGTTTTGCATCTTTTTCATCACCGTGCTGATCGGCATGATCAGACGGTCATCGAGGTTGGCTCCCGTGGGGGTTGTCCCTCTCGTAAAAAGCACGCCTATGATCTGCACGGGAATGTTTCTGACCAGGATGTACTTGCCTACCGGGTCCACATTTCCAAACAGCTGTTCTGCCAAATACGAGCCTATCAGGCCCACGTTCTTGAGACCTTTCACGTCTTCCCGAGTGATGTCGGATCCCTCCACCACCGGCCAGGACCAGGCGGTGCTGTAGTTGGCGGAGGAACCGATAACCCTGGTTTGATACTTTTGATTTCTATAGGAAACGGTCACGTCTCTGACGGTAGTCATCGGGATCGTCAGATATGCCCCGGGGAAAGCTTCTTCCAGTGCCTTTATATCATCGAGTGTCAGGGTATTTTCTCTTTCCCCTACGGCTCTTGCTTCTTCACTGCCGCCGATCAGCAGCAGGGCATCCGGGCCGAAGCTTTCAACGATATCAAAAGCTTTTTTATATGCTCCTTCGGTTGCCGCGACGATTACTGTGAGGGATGCAATTCCCAGGGAAACACTCAGAAGGCAAAAGACAGTCCTCAGCTTAAAGGCTCTGACGGCGTCAATGGACTGCCTCGCTATGTTGAGGAGTCTGTGCATTTTCATCTAATCTCAGTCGTCCATCGCTGATTTGCACCAGCCTTTTGGCATAGGCAGCCGTGTTGGGATCATGGGTAATGACGACGATGGTTTTGCCTCTTTCGTTCATTTTCGAGAGCAGGCTCAGGATTTCCTTGGCGGTCTTGCTGTCCAATTGCCCGGTCGGTTCATCGGCCAAAATGAGCTCGGCGTCATTGACCAGTGCTCGCGCGATGGCTACGCGCTGCTGCTGCCCCCCGGAAAGCTGGCTCGGTTTAAATTTGGCTCGATCCTCCAGCCCGACCAGCTTGAGCAGTTCAAGAGCTTTTTGGGAAGCGTTGCGGTTGGACCCACGCTCCACATACAATGTCGGTAGCAGTACATTCTCGAGTACCGTGGCGTAAGGCAGCAGATAGAAGCTCTGAAAGATGAAGCCGATGTGCTCGTTTCTGAGAACTGAAAGTTGATCGTCTGACAGGTGTGTGACATCCTTGCCCGCCAGATGATAATGGCCGGAGGAGGGAACATCCAGGCAGCCAATGATGTTCATGAGAGTAGTTTTGCCGGACCCGGACGGTCCCATGATTGCCACAAACTCCCCTCGCTCGATGTGAAGGTTTATGTCTGTCAACACCTCAACCGGCTCTCCACCGAGCTCATAAGTTTTTGTTATATTTTCTAAAACACACAAGGGCATGGCACTTACATTATCCAAAATCGATGACCTTACGGTGCTGACAGGTGGTTGCATTGATCGAAAAACCGGAACCAAGCAGCAAAAAGTTGCGGTTTCATCATTGTCCGTTTTTGGGAGGAATAATCAATTTGGTTGCAAGCTCATCACCTTCTTCAGCTCCCGATAAAATCTGTGTTTTATCCTCGCCGCGAACGCCGATTGTCAATTCTAACTTATCGACCTTGTTGGGTCCCACGATCTTGTAAGCGATCTGTTTGCCCTCCTCGAATTTAATGGCGGCGTTGGGGACTGTCAGTATATTTTCTTCTTCCCTGTAAATGATCCTTACATGAGTGGTCATTTCCGGCTTCAAAAAGTGAGCGTCATCCTTGGATACCTTGGATATGGCCAGGTAGTAGACAATGTTGTCTTTGATTTCGGGCTGAGGATAGATTTCGTCTATGGTTCCGTGAAAAGTTTTGTCAGGATAGGTGTCGACGTAATATTCAACCTGCTGACCGATTTTTACTCTGCCGACATCCGTTTCATCGACATAAATTCGCATTTCTAGACGGGTAGGGTCGAGGACGGTCACCAGGTTGGCCACCTGGAGACCCGTGACTACGGTTTCGCCGGCTTGTGCGGTGACCTCGGTGATCACTCCGTCTATCGGGGCATATATTTTTGTGTAGGTGAGGTTGACCTCCTGCCGTTTGACACTCGCTTCAATTTCTTCTATATCCGCTGCTGCTATGCGGAGCTGGGTTTGGTACTCCTCCTGCAATCTTTTTAGATTGGCCTGGGTGGCCTGTAGTTCGCTCTTTGCTTTATCTACGGCATCTTCGGTCGTGTATTCGAATTTTAAGAGTTGCTGCTCGCGATTGTGATTTATCTTCGCGTAGCTGTAATTCGCCCGGGCTTCTTTGATGCGCTCCGGATAGGTGACCTCCACCTGGGTCAAAGTGGCTTTGGCGGAAGCGAGAGCCGCCTTAAGCTGCTCAAGTTCTTTTTGTATCTCTCTGTCATCAATCAGTGCGATGAGCTCACCCTGTTTTACCTTGTCTCCTATTTGCACATTCATCTCAACGATTGTACCCGTCGCTCTGGCGCCAATTTTTACTAGAGCGCCCACTTGGGGCTTGATGATGCCCGTTTCAACCAATACGGCCCTTATGTTTCCTTTTTCGACCCGCGCGGTTTCCAATACCTTGATGGGCTCTTCACGGAAGATCTGCTTGTAACTGAAATATCCGGCGCCACTGAGCAGAATTATTACAAGAACCAGGATTAGAGTTTTTTTCACTGACTGTTCTCCTCACATACAGCCACTAGCCGTCTACAGATTCTGCCGCTTGCGGCTTCATGGATTCGAGGCTCTCGATTCCGGCCACCCGCTCAAGGAGAGCTTTGGATAGGATGTGGTTCAGCTGGGCACTGGTCAGCTGCTCTCTTGCGCCTGATAGCAGACTTTCGGCTGTTACCAGGGAAAGAATGTCTCCCTTTCCCACCTTATATTCCCCGAATGCCTGTGCATAATTGTGCTCGGCTTCTACCAGCTGCTGTTGAGCCACACTCACGTTTTGAGCTGCCGTCAGGAAGTCTTGATAGGTCTTCTGAAGATCCAGCAACAGTTGACGCTTCGACTCGTCTAACCGTTGTTCGGAAACGTTTATGGCAAGAGCTGAGGATTTGCGCCGATAGAACTTTCCCAGTTCAAAGATGTTCCAAGTTGCATTGATGCCCACAATCTTATCTTCACTCGAGATGCCGGCAAATTCGGCGATACTGCTTTCTGCTCTGCTGTAGGATGCGATGGCTGAAAGCCTTGGAAAAAAAGCGCTGGTCTCGAGAGACTTGGTGTTCTTTGATATCTTCACCTGGCTTTCGGCCTGCTTTATCTCAGGCCTCTCGAGAGCGATTGCGGATAACGCTCCAATTGCCGGCGGTTTTTTCTGGAACTGCAAAGACCCATCCAAGTCGTACGGACTTTGGAGCGGCCTGCCAAGCAGAGAGTTCAGATCCGAAAGAGCGTTCTTTAAATCCCCCCGGCCCTGAACCAGGTTGAATTTGGCTTGTTCCAGGCGCACCGCCGCTTGCAGCACATCTGAAAGCTTGGCGGCTCCCAGCCTGTTTCTTCCCCGGGCGACCTCATAGTCTCTTTCGGCGTCCTCGAGCTGAACTTGTCGATGCTCTACAATTGCCTGCCGGGCCATGGCGATGTAAAAAGAGCTCTTAACATTGAACTCCAGATCAATGAGATTCCTTCTGTACTCCTGCTCATCGATATCGAGGTTCAATCTGGCAATGTTCTTGTTGGCTTTTCTCCTGCCACCGTCGAACAAGGTGTAGGATAAGATTATGTCGTAAGTGCTCAGATTATAATCAGCTGTGGAGCTGAAGATTCGTTCCTGTGTAGTCGTTGCGTCCAGAAATGGGAAGTAGGGGGCAAGGGATGCTTTATAAAGGGCCTCAGTCGACTCGACCTGGATCTCGGCCGCCTTGTAGGACGGCAGGTGCATTTTGGCCAGACCTATCGCTTCATTTAAACGCAGGGATAAACAGGGACGAGCTGAAAATATGGCTCCAAGAATGAGAAGAAGGCATATCAGTTGTCGAGAATTTCCCATGCTCAGCCTCGTAATCCAATGCATTTTGTCGTGAACCCCAACAATTAGACCCCGACGTATCATTGTTCGATTCCATTTTATCAGGCCGGGTTATGCGTAAATTGTATAGCACATGTGGATCTTTGCAGGTTGAAAAAGGAATAGCTCTCTGTCTAGCGAAAACCTCACTGTTGAGCTGCGCTACGACATCATAGACGGACAAATCTATGCCATGATGCCCGCCCCCCCGACCAGCGGGAGGGTCGTGTCCAACATTGATCGCAAGATCGGGAATTATTTAGTGGGGAACAACATCGATGTCAATGGCTCGAAGCGTCGACTGAAGTCGTGCCGGTGGAAAACCAGGTTGTGCCACCCGCTGTGCTTCCGGTCTGCGGTTCTCTGCCGGTAGCCATTGCTCGGCACCGGGACGCCGGCTGTGGCTCCCGCAACCGGTTCGGCAATGAACGCCGCGACCGCGTTCGGGCCTTCGTATTCGCTCGTTCGTTCCAGTTGATCGGCACATTCCAGGTCGCATCTTTGAGGATCTTTGTCGAACGGACAGCGACAGCAGTAGGCGCGGGGTCATTATGCGGGGTCCGCAGAAATAAGGGCTGATAGTGCCTCCGGCGCCCGGTATTGTCCCCCCCAATGCAGAGCTCCGGTCGTATTGCCGTGGAAGCTCGTCCAGCGGGCGAAGATTTTATACTTGTCCGGCTGGCCGACTTCCCTCCAGTATTGTCGCACCATATATATAAGCGCCTTCTCCACGGTCGACCGGCGGATAGGTGTTGCGTAGATCGCGGTAGAAGACATGATCCGTTGCAGTCGCCATTTTTTTCAGGCAAAGATTTGCTCGTACTCCGGCACCATTGCCTGCAACTGCTGCTGCTGAGCGTGCAGTTCATTGAGCATTCGGTCTCGGTAATCCGCGGTCACGCCGTTCATTTTGGCAGGCAAATTTTCGTAGTATGAGACTCCATCGAGCAACTTAGCCCTGAAGGCTTTAAGATATTTGACGCCCTGCTCGCTCAAACTATTCGCCAGCTCTTTTATCTCATTTTCCAGATAGTCAATGTTCAATTTGAGCTCGGCAATGAACATGTTCGGTCGAGAGGTCTCATCAACGATGTTGATTCTACCGTATATATGGTCCACCATTTGCCTCAAAGAGACAACTTTGGAAAAATAAGCCAGATTCGGTCCGGGACAAATCGCCGGAGGCGTATCCGGCTCGTGGTCCTCTCTAAGACCATGAGCCACGATCGCAGCCCCCGCCAGATCCTTGCATATGCAGGACTTGTTCACTACTTTTTCGTAAGCCTTCCGGTATGCTTCAGGTTCGAGGTTTTGAGTCCGCAGTTGCTCCAGTTTCTTTTGTTGATAGGAACGCGACGCAACGCAAACGGGTGTGCTGGTAAACTCTGTATTTGATACCAGGATGCCTTTGCCGCAAGGGCTGCCGTGTTTATTCGCGCGGATTCTTTCGATTCTCGTCAACTCGCTGGCGGAGTTTCTCAGGTTGTTGAAAGGAACTCCCAGAGGTGAAACGCCACTCAGGTACACATCATCCTTGCCGGCCTTGCAGAGTTTTTCCAGGGTCCCCTGATCCACGGTTGTGGCCTCCGGAACCAGCAGGAAGGCGGTGCCCCAACCAACTGCGTCAATTCCATAGTGGTTCAGCAGGAAGTTGTGCTCCTGAGCTGTTCCTACACCCCCCTGGGCTGTCACGCGCACCGGATGGGGTTCGGAAAACGGTTTCTTACCCTTTTGCACCAGGGCTTTGTTGTAGATATCGAAAAGCTCGCCTACAAGTTCCTGTTTCTTCGCTTTGAATTCCTCCAGGTTTGGCCCCATCAAAGAGCCGCCATGGCCAAAAGCGTGCCCGCCGCAGTTGAGGCCGGACTCGATGCGGTACTCGGAAACCCAGAGCCCCTTTTTGGCGAAGTATTTGCCTTGTGTGTGGGCTGAACGGAAATCCGACACTTTGACAACGATTTTCTTTTTTATGAAGCCTCGTTGGTCCGCGTGAAAGTCTTTGAACTGTTCTATGTAACCGTACAAGCGCCCGTTGAATCCGGCTGAAAAGACGACAGACGAGGTGAGGTTACTATTGGCAAAGCCCCTTAAGGCAGCCAGCGCGTCGGAAAACTCACTCGGAAGCGGCTCACCGTTCTCGTCATAGTTTGTGCGATCAACCTTGGTCATGATATTCATGTCAATGGAGCCGGGTCTGATCTTATTCCTGAGCTCTTCCTGGACTTTTTCCTTCTCTACAGGGTTCTCCGTGGCAAGCATTGCGCTGTAGAGTTGCTTCAACGGTGAGCAATCCGACAGTAGCTCAAAATACTTCGTGATTTCACTGCCAATTTCGAAGGCGGAATTCTTCAGCTTTTCAAACTGTTCTCTGACGACCTGATCCAGCAGGTTCAAATAGGCGGTGATGCGGTTGGCGCGGCAATCGTGATCATGTTTCTCAATTGGAAGGTATTCTTTACCGGCCAGTTTGCAGTGGAATTTGCGCATTTTTTCAATAAGCAGATCGTCCACCGAGGAAATAACGGATGATATTCCGTACTTGGCCACTTTGATCGGTGATTCAATAGAAAAAGCGGTTCCCATAACGGGGATATAAAACGTGTGAAGGTCTTGTTGCATGTGCTCCTCTTTCAGGACGTACCGGTGTTTATGATGTCGTTTAGGATCATACGGTCCGCATCCGAAAAGATGCGGGGCTTTGAAAAAGCCTCTATTCGTCTCTCCTCATATTTTTCATATTTAGATTGCAGTGCAGACAAGAACCTGAAGGGCGCCGAAGGCTCTTTATTAAGTGGCTGGGCGTCCAAACTTTCAGTAATCTCTTCCTGCTCCGGTTCGGCAATTAGGACTTCAAGAGCCTCCTCTACCCGCTGTGGCTCAGTAGCGGGAGCCTCAGTAATCTCCTCCGTTGGCTGTTCGGCCCTTATGGGTTCAAGATCCTCATCCTGTAACTCACTAATTGGAGCATCTCGAGCTTCACGCTCTTCCAGCGCCTGAGCGCCTTCGCTATCCACGAGGCTTTGATAGATGTGCGCAAGGCGCCAAGTCTGATCTGAATCTCCTTTTTTCTTCGCTATTGCCGCCAGTATACTATAAATAATAGCGTTTTTTTCAAATTCCTGGCGAGCCTCGGTGAGAAGCCTCTCGGCTTCTCCCATTTCGCCGAGCTCCCATAGTGCCCATCCAAGCAGCACACGCCCCCTGAAATGAGTAGGATGAAATACCAGACCGCGACGGCAGATTTCTACCGCTTCGCTCCAAAGTTTTCTGGAACAAAACTCTTCGGCCAGGGTGACAAACAGCTCTGACGAAGGGTCTTGCTCGAGCAATTTCTTGGAGAACTCAAGAAGATCTCTATTTGGCATACCAGATTCCCTCCAACGGTTGGAGTTATCGTCTTCAGCAGCAGCCGTCCACTTATACAGCCTTTCGGGTTGACCGCCGGCTGATGACCCTCCAGCCACGCTGTTCACATGATCCGCGTCATTATCGATATAGTGAGGCTGTTGATCGTTCTTAGCCTCTTCCTTGTTCATGCGTTTTTCCTTGATTGGATTTATGCGGCCGGAATAGAGAAGCCAAAGCTAAATTTAAAAATATATAAGCTTCCCGGTCAAGGCTTAAATCTACCATGCAACAAAAGTGGACGGCACAAAACTCGATTATCTCCGTTCGGAAAGTCACATTGTTGCGGCGTCTGCTGGAGAAATGCCACCCCGGCATGGCAGCTCGAACGATTCGACAGGGTTTTCCAGAGGAGACTGTTTAATATAACATAACCTGAGAAATGTTGCCCGCAGACTCGCCATGTTGAGGAAGTTAACCTGACCGACAAAATTGACCGACTTTTCAGGACCTTCCGTAGGAGTTTGTCCGAGAAGAGCATCAGCTTTCGTCAATAAAAGCGTATTTCAATCCAGGTGTTGGAAATATTGAGACAAACTGCAAGACAGCGCGGCGGGAAAATGAGTTTCGCACTTTGCTGGTACCGGTTTTGGTGTGCTGTCGAATCCCTTGCAGGAGGCGATGGCAAGAGGAACAAACGGCAGTCCTCAGAATACAGGCAGAAATCAGAGGTTCTGTAAAACAGCGAGATTTTGGCCATCCTCGCAGAAGAGTTCAACCGCAAGGAAGCCTGGGAGGCTGTCCGGCAATGGTTCTTATGCTGGTTTCCCTCATTCCAGCGAAGGCGGGAACCGGGGAAATACTGGCCTCTATAGATTCCCACCTTCGCGTGGATCGGAAGGTATTCTCGGACGAGCTCCGAGTGTGCATAAGTGAAGTGTTAAAATTTTGAAGCAGCTTGCTCGTAAGATTTTTTCAAATCTTCCATGGCTTGCGTAATGCCCGACTTCATATCCTCCCAAGATTCTGCCGAAGCCGATTTCAGCTCCATCATCTTCTTGATCACGGCTTCTTTCTTTTCCTGCACCTGCTCGAGCTCTGCGCTTAAGGCGGCTTTCTTCTCCTCGGTCTGTTGATCCAACTTGGCTTGAAGATCCGCTATCTTCTTTTCAACCTCGATGTATTCCTGTTCTAATCGTTTTACAAACTCCTCCTTTTTTTGCTCAGCATAAGCTCCTGTTGTCTGTACAGCTTCCTTGGCCTGTTGCTTGACTTGCTCGGATGTCACCTGGCTTTTCTCTTCGGCTTTCTCTTTATCGCCTCCACAGGCGCTTACGAACACCAATAACAAGAGTGCCATCGCCAAGAGTACCAATTTTTTCATCGTGCTTTCTCCTTTCCTGGAAAGAAAAATTGTGGGCAGAGCTTTACTATTAGGTACGAAAAGTTAGTGCGTCAAGTTTCCAGAATCGCAACCATAAAGGCAGTGTTCATCGCCATGGGCAGGAGATCGAAACGCTGCTGTAAGGTCCATTAATGGGCAGCAGCTAGTTTGCCGGCATATGCTGGATCCCGCCAAAGAGAGCGAACAGCAAAGCCAGAAACAAACCCTGGATGAGCCAACCGATGACGCAAACACCGAAGGCGCGCAGTGTTCCGCTGTAGTCAAGAGCTTGTCTGATGGCGATTACCATAGCCACCAGCATCCAGATGGAGGCCACAAAAAAAACAATTCCGCTCAGCCCGGGAATGATGCCGAGAATTCGAATCAATCCAGGAGAGCTCGAAAAACCCGTAGTCCGCAACAGTTGCCCCAAGTCGGCGTGGGTTTGTGGCTCAGGCAACAGTTTCGTGCCGATGAAATATGCGAGGTACGCCCAGACATACCAACCGATCAGCGCGGCAAATGTGCCCATTAAAAGACCGCTGATTCCGAGTTTTTCGAACATGCCGATCCCGGAGGCAATGCTCGACAAGACCACCACTGTCATTGCTTGACTCAGCGCTCCGGTGTCTGCCTCCACCTCTTCGTATAGGTTCGGGTCCAACTTGGCGGCGCGTATCATACGATTCTGCAGACTCATTTGTGCTACCTCCCCTCATTTGACTCGATCAAGAAAAACGAACCTGAACACCCCGGTTCCTGTATGAACAAGATACGAGTATCGTATCAATCTCGCAACTGTTGGGGTAGCTTCGATTATTTTCCGTGGCGGGCGATTGCAATTTTCCCCTAGAACCTATAAAAATTGAGGATCATGATTCTCTTTATGTAATAGACAACCCTTCATCATGAATGGAAGCGTCATTAGATGGCTTATGTGTGGTGCAATAAGGAGCAGTGCCGAATTCCAGCATTTCGTTGTCTGCTTTGCGATAAGGATTGCTACACGCAAAGCGACAGGCAGGGCGGGATCGAGGCTGCACTGGCAATCCTTCTGAAATCGGGAAAATATGAGGAGCGTTTGGTAATGAAGCGAAAAGAAAAATCGACTGCAAATGATCTTTCCACAGCCGGCGAGAAAGACAAAACGAGCCCTCAGCAATCATCAGAGCAAATTACGGGGGATAGGGAAGCAGGCGTATTCTTATTGGAAAACGGCAAGCTCAAACCCTTTAGGGTGGAAGAATATACCGCTTCGACTCTCTACCAGAGGGTGGAATCTTTTTCGGTCGAATGCAAGCTGGTGCGGCCCGAAGAACCGGCAGCTCTTCTCTATGAGGGGAAAAAGCCCTCAAAGAAGACCGTCCCCATTATTGTAACCAAAAATGATGAATGCGTGCTTCTGGAGTCATGGGAGGATCTTGAGTCAAAGCCGGAGCGGTTGTCGGACGCTGACGAGGTGATCGGTGCCGTCCCCGTAAAACAGGTGTTCGTGCTGAAGAGAAGAGAGGGCTAGGGCCTTGGCAAGGGAAAAACATCATCCATTTGTGCAGCTATGAACCGGACAGTCTCAAGCCGGACAAGATCAGCGCAAAGCAAAGCCTCATCCACTGAAAACCTCATTAGCTGCTTCCCCTCAGCAGTATCTTGTAAAATTGCAGCGTCTTGAACGCGATGCTTTCCCAGCTGAAATGCTCCTCAACTCGCCTGCGCGCCGCAATTCCCATGGCCTTAAGCCGGCTGGGATTGGATAGCATTGAATTGACTGCGGATGCCAGATCTCTGGTAAATTTATCCGGCCGCCTGGGTTCGAAGTCGCTATCGGACTTGGGTTCAAAGGGAACCAGAAGACCCGCATCACCATCCATCACTACCTCCGGAATACCCCCTGTGGCTGAAGCAACCACCGGTGTGCCGCAAGCCATGGCTTCCAGGTTGATGATGCCAAAGGGCTCATAGATCGAGGGGCAGACGAACAGCGCTGCGTGTGTATACAGATTGATAACATGCTCTTTGGGAAGAAACTGTGGTATCCAAACGATTTCATCTGCACTTTGGGTGCGAGCCAAATCAACTTTCTGTGCAATTTCACGTCCAAGATCCTCTGTGTCCGGAAGACCGGCACAAAGCACCACTTGAGCTCCCGGACGGAGATATTTTATGGCGTCCACAAAGTGAGTGATGCCTTTTTGTCTGGTGATTCTTCCAACAAAAAGAACAAAAGGTTTGTCCGCATTTATTCCGTATGCTTTGAGGAGGGAGGGATCCGGTGTGGGCTTGTATTGGCTCAAGTCAATTCCATTGTGAATGACGCAGGTTTTCTCGGAGGGCACACCGTAGAGACTTTCAACATCCTTTTGCATGGATCGGGAGACGGCTATTACGCCGTCGGCGTTCTGATAAGCTGTCCGCTCGATCCATGTGCTGGCTTTGTAGGCGGCGCCGAGCTGTTCCTCTTTCCAGGGGCGATGGGGTTCGAGAGAATGGGTGGTCAAAACAAGAGGGACATTCAGCATTTGTTTGATCAGACATCCGGCAAAATGGGTGTACCAGGTATGGCAGTGAACTATGTCGATATCCCGCACCGCTTCCGCCACAAAAAGGTTTTTGTACAGCGAATCGAACAACTTCAGGTGGCGGGGGTCATGGGCACTCATCTGCAGCGTCGCGTCAACTCCTTGAACGGACAGTCTATTTGATGTCATCATCTGTTCGCCGAAACAGACAACCTCAATGAAGTGTTCTCCGTTCCCGAGCTTCGACAACTCCCTTGAAAGATATTCCACGTGCACGCCCGCTCCCCCGTACACATGCGGAGGATATTCATTGGTCAAAATAGCAATTTTCATATATGCCTCGTTGAATAAGTCCCTAATTTGAATACATCGCTTTGCTACTCGGTTTTCGTCTGTCCTCCATGTGGTGCGAGCCCCCTGGTTTCTCCGGTTGCTGCGATGTATAGCACAAATGTGCATCTCCGGGGATGGCATTTGTGTGAAATCATAGTCCTGCAGAGAAAGGCTTTGCTTGAAGATAATTTCTGTCGTAGTCTACATGGAATTCAAAAATGGCAAAGATTTGGCGGTAATCCGTTAACCCAGTGATGATCGAGCGCCGGAATGGGAACGAGCAACATTGTATTTCTGGAAGTCATCGAATGGTTCGATGAGACCGGCAAAGAAATTGTGCACCGCATTCCGGAGGAAGGCTCCGGAGAAATTAAGTTCGGCGCACAACTCATCGTTAGGGAAAGTCAATCGGCTGTCTTTTTTTACAATGGAAAGGCATATGATGCCTTCGGCTACGGGCGTCATACTCTGAGTACCGCAAATATCCCCATACTGACCAAGGTTCTGAGTTTCCCGTGGGGCTTCACCAGTCCGCTGAGGGCCGAAGTCTACATCGTTAACATGAAGACTTTTCCCAATCTGAAGTGGGGAACCCGTGATCCGGTGGCTTTTAAGGATTCACAACTGGGTCTGATCCGCTTACGAGCATTCGGGGTCTTCAATGTGCGGGTCGTCCAGCCGGTACTGCTTATAAACAGCCTTGTCGGTACCCAGGGAGTATTCACCACGGAAGAAATAGGAGAATACCTCAGCACTGTTATAGTCTCGCGATTAAACGATTTCTTGGGGGAACAGCTCGATTCCGTTCTAAACCTTCCGGGACGCTATGACGAGTTTTCGGCAGGACTGAAAAAGCGTCTGCAGGAAGACTTAAGTCACTTTGGGCTTGATTTGCCTCAGCTCTACATCAATTCCATCACGCCGCCCCCTGAAGTGCAGCAAGCCATTGACGACAAAAGCCGGCTGGGAGTTTTCGATGATTTGAACCGTTTGATAAAAATGAAAGCAGCCATGGCTTTGGAAAAAGCTGCCGAATCGCAGTCGGAAGCAGGCGCCGGAATGGGAATGGGGGTTGGGTTGATGATGCCGGCAATGTTCGCCGACCTCTGGAAAAAATTCGACACATCACAGCCAGCCGGCGTATTTTGTCCGGATTGCCGGCAGTCCATTCCCCCGGATGCCAAATTTTGTCCCAGTTGCGGTCATCAATTGCTGGTCTTCAGTCAATGCACTCAGTGCCACAAAAACCTTCCGCCCCACGCCAAGTTTTGCTCCCGTTGCGGCCATCCTGTCGAGCAGAAGCCGTCTCCGAGCAAATGCCCGCATTGTGGTACCGAAAATTTACCGGAGTCCGTTTATTGTAATCAGTGCGGTGAAAAGATATAGCGATCAAAGCTGGCAGGTTGAACTGCAGTGCCCCCAATGCGGCGCTCCGATTGTCTTGAAGGAGAGCCAGCGGATTTTTTCCTGCTGTTACTGCAGGGTAAAGCATGCACTGGCCTGTAAGGATTATTTCAGGTACTTGCTGGTTCCCCGGATATCGAATTTGAACGATGTTTTCTATGTGCCGTATTGGAGACATCGAGGCATCCTCTTTTTTTTCGAGGATGATGGACGAATCCGGCACAGGGTTATTGATTCGAGCTTCCGGGCGACGGCTGCGACATTTTTTCCCAACTCGCTCGGTGTGAGACCGCAAGCTCTTAGACTTCAATTTGTCACACCATCAACGGATGGCCGCTTCTGGAGGGTCAACCGCCGACACAATCAAAGCGAGCTTCAGAGCGAAGAAAATTACAGTTTAACCAATCACTCGACCGGTGCCAGCCTCTTTCACTCTGCCAGGGTGGGGGAAACGTTCAGCTTGATTTACGCCCCCACTCTAGTACGGGACAATGTTTTGTACGATGCCATTGTGGATAGTCCCATCGCGAAAGTACCGGAAAATATGATCGGACAGCTGCAAGCATCCACCGATCGTTCTGATCGCTTCGATCCGGTGACCTTCATTCCGACGTTGTGTCCTGAATGTGGTTGGGATCTTCAGGGTGACAAGGATACGCTTGCTCTCTCCTGCAATAACTGTAATTCAGCCTGGACGTTCGGCAATGAGGGGTTGACCAGACTCAACTTCTTGATCTTGAGAGGAACGGAAGATGCTGATCTCCTGTTGCCTTTCTGGAGAATTCATGCGGAAACAGAAGGGATTGAGCTTAACACCTATGCCGAGTTGGTGAGGTTGGCCAACCTGCCCAGAGTCGTGGCAGGGTCGGCAGCGAATCGGCGATTCCATTTTTGGATTCCGGCCTTCAAGGTTAACCCAAAACTATTCCTGCGGTTGGCCAGGCTGATGACGTTGGCGCAGCCGGAAGAAGGTTCTGTAGCCAGGCGGTCCAAGCTGCCCTTTTACCCGGTCACTCTTCCCGGCAAAGAAGCCGCTGAAGTAATTCACTTTATCATCGCGGATCTTGCCGTTCCAAAGCGGCAGATTTTTCTTAAGCTTGCTCGAATTAAAGCGAGGAGCATTGGAGAGATGCTCGTTTATTTGCCTTTTGCAGTTAGAGGCAATGAAGTCATTCATCGGGGGCTGCAAATCGGCGTGAGCGGCAGCGCGCTTCAATTGGGCAAACTGATCTAAAGCTCATATCTCAAGCCCACGCAGATAAAATTAGATCCGCCGTTGACCCCATCAAACAGGCCGTAAACCCCCGAACGGTGATGGATCCTTGTGAGCAGGCTCCAACGCGGAAGCTGGGGAAGACCAAAGGTCAATTCAAACATCAGATAATCCAGCACCTGAGTGGCATTGCCTTTATGCGTCTCCTTCTCGAATTCGGGGACCTCGGTGGCCACCGATAGGCCGTTTCCCACCGCAAACGTAGTAGTCAAGCAATGATTCCACGGGAAGTAAAGCCAGCGGGCAATGATGAGCGCATCGAATTCAACATGGTCCTGTCTGCCGAAATGCTTGACGACGATGCCTTCGGCCTCCAGCCTGAGCTTGTTGTCCCAAAAGGTCACGAGGCCTCTTTCCACCGCCAATGCAAGCAGATAGGCATTTTGAAAGTCAGCGGAACCGCTGAAAAGGCTCCCAAGGGTGCTGTCCGCTGCCTGCCCGCCGTACAGGCTCAAATACCACTTGTTTTCCGCTCTCACTTGCTGTGCTGAAAGAATTAAAGCAATTGCCGTAACCAAAGTTAAAAGTCGCCGCATAAGTCCCCTCCAAACCTGATGAATGTCTCATTCTCTTCAGGGCATATTTTAGAAAAATACGTAACAGTTCTGGTTCGGAACTGCAATCTCAAAACTAGCGACATCTCAAAACCATCGAAAAAAAGGATTGGGGCCAGGTGAAAAGAGGAGCCGTTTACTAATTGTTTTGATCGTTGATTCTATTCAAGCTTTTTTTGTCGATAAGGTTTGTTATCATGATGTCAAGCTTATGCTTTATGGCCGCACACCTCTTGGCAGCAGTGTGGGATTAGTGATCGTTTTTTGGTAACGGGATTGGCGTCCCGGGCTGGTTCTCGAAAAGGTTATATTTCATGCAAAGGGACAATGGCAGCAGCCTGGCTAAGATGAAAGCTATTGGGTTTTTTATTTTCGTTGTATTGGCAATCCTTATCGTACGCTTAACTGAACTCAGAGAATACCTTGAGATAGAGAAACTGGGCGCATTTGTCCAGGATTCAGGGTTTTGGGCCCCTTTGATGTTCATTGCCATCTATGCCGCTGGGGTTAGCTTGTTTGTTCCGGCTACCGTATTCACCACCGCCGGCGCTGCCATCTTCGGCCCTTATTGGGGATTCTTGTATGCGTGGGTAGGGGCCTTGCTGGGAGCGAGCTCGGCTTTTTTCATCGGACGATACCTGGGAAGAGACTTCGCCGCTTCTCTGATCGGAGAGCGATTGAAAAAATACGATGATACAATCGCGCGCAATGGTTTTGCCACGGTGCTTTACTTGCGATTGGTCTACATGCCCTTCACACCAATGAATTTCGGTATGGGGCTCACCAGCGTGCGCTTTCGGGAATACTTTTGGGGCACGGCCCTGGGTATTATTGTTGCCACTTTCATCATCGCCTTCATTGTGGGAACTGTAAAAGAGATTTGGGTGACCGGCCACTGGGGTCTTTTACTAACCTGGGAGGTGTTAACGACGTTTTGCTTGTTCATTTTCTCTTTTTTCATTCCTAAATTGATGCAAAGGCTGAAAATAGGGAAGTGGTTCACCACCTAAAATTTCAACGAGTACCCGGATACCTTCGTAGCGCGCCATCTCAAAAGTTGTGCACTCATTTGATTTTGGCAATCCACAATTCAAGTTTCTTGGATCGATTTGATAAATTTGTTGGTTAGTTGAAAAGACTGGGTTTAAATACAGCATCGAGAACCGGCGCGATGAAGGTTTGCAGGCATGGGATTTTAGCCGACTGTAGCTTGCTTTCGAACCTGACAAAGACTTGTAATCTGTTATGAGATGGCGGCGTCGCCCTTTGGAGAAAATGGAGCATGACTGATTCCAGGATGCTTGAGATCATTAGAAGACTTAGCGACGCAACACCTCCACCGATTCGGCTGAGCAGGCTTATACAAAGCCCCATACAGGGTCACTTTTCTTTCGTGATAAGCGACGAGCATCGGGAAGCTGCCGTGTGGCTTTTCGAAGCGCTTGGAAAGGCTTCGGTCAACCTTCGCTATCTCAATGAGCATTCGGAGGGGGAAAATAAGGTTCGTTTTCAGTTCTGCTGCGATGCGGAGGCTCAAGAGCAAGTGCTGCAACTCTTTCAATCGGAAAAGGTCTCCAACTTCATCGCGGATTTTCGCTACGTTGAGGCTACAGTCATCATGTCTCTTTATCCGTTCAACGGTCAGCCACAGTTCGCCGCTCGAGTCTTCGGCATCCTGAGGCAACGGGGCATCGAGCTACTTGGCGCCAGTACCGCCACTGCGGTATTTTCCTGTGTGGTTTCGAGTCGAGACGCGGACTCGGTGCTGACCGGTTTGAAAGGAGTTTTTGTGTGGCAGTAAAGGATCGAGGGCATGGAGCGCTTTGAGATCTTCCCCTTAAAGATAACAACCTCGCAGGCGTTGCTCACCTTTATCAACTGCCCCACCAGTGATCATGTCAGCCGTACGCTTTTCAACTATCTGCAGCAATGTCGGATCAGCATCGCCTTGCTGGTCGAATCACCTGTCCACAACGAAGCGAGAAACCTGGTGTTGGTCCTCGGCGAGCAGACGCTGAGCCGGATTCAATCAGATTTGGAAGCATTGTGGCCGGCCATTGGAATAGAGGCGTTGGTGATCGAAAAACCGGTGGCGGTGATACGCATCCTCGGCCCTCATTTTGACATCCGTCCCGGCATTGCAGGCAGGCTTTATGCCCGACTGGCGCAAGCAGGGATCAAGGTGCTGATCAATTCCATCACTGTGACTACAGCTCTGCTCGTGGTTCACGAAAGGGAAATAGAAAGGGTGCAAAAGGAGCTCACGGCAGTCTTCAGCCCGCCCAAAAGCAGGTAATGAGGGTGGCTACTATGCCGCTCGCTTGAGCTCGGTTAGATCCTTGAAATATCCAACCGTTGCGACTTCCTCATTGCCTTCGTAGATTAGTGAGGCGGAGAGCAGGATCGGCTTCAGACGCCCTTCGTTGGTGACCGCCATGGTTTCAAAATTGATAAGACGGCCTGCTCCGCCGTAGTCCGGTCCGTAAATTTGTTTTTTGATGTTGTAAGCTTGTCCTTCGGGGTACAACTGCGTCACGTGAATTTTAGCAAGCGCCTCTTCCGGAGTGTAACCGTAAATGCGCGACGCTCCTTCGTTGAAGAGGATAAGGTTGCCCTGTCGATCATTGGCTATGATGCCGTCCATGGATGTGTGAATCAGTTTATATTCGAACTCATGTCGCTTTTGGATCTCTTCCAAGGCTTCAATGAGCCTTCTGCGCTTCCAGAGCCTTTGTTGAGCACGTCGCAACAAAACCGTTAGCGCTTTATCGCTCAGAGGTCCGCGAATCGAGTCGCAGACGCCCAACTCCAGCGCCTCGAGGATTCGATGCTGTTCGTTCTCCCCGGCAATGAAAATTACTTCAAGGTCCGGATTGACTTCTTTCAAGTGACGTGAGAGCTCGATACCGTCCAGTCCGGAGCTTGAGCCCAGGATGATAGCAATTGCAGGATCGAAGGTTTCCAAGGCTTCCAGAGCCGCATAGCCGTTTTCGACCACATGAATTTTGAATTCTGCTGCCGCCAAAGCTCTCAGGGGTTGTTCAAGCTCTTCCCGACTCCCAACCAGCAAAACGTTTTCCATGACGGTATTCTCCACGATCTACCAGGTGCGTTGTATAGGAATTTGCATTTCTCGCGCAGGGACGCAGAGAACAGAAATAAGGGCGAATACTTCTTTGCGTCTTTGCGGGAGGTTATCCTCGATATTCCGCCTGAAGGCCGCTAAGCTCCATGTTACGGCACGATCTCTCATGTCGTGGCATTGTCTTGGGACGGCGCCACAACAGACCTCCATCCATGCTCGTCAGTGGTGATCCGGGTCTAAGTGCAACACGCCTCCTCTTGAGGTTCCTTCGACCTTTGCGCAGGAAAGACGATGGTGAAGGTCGATCCCTGCTGTGGTTGAGAGCATAGCTGAATGGTCCCCTGGTGTTGACGGACGATCTTCTCGGTGATGGCCAGCCCTAATCCGGTGCCGCGGGCTCCCTTGGTGCTGAAAAGGGGCTTGAATATCTGTTCTTGAAGCTCCGGGACCATTCCTCTACCCGTGTCGGAAACCTCTAAATAAATTTGACCGCTCGGCCTGGACCCCGTGCTCACTACAATTCGTCTTTCTGCAGCATTTTCCGGGAAGGCCTCCAGGGAGTTGGTGATGAGGTTGAGAATACATGTGTGCAGACCTTCCGCGTCGCCGCGCAGGGTAGGAAGATCGTTCACCAGATTCTGCCTTAGCTCGATCAGACGACTTTCAAACTGATTTGCCAGGGAGTCGCAGACATCTCTCACCAGCTCGTTCAGCGAAACGGGGTCCTGAAACATGGATTCCTCACGCGCATAGCTGAGCATGTCCAGGCTGAACCTGGATATCCGCTCCATATTTCGTTGAACCGTTTGCCAACCCTTGCGCACGGGCCCCAAATCTGCTCTTGCAAGGCCCTTGTTGACGGTGAAGGCGCCGAGCTTCATCCCGTAAAGAATATTTTTCACGTTATGTGCCACTTCCGCCATCGCTTCTCCAATAGCAGCCATGCGGGTCTTTTGCAACAACTCCTGCTGCAGCCTCTTGACTTCGGTGAGATCCTTAAAAAAGCCTACCGTGGCCACTTCCTGCGCCTCTTCATAAAGCACCGATGCCGAAAGCAAAATGGGAACGATCCGACCACCCTTTGAAAACAAATGAGTTTCATAGTTGATAAGGTAACCTGGGCCCCCACATTCCGGTCCCATGATCTTGCTTTTGATTTTCTGCGCTTCGCCGGCCGGGTAAAGCTGGCCCACCGTCATATAACACCTGGCCTCTTCCTCGGAATAGCCGCAAATTCGTGCGGCTCCTTCGTTGTAAATGATGATATTGCCTTTGGGGTCGTTAGCGATGATGCCATCCATGGAAGTGTGGATCAGCTGGTGCTCAAAGTCATGCCTCTTTTTGATTTCCTCGGTAGCCTCTTTCAGCATGCACTCAAGATTGGTTGTATAGTCCCTGAGCTTCAGTCGCATCCAGATTTTCTCCCTGGCTCGCCGGAGTGCAACGCTGAGTGCCTGGTCACTGATGGGTTTATTGATAAAATCGGATGCCTCGAGCTGGAGTGCCTCAATAGCCAATTCCATTTCACCGTGGCCCGTTATAACGATCACTTCCACATCCGGATTGAGCTGCTTGAGACGTCGCAACACTTCGATGCCATCGATACCGGGCATCTTGATATCGGTGAGGACCACTTCGGGTTGGATTTTTTCATAAACAGTCAAACCTTTCCACCCGTCTTCAGCCGTACAAACTTGGAAGCCGTCCGCTTCCAATGTCAGCTTGAGGAGCTCCCTCGCACTCTCTTCGTCATCGATGACCAGAATCTTATTCATGGCTCGCATCCCGATAGCCTTCACGGATGGGGTTCACGGGCGGCTGGGAACGTCAATTTGAATGTGGTTCCGCGCCCCTCCTCACTTTCCACCTCAATATTTCCGCCGCAGTCTTTCACTATTCCGTAACTGATGGACAGCCCCAAGCCGGTCCCCCGGCCGACCTCTTTGGTGGTGAAAAAAGGTTCGAATACTCGCTCCTTGAGGGTTTCCGGGAGACCGATGCCGCTATCCGAGACGGTAACGACAACGTTGTTGCCATCCTGACAGGAGCGGATCGTCAAGCGGGATTCCGAAATCTCGCCGGTGTTATTGTCTTGCTTTTCCTCAATGGCATCCCTGGCATTCATAACGAGGTTCAAAAAAACCTGCTCCAGCCGGTTCAGGACCCCCATTACAGGCGGCAAACCTTCTTGCAGGTCCAGTTGGATCTCAATTTGCCTCAATTTAAACTGCTGTCCCAGTACCGTGAAAACTCCTCGGATGGGCGTGTTGATATCCACATACTGCAGCTCTTCAAACTTCGATTTGCGGCCGAATTCGCGCAGATGGTTGATGATCGAAGAAGCTCTTTCCACCTGGGACACCAGTTCTTTCGACACCCGCCCCAATATCTCTTCGGAAACCGGTTGCTTGCGGGCAACCAGCTTCAAAAAATACTCGCACCCAACCCGAATGGCGTTAAGAGGCTGGTTCAATTCATGGGCAACGCCCGCCGACATCTCCCCCAGCGTGGCCATCTTGCCGGCCTGAATCAACTGAGCTTCCACCTGGATGCGGTCGGTGATGTCTGCTATATTGGCGATAATGACATCGCGGCCGATGTGCAGCCGCGGGCAGGAATGAATGTTCACGTAAAGCGCTGCGCCGTCTTTTTTGCGATGGCGGATGTTGGGAAGAAATATGCAGCTCCTTGCGGCCAGCGTTTGGATTTTTTCAGCTTCCTTAGGCTCGCAAAGCTCCAGAAAGGACAGATCGAGGAATTCCTCACGACTGTATCCATAGGTTTCCATGGCTCGAATATTCATGTCCAGAATATGGAAGGACTCCACATCGATCACAAAAATCGGATTGGGATCGTTTTCGAACAGAGAGCGGTATTTTTCCTCGGAGGCCTTGAGCTCGTCCTCGGAGATCTTGAGGCGCTGGGTCATCTGATTGAAGGACTGGGCCAAAATGCCCATTTCGTCGCGGGAGGAAATGGAGATGACGGTTTCCCGGTCTCCTTCAGTAACCCGCTCGGTTCCTTCCACCAGGCGTCTTACCGGCCGGTTCACGAATCGTTGGATTAGGAACGCGATGATGCCTGCGATGCAACAAATGGCGACGAGCGCAAACAGCAGCATTTTCCGTTTGTTCCGCTCGCTCAACAGGTCAACTTCCGCCAGGCCGATATCAATGTCCAACACACCCAAGACTTTTTGTTGGGCCGGATGAACATGGCAATCGGAGGTGGAACAGTCGGGCTCATTATAAATGGGGTTGATTATGCCTAAGACTCGATATCCCCTCTGAGAGCGAAATATCCGGGTGCGCGCCGAAGTGGTCAGCCTCTCGAAAGGTTTTTCCTTGGCGTGGCAGGCGTAGCATTGCTCCGCGGACTTATCCAGCATGGTTCCCATTTCTCCCCTATCGGAAGAATAAATAATCTCCCCGAGGGCATTAAAAATGCGAACCTTCTCGATTCCTTCTTGGGCTCCGATGGTGTCGATGGCCTTGTGCAGACGGCCCGGCTGATATTCGAGCATATCGTAGCGCAGGCTTCTGCGGATCACTTCGCTCACCAGATGAACATTGCGTATCATCTCATGGAGGAGCTGCTCTCGCTGGGATTTCAGATTAACATAAGAAAAAGCACCGATTACCAGGATGGCCACCGCCCCAACCGAAGCAATAAGCTTGAACCCGATGCTGCGCAACCACATATCTGGATCCCCTTCCGGCTGGAACTACTAATGGTGCTTTAAGCTTAGGATTCGGCTGCTTCCGCCTCTTCCTCGTAGGGTTCTTTGAGCAGGATCTTTACGTTTTTGATGAGATCTTCCGGATCGACAGGTTTTTCCATGAAAATCTCCGCGGCGATCCAGTCCATATCTTGATCGATCGTCCGGCCGTAGCCCTTTTCCACCGGTGGTCTGGCAGAAACAATCAAAATGGGGATGCCCCAAACCCCTTCCTTCTCCTTGAGCTTGGTGGCAAAGTCGAGGCCTTCCTGCATGGTGGTCATCATGATGTCCAAAATGAGGAGATCCGGCCGTTGCTGCTCAATAAGCTGTGCCCCCCTGGTAGTATCCTGGGCGGTCAGCACCTGGTAATCGTAATCGGATAAAATCTCCTGCAACGCCTCGCAAATCTCAGGATCATCATCAATCACCAAAATCGTTTTTCCGTGCGATGTCATTTGGTCCCTCCTTCTTGCCCCATCTAATGCAGGGCATCGTCCCAACCTGATAGTTACCTCCGATGCAATCCTCGAATACGGTGCGGCTAATAAATAAGCCGGATCTTGGGAAAGGGTGCTTCCAGCAGCTATTTTCATTAGATCGAGAAGCAGCGGCTGCCAAGAGTTGCCGGTCTTCTCAAGGTGGAGAGATGGAATTTAAGAGCTTATAGTCAGTGCTTCAACAATCTGGCGTCGATCAGCTGAAGGAGTGTGAGAGGTGTTTGAACACAGCAGGGTGTCGTGCATCACGTAAGGGCCGAAAAGTGCTGTTCTACCTACGGGCCTGCAGCCAACCCGAAAACGGTCGTTACCTTAACATTTTATCAAAATGCTCATCCGGGTCAACCGCTTGTTTACTATATCAGAGTATGATGATTTTCCCAAGCGGTTTCCCGTATCATATTTTATAGCGGTATGAGTCGTCGACAATCTGCTGCAGATTCATGGAGAACTGCAGGTAGTTGCGGTGCAGGTTTCGTTGCTCCTGGATGAATGCAGGCCCATTGGCAGCGAATCGTTCTCGCAACCGGCCATCCTCAAGCAAAGTATTGACAGCTTCAGCCATAGACTGTCCGTCGTCCCGGGCCGCAAGCAAACCGGTTTGGTTATGGAGCACCACCTGCGGGACTCCGGCTGTGTTCAAAGCAACCACCGGGCATCCACATGCCTGCGCTTCCAAAAAGACCATCCCCAGAGATTCACCGATTCCCGGAAAGACAAAAAGATCGCCGGCGGAGTAGTAGGCCGGCATGTCGTTTCTTTCCACCCGTCCGGCAAAAAGAACCAGATCAGGCAAAAGCTCATCGGCAATTCGACGAAGTTCTTTTTGCATGGGTCCGTCGCCCACCAACAACAGTTTGAAAACTGCTTGCCGCTTTTTGAGCAGCGCCAGCGCGCGAAAAAGATAGAGGAGGCTTTCGAATTTTACATCCGCCCTAAGCATCGCCGCCGCTACGAGCAAGGACGAATGCGGGGCGATGTCATAGAGTTTTCGAATGCTGCGGCCAGCCTGCTCGTTTCGCACAAATTCTTCCGGAAAAATACCGGGAGGGATATAGGTCAGGCGCCGGGAAGGAAGGATGCGGTGCAAGGCCTCCAGGTCGTCCATGTTGTTAGTAAACGCGTGGCGCGAGGCTTTAATAGCCAGACGGTTGAGGTAAAAGCCGACCCGCGTAGTGCGGTCCTTGCGCCTGCGGGTGCCGTACATGGGTTGAAAGAGAACGTAAGGAATCTTCTGCAACCGACAGATACACGGACCCACTACATCGGGAGACTTATAATAAGTGTGATAGCTGAGCCAGATGTCAGGGCGAAAGCGGAATGTGCGGCGGTAGGCGGCGGTAAGATTGGCCGCAGCATCGAGCCAGCTTCGCGGAGTTTTCCAAAACCATCTGGATCGAAATTCTGCGATTTCCTCACAGTGATGACCGAGCCTGTTCAATGCCTGATGAATACCGCGGGCAATGGTCAGGTCGCCTGACGGGAGTGGATGGGAAAGGGGCTTGTTAGGGCAATAAAAGGCGATCTTCATGGTTCGGGCCCGATCCCTTCTACAGGTTTCGATTTTCCGAGGTCATTGCCCCCAAAAGCCGCGGTAAATCTCCAAACCGGCCGATGAGACCGAAGATCAATGCAGCCAGGAGCACAAACACCACCGTGACCGAGGCCATGACCGGTGTATAGCCGTAACGCAATGCATTGAAGATCTTGATCGGTAAGGTCTCCACGGTGAAGCCGGACACCATGTAGGCGACGATATACTCATTCAGGCTGAGCACAAAGCAGAAGGCATAGCCGGAAACGATGTAAGAACGCACCAGTGGGAAGACCACCGTGCGGAAAACCACCTTGGAATTGGCGCCCATGGTCTCGGCGGCTTCGATGATTTCGCGGTCGATGGACTCGAACCCCAGAGAAATTGTGACTAGAGGCAGGGTGACGAAAAAGATGGCGTGCGAAATAATTGTCGCCGTCATTTGCCCGTAAAGGCCCACCGTGGCCCAGAATGAAAGAAAGCCCAGGGCGGTGATGACCGGCGGCAGCATAAAAGGCGAGAGGCCGAGGGCGAAGAGTGCACGGGCATAAAAGACCCGGTAGCGCCAGAGAAAGTATGCCAGGGGCAGGGCAATCGAAATGGCCACCAGGCTTGAAAAGGTTGCGATGATCAGACTGTTTTTTATCGGAATCAGCCAGGAGCTTTCCGTAAAAAGCTCGGAGTACCACGTGAGTGAAAGTCCCTGTGGCGGGAAGACCAGGATCTTGGTCGCATTGAGTGACACCCCGCCGACAACTGCGATGGGGCTCAACAAGAAGAGCAGCGTGAGTGTGAGGAATAGGTTGCGAAGGGCTCTATTCATTTGTGCTCGACCGTTCTGCCTTTTCCGATTCTCATGGTGAGGGCGACCAGGGCCAGGCTCACGAGCATGAAGAACACTGCCATAGCCGCTGAAAGCGGCAAGTTGGAGTGATATATGGCCTCGTCGGTGATCAGCACCGAAAGCGTCCAATGCTGAGGTCGTCCCAAAATCTGGGGAAGGACATAAGTCCCGAGGGTGAAGGCAAAAACCATCACTAGGGAGGCAACGATGGCTCCGCGCAGAGACCCTACCACCACCGTGAAAAATGTTTTTATCGGAGAGGCGCCCAAAGTCTGGGCTGCTTCCGGCAGATGCGGATCGAGTCGCGACAGAGGTGGATAGAGCACCAGTACCGTATACGGGAAAGCCACATAGCACAGGCCGCACAGAAGCGCCCAAAAGCTGGGGGACCAACTGGTCGGATGTGCCATGAGACCCAGCCGGACGAAGAAGTTCGAGATTCCCGCGGTCTGTGACAGGATGAGCGACCAGGCAAACCCGATGATGACCGCAGAAAGGGAAAGCACCGAGATTAACATAACCAGCCACACGACTTGGGCTTTCCTCCGCATGCGGGTGATGAAGTAGGTGAACGGAAACCCCACTGCCACAGAGATTACCGCGCACAGGGCCGAAATAAAAATAGAGAATACCAGCACCCGGGCGAAATGTGGCGTGAACAGGTTCTGATAATTGTGGAGGTCGAATGTCGGCGCGTAAAACCCGCCCGACTGCCGCTTGAAAAAGCTTATCGTCAACATGATCCCGAAAGGGATGATAAAGAACACCCCCAGCATGACGGCCGGATAGATGATGGGCAGGTGATCGCCCAGGCCTTTGGGCTTGTCACCGATCATGAGGTCAGCACCTTACAGGCAGCAGGCGGGAGAACCGCCGTTGCGGCATCTTTTTGTTTGACCGGCGGACGCCTCTGCGGAGTGGATTGGCTGATGATTTGAAACCCGTCGCAGTCGAGGTAAATTTCAACACTGGAGCCGACATCCCGCACGAAAGTGACGGTGCCGTGCAAACAGTTTTCACCTTCCCTGGCGCCGGGCAGGATGGAAATGTCCTCGGGCCGCACGGAAATGGTGATCTCGCTGCCGGACGCCAGTCCCTCCGGCACGCTCTCGATCTTCAGTGTCTTGCCCAGAACAGCCGCTTCTCGATCACCGCTATAGAAGCCTTGGAGGAGGTTGCTCGTCCCGATGAAATCAGCCACGAAGGTGTCCGCCGGCTCGCGGTAAATCTCGAGCGGGGTGCCCATCTGGTGCACCTGATTGTCTGTTCCCATGACCACGATCAGGTCGGACATGGTCATGGCCTCCCGTTGATCGTGAGTGACGACTATGGTGGTGATCTGCAATCGCTGCTGGAGCATGCGCAGCTCGAGCTGCATGTCCTCGCGCAGTTTGGCGTCCAGTGCGGAAAGCGGTTCGTCAAGCAGGAACAGCCTTGGCTCGATGGCAAGAGCCCGGGCTATGGCGACCCTCTGGCGCTGGCCGCCGGACAGCTGGGAAATGTGGCGGCCGCTGTAACCGGGCAGACGCACCAATTCGAGGAGCTCATCGATGCGGCGCTGGCGCATCGGATTTTCCACTTTGCGCACCCGGAGGCTGTATGCAATGTTTTCACCGACCGACAGATGTGGAAACAGGGCGAGGGATTGAAACACCATGCCGAAATTGCGCCGGTGGGCCGGCTGATCGGTGATATCGCTCGAATCCAGAAGGATGCGGCCACGAGTTGGTTGCTCCAGGCCGGCGATGAGCCGCAACAGAGTGGTCTTGCCGCAACCCGATGGACCGAGAAAACAGACAAATCTGCCGTGTGGAATGTGCAGGTTCACATTCTGGACTGCCACCACCGAGCCGTAATACTTGTGAAGGTCTTTAAGCGCTAAACCGGTCATCAAGTGCAATCGTTACAGGGTCTCCGGCAGAAGTACTTCCGCCCGCGCAGGGTTGAGCCCGGCTCACACACTGATCGATCTTCCGGGTGCCGGCGTTTATCTAAAGGGCAGATATGATTTTATCGTGGAAGCCTCTGCAGAGACAAAAAAAGCGATGTTGGCAAGCCTCACACTCATTCCAACATCGCTTCGGGAGTTTATTCGGTGATCATCTCCGTCCACTTCTGGTTGAGCCAGTCGCTGAGCTCGCCGGTGTAGATATCGTAGCGGGGAAGAATTGGCGGAATATCACTGGAAACGGCCGCAAATTCCTCGGGGGTGAGATCCGTAAGCTCTTTTTTCACCGTCGGAGAGGTGCCTACCTCACGGGAAAGCTTTGCCTGGATGTCCGGGCGGCACATGTAATTGATGAAGGTGTGAGCCTCTTCGATATTCTTGGATGACTTGGGAACCGCCCAAATCCCGGAGTCAAGCACCCCGCCTTCCTTCGGAAAGGTCGACCGTACCGGTTGTCCCTTCTTCGCCGCCAGCACGGATACATCGTGATAGTATTCGCCCATCGGGATTTCACCGGACTGAAGAGCCTGCTGGAACTGGGCTTCATCACGGTACCACAGCTTCACGTTGGGCTTGATGGTTGAGAGCTTGTCGAGCACCTTCTGAATGCCTTCCTTGGTGTCCAGGATCTTGGTGCCGTCGAAAAAGGTTGCGGCAGTGATCTCAAGCAGCCAGGAGTTGCTGGCCAGGGCGAGGAGACCCAAAGAATCCTTCTTGTCGGGCTCCCACATGGCGGCCCATGAGGTGGGAGCTTCCGGAAAGACTTTGGTATTTGAAACCAGGGTGATGTACCACGAAACCGCACCGATGCCGTCTACCCCGCCGTCCGGATACTTGTGGATGAAGTGGGGTAGGAGATTTTTGTGGTTGGGGATTTTATTCAGATCGAGCGGCACCCATAACTCGGTCTTCTGCCCTCTAAGCATGGGCAACTGGGCGATCATGTTGACATCGGCCGGTGCTATGCCGGCTTTGGCTGCCTGTTCCAATTGCACGTACCATGCCTCTCCGGTGGGCTCGGCAATCGACTCGACTTTGATGCCGGTTTCTTTCTCAAAATCGGGGAAGATGTGCTTGTCGAATGAATCCTTGAAATAGCCGCCGTAAACGCCCACCTTGAGGGTTCCGGCTGCAAGAGCCGAAAGCGGGGCAAGTACCATTGCGGCCGTGCACAAGATCAGGGTGGACCACACAAAGATGCCTCTTTTGCTTTTAGCCACTGTAGTTCTCCTCGCTATGAGTTTATAAAAGGGGATCTTTTATCAACGGATTGCTGCAGCTGCAATATGTCAAAAAGCCCGCAGGGTGTCAAGATTCATCCTGATGGGCGACTGCTTCCGCACATCAGAATCCTTCGATTTGAGTCGGGAAGTAATCTTCGCAGACTCCTTCCCGGTAGACATCGGCCGTGGCGCAATGCAATCCCCCTCCAAACGCGCTGACCGCTCCGAACGGAACAGGAATTACTTCAAAGCCGAGCTGATCGAACTGCTCCATTTGTTTCACTTCCTGAGCGTCCACGCAGATTGTTTTCGGGTCAAGCATCAAAGTGTTCATGGACAGCCAGCGACTGCAGAATGAAAGAGGCGGATATCCGTCCAGGGCGGGCTCGGCGCACTCGACTATCTCCCAGTCGTTTTTCTTGAAGAGATCGAGCATTTTGGGCTCCAGTGGTACTCTCTGCCGATTGCTTAAAGCAAGACCGGGGCGCAGCAACACAAAGGTGGCATCGATGTGGATGGGGATGGTCTCTTTAAAGTAAAGGACATGCAGGCGGTGGTCGGCAAAGTGGCGGCGCAGCCAGTCGATGCCGGCTTTGTTGGTCACGGCTGAATGATAGACGAATAGATCCTTGCCGGCACGCGCCATGTCCGCAGCGTCAAACAACGGCTCCTGTTCCGTCAACACCCAGTCGCCGGTGCGCATCGCCATCTCCTTTTGCTCATCGGTCCAGTTCTTGAAATCGCTCCAGAAGCTCGGTTTGTAGCTGCTGTCGGTCAGGCGGGGCTTTGGGGCCGCCTCCCAGCGAAAATGCGGATCTTCCCGGAAGTACCTCTGCAGTAAAGGACGATAGCAGAGGTATTCAAACCAGCGGCTCCGGTACGACATGGTCGCTTCCAGAATCTCGTTGCCCACCGTCAGCAGCACATCGCGGGGCGGCATACAACCAAACATGGTTTTCTGCCTCCAGTCCGGGGTGCAGACTTCCTGACTAAAATCCAGGCAGGTCGGTCGATCGACCTGGATTCCTCGCTTTTCCAGAAGCGTTGCGAAGTCATTCATCTGTTCCGTGGCCATTGCCAGCATCCCTTCGGGCAGCGGTCCGTAAAAGCCTTTGGGCACTCCATCCTTTGTAAAATCACGCTCGATAGCCGGTTCCGGAGCCTGGATCATGGTGCCTTCCGGACGCCCCACGATGACATGCTTCAACGGGTCCCACTCATTCCATGAGTTAACAGTAACCTTGGTTTCAGTCATGACGTCTCCTGAATATTCAACCTTATCATTCCAAACGAGGGCTGAAAACGATAAGCTTCAGCCGTTTTCAATCGTATGATCAATTAAAATTAACGGGAGAGGAAAGGTGGCAAAAAACTGTTTTTGCGCGGAATTCTGGGTAACACTTCTCATTGCGGCGGTCAAGAACATTATCGTTCTGTTTTGTGGCAGGAGTGGGACCCGCTACCGGGATCCAGCATCCGGTATCTTGCCATGGAGTTTGATCACGGCTCCGCTAAATCTCGGCTCTCACCATGGTGCGGGATGATTCGTAACGGCCGGGCACGAGCTCCTCAAGCAGTTTGCGGTGCTTCCTCGGACGCCGGCCGAAAGAATAGGTTATCCTTTAGCCACCAATACCGGACATGGGGCATGGTTGATGACCCGCTCCGTTACACTGCCCATCAACAATCTTTTCAAGCCTGTTCGTCCGTGCGAGCCCACTACTATCAGGTCGATCTTTTGCTCTTTGGCAACGTCCAATATCGCCTTATAGGCCTTTCCTTCGCGCACCATGCAGTGCGGACTGACATTCATTGCTGAAGCTTGCGTCTCTACATCAATAACACACTTGTTGGCTTCTCTGGCAAGCTCTTCGGCCAGTTCCGGCGACCCAGCGTAGAATTCCGGAGCCAGATCCAAAACCGACACAACCTCAAGCTCCGCCCCATAGGATTTGGCAAGCTCCATTGCTTTCACAGTTGCTTTTTTGCTGAACTCGGATCCGTCGCTCGCCAGTAGAATCCTGTTCCACTCGATCACCGCACCTTCCGGAACCACCAGCACGTCAATGGGACTATAGCCAATCACTCTTCCCGCCACACTTCCCATAAGAGCAACTTCAAGAAAATCAGGATCGTGTTTGCCAAGCACGATCAGCTCGCAATCTTCCGCCTGTGCGACGTCCACAATTGTGCTGTGAGGCTCGCCGAATACACAGGCGGTATTTATGAAAACCCCTTCTTTTTCAGCCAGGCTGGAAGCCTCACTGAGAGCCTTGTCACAAGGGCCTCGCAGCAGGCTTTCGATGTTCTTAACACCGACCATGCGCAAATCCCCCGCATAGGGCGGCGCGACCGCAATAACAAGGATGTTATCCCTGTTGATCCGAAAAGTCTGCTGTAAGGCGTGCATGCTGGAACTTGAACCATCTACGGCCACCAGTATTCTGTCATACATTTTCAAACCCTCCTGAATGTGCAACCTTGACCTGAAAAGCCTTCCACATGCCGGCCAAAATGATGATCATACCGATGTCCGAGGCCGGAGACATCGATAAGGTGACAGGAAACCGCCTTTGATATTTTTTTGGGTAGCACCTGTCGTGGATTCGGTCAAGGATATTTTTGGCCGACAGAGGAGTTTGGTGTAGTGAGACGCTTTGCCGTGCAAGAAGCCGCCGAAGTGAAACAGGACGACAACCGCGCAATCCCTGAGTCGTTTCCTGCCGGCATTTCGTCATCAGATGTCAACGCAGTTTAACGACGCCGTGGCTCCGTTCGTCCACGAAGCCGATGATAGTGGATTGATGTACGCCTGCCACGTGCAGGTCTTCAAGGGCGTTGAGGGCGACATCGGCCGGCAAAGTGACAAGCAGTCCGCCCGAAGTCTGGGCGTCGGCTATTACATCGAGCAAGAGAGGATCGATGCTGCCGACTTCCCGCACGCTCGATGCACAGAAATTCCGGTTGGCATAGCTGCCTGCGGGCACAAGGCCCATACTCGCATGATCGAGCACTTCGGCCATAACGGGAACTTTTTGCACTTCGATGATCAAAGTCGCTTTGCTTGCCTGCGCCATTTCCAGCGCGTGACCCAGCAGGCCGAAGCCGGTGATATCGGTGCAGCCCTGGACAGGGTAGGGCGACAAAACTTCCGCCGCCTTCTTGTTAAGGGTAGCCATCAGCTCAACGGCCGCCGCTTGGGCCTCGGCGGAAGCCAGCTCTGCCTTGATGGCGGTCGCCAGTATCCCCGTGCCGAGAGGCTTGGTCAAAATCAACACGTCTCCAGGCCTAGCCCCGGAGTTGGTCCATATCCGGTCCGGATGCACCAAGCCGGTTACCGAAAGACCATACTTGAGCTCCAGGTCATCCACGCTGTGCCCGCCGGCAAGCACCGCTCCCGCTTCGTGAATTTTTTCCAGACCGCCCCGCAGGATCTCTTTGAGGATGGTTTTGGCGAGCTTCCCGATAGGGAAGCAGACAATGTTCATGGCCGTAATGGGCCGACCACCCATGGCGTAGACGTCACTCAGGGCGTTGGCGGCGGCAATCCTGCCGAAGTCAAAAGGATCATTGACAATGGGAGTGAAGAAATCGACCGTCTGAATCAGCGCCAGATCTTCGCTTATACGGTAAACCCCCGCATCTTCGGAATTTTCCAGGCCGACAATGAGGTTCGGATCGGTCTGTCGCGGCAAGTCCTGCAAAATCTCAGCCAGGTCCCCTGGACTGATCTTGGCTGCTCAACCCGCTGCCCGGACGTTTTTAACCAGTTCGGCTTTGATTTTTTCCATAATTTTTGCGTTGTTCCTCAAATGGGCATTTTCCCGGCCGTCTAAAGCATTCCTGAAAATTTGTGGCTGCATTGCCGGCTGGTGCTGTTAAAGTAAGCCTGGCGGTGTCAAATTGCGCGGCTCGTTCTTACAGAGCTAAATTGCGCGATTGTTTTCGGCAGCCTTCCAGCGCCATTCGGCAAAAACCTCGATATGTCATTCCCGCGGGCATTTGGCGGGAATCCAGCCCAGCGCCCTTTCTTTATTCCCGCCTGAAGCTTGCGGGAATGACGGGGACAGGCTCCGGTTCTTGATGGATATGCACTAAGTATCGACACGAATCGCGTTTCCTACGACAAAGATTACTCCCGCCGGCCGGGATGAGCAAGAGAGTGGATCATTAGCGGGCGAATCAGTAATGTTAGTAAGTATTACGTTATGCTTATCACTCTGTCGGCCAGCTGCAGGGAGGTTACGATATCCAGCATATTGGTGGTTTCGCCGACTCGTTTTTGTTCCAGCAGCTCAAAGTGGTTCAGGCAGGTGCCGCATACCAAAATGCTGATTCCATCTTTTTCCAGTTCCTGTAGCTGCGGCAAGACGGCAGAACCTTCCACCGCCAGTTTCACGCCGGAATTGAGCAGGACCAGACGCCACAGGCTTGGTCCCATCTCTTTCAATGTGCCTAAAAAATTGACCATCAGCTTGGCGCCGAGCTCATCGTCGCCTCTGCCCAGCCGGTCGGCTCCGACCAGGACCAGTATCTTTTGCTCCTGTTGATGGCCGGCTTCAGGCATGAAGACTTCGCACGCCGTCTCGTTTGAACGGCTGCCGATTACGGCGAAGACGTTCTCCTGCTCTTCAGAGTGCACCTGGTAGCCGCTGCGTGCCAAGAAGCGACTCACGTTTTCTTTGGCCGCTTCATTGTCAACAAGTACGATCAACTGTACCACGTCCCCGCGATCGACAAGTTGTTTGGTTTTGAGAACCGGATTGGGGCACGCCAATCCTCTGCAATCTAATTGTTCTTCTGCCATAGCTCCTATCCATTCGGTTACATGAGAGCCGATTCGCTTATTTCTAATCAGCCTTCTGGAGGTCCGCCAGAGCCCTGGGGACCATTTGAATAATTTCCACCACTTGAGTGGCCGGATTCGGCTTTGTGTGGAAGCCGGCCAGTCGATTTGCTCGAGCCGCAAGCACAGCGGCACGGCTGATTTCCATTCCCGATTCAATCAGGCCTGAGACGATGCCCGTGAGCATATCTCCCGTGCCCCCGACGGCTTCCATCGCCTCTTCGCAGGGGTGATCGACTTCCGTTAGAACGCCGCTCCGATCCGCCAGGTAATCCCGATCTCCTTTGACCAGCAGATAGCGGGCGGCGTTTTCGTGCAGGTAGGCTCGTTCAATGAGCTCCGGCACACGATTTTCCTCGTGCAGGATGAACCCTCGCGTGTAGAACGGATGAGGCGCCTGTTCATCGGCAAGAAAGGCGAGCTCACCGGCGTCGGGAGTAAAAAGATCGTATGCGGCCGATTGTCCGCTCATTTTGGCCGCATACATGAACCCCGCGTCGGCGATCAAGACGGGCCTGCGCGGCATATCGTCAACGGCGAACAATACTTTGTTGTGCCAGTCCACATCCGGTTGAAGATAGTGAAAGACAAGGGTCCGCAGCTCGAATCGGCTGAGCCGGCGGGTCAGGTGCTCGTAAAGGAGCCGGCTGCCTTGTCCGAGACCGATGTCTCCGACTAGAAAGGCAAAAGGAGCCGGTTGATTCAAGGTTTCCACGGTCTTTATGGCCGCGGCCAGCAGAGCGGGAGTTCCACGACGGATCGGGGCCCGTCGGCCTGCGATGCAAAGGTTATCGCCTTCAATGTGCACTTCGCCGGAAAGCAGCGGGAATATCGGATCGGGAACAGTCCCCACTATTGCTAGCATCGGCGCAGCATCTCCTCATAGGCGAGATGGAGTGCATAGCCGCAAAGGGTGTGGCCGATCTCGTTGGGAGCTGGTGTTTCGGCAAGGGGCTTTCCCACCATCTGCGCGGCGAGGTAGGGCACATCCGGACAGCCGCCGCCGGACACATTCACTATGACCAGGGTTTCCTTGTCGATGGTGAGCTTCATATTGGCCGCTCGAACCATCAGGTAGCGGCCGAAGTCCTTGATATGAAACAAATCCACCGGCTGCAACAGCGGGCTGCTGACCGGCACGGCATCTCTAGGGCAGATGCCGGCATCCCGGATGGTGCGAAGAATATTGAGCTTTTCCATCAGAGGGAACTCGATGACCAGGTCACACCCGGTTCGGATTTCCGGCGGCGGCCCCATGACCCGAATCTTCCATCCATTGCTTTGAAGGATCTTCTCCGCCCTTATCACGTCACTGGTATGATCGAAGACGAGAATCCCACGGTCCTTGCCGTTCGGTGCGAACGTTGGCTTCGGTCGGCCGCGCTTGAGAAAATTCAACACAGGTGAGCCTATCCCTTCGTGAAAGTGAGCCGGTAC
>Ga0068714_10001044_pt1 | contig 43861 bp, 47 predicted proteins | sample MTBNYHSulfiMetaG_FD_62988 | JGI IMG/M metagenome (GOLD analysis project Ga0068714, IMG submission 62988) | Enrichment culture microbial communities from rom New York Harbor, USA that are MTBE-degrading - MTBE-NYH (New York Harbor Sulfidogenic)... | ecosystem: Environmental > Aquatic > Marine >... | reverse complement strand
AACGAGCCCTTGCTTCCCGCCGGGGAGACCTGGTCCAGGTTGACCGCGCCGTCGAAGAACGCGGTGGCGGTCAGTCCCTCCACGAGAGCCACGCGGTACTCGAAGTTCGCGTAGGTCAGGCGCCGGGCGGGCGAGGCGTCCGTGCCTCGCACCATGGTCTGTCCGCCGAAGTCGTACGCCTGCGAGACCGGGAGGTTCGTGCCCCAATCGAGTCCCAGCCGGATCGCGAGGACCTGGTCCCGGCCCGCGAGCAACGGTAGATCGAGGGACATCGGTGAGAAACTGATCCACTTGGCGTCGAGCTTCGAGAACGACGGACCCGCCGCGAATCCGCCCGCCTTCTCCAGGGACGCGGATCGCCGGGTCCCCGACGTCGGGAAGCTCGGGTTGTTCACGTCATCGTAGGAGAGGCCGATCGTCAGCGCATCGATCGGGCTCCAGATCGACTGGTCGACTGCGTGGACCCGCTCGTGTTTGTAGGAGAGGGAGAGTGCGGTGTAGTCGGCGACCGGGTAGCTCACCGAAAGCGTCCCACCCAGTGTGATGTAGGTCGTCGACTCCCCGGAGACTGTGTGGTCCTGGCTCTTGCGGTAGAGGTTGGCGCCCACGCGGTTGAAGTCGCGGAAGAAGCCGACCGTGCTGTAGCCCAGGTCCCAGACGGCGCTCGTGTCGGCGATCAGGCCCCGGCTGTAGGAGAAGGACAGGTCCTGCCCCGTCCCCCAGAGGTTCTTCTGCGTGTAGTCGAGCTTCCCGACAAGGCCGCCGCTCTGCGGGGAGTAGGCGAGCGATCCGTTGATCCCGCCGAGCTTCTCGTTCTCGGTGATCGTCAGGGCGAGATCGACCCCGGTGTCCGTCCAGGACGGGGCGACGTCCACCGACTTGAAATACCCCAATGACATGAGCCGCTGGTAGGCGACGGCGAGCCGGCCCCGATTGAGGATCTGCCCGGCCTCGATCCCGAAGTTCTTGCGGACCACGTAGTCCTTCGTGAAGGTGTTTCCCGTGATCGTGATCTCTCCGATCTTCCCCTGATCGACCTTCAGGTGGAGGACCCCGTTGTCTACCGACTCGACCGCGAAGCGCACCATGATGTAGCCGTTCCGGTAGTAGAGGTCGTAGAGGCCCTTGAGGACCTTCAGAAGGCCGTAGTTGTCGATCGGACCGGAGGGAAGGGACCCGATCGCGCTCTGCGCCCGCTTCTCGGGGAACAGGGTCACCCCATCGAGCACGATCGAATCGATCGAGGTCGGGCTCTGGATGAGCTGCCGCTCAGTCAGATTCCAGACGAGACGGATCTCGTCGGGCGCCGTTCCCTGCTGGGGGGTCACATTGACGTTCGAGAAGTAGACCGATCCCTGCAAGCGCGAGATCGCCTGCTGGATCTGCGTCTTCTTGACGGGGACCCCTTGCGGGAGGTCGATCATGTTCTCCGCGACCTCCTTGGGGACGGTCTTCAGCCCCGTGATGGTGTTTCCCGATATCTTTCCTTCGATGATCTGAATCGAAAGGGTCGACTTGGGAACGACCTTGCCGATCATGATGAGCGTGTAGCCCTTCTTGTCGTAGGCGTCGATGACCGCCTGCAGGCCGTCCTTCAGCGAGTTGTTGTTGAGGATCTGTCCGGTGCGGACGCCGTGCTCCCGGAGGATGCTGCGCACGCGGTCGGCCGGCATGATCTGTGCCTCGAACAGGGTGATGCCGAAGATCTCGAACGGCTCCTTGTTGACGTTGCCCGTCACCTCGATCTTCTCGACGACGGGGTTCTCCTTCACCCGGAAGACGACCTCGCCGCCGGTCTGGGTCTCCGGGATGACTTCGCTGAACCAGCCGAGGTCGTAGATCGCTTGAGAGCTCGCCTTGAGCTGGTCGGCGGTGATGGACTGCCCGTCGTGGAACGTGACGGCATCGAGGATCTGCCGGGCGGCGATCTTCGAATTCCCCTGGATCTCGATCTGGGAAACGGTCAGCGGAAAATCGGCCGCCGCGACGGTGGCGGAAAGGCCGATCGTGAACAGACAAACAGCGAACCATACGGAGTATCTTCTCATCTTCCCTCCTGACGAATCTCAGCGGGCTGTCGCCTCGATGCCCGCTCGCCGCATTCTACCCGAGCCCAGGAGATCCGTGAACCCCCACCCGAGCGCGGAGCCCGCGCCGCTCGCTCGCCTAGGCCATTTCGTCGTCCGTGCCGCGATACTGGACCGCTTCGGCGAGGTGGGACGGCTCGATGTCGCCGCTCCCGGCCAGGTCGGCGATGGTCCGCGCGACCCGCAGGACGCGGGCCGTGCCCCGAGCGCTCAGGGCGAAGCGACGGATCGCCCGGTCGAGGAGCGTCTGCGCCTCCTTGCCGAGTTGGCAGTGCTCGCGGACGGCGCGCGAGTCGAGCCGCGCGTTCAGGGGGGACACAGACGCCTGCCTCGCTCGATCCCGCTGGATCCCGCGGCCGCTCTCCACGCGAGCCCGAACCGTGGCGGACGCCTCTCCGGTGGGTCGCGCGAGGATCTCCTCGGGGGCGAGACGCGGAACCTCCACGAACAGGTCGATCCGGTCCAGGAACGGGCCGGACAGCCGCTGACGGTAGCGCTTGATCTCGTGAGGGGAACACCTGCACGGGCGCAGCGAGTCGCCGCGGTGGCCGCACGGACACGGGTTCATGGCGCCGACGAGGGTGAAGCCGGCGGGGTACCGGATGGCTACCTCGGCGCGGGAGAGGAGGATGGAGCGGTCCTCGAGTGGCTGACGGAGGGTCTCGAGGACACGTCGGTCGAACTCCGGGAGCTCGTCGAGGAACAGCACCCCATGGTGGGCGAGGGTAATCTCGCCGGGGCTCGGCAAGCCGTGACCACCGCCCGCCATGCCCGCGTACGAGATCGTGTGGTGCGGCGCGCGGAACGGCGGGCGGCGGACGAGCGGGATCTCCGGATCGAGGAGGCCCGCGCTGCTGTAGATCCGCGTCACCTCGAGCGCCTCGGCGAAGGAGAGCGCTGGGAGGATGCCCGGCAGCGCGCGGGCGAGGAGGCTCTTGCCGGCCCCGGGCGGGCCGATCATCAGGAGGTTGTGCCCGCCGGTCGCGGCGATCTCCAGAGCGCGCTTGGCCTGCTCCTGTCCCTTGATGTCCCGCAGGTCGGTCATCGGCGGCCGCGGATCCGTCGCCTCGAGCGCGTCGCGGTCGATCGCGAACGGCGGGATCGCCACGTCTCCGGCAAGGAATCGGGCGGCCTCGGAGAGGGAGGCCACCGGGTAGACGGGCACCCCCTCGACGAGCGCCGCCTCGGCGGCGTTAGCGCTCGGCACGAGGAGTCCGTCGACGGTCGCCTCCGCAGCGGCCTGCGCGATCGGCAGGATGCCCGGCACCGCTCGGATCTCCCCGGCGAGGGACAGTTCGCCGACCGCGAGGTGCCGGGGGCGCCGAGGGGTTACCTGAGCGGACGCAGCGAGGATCGACAGGGCGGTCGGCAGGTCGAACCCGACGCCCTCCTTGCGCAGATCGGCGGGCGCGAGATTGGCGGTGATCCGGCTCGGCGGGAAGGTGAAGCCGGAGTTCTTGATTGCGCTTCGGATTCGCTCCCTGCTCTCGGTGACCTCCTTGTCTGGAAGCCCGACGATCTGAAAGGCCGGCAACCCCCCCGCCACGTCGCACTGGACCTCCACGAGGCGAGCGTCGATTCCAACGACGACCGCGCTCAGGACCCGCGAGAACATGCCTCATCGGCCCGGAAGGCCGCCTTGTATAGTCGCAGCCGCCCATTGACGACCGTCACGAGGTCGAACCGGACCGGCAAGTCGCTCGGATGGCCGGCGAGGAACGCCCGCGCCGCGGCCACGAGCCGAGCCCGCTTGTGCGGATGCAGGGCCGCTTCCGGTCCGCCGAAGCCGCCCCGTGACCGCGTCTTGACCTCCACGAAGGAGAGGGTCTCTCCGTCGCGGGCGATCACGTCGATCTCCCCGAACCGGGTCCGCCAGTTGCGGGAGACGATCTCGTAGCCGTTCGCGCGCAGGTGGGCGCAAGCCAAGTCCTCTCCTTCTTTTCCCAGATCAGTCGCAGTAGTGATCATGTCAGATCGCCTGTCATAATACCCGCATCCATGGGGTGCGGGCAACCGTCCCGGCTGTCCCGTTGCGAGCCGCTTTCGAGCGGGGTATACTCTGGCAAAACGACGAAGAAGGCTGAATGGGAATCATCCTCAAGGATGTGACGGTCGTCGCGGAGGAAACCGCTTCGGCCGAGATCCTGACCCTCCGGATCGACGGGGGAACGATCAGTACAGTCAGCGAGGCGGCCCCGGCGACGTCCCCGGATGACACGCAGATCGAGGCGAGAGGGAAGCTGGCAGTCCCCGGATTGGTCAACGCGCACACCCACCTCCCGATGACCCTCTTTCGCGGGCTGGCCGATGACGTGCCGCTCAAGGTGTGGCTAGAAGAGCACATCTGGCCACGCGAGCGAACGCTCCGGCCCGAGGAGGTGTACTGGGGGACGTTGCTCGGCCTCGCGGAGATGATCCGGGGCGGAACAACGGCCTGCGCGGACATGTACTTCCACGTCGAGGAGATCGCGCGGGCCGTGGACGCCGCGGGGGTCCGTGCGCTCCTCTCCTACGGGATTGTGTCGGACGAACTCGATGAGCGGGGAAGACGCGAGATGGAGAAGGCCGAGGCGGTGATCACCCGCTTCGACGGGACCGCCGGCGGGCGCATCCGCGCAGCGGTCAGTCCGCACGCCGTGTATACGTGCGGCGAGGCGATCTGGCGGGCCGCGGCACGGCTTGCGGCCGAGCACGACGTCCCGCTCCACACCCACCTCGCCGAGACGCGCGAGGAGGTGGCCTGGTGCGAAGCGCACCGCGGTGAGCGTCCGGTCGCCTTCCTTGAGCGGGTGGACGCCTTCTCGGTGCCGATGCTCGCGGCGCACGGCGTGCACCTCGACGCGGAGGAGCTGGTGCGACTCGCTACGCGGCCGGTGACGATCGTCCACTGTCCGAAGAGCAACGCGAAGCTTGGCAGTGGGATCGCGCCGGTCGGCGGCATGCGCCGCGCCGGCGTGCCGGTCGCACTGGGTACCGACGGCGCGGCGTCGAACAACAGCCTCGACTTGATCGAGGAGATGCGGACCGCTGCGCTCCTGTCCAAGGGCGTTGCGGAAGACCCGACCGTCCTGCCCGCGACGGACGTGTTCGATATGGTGACGCGGGTCGGGGCGCGGGCGACACGCCTCGGAGGCGGGAGACTGGTGGAGGGTGCGCCGGCGGATCTCGTCCTGGTCGACCTCGAAGGGACCGGGACGCTGCCCGCCGCTGCGCCGCTCTCGACCTTGGTGTATGCGGCGCACGCCGCGGATGTGACGGACGTGATCGTCGACGGGCGGTTCCTGCTGCGGGATCGTGAGCTCGTTACGATCGACGAAGCGCGCGTGAGGCACGAAGTGAAGAGAATCGCAGCGCGGTACACGAACTAACCCATCCTGGGAGGGCGGGTCATCCCCCCCTCGGGACCGGGAGACAGGAGGAAACAGATGGGTCTGACGAGAGAGAAGACGGAAGAGATCGTCAAGGAGTTCGGAACGAGTGCCACCGATACGGGATCGGCGGGCGTGCAGATCGCGCTTCTGAGCGCCCGGATCGCTGAACTGACCGATCATCTGGCGGTGCACAAGAAGGACTTCAGCTCGCAGCGAGGCCTGCGAAAGATGGTCGGCCAGAGACGCCGGCTGCTGAAGTACCTCAAGCGGCAGGACCTCACCGCGTACAAGGACCTGATTCAACGACTAGGAATCAGAGGAGTCTGAGACACGCTATGGCCATTAGAGAAAGCATCACGTTTAACGGCAAGGAACTTGCACTGGAAACCGGCCACCTCGCCAAGCAGGCGAGCGGGGCCGTGATGGCGAGCTACGGGGACACCCGCGTGCTTGTCACCGTGACAACGCAGGAAGGCAGAGAGGATTTGGGATACTTTCCGCTCCGCGTGGACTACGAGGAGCGCTTCTACGCCGCCGGGAAGATTCCGGGCGGTTTCTTCAAGCGGGAGGGCCGTCCGAGTGATACCGCGATCCTCTGCGGCCGGCTGATCGATCGGCCGATCCGGCCCCTGTTTCCCGATGGGTACAAGGACGAGGTCCAGGTCATCGCCACCGTGCTGTCCGCGGAGCCGGACTGTCCCCCGAGCACGCTCGGGATCCTGGGCGCCTCGGCCGCGCTCATGATCTCGGAGGCACCCTTCGCCGGGCCGATCGCCGGTGTGAGGATCGGGCGGGCGAAGGACGGGCAGCTGGCCGTCGATCCGGACAGCGAGTCGCTCGAGGACAACGGCGTCGAGATCGTCGTGGCCGGAACGAGCGAGACCGTGACGATGGTCGAGGGGAAGATGGACGAGATCCCCGAAGAAGACGTCGTCAGCGCGATCGGGATCGCCCACCAGGCGATTCGGGAGCTCATCGAGCTGCAGGAGCGGTTCGTCGAGCGAGTGGCGCCAGTGAAGGCCGAGGTCTCCGCCGTGGAGCGCGACCTCGCGCTGGAGGATCGCATCCGGTCGATTGTCTGGCCGCAGCTCGACGGGCTGCGCGAGTGCGGGAGCAAGCGGGAGCGCCACACCTACACGAAGCAGCTCACGAAGGAGGTCCTCGAGGCGGTCGTCCCTGCCGAGGCCTCCGCAGAGGAGAAGGCGCGGCTCGAGCGATCGGCCGGTGAGATCACCGACGCGATCATGAAGGAGCACATGCGCAAGCTCATCCTCGATCAGGGCGTCCGGCTCGACGGCCGTCGCCCTGACGAGATCCGGCCGATCACCTGCGAGGTCGGCGTGCTCCCGCGGGCGCACGGCTCGTCGCTGTTCACTCGCGGGGAGACGCAGAGCCTGGGGATCGTGACGCTCGGCGCGACGAGAAGCGACGAGCAGATCATCGATCAGATGATGAAGGAAGGCCGGAAGCGGTTCATGCTCCACTACAATTTCCCGCCTTACTCCGTGGGTGAGGTGAAGCGGATCGGCTCTCCGAGCCGCCGCTCGATCGGCCACGGCTATCTCGCCGAGGGCTCCCTGAGGGCCGTCCTGCCGAGCGAGGAGTCCTTCCCGTACGTGATCCGAGTGGTTTCGGAGATCCTCGAATCCAACGGGTCGTCGTCGATGGCGACGGTCTGCAGTGCGTCGCTCGCGATGATGGACGCCGGGGTGCCGCTTCGGAAGGCTGCGGCCGGGGTCGCGATGGGGATGGTCGAGGACGCGGACACCCAGCGTCGGGTCATCTTGACCGACATCCTCGGCGCCGAGGACCACTTCGGCGACATGGACTTCAAGGTCGTCGGGACCCGCGAAGGGATCACCGGCTTTCAGCTGGATGTCAAGGTCGGCGGCATCGGGCGGGAGACCCTGCGGCGGGCGCTGGAACAGGCGAAGCAGGCCCGTCTGATGATCCTCGACAAGATGGAGGCGGCGTTGCCCGCGGCGCGCGATCACCTGTCGCCGTACGCCCCGCTGCTCGAGACGATCACCATCCCGCAAGAGAAGATCGGTCTGGTTATCGGCCCGGGCGGGAAGATGATCCGCAAGATCGTCGAGGAGACCGGCGCGGAGGTCGACATCGAGGACGACGGGACGGTCAAGCTGGCCGGTCCGGACCCCGACTCGGTGGCCGCGGCCCGCAAGTGGATCGAGGACCTGACCCGCGAGCTCGAGGTGGGGATGGTCATCCACACCAAGGTCACCCGCATCGTCGACTTCGGCGCGTTCGTCGACCTGAAGAACGGCAGCGAGGGGCTCGTGCACGTCTCGAACCTCGCCGATGGCTACGTCGACAACGTCAGCGACATCGTGTCGCCGGGCGATGACATCACGGTGGAGGTGATCGGGGAAGACAAGATGGGCCGACCCGATCTGCGCCGCGTGGCCCCCGAGGGCGAAGAGCACACGGGCTCCGAGCCGAAGGACCGGCCGCGCTCCGGGCGTCGGGGGCGTAACGGAGCCCAGCGAAAGGGCGGCGCAAAGCGAGCCGCCAAGCCGTCGGTTTCCGTCGGCGACATCATCGAAGGGACCGTGGAGAACACCACCGACTACGGCGCGTTCGTGGAACTCGCTCCCGGCATCACGGGCTTGGTCCACATCTCCGCCCTGTCCGACGACTACGTGCGCCGCGTCGAGGATGTGGTGCGCGCCGGGGACAAGATCACCGTCGAGGTCATGAACATCGACGACCGCGGCCGCTACAAGCTGCGGCGGATCTCGGAGGCCTCGCAGGCCCCGTCGGACGACGCATCCGACGACGAGGAGGAGCCGGCGCAGGAGAAGGCCATCCCGTTCGAGGATCGGTGGTGATCGAAGCCCTCTATCCCGGGGTCTACGGGACCGTCCTTGAGGGCGGTCTGCGGCTCCTCGTAGAGGAGGTGCCGACCTCGCGCTGCGCGAGTGCGGGGATCTGGGTCCGGGTCGGCAGTCGGGACGATCCCGACGTCCGGCCCGGCCTGGCGCACTTCATCGAGCACCTGCTGTTCAAGGGGACGGGGCGGCTGGACGCCGTGGGCTTCTCGCGGGCGATGGACGCGATCGGTGGGCACCTCGACGGCGCGACGAGCCGCGAAGCCACTTTCTACTACGCCGAGATGCCGGCCGATGGCCTCCCCAAGGCGCTGACCCTGTTGGCGGACCTCGTACAACACCCGCGCTTCGCACCCGATGCGCTCGAGCGCGAGCGCGGCGTCGTTCTCGAGGAGATCCGCGGACACAACGACGATCCCGAGCAGACCGCCTACGACCTGTTCAGCGCCAACCTCTGGCGCGATCACCCGCTGTCGCGACCCATCCTCGGGAGCCCGGAAACGATCAGCACGGTCTCGCGCGCGGAGATCATGGCGCATTACCGGCGGTTCTACCGGTACGACAACATGATCCTTGTGGTGAGTGGCGCCGTCGACGCGCCGCGGGTGGCCGAGCTCGCCGCGCGGCACTTCCCGCGCAAGGCCCGGCCGGACGAGGCCCTCCCCGCGCGGATCGCCCCTCATCTGCAGGGCGGTCGACGGGTGCACCGCCGCGACACGGGCCAGGTCCACCTGTTCGTCGGGCTGCCCGGGACGACCCTCGGCGACGATGATCGATTCGCGCTCGGGGTAGTGAACACCGTGCTCGGCGGTGGGATGAGCGCTCGCCTCTTTCGCCTCATCCGCGAGGAGCGCGGCCTGGCCTACGCGGTCTACAGCGTGGCCGTGCACTACTCCGACGCCGGGGCGTGGCTCGTGTACGCGGGGGTGGCTCCGGACCGCGCCGAAGAGGTGATCGAGCTGATCCTCGCTGAGCTCGAGTCCCTGCGGCGGGAGGGGATCAGCGCCCAGGAGCTCCGGCTGGCCAAGGCCAAGCTGCGGGGCAACCTCATCCTGGACCTGGAGAGCAATTCCGACCGGATGTTCCGGCTCGGTGCGCAGGCGGCGGCCGGCCAACCGATCCGTCCTCCCGACGCACTTGTCGCCCGGCTGGAGGCCGTGCGGATGCGTGACATCGAGCGCGTCGTCGAGCGTTTCACCGGGACGGCCGATCCGAACGTCACGCGCGTCGGGCCGGGCGCGTCGGCGGGTGTTGTGGGCGCCCGGCGCCAGGGTTAGAATCGGGACAAATGCACATACCCAGCGCGATCTATCCGGGCAGTTTCGACCCGATCACCTACGGCCACATCGATATCGTCCGCCGCGCCTGCAAGCTCTTCCCGCGCCTGCTGATCGCGGTGGTTGCCAACCCCAGCAAGCAGCCGCTCTTCTCGCTCTCCGAGCGGGTCGAAATCACCCAGGAGGCCCTCGCGGAGGTCGGGATCCGCGGCGTCGAGGTCACGAGCTACGACGGGTTGCTCATCCAGTGTGCGAAGGCGCACGGGATCGGCGCGATCGTGCGGGGTCTGCGCGCGAACTCCGACTTCGATTACGAGTTCCAGCTTGCGCTCACCAACCGGGACCTCGACTCCGAGATCGAGACGGTCCTCTTCATGACGGCCGGGCGGTACAGCTTCCTGTCCTCATCGATCGTCAAGGAGATCAAGCGCTACGGCGGCGACGTCAGCTCGTTCGTCCCGAAGAGCGTGGAGGCGGCGCTGGAGCGGAAGCTCGCCGGCTGAGCGAGCCGGTCCGTGTCCTCGCGTCCTCGAGACGGCTTTCACATCGGCCCGCGATCGGGTTAGACTGGGTTCGGCGCCGCGCTCGAGCGCGCCGGAGGTGGGTCCGATGCGTCGTCTCGTGGGGGCTCTCGCGGTCGGGGTCTTGCTCCTCGCTGGCTGTGCCGGCCCGAATGGTGGGGCGCCGCAGCTTCGCTTCGCGCAGGCCCCCGGAATCTGCCGACCGGCTGGACAAGCAGAAACCGCGGCGCTGTCCGTCCGCGACGGGACGCTGTGGGTGTCCGGGCGGATCGCCACCGATACACCAGCCCAGCACCTGGTTCCCGAGCTGACCTCTCGCGGCGCCCAACTGGTCCTTCGGGTCACCGCGATCCCGATGCCCGGTGTGTCGCCGTTGTGCCTGGGGATGATCGGCTACGAGGCAGCGATCACCGACCTGCCGGAGGGCAGCATCAGGGTGCGCGTCGAGCACGGGGATCGGCCGATCGTCGACCTCGTGGTGTCGGTCGAAGGGTAGACGCGCTGGGGCCGCCCCGTGATGGACGGCCCCAGCATCAACTGGGCGAAGCAGGGCTCGAACCTGCGGCCTTTCGGATGTGACCCGAACGCTCTCCCAACTGAGCTATTCGCCCGAACGTACAGACGCATTCTAGCGGCGATCGCCGCGGTGATCAAGCGTCGAACTCGGCCCCCTCCAGCATGTCGGCGAGGCTCTCCCCGGCACGCTTGCGCGTGATCTCGACCAGGCCGAGCGCGGTCAGGTCGACGAAGTCCGCCGAGACCCGGTCCTTGTTCAACTCCTCCTTGATCTTCGTGATGAGCTTCTGCTCGTTCTGTGCGTTCTCCATGTCGACGAAGTCGACGACGATGATGCCGCTCATCTGGCGCAGGCGCAGCTGGCGGGCGATCTCCTCGGCGGCCTCGAGATTGGTGTTCAAGATCGCCGCTTGTTGGTTTCGATGCTGCGTGTCGCTGCCCGTGTTCACATCGATGGCGATCAGCGCCTCGGTCTCGTCGATGACGATCGACCCCCCGCCCGCCAGCGGCACGCGCCGCGAGAGGGTCGCCTGGATCTGCTCTTCGACGTGGAACCGGTCGAACAGGGATACCTTGTCCCGGTGCAGGTGGATGCGATCACGGTACTCCGGCATGTGCATGTAGTCGAGGAAGTACTGGATCTTCTCCTGGAAGAACTCGGAATCGACGAGCACTTCCTCCACGTCGGGGAGGAGGCGATCCCGCAACACGGTCTGGATGAGCCCCATCGCCTTGTACAGGAGTTGAGGGGCCGAGGCCCGCTTGGCCGCCGCTTCGATCCGCTGCCACGTCTCCGCGAGGAGCTCGTAGTCCCGCTTGAGGTCCTCCTTGCTCGCCCACTGGGCCGCGGTTCGCGCGATGAGGCCCTCCCCGTTCTTCTTGAGTTCGCGGGCCGTCCGTCGTAGGCGGCGCTGGGTTCGGACGCTCCCGATGCGTCGCGAGATCCCCAGGCGGTCTTCGGTGGGAAGGAAGACCCAGAAGCGGCCTGGCAGACTGATCTTCGTCGTGCCCTGCGGGTTCTTCGAGCCGATTCCGCCCCGGCGGACCTGGACCACGAGTGACTGCCCGGAGCGCAAGAGCTTGCCGATCGGCGCGCCGTTCTGGCCCGGCCGGTAGCCGTGGGTCTTCAGGATCTCGTCGTTCAACTCACCCTTCGACAGGAACAGGCTCTTCTTCTCGCCGGCGTCGATGAACGCCGAGCCGAGGCCGGGAAGGACGTCTTCGATCCGTCCCTTGTAGATGTTCCCGACGATCTTCTCCTGGGTCGGGTGTCCGTAGTAGATCTCCATCAGCCGGTCGTCCTCGACGATCGCGACGCGCGTTCGCTTGTTCTCCTGATCGGGAGAGTCGACCGATATCAGTATCCTTGTGCCTTTGATTTTTCCACCTTCTTCCTCTCATCGAGTCCTTCAAGCAACGCATCGTATGTCTTGCCGCTCCTGGGGTCCGTGAGTCGTGGGGCGATCTCGGTCAGCGGGACCAGGACAAACCGACGCTCGTGCATCCGCGGGTGGGGGATGTGCAGGCCGGGTCGATCCAGAACCCGGCTGTCGTACCACAGGATATCGATGTCCAGTGTGCGGGGCCCGAATCGAACCGTTCGCTCCCGGCCCGCGGTGGACTCGATCGCCTGGCACGCCCGGAGCAGCGCCTCGGGGGAAAGCGCGGTCTCGCCTTCCACGACCGCGTTCAGGAACCAGGGCTGCTCTTCGAAGCCGACGGGTTCGGTCTCGTACAGGGAGGACCGGCGCACGATGCGGACGCCACGTGCCTCGAGGGCCGCGACAGCGCGCCCGATCACGGTGCGGCGTGCACCGAGGTTCGATCCGAGCGCGAGGTAGACGCGCCGTGGCCTCGTGTCTTGATCAGATGGACCGCTGCACATGTCGTGCTTCCCAGCCCCCGCGGGGGCAGCTTCTCTACGCGGACGCCGATCCGCTGGATCCTTGCGAACCGCTCGAGAAGCCCATCCGCGATCGCACCGGCCAGAGACTCGATGAGAGAGAACTTGCGTGTCCGGCTGATCTCGCGGACGGCCTTGACGAGGTGGGCGTAGTCGATGGTGTCCTCCAAGCGATCGGTGGACACAGCCCGTTCGAGCGCGCCCTCGATCTCGAGGTCGATGAAGAATCGGCCGGGTCGTCTGCGCTCGAACGGGTAGGCGCCGTGGAATGCATGAAGCGCAATGCCGGTGACGTGAAGCTGAACGGCCTCCATCTCGCCGCTCACGGGGTCCTCCAGGCGGCCACAGCGGCCGCCGTTCGCAACCTCAAGGCGGCGCGGCATCCGACGCGACTGAACCGCAGCGCGGCGCACCCCGCCGCATGGTTGCCTCGGCCGATCGCACCGTGCGTCCCGCCCATTCGCCTAGCTGTCCTTGACCGCCGCCTGCTTGGCCATCTGCGCCAGGGTAGCGAACGTCTCGGGATCCCGCACGGCGATCTCGGCGAGCATCTTCCTATTGAGTCCAACCTGCTGGCTCTCCAGACCGCCGATAAACGCCGAGTAGGAGAGCCCGTTCGACTTCGCCGCGGCTCCGATCCGCGAAATCCAGAGCCGGCGGAAGTCGCGCTTGCGCCGGCGTCGATCGACGTAGCTGTTGCGGAGCGCCTTCATCACCGCCTGCTTGGCGATCCGATGCGAGGTGCCCCGCTTCCCCTTGTACCCCTTGGCGAGCGACATGACTTTCTTGCGGGCGTCCTTTCGCTTGCCGCCTCCGCGTGCTCGTGGCATCTTCTATCCTCCTGCCGTTTCCTCAGTGTCCGATCATCCGCTTGATGCGCTTCGCCTGGCCGCCGGACAACTCCTTGTCCTGGCGCGCCTGACGGACCGACTTGGTCCGCTTCTTCACATTCTTGTGGAAGTAGTTCGACATGTGGTGGAACAGCTTCCCGCTCTTCGAGAACTTGAAGCGCTTGCTCGCGGCCTTGTGCGTCTTCTGCTTTGGCATCCTTCCTCCCTATGAAGATCCCCTCTGCTGCGTCGGGACGAGCAGCATCTGCAGGATCTTCCCACGCGCCTTCGGCTGCTCCTCCACCCGCGCGACGTCACTCAGGTCCGTGGCCACCCGTTGCAGCAAGTCGCGGCCCCGCGAGGCATGAACGATCTCGCGGCCCCGAAAGAAGATGGAGACGCGCACCGTGTCCCCCTGCGTGAGGAACTTGCGGACCCGACGCATCTTGGTCTGGAAGTCGTGCTCCCCGATCTTGATCGTGAACTTCATCTCTTTCAACCGCGAACGGTGCTGTTGCTTGCGTTCGCGCTTCTCCTGCTGATAGTGGTACTTCCCGTAGTCAACGATCTTGCAGACGGAGGGCTTGGCCTGAGGCGCGACCTCCACCAGATCCAGCCCTCGCTCCTTGGCCAGGGCGATGCCCTTGTCCGTGGGCATAGTTCCCAGGTTATCGCCCTTCTCGTCGATCACCCGGACCTCTCGTTCGCGGATCCGCTCGTTGACGCGTAGCTGTCTTTTGATGCTGACCTCCTGTTTCGTCTAGTGTACCCGCATCGGCTGGCGATCGCGATACAGGTGATGGGCGTCGATGTACTCGACCACCGCCCGTGGCACATCCTCCGCGATCGGCTCGCCTCGCCGCACCCGCTCACGCACCCCGGTCGACGACAGGTCGACCGGTTCCATGTCCAGAAACTGCAGCGCCGCATCGTCGAAGGGCGCCTGGGTGAACCGCTCCACGGGGATTCCGTTTCGCGGAGCGATGAGGAACGGAACGCTTGCAAGCAGCGCGTCCGGTTCCCGCCACGTCTCGATCTGTGCGATCAGGTCCGCTCCGACAATGAAGCAGATTCCCTCCGGGTGGACCTTCTGCAGCGCACGGATCGTGTCGATGGTGTAGGAGGGTCCGTCTCGGTCGATCTCGATCCGCGAGACCGCGAAGCGCGGGAACGGGGCGACCCCGCGACTGACCATCGCGTAGCGATCCTCCTTGTCCACCCCGTCCTCGATCTCCTTGTGCGGCGGGATCCCGCTCGGGACGAATAGGATCTGCGACAGCGCGTGCTGGCGAAGCGCGGTGTGCGCCACCAGCAAGTGCGCATTGTGCAGGGGATTGAACGTCCCGCCGAAGACTCCGATCCTACCCATCAAGTTCAAACTCGATCCCCCCGATCCGGACAGCGTCACCGTGACCGAATCCTTGCCGCTCCAGCTCCCGCAGGACCCCCATCCGCTCGAGGCGCTCGTGGAGGTAGGCCTGGGCGTCTCGGCTGTCGAGGACCAGTCGTTCGACCAACTCCTCCACCGGCCGGCCGCGGACGACGAACACGCCATCGCGCTGCTCGACCCGGAAGCCCTCCTGCGCGTCGAACCGGTAAACCCGTCGCGCCGGCGATCGGGCGGCTCCGCGCGGCGCGGGGGCCGCCTGGAGCAGGCGGAAGGCCCTTCCGACGAGCTCTCGCACACCGCGTCCCGTCGCGACCGAGATCGGCAAAAGCTCGATCTCCTGCGCCTCAAACCGCGCCCGCTCCGTCTCGATTGCCGAGGCCTCCATAAGGTCGGTCTTGTTTCCGGCGACCACTTGCGGCCGTCGGCCCAGATCCGGGCTGAAGGCGGCGAGCTCGGCGTTCACCCGGCGGTAGTCCTCCAGCGGGTCGCGTCCCTCGATCGCGGCGAGGTCGACGAGGTGGATCAGGGCCCTGGTTCGAGCGGCGTGGCGCAGGAATCGATCTCCCAGGCCCTTGCCCTGGTGTGCCCCCTCGATCAGACCCGGGACGTCGACGGCCACGAACTGGTGGATCCCATCCACGTCGACGACACCCAGGTTGGGCACGACCGTCGTGAACGGATAGTCCGCCACCTTCGCCCGCTTGCTCGAAATCCGGGACAGCAGGCTCGACTTGCCGACGTTGGGATAGCCGATGATCCCGACGTCGGCGAGCAGCTGGAGTTCGAGACGGACACTGCGCTCCTCGCCCCGTCCGCCCCGCTCGCAGATCCGCGGCGCCTGACGGGTCGAGGTCGTGAAGCTCTGGTTGCCCCGTCCGCCTTCGCCGCCCTGCGCGAGCAAGACCTCGTCTCCTTCAGCAGCCAGGTCGGCGAGGAGCTCGCCCGAGCCGGCGTCCCGCACCACCGTACCGATGGGGACGTCGAGGACGGTGTCCTCTCCCCGGCGGCCCTGGCGGCCGTTGGGTCCGCCGTCGGCTCCCGCCGCCGCGCGGAAGCGCGGCTGGTTCTGATACGCGTGGAGTGTCGACAGGCTGCCCGTCGCCCGCAGGCGCACCGACCCGCCGTCGCCACCGCTTCCACCGTCCGGTCCCCCGCGTCGGTTGTGCGGATTCGAGATGAAGCGGATCACTCCGTTTCCCCCGCGTCCGCCCTCAACGCGGATCGTTGCCTCATCGATGAACATGGACAGTGGGTGCGGAAGCCATCGAGCGTGTCAGGCCTCCGAGTGGGGGAGGACACTCACGTACTTCTTCTTGGTCCCCTCGAACCGGACGACGCCGGGGACCTTGGCATAGATCGTGTGATCCCGTCCAAGGCCGACGTTCTTGCCCGGGGTGTAGCGCGTGCCGCGCTGGCGGACGATGATCGTCCCGGCGTTGACCCACTCGCCTCCGAACCGCTTGATCCCCAGCCGCTTGCCGGGACTGTCGTGGAGGTTGTGAGTCGACCCGGTGCTCGTCTTGTGTGCCATCCGTTCTCCTTCTTGCGACTAAACCTGTACTTCGACCTTCGCCTCGTGTACGGCGAGCTCGTCGGGGTATGCCTTCTCTAGGAGTCGCAGCCCCGCGAGCAGCGTCTCCATGATCGCGTCGTTTTCGCGGTCGAGGTGAGGATCGCTGCGATCCACGGTCAGACTGACCGTCTCCCCCGTCGTGTAGATCGGGTGGAGGTGAAGATACTCGGTCATCGTCACGACCGCCGCCTCCAGGAAGTGGCGCGCGCTCGCCATGGCCGCGCCCTGGTCGCGCAGTCCCTGCGCGGCGAGCCCGAGGATGCGGTGACGCTCATCTCGTCTGATGAGGATCTCGCCCAACGTAACTCCTCATGCCTCGATCGCTCGGATCTGCGTCCGCATGAACGCCTGGCGATGACCCTGCTTTCGGCGGTACCCCTTCTTGCTCTTGTACTTGTAGACGATGATCTTGTCACCGCGGCCCGCTTCGCGAACCTCACCGGTGACCGCGACCCCGTCGAGATAGGGGGTGCCCGTGCGGACGCCATCCTCGTCCACGACGAGGAGAACCTTGTCGAAGGTCAGCGTGTCGCCCACCTCGACGCCGTCGATCCGTTCGTGGTCGAGAAGCGTACCCGTCTCGACCCGATACTGCTTGCCACCCGTCTCAATCACTGCATACATCAGCGTGCACCTCAATCAACCGTGATTTTATCGATCTTTCGCCCGCCGTTCAATCCCTATCGGACGGCGGAGCCCGGCGGGACCGGACGATCCGGCCCAAGCAGGACCAGGCGCCGGCCCTCCACGGCCAACACCATGCCCTCCGATCTTACCCCGCGGAGGGTGGCCGGTTCGAGATTGGCCACGACGACCACCTGCCGACCGACCAGCTCATCGGCCGTGTAGGCCTCGCGGAGTCCGGCGACGCTGTGGAGCGTGCGCGAGCCCAGCCCGATCTCGAGCTCGTACAGCCGGTCGGACCCGGCGATCGGCGCCGCGGTGCGGATCGTCCCCACGCGGAGGTCCAGCGAAGAGATCACCTCCGCGGAGACCGTCTCGCGCTGCGGTTCCTCCATCTGGGAGCGGATCGCGTCGACGTCGACGCGTTCGAGCAGGATCCGCTCTTCACCGATCTTGCGTCCCCCGAAGACCGCGTCGATCTCTTCCCACGTTTCCGTCGCCCCGATCGCGTGGAGAACCTGCGAGGCGAACCGCGGGACGTAGGGCACGAGCAGGACAGCCATCGCCTTCACCAGGTGGAAGGCGCTTCCCACCGCCTCCTCGTCATCGTTCGCCCACGGCGCCTTGCGCTGGAAGTACTCGTTTCCGAAGACGGCGAGGGTGCAGATGTCTCGCAGCGCCTGCCCCAGGGCCCCGTCGGCCGTCGCCGTTTCGACGTCGCGCACGCACGCCCCGATCCGGTCGGCCACCTCGAGGTCGAGCGGTGCGTCAGGCACCGTCCGGTCGTAGCGGGACTGGACGAAGGAGATCACGCGGTTCATGAGGTTGGCGACGTTCGAGATGAGGATGCCGTTTACCGCCTTGTCGAGTTCCTCCCAGGAGAAGTCCACGTCACGGCCCTCGGGTCGGTTGTACAGCAGGTAGAACCGCCACAGCTCACCGTCCATGACCGACAGCGCGGCATCGCCGTACAGGCCGACGCGTCGGCTCTTGGAGAAGCTCTGACCGCCGATCCAATTCAAGTACTCGGTCGCGGCGACCTGATCCGGCAGGTGATAGCCCTGTCCCGAGGCGATCAGTTGCCCGGGGAAGATCAGCGTGTGGAACGGGATGTTGTCCTTGCCGATCGTGTAGATCTGGTGGATGTCGTCTCCGAACCAGTACCGCTTCCAGTCCTCTCCTCCGTCGAAGTGCTCGATCGTCGCGGAGACGTAGCCGAGCGCGGCCTCGCCCCAGACGTAGATCACCTTTCCCTCGGCGCCGGGAAACGGCGCGGGGATCCCCCAGTCGATGTCCCGGGTCATCGCCCGCGGGCGCAGGCCCTCGTCGATCATCCGCTGCGTGAACCGGTGAACGTTTCCCTGGAAGTGCCGAGAGGCGACGTACTCCGAGAGGGGTTCGGACAGCTTTGCGAGGTCCAGGTACCAGTGTCGGGTGGGACGAAACTCGATCTCGCTTCGGCCGCACAGGCTGCAGACCGGATCGACGAGCTGCTCCGGCTCGAGCATCGTCCCGCAGACGTCACACTGGTTGCCGAGGGCGCCGGCCGCGCCGCAGTGTGGGCACGTGCCGGTGATGAACCGATCGGCAAGGAAGACGTGGCAGTGGCGGCAGTAGGCGCGCGCCTCCTCCTGCGTCGTGATATACCCGTTCTCCTGCATCTGCAGGTAGATCTCGCGGACGAAGCGCTTGTGGACCGGGGACTCGGTGGTCGTGTAGTTGTCGAATGCGATGCCGAAGCCATCGATCACCGCACGGATCTTCTCGTGCATCTCGGCGGCGAGCTGTGCCGGGGAGATTCCCGCGAGCCGCGCCTCGTATTCGATCGTCGTCCCGTGCGCGTCGGTGCCCGACACGTAGACGACCTCGTGCCCCCGCATCCGGTAGTAGCGGGCGAACACATCTCCGGAAAGCAGAGAGGAGATGACGTTTCCGAGGTGAGGGACCCCGGAGCCGTACGGCCACGCGCTGCAAACCAAGACTCGTTTCTTCGTCGTCATGTGTCCGACCCGCTTCGTAGGGAATGAGGTAGGATTATACCCTGCGCAAGGGAGGGCGCCAATTCACAAAACGCGATGGGGCTATCTGTTGGTCGTCGGTGCGGCCGCTTGCTGGGCGAGCCTGGGGGTGCTCGGCAAGCTTGCCTTTGCCACCGGGATGGGCCCGGCGAGTGTCGTTCTTTTCCGCGCGCTGACCGCTGTCGCGCTGCTTGCCCTCGTCCTCGCGGGGTTCGATCGCGCCGCCCTGCGGCTGCCGGTCCGATCGGTGCCACTCTTTCTCGGCCTGGGTATGGGACTCGCGCTGAGCTCGAGCGCGTTCTTCCACGGCGTGCAACACCTCGATGTCGGTGTTGCGATCTCGCTGTTCTACCTGTACCCGGCTCTGGTGGCCCTCATCGCGCGCGCGGCGCTCGGGGAGGCGCTCACGCGGCGGAAGGCCGTAGCGCTCGCGGTCTCCCTCATCGGGTGCGCCTTGGTGGCGGGGCGCTTCGAGGGGGCGCGGTCCGTCTCGGGGATCGGCATCGTTCTGTCGCTCGTCGCGGCCGGTGCGTGTGCGGTGTACACGGTCCTCGTGAAGGTCGCCGTGCGGGATCATCCCCCAACTCGGACGACCGTCTACTCCTTGGTCTTCGCGCTGCCGTTCCTCGGTCTGGCCGGGATCGTGGGGGGAGAACCGTTGCAGCCGCCGGGAACCGCGGCGGCGTGGGGACTGGTCGTGCTGCTCGCGGTCGTCCCGACCCTAGCCGGATACACCCTGCTGGCGATCGCACTTCGTTTCATCGAGTCGAGCCGAGCGAGCATCGTGGCGACGCTGGAGCCGGTGCTCGCCACGCTCCTCGCGCTCGGGGTCCTCGGTGAGCGGCTGCGCTCCCTGCAGGGGGTCGGGATCCTCCTCATCGTCGCGGGGGCGATCCTCGCACAGGCGGAACGGACCGGAAAGCCCGCCCCTTCGATTCCCCCTTGATCGACGAAGACCGCTCGCGTATCGTCGTCTCATCCTGGTCCGGAAGGAGTCGCGCCTTGGAGGAGACGATCACGATCACGGTCAAGGCGTTCGGGGGGATCCGCGACCTCGTCGGTTCGCCGCTGCGGATCGGACTACCCGTGCGCTCGACGGTCTCCGATCTCTTGGACGTCGCCTACGAGCGGATCCCCGGTCTGCGCGAGCGCCTGGAGGACGGGCTCGCACGTGGGTACCTGACGATCCTCCTTGACGGACGCAACGTGCGGTTCCTCGACGGGATGAGGACACCGCTCACCGACGGGGCGACGGTCGCCTTTCTCCCGCCGATCGGTGGCGGGTAGCACCCCCTCAGGTGCGGGGGGCTGCCGGCGGAAAGAGGCTACGGAAGAGAAGTTGCTGTAGATCGGCAAGCTTCTCCAGTGCCGAGGCGATGCGGATCCGGTACTGGATCGGGAACGAGTCGGGGTGCTTGTTGCGGATCTTCTCGAGGTCGACGACAGGCAATGGATCGTGTTTGCGCTGGGACGCGTCGATCGAGACGTAGTTCAGGGCCTCTCGCGCCTTGAAGATCTCCGCGATCCCCTCCTCGGTGATGTTCACGGCATCGGAGAGTTCGCGGAGCGTCGGTAAACGCCGCAGCTCGTGCAGGAGATCGACCTGCCGCTCTTCGATCCGGTGATTCAGATCCTTCAGCCACTGAGGAAACTGGGATTGGCGGACGCGCTCGCGGATGTGCTCGCGGATCTCGCCGCTGATGAGGTTCTTGGCATACTCGTTGAACGCCTGTTCGCGGGCGAGGTCCAGGTTGTAGGTGGCGTTCAGGAGGCCCAGATATCCCGCGCGGTACAGCTCCTCTCGCGGGAAACCGGCGCGGGGGAACCGCTCCTCGATGACCTCGTCGATGAGGCGTGCGGTTTGCTCGAGGATCCGAGTGCGAATCGCGTCGGCGCGGCCCTCGGTCGCGTCCGCGAGGGAGGCGAGCAGGGAACGAAGATCGTCCGGTGTCCCGCGTTCGTCGCGTCCCATCCCTAGAACGTGAGCTCGAAGCCGAATGTGATCTGCGTGATGCCGCCGGTGTCGAACGACGCGGATGTCGAGAGCGTGAACCCGCCGAACGTCACGCTCGCCCGGAGGTCCTGGCCGGTGAATCCCGTGCCGTCGAAGGACGTCAGGCTGGCGAAGGACACCGGATCGATCCTGGCCTCGAGAGCGATCCGCTCACCGGAGAAGAGCAGGGTTCCGTCGAAGGTCGTCTCGGAGGTCACACTCACACCGCAGATTACAACGGAGACGGCAAATCCCTGGCCGGCGAACGCGACGGGCAGCGGGGACGGAGGGGCCGCTGCGGCGAAACTCGTCCGCGAGGTGAACCGCACGGGATCGATGTGTAGATCGAGGATCAGATCAACGTTGCTGATGGAGAAACTCGAATCGAAGGTGAACGCGCTCAGGAACGCCAGGTGCGGATCGTCGAACCGATAGCCGAGCTCCGCAGTCTCCTGCGCGAACCCGGCGCTGTCGAACCAGGTGGTGGTGCTGGCCAGGAGGCCGGCTTCGTCGACCTCGAGTCGCACGATCTGCTCTTCGAAGGCGAATCCCGGAACGATCGTGACCTCGAGCGGCGCGCTCGACGCGAAGAGCGCATCGAGGTGCGTGAACAGGCCCAGGAGCTTGTGTGAGAAGGGGGCGTCGACACCGCCGATCTCGTTCACGAGGTCCGTGGCGCCGAATCCCGTGAGGCTCGTGATCGAGAAGCCACACACCACGCCGCTCGACAGCTCGAGGACCATCCCCATGCTGTAGGTCGGTGTTTGGATCGCGCCCAGGTTGGCGAGGATGAGGTCGACCCCGCCGTTGACCCCGAGAATCTGAGCGTCGACGCTCAACTTGTTCCACTCGAAGGTCGGTCTGAATCGGATGTAGTCGGCGATCTGAACAGCCCCCAGGCTGATGCTCGCCGCGAACTCCTGCGACTGAAAGCCGGAAAGATCGAAACCGGTCGCCGACGAGAAGGCAAAGCCTCCGATCTGCAGTCCAAGGGTCAGCTCAGAGGCGATGTTGAACGAGAACGGGGGGACGGGCGTGTAGGTGAAGGAGAGCCCGACACTCCCGCCGAATCCCAGTCCCGCGCTCCCTGTTTGGGCGGCGAACGCACCCCCTCCCAGGCATAAGACGACCAACCCAAAGACCAAAATCAAGCGCGAGCTGTTCCGCAGCATGGTAACCTCCTTCATTCCGGACAGGAGACTATCCGACGAAGAGAAGCCAAGACAGGAAATGCGTGAAGGGTCGATCGTGGCTTTGTCTGTCGCGGATGGGACAGCTGTCGGCGCGGTGGTGGTCGCCGCATCGGAGGAAACTGATCCGAGGCGCTGAGGCCCATCCAAGTTCGGATTGACTTACGTCTGCGCGTTGTGCTACCTTGGATACCAAGGAGGTGTATGGCATGAGAAAAGGGCTGATCGGACTGATCGTCCTCGGGCTCGCCGTACTCGTTGTCGGGGGGGCCGTCGCGGCGCAGGAGACCTACGTCGTCGCCTCGGATATCCCGTGGGCGCCGTTCGAGATGGTGACTGCGAACGGCCAGTTCTTCGGGTTCGACCTCGATGTGATGCGGTGCATCGCGATCGTCGAGGGATTCAACATCGACATCAAGAACATCGCCTTCGACTCGATCATCCCGACGGTCGAGTCGGGGAAGGCGGACATCGGGGCGTCGGGCTTCACGATCACCACGGAACGGGAGAAGTCGATCGACTTCTCGCAACCCTATTATCTGTCGAACCAGGCGGTGGTCATCCAAAAGGGGTCCGGACTCAACATCGTGAGCGCGCTCGCCGGGAAGGGACCGACGAAATCCGTGGGTGCCCAGAACGGCACCACGGGGTTCGGTTGGGCCGAGGAGAACGGGATCGGGGTGACCGTGAAGGGCTACGAGTTCTACCCCACCGCGATCCTGGACCTGGTCAACGGACGGATCGACGCGGTCATCCAGGACGAGCCCGCCTCGCAATCATCGCTCGCGGCCTACCCGGGCAAGCTCGAGATCGCGGGCATCATCAACACCAATGAGTACTTCGGGTTCCTCGTTGCGCAGGGCGATCCCAAGGGGATCCTCCCCAAGATCAACGCCGGTCTGGCCAAGCTCGGTCTGACCGTTGTCGAGGCTGCCGGTGGGATGAAGGAGCTCGTCGTCACGCCGGGAAGCGTCTGGGACAACCTGCTGAAGGCGTACTTCGGGCCGACCAACGACGAGATCGAAGCGGCGTGGCTCGCTTCGAAGGACCTGTTGCTCGTGGACAAGGACGTCGAGGGGTTCGCGGCGGCGTTCGCGGAGGCGGTCAGCCAGTAGCCTCTCGTTGAGTCAGGACGAAACCCGTGGGGCCTCCCTTTCGCCACAGCGGAGGTGGAGGCCCCTTCCTCGATCGGCTAGGAGGACGTCATCGAAGGAATCATCACCATCGGCCGGAGCATGCCGATCCTCTTGCGGGGGATCGCGATCAACATCGAGCTCCTCTTCGCCTTGCTCGCGGTGGGCCTGCTTGTGGGGACGGTCGTCGCCCTCCTGCAGGTCTACGGGGGGCGGGTGCTGGGGACGGTCGCCGCGGGCTACGCGTGGGTCTTTCGCGGGATCCCCGCGATGGTCCTCCTCTTCCTCTTCTACTTCGGACCGTCGCAGTTCGGCCTCGACGTACCGCCGTTCCTCGCCGCGACGCTGGCCCTCGGATTCCGGTCCTCGGCCTATCAGTCGCAGATCTTCCGCGGTGCCCTGCAGGCGATTCCCCAGGGTCAGATGATGGCTGCGCGGTCGCTCGGAATGAGCCGCGTGCGGGCGATCGTGTCGATCATCATCCCGCAGGCGCTGCGGCTGTCTCTCGCCGGCTGGTCGAACGAGTTCTCGTCGGTCGCCAAAGACACGACGCTCGCCTACGTGGTCGGACTGAACGAGGTCTTGCGACAGGCGCGGATCATCCAGGATCGGCACTACGATCTGGCGATGCTCGCCTACATTGCGGTGGCGCTCCTTTTCCTCATCTTGACGTACTCGGGCAATTTCGGGTTGGGCGCGCTGGAGCGACGACTACGGATCCCGGGCCTGTCGGCCCGCGAGGGGGGAGGATGATCGCGGGGTGAGCCTGCTCCAGGTCGAGAACATCCACAAGCGGTATGGGAAAGAGGAGGTGCTCAAGGGGGTGTCGTTCGCGCTCGAGCGGGGCGAGACCAAGGTCGTCATCGGTCCGTCCGGCACGGGGAAGAGCACGCTGCTTCGGTGCATCAACCGGCTCACGCCGCCCGATGAGGGGCGGGTGTGGCTCGACGGCAGTGAGGTGACGGCTCACCGGGCCGAGATCAACGAGCTGCGGACGCAGATCGGATTCGTCTTCCAGCACTTCAACCTGTTCTCGCACCTGACCGCCCTCGCCAACGTGCGGATCGGCCCGGTTCGCGTGAAGCACATGAAGAAGGATTCAGCGACCCGCCTGGCGATGGAGGAGCTAGAGCGGGTCGGTCTCGGAGACAAGGCGAACGCGTATCCAGCGCAGCTATCGGGCGGCCAGCAGCAGCGGGTCTCGATCGCGCGGGCCTTGGCGATGTCCCCGAAGCTGATCCTGTTCGACGAGCCCACCTCCGCCCTCGATCCGGAGCTGATCGGCGAGGTGCTCTACGTGATGATCGACCTGGCGAAGAGCGGGATGACGATGCTCGTGGTGACTCACGAGATGGGGTTCGCGCGCTCGGTCGCCGACGAGATCATCTTCATGGAGCACGGCGTGATCGTCGAGCAGGGAAAGCCTCAGCAGATGTTCTGTGCGCCCTGTCACCCGCGAACCGGCGAGTTCCTGAACAAGATTTCCGAGCTGTACGGGGAGACCGCCTGATGGGCTTCGATCCGGCGTGGCTGGGACCGCTCGGGCGCGGGCTGATCCTCACCCTCGAGATCACGGCCACCTGCATCGTCGTGGGCATCGTCTTCGGGATCATCCTCGCGCTCGGCCGGGTCTACGGAGGCCGAGCGGTGTCGATCCTGTGCAGCCTCTATATCCAGTTCTTCCGCGGGACGCCGCTTCTGGTACAGCTCCTGATGATCTACTACGGGCTTCCGAGCTGGGGAATCACCCTCTCGCCGTTCCTCAGCGGGATCCTCGCCTTGGGGCTGAACACGGCCGCCTATCAGGCGGAGTACCTGCGCGGAGCGATCCAGGCGGTCGAAGCCGGACAACTCCTCGCCGCCCGTTCGGTGGGGATGACCAAGCTCCAGGCGATCCGGCACATCATCCTGCCCCAGGCGTTCCGCCTGGTCATCCCGTCGTGGTCGAATGAGCTCATCCTGATGCTCAAGTACTCGTCGATCGTGTTCTCGGTGACGCTGCTCGACCTCATGGGGGCCGCGAAGCGCATCGTCTCCGCGAACTTCGCCTACACGCAGGTCTTCCTCGTCGTCGCGGCGTTCTACCTGGCGCTCGTGTTCATCATCACCCAGCTCCTCCGCCTGCTCGAACGTCGAGTCCGCATCCCCGGCCTGGGGACGAACGCGGAACGGCCCTAGCGGTCTAGAGCCACGGCTGGATGTCCGATGCGCTCAGGCGCTCGAGGGATCCCTTGAAGCGGATGACCCCGTGAGCGTCGATCACGTAGGAGAAGGGAATACTCCCGACCCCGTAGGTCTTGTAGACCGGCTCCTGTGCGGGTTCGTTCCACAGCTCGACGAAATCAGTGAACCCGTTGTGCGACAGGTAGACCTGCCCATCCTGCGCGGAGGTGTCGAGGCTGATGCTCAGCACCACGAGTCCTTGGTCCTTGTAGCGCTCGAGGAGCGACTCCAAGCCGGGCAGCGCCGACTGACAGGCCGGACAGGTGCTCCGCCAGAAGTCGAGGATCACGACGTGTCCAAGGTAATCGGACAGGCGGACTGCCTTCCCAGTTCGATCGTGGAGCGTGAAGTCCGGGGCAACCTGGCCCACGTTGATGCCCACCGGCAGGTTGGCGCGCTGCGCGGTCACGGCGGGGGTCTGGGTGGACCCGCCGGACGGTGCCACCGCCGCGCTCTCCGAGCTCGTTCCGGTCACCGAGCCGTCGGCTTCAACGTGGATGGTCACGGTGGACGAGCCGCTCGTCCCCTGCTTGTCGAACAGCATGAGGGTCACGGCGTAGTCGCCGGCACCCGCGTAGCTGTGGGTGATGGTCTTCCCGGAGCCGGTGAACCCATCGCCGAAGGCCCACTGGTAGGAGACGATCTCGCCTCCGGGGGCAGCCTGCGAGGCCGAGGCGTCGAACGCGACGCCGAGAGGGGGTGTGCCCTGTGAAGCGGGCGCGGCGGAGAAGCGGGCGACCGGCTGCGCCGACGCGGCGACGCCGAGCCCGAGAAGCACGATGAACGACAGGGTCATGATGCCGAGAAATCTAGGCGTTGGCTTGTCCAACATGGATCACCTCGTGTGTGGCGGCGATGATACCGCATCGCGGTTCCCGAGGCACGCACGCGGGGATTGTCTTGTCTAGGAGAGATCGCTATAATGGGTCGCCAACGCTCAACCGAAACGGCAAAAAGGAGTGGAGCGATGAGACAGGCGGAAGTGAAGGCGCTGTTGGTCGACCCGGTCAACAACGCACCAGTGATCCTCCTGAAGGATCGCGATTCGAGCAAGGCCGTCCCGATCTGGATCGGGGAATCCGAGGCGATGTCCATCGCCTTCGGCCTGCAGAACAACAGCTTCCCGCGCCCCCTCTCCCACGACCTGATGAAGCAGATCATCGAGGACCTCGCCGGTCACGTGGAGAAAGTCGTCATCAGTGGACTGGAGGGAGGAACGTACTACGCGTCGATCTTCCTCCAGAGCCAAGACGGGGCGATCGTGGAGGTGGATGCCCGTCCCTCCGATTCGTTGGCTTTGGCCCTGCGCATGGGCACACCGATCTACATTGCCGAGGAGGTCTTCGAGGCCTCCGCTATCGAGTCCCCGTTTGCGGAAGAGGATGCCTTTCAGAGCTTCGTGGACTCGAACATGAACCTGGCGCAGTTCCGCAAGCTGATCAGCTAGCCGCGGATGACCTCGGTGCCCCGCGGCAGGAGCAGGAGCTCCTGGGCCGAGAGCCCTTGGTTTAGGATCAGTTGAGACGCATACAGGCTCGTGGTTCGCTTTCCGTCCGCGGAGAACAGCACGACCTGCTTCACGAGGAAGGTCTCTCGGTCGACCCACAGCATGCGCGTCAGATCGCCGGTCTTCGCATCGTAAACCTTCAAGATGAACCCGCCGGGGATCGTGTTGACGCTCGTGTCCCGGTCGACGCCGGACACGCTCGCTCCGAGAGCCATCGAGACCGTAGCGGTCGGGCCCGTCGCACACAGCGAAAAGGCCTCGGGCTCGCGGCGGCCGGAGATCGTCTCACGAACGCACAGGGCGTCAGGAAAGGAGAAACTCTCGAATTGCGGGGTGTTCTGAACGACCCGCAGGGTGACCTTCCCGGCACGCCACTCGTTCTCGAGCGTCTCGACGTTCAGGCACTCCAGACCGATCTGGGACAGCGGGAACCCCACCCACCGCTTGATGACCGTCAGGTTGTCCTTCGGGACGTAGTGAGAGAGGAGGTCGCGGTCAACGGTGTAGATCTCGCCCTCGAGCGCGGGCGGATCGAGATAGCGCACGCGCAGCGTCGGCTGGGGCGTCGAGAGGTACCAGATGCGCATTCGGATGGTATTCTCCGCCTGTTCGGACTGCGTCGCCTCGATCACCGCCTCCAAGTCCTTGACGCGCGAGAAGGCGGTCTCGACGCGCCACAAGAGCCCGGCGGGCTCCATCGGGTTGTGCTCGTCCAAGAGGTACTGGTCCACCGTCACAACCCCGACGATCAGAGCGACGAAGAGCCCCATCCCAAAAAGGATCAGATTTTGACTGTTCATCCCAAACCATTATAATCCCGTTGACAACGGGGCTCAATCGTTTGGCACGAAAAAGGAGGGGTAAGATGGGGGAGCTTCTCGAAGGACTCAACCGCGTGCAGGATGCGCCCGTCGAGGGGAAGAAGGTCCTGGTCCGGGTCGACTACAACGTGCCGCTCAAGGACGGGCTCGTCTCCGATGACAGTCGGATTCGGGCCTCGATCCCGACACTCGAGCACCTGCTCGAGCGCGGCGCCCGGCCGATCCTCCTCACCCACCTCGGGCGTCCCGAGGGGAAGGTCGTGGCGGACTTGCGGCTCGATCCGGTTGCCAATGCGCTGCAGGCGCTCATCGACCACCCGGTCGAGAAGCTCGACGACTGCGTGGGGACCTCGGTCGAGGAGGCGATCGGCGCGGCATCCCCAGGGACGATCGTCCTCTTGGAGAACGTGCGGTTTCATCCCGAAGAGACGGCGAACGAGGCCCGCTTCGCGCGGCAGCTCGCAGGCCTGGGTGATCTGTTCGTGAACGATGCCTTCGCCACGCTGCATCGTGCGCACGCCTCGACGCTCGGGATCAGCGACTACCTCCCATCCTCCGCCGGGATGCTCGTGCAGCACGAAGTGGAGATCCTTTCCCGGCTGACCAGCGGCCCCGAACGCCCCTATGTGGCGGTCATCGGCGGGAAGAAGGCGCGGAGCAAGCTGGGAGCGGTTCGGGGGCTCCTCGAACGGGTCGACGGCCTCCTGATCGGCGGCGGCGTGGCCTTCACCTTCCTGCGCGCGAAGGGAATCGACGTCGGCGCATCGCTCGTCGAGGAGTCGTTGGTCGATGACATCTCCGGCGTGATCCGAGCGGCGGAGGACGCACAGGTCGACATCCTCCTGCCGCGCGATGTCGTCGCGGCCCGATCGCTCGAGGAAACGTCGGAGACGCAGACGTGTGACATCGACGCGATCCCCGACGGTTGGATGGGACTGGACATCGGGCCGAAGACCGTGGACGCGTTCGGTGAGCGCATCGCCTTCGCCAAGACGGTCGTGTGGGCGGGGCCGATGGGCGCGTTCGAGATCGAGCCGTTCGCTGCCGGAACCGAGGGGATCGCGCGGGCGATGGCCGCGTCGGACGCCTTCACCGTGGTCGGCGGGGGGGAGACCGGCGAGGCGGTCGCCGCCATGGGCTACGGCGACCGGATGTCCTACATCTCGACCGGTGGGGGCGCCTGCCTCGCGCTTCTCCGCGGGAAGGTCCTTCCGGCGCTCGAGGCGCTGCGAAGCTAGCTTGCCGTCCTTTCCGCGCGGTGCTACAATAGAACTTCGTTGCGGGCATAGCTCAGTTGGTAGAGCATCAGCTTCCCAAGCTGAGGGTCGCGGGTTCGAGTCCCGTTGCCCGCTCTTGGCTGTGTCGGGTGGCACAGCGCGTGGAGTCCCATCTGGGGTCGCGCATCCAGGACGATGAGTCGGACCGTGGAAGAAGCCCCCTATACCTTCACGTTGACGAGCCTCGAGCCGCGCGTGAAGCAGTGCGTGCGTTGCCCATTGAGCGAAACCCGCACGAACGTCGTCTTCGGCGAGGGCAGCCCGACCGCCGAGGTGATGTTTGTCGGCGAGGGGCCCGGAGAGGTCGAGGATCGAACCGCTCGGCCGTTCGTCGGGCCCGCCGGCCAGAAGCTGGATGAGGTCCTGGCCTCGGTCGAGATCGCGCGGGAAACGATCTACATCACGAACGTGGTCAAGTGTCGACCACCGGGCAACCGCGCGCCGACGAAGGTGGAGATGGAGGCGTGCTTCCCGTACCTCGAGGCGCAGGTCGCCCTCATCAACCCTGGCCTGATCGTCACGCTCGGCAACACGCCGACACAGTGGTTCCTGCCCGGAGCCGAGGGGATCACCAAGTCGCGCGGGACGTTCCTGACCTGGCGCGGCGGGATCACGATCCTGCCGCTGTTCCACCCGAGCTACCTGCTGCGGAACCCCTCGCGGGCCAAGGGGAGTCCGAAGTACTTGACCTGGCTCGATATCCAGAAAGTGAGGACCTGGCTAGATGAGCATCGAGGAACCGAGGACGCGGGAGGAGCAGGAGGCGTTCGTTCGTGACGCCCTCGTCCGCTCCGAGGCGTGCCGGAAGAAGAAGGCGTACAAGGAGGGGATCAGTCTCCTCGTAGAGGCCCTGAAGTACGGGATCGACAAGGAGATGGTCTACTACCGGCTGGGCAATATCTACATCGACGGGGGCGACCTCGCCCGCGCAGAGTACGCGTACAAGCGCGCACTGGAAGTCGATCCGCATCACGTGAACGCCATGCACAACTTGGCGATCGTCTACAAGCGGCAGCGGAAGGTTTCTCAGTTCGTCAAAACCTACAAGAAGTCGCAGCGCATGGAGCTGCGACGCCCCCGCAAGGCCGACCTGAGCCCGGAGCAGAAGACCCGGCTGCGGCGACTCAGCCTTCGCGTGGTTCTCGGGTTTGTCGGTGCGTTTGCCCTGATCGCGGTCGTACTCTACGTGGTTCTCCGGTAGCCGCGCCGCGGCCCACGGCTCGTTTGACGCCCCCCAACAGATGGAGTATAGTCTGCTTCGCCGTTTGGATCTGCGAAACATAACAAGAAGGACGCTGTGACAAGAAAGAGAATCTACGAGATTGCCAGAGACCTGAACATCGCGAGCAAGGACCTGATCGAGAAGCTCGCGGAGATGGGGATGCCCGGCCTGAAAGCGGCCAACTCCCTTGATGAGGAGGAGTACGCGCTCATCCTGAACCTCTACGAGGAGGAGACCGCAGTGCGGTCGGCGCAGGAGGAGAAGACCGAGGCGGCCCCGTCCAAGAAGCAAGCGGTGGCGGTCGAGAAGCCCGAGAAGGCGAAGACCGGCCGTCCGCGCGCGCCGGTCGTTTCCGTGCTCGGGCACATCGATCACGGGAAGACGACCCTGCTCGATGCGATCCGCCACTCCCGCCTCGCCGCGCGGGAAGCGGGCGGCATCACCCAGGGCGTGGCGGCCTACCAGGCTGACCTTCACGGCAAGAAGATCACGTTCATCGATACCCCGGGGCACAAGGCATTCACCGGAATGAGGGCCCGAGGGGCCCGGGCCACGGACATCGCGGTGCTCGTCGTCGCGGCGGATGACGGCGTGATGGCGCAGACGGTCGAAGCGATCGATCACATCCGTGCGGCCGAGATCCCGATGATCGTTGCGATCAACAAGATCGATAAGCCCAACGCAAACATCGACAAGGTGATGAACGACCTCACCAAGCTCGGGCTCACGCCCGAAGCATGGGGCGGGCAAACGATCACTGTTTCCATCTCGGCGCTCAAGGAGGAGAACATCGACGACCTCTTGGAGATGATCCTCCTCGTCGCCGAGGTCGAGGACCTCCGTGCCGATCCGAAGGGGGATCTCGAGGCGATCATCATCGAGAGCCATCTCTCCAAGGGACAGGGGCCGGTGGCGACGGCCGTCATCAAGAACGGCACCCTCCGCGCCAAGGACGAGATCGTGGCGGGGACCACGTTCGGTCGGGTGAAGGCGCTCGTCGACGAGACCGGAAAGCGCGTTCGTGAGGCCCTACCCGGTACGGCGGTGGAGGTGGTCGGCTTGCAGGACGTCCCTCCGGTCGGGACGCTTATCGAGATCCGCAAGGACCTCAAGGAAGCCAAGCAGGTCGCTGCGGCCCGTCAGGCCGAGGAGGAGGGCCCGCGGCGCGCCCGTCCGAAACTGAGCGTGGAGGATCTGTTCCGCGAGGCGATGGAGGAGCAGAAGCTCCGGCTCATCCTGAAGGCGGCGTCGACCGGCGCCCTGGAGGCCGCGCAACGGGAGATCGAGGGACTGGATGTCGAGGACATTAAGGTCGAGTTCCTGCACGCCGGCGTGGGCGACGTGTCCGAGAGCGACATCCTGCTCGCCGCAAGCGTCAACGGCGACTGCCTCGTGGTCGGGTTCGGCGTGAAGGCCGACGGCAAGGCGACCCGGCTCGCCGAGCAGCAGGGCGTCAACATCCTGATCTACGAGATCATCTATGATCTGATCGACGAGATCGAGCGCTCGCTCAAGCAGATGCTCGCGCCGGAGTACGAGGAGGCCCGCCTCGGCGAGGCCGAGGTCCGCGACCTCTTCAAGATCCCCGACGGGGTCGTTGCCGGCTGCTATGTCACAGACGGCAAGGCCGTGCGCCACGCAAACGTCCGCGTTCTGCGCGGTGACGACGAGGTCTTCTCCGGCGAGATCGCCTCGCTGCACCGCTTCGCGAACGATGTCCGTGAGGTCCAGTCCGGCCGCGAGTGCGGCATCCGGATCAAGGACTTCGATGGGGTCGAGGTCGGGGACCGGCTCGTGATCTTCACGCTCGAGGAAGTCGCACGCTAGGCGCGACGTCCGGCGAGCGGTCGGAAGCGCGGGGGGATCAATGGCTGACGGTCGGGCGCGCGAGAGGGTTCGCGAGACGCTGAAGCGCGTCCTATCCCAGATCGTGGAGTTCGAAGCGCGGGATCCCCTGATCCGCTCGGCCTTCCCGACCGTCATGGACATTCGGCTCTCCGTCGATCTCCGGTACGCCACCGTGTACGTGGCGGTGGCGGGGTCGCCAGAGGAACGCGCGGCGGTGCTCGATGCGTTCCATCGCGACCGAGGCTTCTTCCGCTCGCAGCTCGCCAGGGACAAGCGGTTGTCCCTGCGCCACGTCCCCGAGCTCGAGTTCACGCTCGACGAGACGGTGGAGCGATCGCTGCGGCTCGAACGGATCCTGAAAGACGAGGACGATGCCCTCGGTCCGGGCTAGCGAGGTCATCTCCCTTCCGTTTCGGCGGCCGGCGCTGTTCGGCGTTGCGCTTGGTTTCTCTGCGATCCTCTATCTCCTGAACCTGCAGGCCGGGCTCTACGACGTGTCGAATCCCCGCTGGGTCATCACCATGGGAGGGCTCGTGTTGCTCTCGCCGCTGTTCAACGGCGCGTTCATCCTCCTCGCGCGGCAGGCGAAGGATGGTCCCGACCCGCGGCTGTCATTGGGGCGCGCCCTCTCGCGGACGGCGGTTCTCTACGGGCCGCTGGTCGCTGGGGAGCTCGTGGTGAACCTGGGAGTTGCCATCGGGATGCTCCTGTTCGTTCTTCCGGGGATCTACCTTGGCCTGCGGTGGAGCCTCTACAAGCAGGCGATTCTCGTGGATGGGAAGGGCGCGGTCGCGGGGATGAGGGTGAGTTTCGAGCGCACGCACAGCGGCCGGGCGCTCGTGGAGCTCTTCGTCGCATTGTCCGTGTGCTACGCCCCCACGCTCGCCTTCGGGTACGCAACGATGGCGGTGCAACTCGGCGTTGCCGGGGAGATCGTCGCGATTCTCCTATCCTCCCTGACCTTCGCCTGGGCGAATACGTTCCTGACCCTGCGCTATCTTCGGGGGGTTCCCGCCTCGTCGGGCGCCTAGAAACGGGCGCGCGGTGCCGTTGAAACGCATGCGGCATCACGGTAAAGTCAGTCTGACAGCTTGACCGATAATCCGGGAGGTAGCCATGCATGACCGACTGTTCACGCCGGGGCCGACCGAGGTTCGGCCGGACATCCTGAAGGAGCTCTCGACGCCGCAGATCCACCACCGCTCACCGCAGTTCTCGCAGTTGTACGCGCGGATCCAGCCGAAACTGCAGGAACTCCTCTACACGAAGAACCCGGTCTTCTTGTTCACGTCGTCCTCGACCGGGGCGATGGAATCCGCGGTGACCAATCTCGTAGGCGTGCGGTGCCTGAACCTGGTGAACGGAGCGTTCTCGCGCCGCTGGCACGAAATCACCGTGGACAACGGTGTTCCCTGCGATGCGCTCTCCATCGACTGGGACGTCGCGATCAAGCCGGCGGACGTCGACGCGCAGCTTCGCACCGGCAAGTACGACGCCGTGACCCTCGTCCTGAACGAGACGTCGACCGGGATGATGAACCCGTTCAAGGAAATCGCGGAGGTCGTGCGCCGCTATCCAGACGTCTTCCTGCTTGTCGACGCGGTGAGTGGCATGGCGGGCGTGAAGATCGAGACCGATGCCTTGGGGATCGACTTCGTGCTCGCCGGAGTCCAGAAGGCGTTCGCGCTCCCCGCGGGCCTGGCGGTCGCGGCCGTGAGCGAGCGGGCCTTGGCCCGAGCGGAGACGGTTCCACCGCGCAGCCACTACTTCAATCTGCGGCACATCTACAAGTACCACAAGAAGAATCAAACCCCGTCCACACCAGCGATCCCTCACCTCTTCGCCCTCGACGCGCAGCTCGACGCGATCCTCGAGGAAGGGTTGGACGCACGGTTCGCCCGCCACGAACGGATGGCGCAGATCGTCCAGGCGTGGAGCAAGCGCTACTTCGACATCTACCCCGAGGAGGGGTACTGGTCGAAGACGCTGACCTGCGTCAAGAACACGCGGGACATCGACGTCGCCGCGCTCATCGACACGTTGGTCAAGGAGTACCACCTGCGCATTGCAAACGGGTACGGCGACATCAAGGGGAAGACCTTCCGCATTGCGCACATGGGTGACACGCAGATCGACGAAATCGAGGGGCTGCTCGCGGTGATCGAGCGGATCCTCCACCTGTCCTGAAGGAGGAGTGATGGCATTCAGAGTCCTCGTGTCCGATCCCCTCGCCGCCGAGGCGGTGGAGGAGATGAAGACAGCGGGTCTTGACGTGACGGTGAAGACCGGTCTATCGCCGGACGCGCTGAAGGCGGAGATCGGTTCCTACGAGGCGATCGTCGTTCGCAGCGCGACGAAGCTGCGGCGGGAGATCCTCGACCGGGCACAGCGTCTCCGGCTGATCGTGCGAGCGGGCGTCGGGCTGGACAACATCGACGTCGACACCGCCAGGTCCAAGGGCATTGCGGTCAAGAACACCCCGGCCGCGAGCACGAACTCCGTGGCCGAGCTTGCGCTGGGGCACCTTCTCTCGCTGGCCCGGCACATCGCGCGGGGGACCGTGTCGTTGCGGGCCGGACGGTGGGAGAAGAAGGAGTTGAAGGGAGTCGAGATCGCGGGCAAGACCCTGGGCATCGTGGGGATCGGGCGGATCGGCCAGGCGCTCGCGCGCAAGGCGTCCGCGCTCGGGATGGAGATCGTCGCCTACGACGCGTTCATCGAGGCCTCTCCCCTTCCCGACATCGTGACGATGGTCCCCTTCGAGGAGCTGCTTGCCAGAAGCGATTTCATTTCGCTGCACATCCCGTTCGACCCGAAGACCGGCGCAACGATCGGCGTGGCCGAGATCGCCGCGATGAAGGACGGGGTGCGCCTGCTCAACTGCGCCCGCGGCGGGGTCATCGACGAGGCGGCCCTGGCGCGGGCCCTCGCGTCCGGGAAGGTCGCGGGCGCGGCGCTCGACGTGTTCGCGGTCGAACCGCCGGAGGCGAACAGCCCGCTGTTCGCCGCCGAATCGCTCTCGCTGACCCCGCACATCGGTGCAGCGACCGTCGAGGCACAGGGCCGGGTCGGCCGGGAGGCCGCGGAGATCGTGATCGCGTTCGCGAAGAACGCAGGGTAGAAAGGAAGGACGATGGCCCAGATCATCCCGTTTCGTGGGGTCCGCTACAACCCCGAGAAGGTGCAGGAGATGTCGAAGGTCGTCACCCCGCCGTACGACCGGATCGACGCCGCCCAACAGGACGCCTACTGCGCGCGCAGTCCGCACAACATCGTGCGGATCATCAAGGGCAAGCCGCAGGCCGGTGACAACGGATCGAACGTGTACACCCGCGCCGCGGAGACGCTCGCGGCCTGGCGGCGCGACCGGATTCTCATCCGGGACGAGACGCCGTCGCTCTATGCCTATCACCAGGAGTACGACTTCGGGGGGGAGCGTCTGGTGCGCAAGGGGGTCATCGCGCTGGGGCGGCTCGAGCCCGAGCGGGTGCACGCCCACGAGCGCACGTTGAAAGGCCCGAAGGAGGACCGGCTGCGGCTCATGCGCGCGACGCAGGCCAACTTCGGGCACATCTTCATGCTCTACTCGGACCCCGCACGGGCCGTGGACGGGACCCTCGGTCCGATCGTCGCGGTGCGCCCACCGACGATCGAGGCGACGGACGACTTCGGCAACGCGCATCGAGTGTGGCAGATCACGGATCCCGAGGCGGTGCAGACTGTTCAGCGAACGCTTGCCGACAAGGACCTCTACATCGCCGACGGCCACCACCGCTACGAGACGGCGGTCACCTACATGCGGGAGTGCCAGGAGAAGGGATGGCGTCCGGCGGCGCCGGAGTCGTTCGACGTGCGGATGATGGCCCTATTCAACGTCGATCTGCCGGGGATGTCGATCCGCCCGATCCATCGTCTTCTGCATGGCCTTTCCGACTACGATCCGGAGGCTTTTCTGCGGCGCGCCTCGGGGGACTTCGTGATCGAGCGATACGATACATCGCACGATTGGCGGGCCGCGGTGGCTGCGGGTCAGGAGCGGCACACCTTCGGCTGCTACACGGGCGGGACCTACGCTACGCTGCGTTTGCGGGACGAAGCCGTGATGGACCGGCTCTCGAGCGAGGATCGGTCGGCGGACTGGAAGCGACTCGATGTGTCGATCCTCCATGCGGCGATTCTGGAGAAGCTCCTGGGGATCGACGCGGCCGCACTCGAGGAGCAGCGCAACGTGACCTACACGGTCGACGTGCAGGAAGGGATCGCTCGCGTCGACGAGGGGGCCGAGCAGGCGTTCTTCCTACTGAACGCGACGCGTCCCGATCAGGTCCGCCGCGTGGCCGACCACGGCGAGAAGATGCCGCAGAAGTCGACCGACTTCTATCCGAAGCTCTTGACCGGGTTGGTCCTCTCCGTGATGGAGATCGCGCGCTAGCGGCGGGGCGTCGCCGAATTCGGTCGTGTTGATGCTCTCGCAATGACGGCTATAATGGCCTCATGGAAACACTCGATGATATTGCCCGATCTCTCGGGATTTCGAAGCGTGCCGTGCGCCTGCGCATCGATGCGCTGAACGGCGTGCTGGATGAACACATGCACCGTGGTCGGAAGAACCGCCTCATCTTCTCCGGGCAGGCAGTGGCGCTATTGCGCCGCCTGGAAGAGCTGCATCACACGGAGCGCCTGCCGATTCGTCAGGCCGCTGCCCGCCTGCGCGACGAGCTCGAGGACGAGGATCACGCCGAGCAGAGCGTGACGCTCGAGATCAAGGCCGACTACCTCGAGCGGGTCGTGGAGGTCCTGCGGCGTGACCGGGACTACTGGCGGGAGGTCGCCCAGATTGCCCAATCTGCCCTGCCCCCCGATCGGATGTGGATCGCGAAGCTCTTCCCAGCCTCGCCGAATGACAATCGGCTGAACTGATCTCGCGCCGGGCTCACACGGCGCGCTTCTTGTCCTCGTACATCCGACGATCCGCCTCGGCCAGCGCGTCGGCGATCGATCGACCCTGTCCGGGTGCCCAGTGGCTCTCACCGATGGCGAATGTGACGGGAAAGGGGATGAGCTCGTTCGTCTCGTTGCGGCGCGCCACCGCGGTTCGGATTCGATCCTTGACGAGCCCGGTCTCGCCGTCCGTCTCCAGGAGGACGATGAGGAACTCGTCGCCCCCGTAGCGGACCACGAGATCGGTCTGGCGGATGGCGCTTGCCAGAAGCCTGGCGGCGGTCTGGAGCACCGAGTCGCCGATCTGGTGTCCGAAGCGATCGTTGATCTCCTTGAACCGGTTCACGTCGATCATCAAGAAGCTGATCGCGCGATCGTAGCGCATCGCGCGGCGAACCTCCTGCTGGATGACGAAGTTGAAGTGCCGGCGGTTGTACACCCCGGTGAGCGAATCGCGGATCGCCTGCTCTCGAAGATCTTTTTGCAGCCGGACCCGTTTGATCGCCTCGGCCGTGTGGCCGAGGAGAAGCTCGAGCAGTCGGACGTCCTGCTTCGTGAAGGCGTCCTTGCTGTCGGAGACGACCTGGAAGACCCCGAATTCGCCGATCGGGGCGCTGATTCCCGAGGCGAAGCTGCTCTGGCTCGGCCTTGCCTCCGGCACCTCGTCGAGCGACCCGAAGGCGATCGTGCGGCGGGTCGCGACCGTCTTTGCTGCGATGCCGCCCTCGGCGAGCGGTGTGGATCGACTCGCGCCGGACGGCAGTCCGCTGGAGGTCGCCTTGACGACCAGCTGATCGTCCTCGACCAGGTCGAGAGAGCAGAAGGCGAAGTCCAGGATCTTCTCGGACGCACTCACCGTGATCCGGTAGATGTCCGGCTCGATCTCGCACGCCTCGAGTTCCCGGGCCACATCGTGCAGCCGCTCGATCTTCTGCGACGTCTCCCACAGAGCCCGCTCGGCGCGGACCCGCTCGCTCGTGTCGCGGACGACCGAGAGCAGGTGCGGCTGATCGTCGAGGGTGAGCTGCGTCGCGTGGATCTGCACGTCGAAGACGCTCCCGTCCCGCCGACGGTTGATCGAGTCCGTCACGAAGCGCCCTTGTGTACGGACTGCGTCCCGAACGTTGCGAAAGCCGTGAAACGACTCCCGGCGGACCAGGCGATCGGCGGGCAGACCGATGAGGTCTGCGCGTTCGTAGCCGTACAGCGTGCACGCAACGGGGTTGGCCTCCACGACTCGATTCTGCTCGTCGAAGATCAGGACGGCATCGGAGGTCGACTCGAAGATGCTGCGGTAGCGGCTCTCGCTGTCCCGGCGGGCGCCCTCCGTCCGCTTGCGCTGAATCGCTGCGGCCACCTGATCGGAGATCTGCTCGAGCAGGTGCAGCTCCACGGATGAGTAGCGCTTCGGATCCGAGTAGCTCTGGACGATGAGGGCGCCGATGACCGTACTCTCGACGCGCAGGGGAACTCCAAGCCAGACCTGAGCCGGCGTGCCAATCGGCTCGAGCGCGTGCGAGGCGGCCAGGCGCGCTCGCGCTTTCGGCGTCAGGAGCAGGGGGCGACCGCTTCGGATCACCAGCGCCGTCGCCGTCTTCCCGCCCGCGAAGGAGGTGTAGGAGTCATGCTCGTCGACGATGTAGGGCAGCGTGATCCGATCCGCTCGCGGATCATAGAGCGCGATCCGCAGGTTGGTCGTGTCGAGCAAGGCACTCAGAATCCGATGGATCGTCGGAAAGAGCGTGTCGAGATCCCCGACCTGGTTCACCGCCTCGGCGATCTGCCGCATCACCGCGCGGGTCTTCTGCACCCGGATCTCGTCCGTGATGTCGAGGAGGCTCAAGAGTCGGTGCAATCGACCGTCGAGGTCGATCGTCCGCCAGCGGAGGCGCACCGGGACGTCCGCGCCGTCGCCTCGAATCGCGGTGCCCTCGATCTGCCCCTCTTCTTCCGGCGCCGCGACCGCCTCAGCGTCCTGCGGGAAGATCCGCGCGAGTGGCCGACCAGCGAACCAGTCGGCGGCGTGGCCGAGGAGATCCGCCGCACTCCGGTTTGCCTCCACGATCCGTGCGTCCGGGCCGACGAGGATCGAGGGGATCGGCGACTCGCGAAACAGGACGCCGTACCGGGAAAGGAGCTTGGGATCGTCTCTGGTGGATCCGGAGGGCGGTGGATCGGCCGGGCCGCGAGGCGACTCTTGTGGCTCTCCGGGATCGATCATGGACTGCACCTCGCGCAACTAAAACGGTTGTGGTACATTAAGCTATTATACATCCAGTCCCGTGGTTTTGCAAGGATTGAGCCTTGCAAGCACCGTGATCGTCTGTTCTTCTAGGTCCGCCTCGCGCGACCCCGCCGGATGGGGTACCATCCGCACCCAAGGGGGTAGGATGAGGAAGGGCATCGGCTACCGGTATGGGCTTCTCGTCGTGCTCCTCCTGGGGATCGGCGCGCTTGCCTCGACGGTGCCGCAGGAGATCCCTTGGAGCTGGCACACGCCCGTCGCTTGGGGCGATTTCCTCGGTACGCCTCCGTCGAGTGCGGCGCAGCAGGCGGAGGCCGCGGCGATCCACATGACGATCCGCTGGTCGGTCTCCTACACCGTGACGCGCGATCCGCAGAACGATCGGTGGAGCGGTTCGGTCGATCCCGGATCGATCCAGGTCACGAATACGATGCAGCCCCATCTCTCTTGGGCGTTCTCGGGGAAGGAGAGCGCCGAGGTGCTTCGCCATGAGCAGGCTCACTTCGACCTGAACGAGGCGTACGCGCGCCGGCTTACCCTTGCCTTGTCAGCGGTCTGTGCACAGGGCGGCACTGCGGACGAAGCGAAGGCGACACTGAACGCGACGATCAATGCCGCCGCTGCGCGGGTTCTCGATGCACTCAAGGTGGCACAAGCCCGCTACGATGCACAGACCGTGCACGGGACGAACCGTCAGGCGCAGGATGAGTGGATCGAGCGGATCGCTTCGTGGCTTGCGGATCCCACGGCCGTCCCCCTCGTTTTTGGTTGATCGACGGGCCCCGTGCCTGCGCACGGGCGTGAAACGTTCGCCGCCGCCGGGGGTAAGTCACGTGCTACAACGTTACCTCCTTATCGCAAGCAACGCGCCGCTTGACCGAACGAGGGGCCCGTCAGAAGGCGGGCCCCCTCCCTTTTCCCGCTGCTGCCGGATCCCGCGAGCGCACGCATCCGCATGATCCGGCGGTTACAGGTCAGCCGACGGGGAACTCGACGGCCCGAAGCCGATCGAGCAGGCCGTCGAGGCTCGTGAAGATGCCGGTCCGTGCGTAGACGACCGTCCCGTCGGCATCCACGAACACCGTGAACGGGAAGGCGGTCACCTGGCGGGTGGCGCCAGGTTCCGCGGGTTGGTAGGCGTTGGCGACCGCGCGATTCGCGTCGTAGAGCACGGGAAAGGTGTAGCCACCGGCCTCGATCACCGCACGGGCCGCCTCTGGCGAGCTGCCGGAGCAGATGGAGAGCACGGCCAGTTGGCCATCTTCGCGCTCCTGCAGCTCCTGGAAGACGGGCATCTCCTTCTCACAGAGGGTGCACCACGTCGCCCAGAAGTTGATGACCAACGGTCGGCCCAGCAGGCCAGCGAGCGAGGTCTGCCCGCCCGAGAGCCCCGGAAGCGAGAACGGGGGCGCCGGCTCACCCACGATGGGGAATCGGCTGTTGGCGATGATCCGTTCCTTCTCCGTGAGGCGACTCATGTAGGCCCACTGCGAGGCGCCGATGGCGAGGACGAGTGCGGCGATGGCAATGGGGACGAGCGTCTTCAACATGCGCCCAAGGATACGCACCGGCCCGCGGGACGCAAGTCCTTTGTGATGCGGATCACCATCCGGTAGGATCGCCGCATGAAATCCTTCCTTTGGATCCTCCTGCTTTCCTCGCTTCTGCTGGTTCTCTCGGGCTGTTGCTTCGGGAACCTCTGCTTCTAGCTTGTGAGGCTACCAGGGCGACGCCGGGCACTCGATCTCCAGCGCGCGTAGGAGATCCTCGATGCCCCGGTTGTGGCGGGCGTCGGCGAGAATTGCTGTTCCGTGCGGATTCAGCCGTGCGTAGTCCTCGGCGAGCCGACCGACCGCCACGCCGACCGAAGCGGAGAGATCCACCTTGTTGATCACCAGGATGTCGGTCTGTGCGAACAGCCGGGGCTGTTTGCGAATCACCGCCTCGCCCTCGGCCACCGAGATAACGACGACCTCCCGCTGCACGCCCAGCGGGTAGTCCGCGGGACCGAGGAGTGAGCCGACATTCTCGATGAACAGGACATCGATCTGGTCGAGTGGAAGCGACTGGAGTGCACGATTGACCGCTTGCGCGTCGAGATGAGGCTGTCCACCACTCGATACGGAAACCGAACGGATTCCGTGTGCCGTGAACCGACGATGATCCTCGTCGCCGATGGGATCTCCGGCAACCACCGCAACCGACATCCCGCAGGCGGTGAGCCGGTCAGCCATGCGCTCGATCAGCGTGCTCTTTCCACTTCCCGAGGAGCCCGCCACGCCGACCGCGTGGACCTCGTGCTGGGACAGGAGGGTGAAATTGACCTCCGCGCGCGAGAGCTGTGCCAGCAATGCCTCGTCCGTCTGCTCGGCTTCCGGCCCCATCTTTCCCCCTCCTTCTTCTTGCGCAATCATAGCGGCTGGGCCACGACCCGGCAAATCCCCCATCAGTTCGTAGAGACGGGTCGATCCGTCCTATCGACCCGGTCGGGGTGGACTCACCGACGTTCCACTGCTTCCGGTCATGTGTCCTCGCAGGATGCATGCCCTGCGGGGAGAATCGCCCCATGGAAGCGCAGGAGTTCGTGGAGAAGCTCCTTCCTGGAGCAACGCTCGACGATGTCGAGTTTGCCTGCGACCTGGAGCGCGTGCTGGCCGAGCAGGTGAAGTACCTGCGGGCCGTGCTCGTCGAGCGCAGCCGGGACGACCGGCTCGATCGGGACGCGCTCGTCAGGGAGCTGCGTTCGCGCCTCGACGATCGCGAGCGTGAAGCGGCGGCGCTCCGCGCGGAGATCCTCGAGCTTCGCCTGAAACTGGCGCGATCGGGTTGACAATCCCCGACCCATCTCGTAGGTTCTCTCGACCATGCCCGAGGGTGGAATCGAAGAGCAGCTTTCCCGTTCCCGAACTGAGTACGAGGCGCTCGAGCGTCGCTTGAGCGACCCCCAAGTCATTGCCGGTCCGGACTACCGTGAGCTGACGCAGCGCTACGCGCAGCTGCGGGAGCTCCTGTCTGTTGGGGAGGAGTGGGAGTCCCTCCGGCGGTCGATCGCCGAGGAGGAGGAGCTCTGGGAGTCCGCCGAGGACATGCGCGAGGAGATCGAGGAGGCGCTCGAGGCGGATCGGCGCGCGCTCGAACGGGTCGAACGACAGTTCCTCAGTCTTCTCGTACCGCCCGACCCCAATGATCGCAAGGCCGCGATCGTTGAGATCCGCGCCGGCGCGGGTGGAGACGAGTCGGGACTCTTCGCCGCCGATCTGTTCCGGATGTACGCCCGCTACGCGGAGACGAAGCGGCTGAAGATCTCGCTGCTCGACAGCCACCCCACGCCGCTCGGGGGCTTCAAGCAGGTCGTCTTTGCGGTGGAGGGCGCCGGGGCCTACGGGCTCTTGCGCTACGAATCCGGCGTTCACCGTGTCCAGCGGGTTCCGGAGACCGAGTCCTCGGGGCGGATTCACACCTCGACGGCGACCGTCGTCGTCCTTCCTGAGGCCGAGGAGGTCGACGTGTCGATTGATCCGAAGGACCTGCGGATCGAGACCTTCCGTTCGACCGGGCCCGGCGGGCAGAGCGTCAACACGACCGACTCCGCCGTCCGGATCACGCACCTGCCGACCGGTCTGGTCGTGAGCTGCCAGGACGAGAAGTCCCAGCACAAGAACAAGCTGCAGGCGATGCGGGTCCTGCGCGCGCGGCTCGTCGATCGCCTCGAGGCGCAGAAGGAGGCGGAACTCTCGGCGACGCGCAAGGCGCAGATCGGATCGGGTGATCGCAGCGAGAAGATCCGCACCTACAACTACCCGCAGAACCGCGTGACCGATCACCGGATCGGGCTGAGTGTGTACAACCTGAAGGGGGTCTTGGAGGGAGACCTCGACGAACTGGTGGACGCCCTCCACCAGGCCGCGACGGGGGTGGGATCCGCCGAGGCCGCGTGATCTTCCGGCGCTCTCGATTGGCTGGTCGCCGCATCCCTTCTTCGATTCTTGACAGCGACTCGCGGCCTGGCTACCATAACCGAGCATCACGGGTCTGTAGCTCAGCTGGTTAGAGCGCTCGCCTGATAAGCGGGAGGTCCCTGGTTCGAGTCCAGGCAGGCCCATATCTGTTCCAAGATCCGTTCTGTTCCGTATTACCGCGCCGAAGCGTCGACGGTGTTGCTAGAGGAGTTCGAATCCTTCAGGCTCCAATACGCCTGGAACTCGTTACCCCCTTCGTTTCCCTTCTTGTCTTGTCACGGCCGACCGTTGTGTTCCATCATGAAGAGCTATGAGCGGAGCGGACAAGTACGAGCGTCAGTACCATGAACAACGAGGCGTCTGCGGAGAGCCTTTCCCTGAGATCGCTAGCTTCTTCGCATCCTACGCCAAGCAGGCGGCGCAAGTCCTCGATCTGGGTTGTGGGCAAGGCCGGGACGCTCTCATGGCCGCTCGCCATGGCCACCACGTGTTGGGGGTCGATTCCGCGCAGACAGGCATCCGGCAGATGCTTGAGGATGCTGA
>Ga0068714_10001039_pt1 | contig 43968 bp, 42 predicted proteins | sample MTBNYHSulfiMetaG_FD_62988 | JGI IMG/M metagenome (GOLD analysis project Ga0068714, IMG submission 62988) | Enrichment culture microbial communities from rom New York Harbor, USA that are MTBE-degrading - MTBE-NYH (New York Harbor Sulfidogenic)... | ecosystem: Environmental > Aquatic > Marine >... | reverse complement strand
TCTCTTGCGAGAGGACTGTATCAGGACATCGACGGCTGGCTGATCGGCTGCTTCGATGCCGCAAGAAGCCTCCCCCTCGACGAGCGAATCGAAATGGAGAGGCGGATGGCCCGGGGAGTCAAAGCTTACGGGATCGAAACCAGCGTCGGGTTCATTGAAGATATCGATGATCCGGCCTTCGTCGAAGACATGCAAATCCAAGAGGAGTCGTCCTTCTTGAATCCGCTGGACCGCCGACTGGTCAAGCGGATCGACCTGAGCTCCGAGCCCGGCCGGATCAAAGTCCATGGCCCCAACACGAAAATCCGCGCCCGAACCCTTATGGGATGGTACCAGGTCCTATCGATTGAGACCGAATTTGAGACCGTGGTTGCCGAAAACAATGAAATCACGACCGTCGTCCTTGAGGGATCCGTGGAAATCGCCCCGCCGGGACAGAAACCCTTTGTCCTGGAGAAAGGCCGGACCTTCACCTGGTCCGGGGAATAATTAGCGAAATAGGGGGACATGGGAAATAGGGGGACATAATACCCATTTCCCTAATTTCTTGCTGCGCTTATTCAGTCATCATCCTGGCAAATAAGGTTCATAGGTATTGTGTCCCCCTATTTGACCTCTGTTGGCTCTTCGGCAAAAAAAGTGAACAGGTATTGTTTTTAACTCGCTGGAGACTTATATATCCTTGAGTCCGATTAAAAAGCTCATAGGAGATAGGGATGGTCATCGATCTGTCTGAAAAAGCCCATCGCCTCAAGGAGGCGGCCCAGCGTGTTTTCGCTTGCATGATCGTTTTCATGACGCTCATTCCATCTGCCGTCAAATCTGAAGGCCCCGATTCCGGGACGTTCGTCGATTCGAGGGATGGCAAGGAGTACAAGTGGGTGCGCATCGGCTCACAGGTGTGGATGGCGGAGAACCTTCGTTTTGTTCCCGAATCGGGCTGGAAATGCTGGAACGATAACGAAGCGGATTGCGCGAAAAGAGGCGTGTTCTACGATTGGGAGACTGCGAGCAAAGCTTCGCCCTCGGGATGGCATTTGCCTTCAGACGAAGAGTGGAAGACCCTTGAGCGCGAGCTGGGAGTGGCAGAGGAGGAACTCGACCTGGTTGGTCTCGACAGAAAGAACAACGCTGGTGCGACCATCAAGAAGCAGGATTGCTGGCCCATCGAATTTGACGGTCGACCTGTCGTTTACTCTAATGAGACGGGCTTCTCTGCCGTACCTACGGGATTCTTCGCCCTTGGAGAGTTCACCCACTCGGGGTATGGCTGCTGGTGGACCGGCACTTCCGACGGCGAAAAAGCGTGGGTCAAGGCTCTCAATTTCCATAACAACACGCTTACGAGGGCGGAAAACGAAAAAAAGTTTTATTTCCCCGTACGATGCGTAAGAAACAAGGATAGGGATTGATATCTCTCTGACCATGAAAACGGAATCCCCCGCTCACCGGGTTGGAGAGGATTTTTCTGCCGACGCTCCGGGGATTGGCGGTCACGCCCACGAGGGCGATGCGCTGCGGCTTGAAGATGCGGTCGAGTCCGTGGACATCCATGGGGGGATTGTGCCCCATCGGGAGGGGAGATTCAACGGCTGGGGGAAAAAGAATCCCCGGGCATAGCCGCCTTCTTTGAGTCGGCTGTGCCCGGGTTTGCGGGGATCAAATTTCAAGACTTGGGTGGTTCTTCGCCTTCTTCGGCTTCTTTGCGCTTGAGGAACGACTCGAAAGCCGCGTGTCCTTCCTCTTCCCAGTAGCGCCGGAAGTCTCTCCATTTGCGGCCGTTCCCCGGGGCGGGGACATCGTCCCGGCCCGCCTCGCCGCCGTCGACGAATTTCTTGAACCGCAGATGAAAGCGTCTGTCCTCCCGGCGGTCGTGATTGTGGCGCCCGTGGCCGAAGGCCCCGAAAAGAATTTTGGCCAGGAGGACGAGCCCGAACGCCTGCCAGAAGGTGATGGCCGGCAGGCCGAAGACGGCGGGCATGAGCCAGTTCCAGAGGACCTTGACCAGAATGCCGAAGAGAAGAGCGAACAGGGCGGCGAGGGCGACGCCGCCGACGGCCAGGCCGACGATCCGGAGGGCTTTGATTCCGTGGCGGCCGGAGAAACGCTGCGGTTTGTGTTCTTGAGATTCATTCATGGTTTTTCTCCTTATGGATTTCTATGTCTGACCGGTCAGATGTTTTTTCATTTTTTGAAGAGCCCGGCTTTTTCGGGCCAGGAGGGTTCCCAAGGGAATCTTCCACTCCTCGGCCAGCTCCCTGAAGGACCAGCCGTCGAACTCCGTGGCCAGAACGACGGCTTTTTCCTCCTCGCTGAGTATTTCAACGGCCTTGAAAAGCAGCTCCAGGGTTTCCCTTTTTTCCATGTTTTTTTGGGGATTGTCGCCCGAGGCCAGGGGAACGTCATCCAGGGAGAGCGTCGGCCGGCGTCTCCGGAAACGATCGATGATTCGGTTCCGAATGGCCCGGTAAATGAACGCCGCCAGGTCCTGAATGGGAGCCGTCGGATCCGCCCGTTCAAACAGGCTGACGGCGACATCCTGGACGATGTCCTCGGCTTCTTCCAGGGAGGCGTCGTCGATGCGGCGCCGGACGTAGGCGACCAGGGCTTTGTGCTCCCTGTCCAGGTAGCTCGTCAGCTTGCTCACTCGGATTCCGTTCCTTTGACTCGTTCCGTCCGTATCTTAAGACGCGGAACCATCCTTTTTATTGCCGAGGACAAGTCTCGCAGATATCATACAATTCTTGGGACGGGCCGACCCATATATCTACAAGAAAAACATGATATTTAGGCCGTTTTATTGGCCCAGTAGCTGTTTGTTTTCAATTCAAAAGTCCTCTGAACAGCGTTGGAGAGGATTTTGCCTCCGACGCCCCTAGGGTTCACGGTCACGCCCAAGGAGGCGATGCGGCTTGAAGACGCGGTCCAGGCCGTGTTCGTTCAGCAGATAGATAAAAAATTGATTTTCGGCCGGGCCGCTTTGCGACCGCTTTATCGCCACGGTGGTCCCATCCAAACATTTTGAGGGAGTATAAAAGAGAGTCCAAGAGGGGTCAAGGAGGGCTTATGAGCGGAGGGGCTCCTCTTGGACAATGCGGAGAGGAAACGCCGCGAGGCCCGCCCTGCGGACCGTGCGGACGTCCAGCCCCAAGGCCCGGGCAATGGACTTTTTCGACTCCTTGAGCATGTGCCGGCTGTGGATCTCATGCCAGATGTCGCCTTTGACCATGTCGCCTCCCGAGCCTGCGCTCGAGAGCAAGAATACCGTGTCAGATACCATGACTTAAATCCCTTTCCGGAGGGAAGTCATTTTTCAGTGTGTTTTTCGCTTCTCGGGATTTTGGCGATAAGAATATTTTTATATTGGTTTACTTTTAGAAAGTATTGAGATATATCTTCCCCCAGAAAAGGAGGAGAGATGAAAAAACTCGTGTTTGTTGTGGGGATTTTTCTTTGCATCATGCTCCTCATGCCGGGCCTGGCGAGGGCTCAAGGCGGTCTCAGCTTAGGTCTTAAATTGGCGGGAGGGATCAACTTCCTCGGTGGAGGTGACATCAATGACGGCACCAAGGGGCAGTATGATTTTTGGGCATCTTTTTGGGGTAATTCCGGCTATCCGGGAACTGGAGCATTCAACGCTGCCCACTTGGGAATGAACTTCAGTGGGGAATTCATCCTCCAGTTTGCTCCCAATATAGGCGTTGGAATCGGCGCCGAATACCTGCAAGCTTCGAGCGACACCACATTCACCGTTTCAGATGGCATGACCTCTATCGATTTCTACTGGAGACCGAAGATTTCAGCCATTCCCATCACGGCGACTCTTTACTATTCCATGCCGGTTGGAACGTCCTTGAATGTCGTTTTTCACGGCGGACTGGGATACTGCATGGCAAAGCTTCTGTATAATAGCCAAATAGCCTTTTTAAGCTTAAATACGTCATCCATCGATGCCAGCAAGGGAGGAATCGAGTTCCACGGCGGTGTCGGGCTGGATTACGCGGTAGCCGCGAATATAGCCGTCTTCGCGGAACTGAGAGTCCGGTACGCCCCCATCAGCGGTTTTGAGGGAACTGAAACATACGATTCGACCACGGAAGACGGAACTCTATACTTTTTTAGGCAAGACCATTGGACGTTCGGGGCTTTTCCCAGCCTCTATTTTGGCGATACCGAGCCGAGCGGGTCAGGAATATTCGATGTCCGGGAAGCCGAGGTCGATTTCAACGGAATCAGCTTCCGCCTCGGCCTGAAAATCAACTTCTGAACATTCTTGACGACCGGCCGGAGGAAGCCGTACTCCCGCTCGAATCGGCCCTCATACTCGGCCAGGAAGCGCTCGAACTGGTGGAAAAGCACCCGGTAGAGCACTGTCCGCTCGGGATGCCTGGTAAGATACATTCCCGCCATGGCGGGAGCAAAGCCCCCGGAAACGGGCCAAAGTCTTCCATGAAGTCGGATGTCCCTGAAAAGAAAAAAATGTCTAGCTCGAATGAACGGCGCTGGCCCAGAAAAACGTCAACCGGCCTTGACACGCGACGTAGAAAATGGGAACGGCTCTAGTCAACACCGATCTGTCACCGCACCGATCTGTCACCGTCACGACAAGTGGCCATCTTGGTGGTTCTTCTGTATCACCTTGTGTGTCACCATCCTGCATAGGACCATCAAAATAATGCTTCCTTTTCAGTATATTCAATCCGAATGAGACTTGAGATTTAGCGCCCTTAAATTCAGCATAAATAACGAATATGCAAGTCGATGGGCATACGTCTCATGATATCGAGGCGGAAAAATGGGACGCAATGTTCATGAGCCTTGTTTCTCCGGTCGGTATGATCCCGGCTCGGTATTTCTGCTCATTCTCCCTCATAATCCGCTCGTCCTGCAGGAGCCAAACAGGCCGGAACCCGGAGACGGGGGAGGAAGTGTATGCAATTAGATATTTCAGGTCCATCCCTTCGCCTGAAATAGCGATGGCCGGGGGGATGCCCTCGATGAGGTCGGCGTCGGGCTTGTTCATGCGCTCCAGAAACTGCCGGGCGTAGGAGAACAGAGATTCGAGGTAGCGGCGTTGGCCCTCGGCGTAGAGCGTATCGAAGGCCAGCGACGATTTGCCCGAGCCGCTCACGCCGGTGATGATGATGAGCTTGTTGAGGGGGACGTCGAGGTCGATGTTCTTGAGGTTGTGGACGTGCACGCCGCGGAGGACGATCGCCTCGGCCGTGTCTTTCGAATGGGAGTCCATGGAAAGAGCCTTATTATAACGGGGTCGCGTATACACTTTCCACTATTGGAGAAAAGCATTTGACCTCAAAGCTCAAAGCAATTGAAAGGCACAAATGGCCGCAGCCCTTATGCGGAGAGTTTAAATGCGACCCCAACCGGGATCGACCGGTGATTAAGGGGAAAAATGAAAAGTGTAGACGCGACCCCGGCTTTCGGGTTTAGACCGTCCCCAGAGCCGCCAGGCGCTTGCGGGCGTCGGCGGGTTCGTGGAGGCTTTGGTCGGCGTCCTTCCAGTATTCGAGGAATTTGCGGTATTCGACGGCCGCCCCGGCTTTGTCGCCCTTTTCTTCGAGCACCCGGCCAAGCCGGTAGTGATAGAGGGGGTGGATGAGGTGCCGGTCTCTGTCCTTGGGATCGATGGTCATGAGCTTCCTGTATTCGACAGCCGCCCTGTCCAGATCCCCTTTTTTCCGGTAGGCGCGGGCCAAGATGTCCAACACCATGGGGGTATTGTAGTTTGTGATCTCTGGGGTCGACATGCCGGGGAAATCTCTAGGCTTTATTTTTTCAGCGGCCACCACGGCCGCTTCGGGGGGGGCCCCGGCTAATGCGACCTCGGCATCCAGGAGTCGATACCTGAATTCTATAATGAGATAGCTATTGAGATCTTTGATCTCCGCCAGGCAAGACTTGATCTCGCTCAGCCGAACACGAGCGAGGTTCAGGCGTCCCTGTCCAAGAGCGAGCCAGCCAAGCTCGAAAGAGAACCGGGCGGCGTAAAATGGCCGATATGCTTGATCTCTTTTCTTATCGAATTCGTATGAAGCCTCGAATGCCTTTCGCGCCTCTTCGAACCGGCCAATATCGCGGTAAATATAGCCGGTGATCATATCCACGGAGGCCATCATATAGGCTGAACCGAAAGACTCGGCCGTTTTTTTCAGGGACAGATACCCGGCCAGGGACTTTTCCATCCGTCCGAGCAGGTATTCATAGAGATGAACGAGCCATAGCCCTTCCATCTTTGCCGTGGGCGTCGCCCGGGAAAGGAACTCCTGGAGCCAGCGCGCCGACTCGCCGTAATCTTCTTTTAGTGCATAGAAATGAGCCAAATTGAGGCACGATCCCGTAAAATCCGGCCTGAGGTCGACGGCTTCCCTGTATTTCGATTCGGCTTTATCCAACTGACCCATGTGCACATAAAGCTCGGCCAGGGAGTCTATGGGATTGGGATCACCGGGATTGACCGAGATATAGCGTTGGAGAGCGGCTTCGGCTTCCACAAAATCCCCTTGCATCGTATAAGCATATCCGAGCATGTTAAGGACGGGACTGTAGTCCGGATCGAGGGCGATGGCTTTCTCGAACTCGGAAATAGCCTCGGCGAATTGATTATTGAAATAATAAATGGTCCCAAGTTCGAGGAAGGCGATCTTCTCTTGGGGGTACTTTTCTGTTAATTCTAAAAGGATCCGGAGTTTTTTCTTCGAGTCCTTCTCGATCATCGATGCGTAGAACGCTTCGATCAAAAGCCGCTCTTTCTCCGTAGCCTTGGGAGAATATTCCTTGGATCGTTGGATGGCCTCGTCCTGACCTTTGAAATCGAGGAGACCGCCTTTGACCAAGGCCAGGTAGAGATGGGCCACGGCAAAGGTGGGATCCAGCGCGACGGCTTTTTCCAGGAATCTCTCGGCATCCGCAAATTCGGTGTTTTCGTAGTCGTCCTGACCTCGAATGAAATAATTGTAAGCTTCCATGGAGGTCGTGGTGAGATCCATGACCTTGGGCTGCGGCTTCTCCAGCTTGAGCGGAATGCGGCCTGCCTGCCGGCAGACCATCCGGCTGAGCTCATCGATCTGCGACCGGAGGATGCTGTCCACGCCCTGGCCTCGGGCGCCGGCGCTCTGCAGGAGCTTTTTGGAAGACGCCTCCATGACCTTGACGTCCGTGGCGAACATGTCGCCCGCCTTGACGAAGCTGCCGACGACCGCGATCTCGATGCCGTCCCTATGGCACAGGTCATATCCCGTCTCCTCATCGAGCGCAGCCGTCTTCGGCCGGCCGGACTGGCGGAGCAAGTCTTTCAGCCGCGCCCAGGATGTCACTCGGAAACGGCCGGATTGCTCCAGGCTGGTGATGAGCAGATTGGGGATCGCTTCCTGAAGATAGTCGTAGGAAGCATCTCCCGTCTGGTTTTCGAATCCGAAGACGGCGAGCGTCGGTCTGTCCACGGACCGGCTGGGGATGAGCTGCCAGACGAGGAAGGCAGCGGCCAGGACAAGGAGGACGAGGGCCGGGATCCAGAGCTTTTTCAACGTGAACTGGACCGTGATCTGCCTGGAGGTCATAGGCTTTCGGATCGGAAGTGGGGTCGTCGTCAGGGGGAAGGTTGCTTCTAGCGAGGCCAACTCGGCCGCGAGCTCGTCCGCTGTCCTGTATCTCTTGTCCTTGGACTTCTCCAGGCATTTGAGGATGACGCGCTTCAGCTCCTCGGAGATCTGAGGGTTGTATTTCTTCGGGTCGGGCGGCGCCTCGGTTCTCTGCTTGACGGCCGTGCTGAGCGGCGTATCCCCCTCGAAGGGAAGCCGGCCGGTGAGCATTTCGTAAAGGACGAGCCCCAGGGCATAGATGTCCGAGCGCTGGTCGGGCTCTATGCCGTCCACCTGTTCCGGCGACATGTACTCCGGAGTGCCGACGATGACACCCGCGCCCGTCAGACCTTTGGCCTTGAACGAGCGGGCGATGCCGAAGTCCATGACCTTGGCTTGGCCGTCGCGGTCGATCATGATGTTCTGGGGCTTGAGGTCGCGGTGGATAATGCCCAGGCGGTGGGCCTCGGCCAACCCCTCGCCGACCTGGCGGGCGACGGCCACGGCCTTGCCGACCGGGAGCTGGCCGACGCGGTGGATGAAGCTCTTCAGGTCCTCTCCGGCCACGTATTCCATGGTGATGTAATAGGCCCCTTCCTCGCGGCCCAGGTCGTACATCCGGCAGATGTGACGGTGGGAGATCTGCCGCGCGAGCTTGAGCTCGTTGCGGAATCGTTCGATCGTCCGTTCTTCACCGGCGATTTCAGGGTTCAGGAGCTTGAGGGCCAGCTTTTCCCGGACCTCCTTGTCGAGGACCTTATAGACCCAGCCCATGCCGCCCTTGCCCAATTCCTCGATGACCTCGTAGCGGCCGGCGAAGATCCCTCCCGAGGCCAGCTCCTTGGCCGTCAGAGACATGGTCTGCGCCTTGGAGGCTTCCGCGTCGGGGGTGATGCCTAAGGAAGCGGCGCACTGGCCGCAGAAATGCGTGTCCGGCGGGTTCTCAAAATGGCATTGGGGACATTTCATCGGATCTTCCCTCTTCTGCGTGGCCCAAGATTAACAGTGGGGAGGTGTGGAGTCAACAGGAAAAGCACGACTGAACTCATTCAGATACATGCGTGATACCCTAGGCTATGGAAGGTGTTGCCATGTGCCTGGGGCAACATCAGCTTCGCCTTGACACGACCCCGGGAGCGGCTTATCATTTTTATCTTGTCGAGAACTCGGAATCCAGAATAGTCCCTGATGTCAAGAAAGGAGACGACCGCATGTCGAGAATCGAACGTCGTGAATTCCTCAAGCTGGCCGGAACGGGCGTAGGGGCCGTCGTGACCACGGGCCTTTTCCCGGGCCGTTTGACCCCCGCCGGGCCGCAGGCCGTCCCGGCCGCCGACTACGCCGCCCGCTTCGGCGTGACCAAGGAGGACATGGCCAAAATCCTCGGGACCGCCCTGTCCAAGGGCGGAGAGTTCGCCGATCTGTTCTTCGAGCACAAGGTCGCGATGAACGTCGTTATGGAAAACGACATCATCCGCCAGTCCTCGGAGAACGTCATCCGCGGGATCGGGATCCGCGTCATCAAGGGCCGGCAGACGGGGTTCGGCTACACGAGCGTCTTCACCCCGGAGAGCATGAAGCAGGCCGCGCTGACCGCCGCGGCCATCGCCTCCTCAGGCGGCGCGGCGAAAATGCCCATTCTTCGCGAAGTCAAGCCCGACAAGCAGGTCTATATGCTGGACAAGCCGTTCGCCGACGCGCCGCTCGAAGAGCGCATCGCCCTGGTCAAGGAGGCCTACGCCGCCGCCCTGGCCTACGACAAGCGCATCATCAGGGCCGTCATCAATTTCGTGGACGAGATGCAGTACGTGACGATCGCCAACTCGGACGGCCTGCTCATTTCCGACGCCCGGCCCCAGGTCCGCCTGTATGCCACGGCCACGGCCCAGGAGGGCACGGTCCGCAACACCGGCAACGGCAGCGCCGGCGGCCGCGTGGACATCACGTTCTTCCGGACGCCGGGCAAAACCCCCAAGGACGTGGCCGAGCGGGCCGGCTGGGAGGCGGTGACGCTTCTCGGAGCCGTGGATCCCGTGGCCGGCGACCAGCCCGTCGTGCTGGGCAGCCGCCAATCGGGCGTCATGATCCACGAGGCCGTCGGCCATCCCTTCGAAGCCGAGGGTGTCTGGCAGAAGACCTCGATCTTCTGGGACCGGATGGGCCAGATGGTCGCCAGCCCCTGCGTGACGATTTACGAGGACCCCACCATTCCCCATCTTCGGGGCAGCATGAACATCGACGACGAGGGCACCTCGACGCGCAAGGTGATGATGATCGAGAAAGGCAAGCTCGTCGGGTTCCTCCACGACCGGCTGTCGTCCCGCATCCTGGGCGTCGAGCCCAACGGCCACGGCCGCCGCGAGTCCTACCGCGTCGTTCCCATCTGCCGCATGAACAACACCATGCTCGAGCGCGGCCAGGCCTCGCCCGAGGATGTCGTCAAGTCCGTCAAACGCGGTTTCTTCGCCGACACCTATCAGGGCGGAATGGTCGAGGACACGGGCAAGTTCACGTTCTCCGTCAACCTCGGCTTCCTCATCGAGGACGGCAAGCTCACCCGGCCGGTGAAGAACGCCACCCTGATCGGCACGAACGTCCAGGTCCTGAAGGACATCGAGCTCATCGCCGACGACATGGATTATTTCCTCGGCACATGCGGCAAGGAGGGACAGAGCGCCCCGGTGGCCGCCGGAACGCCGACCTTCAAGCTGCGCCAGATGACCGTGGGAGGCCGCGCATGAACGCCAAGACGAACAACGATCTGATGGATTTGGCCGAGAAGCTCGTGGCTTACGGCCGGAGCAAGGGCGCTTCGGAGGTCGAGGTCAGCATCCAGGAGACTTCCCGCTTCAGCGTCAACGTCCGGGAACAGAACGTCGAGCGCCTGACCGAGGCCGGAAACCTCGATCTGGGAATGAGAGTTTTCGTCGACGGGAAGCTCGCCACGGCCGGCTCGCAGGACATGTCCGAGGAGACGCTGCAACGGCTCGCGGACAACGCCATCGCCCGGGCGCGATTGGGCGGAGTCGATCCTTTCGCCGGGCTCCCTGAGCGCGAGGACGTTCAGGTCAAGACCGAGGACCTCAAGATTTTCGATCCGGCGATCCTGAGCCTAACGCCCGAGTCCAAAATCGAGGCGGCCAAGAAGACCGAAGCCGTCGGCCTGGCCGACAAGCGCATCAAGGTCTCGACGGGCGCGGTTTACAATTCCGTGGCCGCCAATTTCTGCCTCGCCAATTCCAAGGGCTTCTCGGGATCGTACAAAAAAACATATGTCGTCTGCGGCGTGGGCTTTCAGGCCGGCGAAGGGGACAACCTCCTCCAGGACGGCTGGTACGAGGTTTCGACCTCGGCCGCCAAGCTGCCGCCGCCCGAGGCGATCGCCAAAAAGGCCGTGGAGCGCGTGACGCGCCTCATCGGGGCGCGCAAGGTTGAGAGCCAGAACGTGCCGGTCGTCTTCGAGGCGCCGGTGACGGGGAGCTTTCTGCTCGGGTTCCTGGCCCAGTGCCTTTCCGGGCCGGCGCTCGACCGCCGCCAGTCGTTCCTGCTGGACAAACTCGGCCAGAAGATCGGGAGCGGCCTTATCACCATTTATGACGACGGGCTGCTTCCGGGCGGGCAGGGCACCTCGCCGTTCGACGCCGAGGGCGTCCCGGCGCGGAAAACGCTCGTCATGGAGGGCGGAGTGCTCAAGAGCTACCTCCTCAACACCTACTACGGCCGGAAGCTCAAGATGGCCTCCACAGGGAATGCCGGGGGGCTGAACAATTTCCACATGGTGAACGGGACGACCAAGGCCGCGGACATCATCAAGTCCGTGGACAAGGGATTGCTCCTGACGGGGACGATCGGTTTCGGCCGCGTGCCGACGACGGGCGACATCTCCACGGGCGCCTTCGGGCTGTGGATCGAGAAGGGCGAGCCCGCCTTCCCCGTGGCCGAGATCACGATCTCCGGAAACCTGGCCGACGTCCTCAAGGGCATCGAGATGGTCGGCGACGACCTCGATCCCAACGACACGATCTCCGGCCCGACGGTCAAGACGGCCGTGATGTCGATCGGAGGCAAGGGCGGGGCCAAGTAGGCCCCGCTCACTCTTCCGGATCAGACGACGACCGGAGATCGGCGAGGAGATTCTTGGCTTTCTTTTATTTTTTTAAGGATTCCCTGAGAGTTTTGGTGACGAAAGAATTCAGGCTCTCGCCCCGGCTGAGAGCCAAGATGGACAGGGCCCGGTGGATGTCCGGCCCGGTCCGCAGGACGAATTTGCCGGAGTAGTCCCGGTTGGTCGGCGGGGGAAGGGGGAGGCCTTCCTTCTTGTAGATTCTCATCCATTCGTTCAAGATGCGGCAAATCTCGCGATAGACGTCCTCTTCTCTGTCTCCGTGACAGCAGTCGCCGATCCAACCCGGGACGGAACCGATATAACAGCGGTCCTCGTCCGACCATCTGACCAACTTCAGGTATTCATCTCCCGGTTTCATGATGAGTTTCCTTGATTTTTTCCTCAACGAGCCTGATTTGGTACATTTTGGCGTCGTCTTCCGGGCGGCCTGAAAGGGTCAACACGACACCCGAAGGGTGCATGAAGTTCGGGTGACTGCCCTTTCCTCCGCAGTCGGCGAATCCTGCTTTCTTAAGACTTCTCATGAGCTCTCGAATCTTGGGCGCCATTGAAATGATACTAATTTGATACTATTATGTCAAGAGGACATTTCGGCCGGCGACTTTCACCGTCCGGTTCCGCCGGCACTTTCTTTGACGGGACGGAGAGCGCAATATTCTCAACCGCGTCTTTTTTTTGTATGTTCCGGCATTGACACCCTCAACGCTTGACCTCTGGGAAGTATTCCCCGGCGCGCGTTCGTCCGAATCCGGAGGGTCGTCGGCCTTGTGCTTCGGGGGATGATTATCGTTATAATATCTTTAAATACTATGAATTACCCTGCCGTTTGGCCGGCCTGTAACCGATATGCCGATGGCGAGTATTAACCATGAGGACTGAAGAGAGGACGCGCTTGGAAGACAACCGGCTCATGGAAGAGGTCAAGGACGGCCGCGTCGAGCGCCTGGCCGTGCTCTTCGAAAGGCATCATGTGAGGCTCTACAACTATTTTCTCCGTCTGACGGGAAACAGAAGCCTGAGCGAGGACCTGACCCAGGACGTCTTCGTCCGCATCCTGAAATACCGATCCACGTTCCAAGCCGGCCGCGATTTCCTTGTCTGGCTGTACGCTATCGCCCGGAACGCGCACGTGGACCATTTCCGCAGGAACAAGGAGATGCTCCCCCTGGACGAGGCTCTCCACGCGGGGCAGGAATCCCCCTCCGCGACACCCGTTTCCCGGATCGAACAGGACGAGGAGGCGTCCCTGCTGAAAAAGGCCCTCGAGAAGCTCTCTCCCGCCAAGAAGGAAGTCCTGATCCTCAGCCGATTCCAGGAAATGAAGTACGCGGAGATCGCCGACATCCTCCACTGCCGGGTCGGCACGGTCAAGGTCAACGTCCACCGGGCCATGAAAGATCTATCCAGGATCTATCTCCAGCTCCAAGGAGGTCTGTCGTCATGAATTGCCAAGAAGCCAGAAGCCGGATCCCCGACCGACTCATGGGCGAACTTCCGGACGGCGAGGCTCGGGATCTCCAGGCCCATGTGGGCCGCTGCGACGCCTGCCGCCGGGAACTGGAACACCTGAGCTTCCTGTGGACCAAACTGGGAGTTCTCCCCGAGGAGCGGCCCAGCGAGAGGCTCCGGGGACGTTTCTACGGCATGCTCGAGGCAAAGATGAAGCATGAGAAGAAGCGCGTCTCCCTGGCCGACTGGATCCGGGGATGGTGGCCGCAGAGGCCCGCTCTGCAATTGGCCATGATGCTCCTTGTGGCCGCGGCGGGGCTCGGCGCCGGCTTTCTGATCCGTCCCGCGCCGCCCGCCGGAGATGAGGTCGCCCGTCTCCGCGGCGAGGTCGACGCCATGCGCAACACCGTGGCCGTCTCCCTTCTCAACCAGGCTTCGGCCATCGACCGACTGAGCGGCGTGCAATGGACCTCGCGGATCCCCCAGCCGGATGATTCCACCCTGGAGACGCTGTTGGACATCCTCGAGACCGATCCCAACGTCAACGTCCGCCTGGCGGCCGTCGACGCCCTCTTTCTGTTCTCCGACCGGCCGCAGGTCAAGGAGGGCATCGTCGCCGTCCTGCCCGGACAGGATTCGCCTCTCGTCCAGGTGGCGCTCGTCGACCTCCTGGTCGGCATCAAGGAAAAACGGGCTCTCCGGGCCTTCGAAGAGCTCATTCGGAACAAGAAACTCGTGCCGGACGTCAAGAACCGGGTCGAGCAGGGCATTCGCACCCTGACCTGAGGACGCCCGGGCTCAAGAAAGAGAAATCACCATGAAACGCTTCAAGAGGACGGAATGGCGGACAACGGCCGCGGCCTTCGCGGCGATCGCCATGACCGGCGCGCTCGCCTTCGGCATCTCCACGCTGCCCCTTTCGGGGAGCAGCGCGGATCGAACCTCTTATCCCGAGTCGGAAAAGCGCGAAATCCGAAAAAGCCTCGCCTTTTCCGACCCCGCCGCGCCGAAGGAAGTCAGCGTCGACAACATCTTCGGCCCGATTCGCGTCGAGGGCACGGACGGACGGTCGGTTGAGCTCGAAGCCGTGGTCACCTACAAAGCCCGCACGCCGGAGAAGCTCACCCTGGCCAAGAAGGAAGTGCGGCTCGAAGCGGCCTCGGAGGGGAATGAGGTCGACATCTACGTCGACGGGCCTTTTCGCTGCCAAACCGAGGGAAACCGGGGCGTCAACTGGAGGGACCGCGGTTATGAAGTTCATTATGACTTCACGGTCAAAGTCCCCCGCCGGACGAATCTCGTCCTTAGAACCGTCACCGGCGGTGATGTCCAGGTCGCCGGCGTCGTGGGACGGCTCGACGTCCACAACGTGAACGGCCGGATCGAGCTCATCGACGTGGCCGGCGCCGTCAGGGCCCATACGGTTAACGGCCGGATCCGGGCCTCCTTCACCCGCGCCCCCGGCGAGGCCTGCAGCTTCAAGACCATAAACGGCGACCTGGAGCTCGCCTTCCCTCAAGCTCCCGCGGCCGACTTCACGGTCCGAACGAGGAATGGCGGCGTGTACTCGGACTTCGAGGTCGCGTCCCTGCCGGGCTCGTTCCGGACGAAAAGCGAACGCCGGGATGGAGGCTTTTTTTATCGGAGCACCGGCTATTCCCGCTTCCGCGTCGGACCCGGAGGGCCGGAAATCACTCTCGAAACCATGAACGGCGACATCCTGGTCGCCAAGACCGATCGCCGAAAATGATAAAAAACCAAGGAGAACGCATCATGAAAAAAACATCTTTGACCGTCCTGGCCGCTCTGGCGGTCTTCCTCGCCGCCGGCGTGCTGGCCGGAAGAGCGGACGGCGCTCCCGCCGCCGCGCCGGAAAAAGTCAGCGTGCCTTTGAGCAGTCCCGACAAACCCTGCTCCATCGTCGTCGACGTCTACCTGGGCAGCATCACCGTCAAGGGGACTCAGGGTCGCGAAGTCGTCGTCGAGGCCGTCGGCCGCGACCAGGTCCTGAAGCCGACGCGCGACAGGGAAACCGGCGTCCGGTTCGAACCGGAGATTAAAGAAGCCATCCGGGAGGCCGCCCGGGAACGCAGAGAGGTCGTTCGGAAAGAGCAGGAAAAGGACGAAGCCAAAAAGGCGGGTCTGAAAAAGCTCAGCCTGCCCACGGGCCTCGGCCTGGAGATCAGGGAGGAAAACAACCGGGTGAGGATCGAAGCGGATTCGATGAAACGGGCCGTGGATTTGACCCTTCTTGTTCCGGTCAACTCCTCTTTGAAGCTCGAGTGCTATGCCGGCGGCGACATCGTCGTCGAGAACGTCAACGGCGAATTCGACATAGAAAACTACGCCGGATCCGTGTATCTGAGCGGCGTGTCCGGAGCGGCCGTCGTCGAATCCTACGGCGGGGAGATCAAGGCCGACTTCCGGCAGGTGTCGGCGGACAAGCCCATGTCGTTCAGCACCTACGCCCGCGACATCGACATCACTCTTCCGGCCAACGTCAAGGCCTCCGTCAGGATAAAAACGGAGAACGGCGAAGTGTACAGCGATTTCGACGTCGCCCTCGACAAGACGCCTTCCCAGATGAAGGTCGAAGACAGCCGCAAGGAAGGCGGCCGCTATAAAGTGACGTTTGACAATTCGATTCGCGGAGCCATCAGCGGCGGCGGTCCGGAGTACGCCTTCAACTCCTACTACGGAAACATCTACATCCGCAAAACCAAATAAAAGAGCGGCCTCAAGACGAAGGGGTCCCGGAAGGGGCCCCTTTTTTTTTATTATTTCCGGATTCTGCGGCCGGGCGTTGCTAATGATTTTTCCAGCCCCTCTCCAACCGTCCTTGGCATTTCCTCCGGCCCGATTGGTTTCCGTCCGCCGGGGAAGGATGGGGCTTCAGATCGATGCGTCCGATCGGCCGGAGAGCGGCTGCTCTTTTTCCGGCCTCAGGAACACGTTCGCCAGCTGAACCCTGTTTTTGACTCCGGTTTTCCTGAAATGCCGAATTCGTCGAACAGTCTCTCGGCGTCCGGCCCGGCACTCCAATCGCCCTTGGGAATGCCATGAAAAGTCTCGGCGAACCTTCCGAGGCAGATGATCGGAGCGGCGTTCATATGATCATGGTCATTCCCGACCGCAAGCTCGTGCTCGTTCATCGCGTGGACACCGAGGCCCCCTATTCGACAACGAGCCGGAACCTTTACGAGCTCTTGGACCTCCTTATGGCGGCCAGACCTCAGAATTAACGGGCATGTTTTCGGATCGCGTCCGTCTGAGACTGGCATTCGCCCGTTAACTGCCCGGATCACAGAGGGCTCTTTTCGGCTATTTCGGGATGTGCGCCTCGCTTTTTCTTTTCGCCCGCTTGACGGCGTTCTTTCGCTCTTGCCTTGACTTCGCCGCGCGGCCGGCGATACCATGCCGGCGTGATCAAGAGGGGAGCGGCAGTCTTCGCGCTTTTCGGCGCCCTGGGGCTTTTTCTCTTAGCCTCTTCTGAACAGAAACATCCCGATGCTCTCGTTCAAGACAAATTGGAATGGTTCCAGGACCTGAAGTTCGGGCTCCTGCTGCACTGGGGGCCATACAGCCAGTGGGGCGTGACGGAAAGCTGGACCCTTTGCCCGGAAGACGAAGCCTGGTGCCGACGGCAGGGGCCTAATGCCGATGACTACGACAAGTACAAGAGAGCGTATGAAAACCTGAAAAGCACGTTCAATCCCGTGAAGTTCGATCCCGACGCCTGGGCGGCCGCGGCCAAAGAAGCCGGGATGCGCTACGTCGTCTTCACCACCAAGCATCACGACGGCTTCTGCATGTTCGACACCCGGGAGACCGAATACCGAATCACGGACGGCGGCTGCCCGTTCAGCTCGAATCCCCGGAGCAATATCGCCCGGGAAATCTTCAGCGCCTTCCGGGAGCAGGGATTCGGCGTCGGCGCCTATTTTTCCAAGCCGGATTGGCACTCGCCGGACTACTGGTGGCCGTATTTCCCGCCGTTTGACCGCAACGTCAATTATGACGTGAAGAAATACCCGGAAAAATGGGAGGCCTTCAAAGCCTTCACTTTCAACCAGATCAAGGAATTGATGAGCGGCTGCGGCCGGATCGACATTCTCTGGCTCGACGGGGGATGGGTGCAGCCCGGGAATCTGGGCCAGGACATCGACATGGCGGGCATAGCCGCCATGGCCAGGTCTCTTCAACCGGGGCTGATCATCGTCGACCGGGCGGTCGAGGGACCCTATCAGGACTATCGAACTCCGGAGCAGGAAATCCCCGAAAAGCCGCTTGAAGGCGTCTGGGAAACATGCCTGACTATGGCCACATCCTGGAGCTACACGCCCCAGGACGTTTACAAATCCGCCCGGGAGTTGATCCATGTTTTGGCCGAGGTGGTTGCCAAAGGAGGCAACCTGCTGCTCAATATCGGGCCGAGCCCGGAGGGTGAGCTGCCGCCGGAGTCCCTCGAGCGGCTCAAAGAGATAGGCGCCTGGATGAAGATAAACGGGGAGGCCGTGTACGGCACCCGGGCGGCGGCGCCCGGCATCGAGAACAACATCTGTTTCACCCGAAGGCCCGATGGAGCGATCAACGCCATTTACCTGGCCGGCGAAAACGAGGAAAGCATCCCGGAGAGCATTCGGATTCTCTCCTTCAGGCCTCGGCAGGGAAGCGAGGTGATGATGCTCGGCGCCTTGCCGCCGATGGCTTGGAAAGCGAGCGGTGGGGGATTTGAAATTCGTGTGCCCGATTCGGTGAGAAGCCGGCCGCCGTGCGGCTATGCCTGGACGTTCCGGTTCCGGCCGGAGTGATTCGGGCCGCGGGTCCGGCGCCAATTCTGGAAATATAGGAACAGGCTGCGTTCGTGAAGCGGTGAAATTTCGAAGAGACCGCTAATCATTGAACAACTCGTAGGAAACGAATTTCCTTGTCGCTTTCTTTCCCTGGCTCAGCCACTCCAAAGTGATTTCCTGGTCCTCCTCGGATGAGAACTTCAGCCCGCCGTTCTGGAACAGCCGGACGTCATCCTCGGTCAATCCGTCGACCGGCTTTCCGTTGATGGACAGGATGGGATCATCGATCCGCAGGCCCGCTTTCTCCGCCGGCGAACCGGCGTAGATCGAAGACACGCGCATCGAACCGTCTCGGTAAGAATAGTTGAATCCGAAGGTCCGGATGTTGTGTTTCGGCTCCCGGCCGGCGACGGGAGTCAAATAAAGGGTGTTGGATGCCCAGTCGAAAGTCACGACAAAATTCATCATGAATTCCAGGCCCAGATTCCCCCGGTTCATGAGCTCGCCGCGGGAGGGATCCAGGACGGCGACGGGCAGGCGCTCGAAGGTGCGCGACCCGAGCACGAGGGATGGGATCCGGACGAAATGATGGGTTTCGATTTCCGGCGAGTTCGGTTCTTGAATGAAGCGGTCCAGCCGGGCCGTCCAGACCGCGGACTTGCCGGATTCGACGAGGGATTTCAGGGAGGGCGTCAGAAGGCTGAGGAATCCCGTCGCTCCCGTGTCGAACTGGACGGTCGCTTTCTCGCCTTCTTCGAGGAGGACTTCGACGTCGGGCGAATACTGGAGAGGCTTGGGGCGGAAGGGAACGCGGGCCGCGTTCTCAAGTCCCTCGAGGGCCTCTATCCTGTCGGCCAGCGTGATTTTCTTTTTCTCGAAATCGATCCGCCACAGGCAATGCCTCATGAGGTTGGAACCGATCAGCCCGTCCTCAAGAGTGGAGGCGATGACGTTCCCCGGGGACTCGCTCATGACCATGGCTCCGATGTCTTCGAAGACGACCGTCCCGATCGTGACCTTGCTGAACCTGGGAAACAGGGCTTTCATGGGCGTTCCCTCGAACCGGCCGCCCAGCTCTTTCGTGGCGTCCAGGACGTCGAGCCCGGGGATGCTCAGCAGGCTTTCGCGGAGCAGGCAGGGGGAATAGGTGTCCAGAATGAAACGGCGTTCCTCCTTCTCGTCGTTGAGTCGGACCTTGATGCAAATGCGGCCGGAAACGTATTCGAAATCCACGACGGCTTTGAAACCGCTCTGCGCCATGCGCCCGCCGGCGAGACGGGTCATGAACTCGGGGAGCTGGGCATCCTGGCCGACAAATTCCGCGGGCAGGACAAGGACAGCCAAGCCAAGAGCCGGAATGACCCACCGGCGTTTGTTTTTCATAAGCAGACTCCGTCCTTCGACTTTATGCGCTCCATGCAAATTCTAGCATTTTCAGCATCAAAGAGAAACCGGAAAGGGAGGACTTCCTTTGGCGGCGGCCCTGCGGGTTGGCCCCTGTCCGAGGTGCGGAAGGCCCCGCGGAACGCCAAGTGACTTTCTCTCAGGTAAACACGGAAGGCCCGACGGACGGCTAAGAAGTGGAGGCGATGAAGCCTCCCATCCCAAACAAGGAGGCCGACATGAAAACGATCCGATTGACCGTCATTCTCGGCTTGGGACTTCTTTTTCTTTGGCCCGCCACCGTCCTCCGGGCGCTGGAATCGGATCCCGAAGCGACGATCTCCAAAATCAAGGTCCATATTCTGGACCCGAACTTCAATCCCCACGGAATCGAACAGATTCTGGCCGAGGCCCTGGACGTCTCCCTGGCCCTCCTGCCCCCAAAGGAATATTCCGCCGAGTACCGGTCCCGGATCGAGTGGGTCAAAACGGCTTTCTCCGATAAGCATCTGTTCTCGGATAAGATCCGCCAGTATCTCGGTCTGTCTTACAAGCTCGTGGCGAACGGCGAGGCCTGGCGGCTTCCCGAGGAAATCAAAACCGCTCCCTCGGCCGGCGAGGGGATGAAGGCCGCCCTCAAGCTCTGCGCCCGGTTCCTGGACTCGGCCATGACCGAGATCAGAGCCAGGAACAATGAAAAGGCCGTGCGTCACATCCTCGACTTCGTCATTCTGGTGGTCACGCCCGTCGAAGCCTGAAGGTGATGACCGCATTTGATTTCACGGGCTCCCTGTTCTACATTGGATGAAACAGGGAGCCCGCCTTGCCGCGCCCGGACTTTGACTATGACGCTCTCGTCAAGCCGGTCGAACTCCGGATGATGCGCTCCATATGGCGCATCGTCCGTGAAAAGCAGGCGGCTGAGGACGCGCTTCAGGAGGCCCTGACCGTCATCTGGAGAAAGCGCGACATGGTGGCCCGGCATGAGAATCCCGCGGCGCTCATTCTCCGCATCGCGGTCACTCAGGCCTTGGACTCCCTGCGAAAGAGCCGGCGGCGGCTCAGGCGGGAAGCGCCGTTATTCCCGGACGGCCCGGCGGCGGATCCGGCCGACACGGGCTCGGAAGACGCGGAGAGTCGGGAGCTGCGGTCCGAAATCATGGCAGCCGTCGGCCGTCTGCCCAAGCGGCAGGCCGAGGCCGTTCTTCTGAGGATCATAGAAGAGCAATCCTATGAAAAGATCGCCCTGGCGATGGGCTGTTCGGAGTCCACCGCCCGGATCCACGTCATGCGCGGCCGGGCCGCCCTGGCCCGCAGTCTGGCGGACTACGGGCCGGGAAGCGGCCGGAAGTCCATTATGGCCGGAAGGGGGAAAGCGTCATGAACCGTAAGCCGCGCTCCGATGAGCCTTGGGACGACTTTCTGAAGGCCGCAATGCCCGACGATCTCCCGGCCGAAGTCGCCGCCGGGATGCGGGCCCGGATCGCGGAGTTCCGGGCCGATATCATAAGAGCGGAGGAACGCCCGGTGAGACGAATCCGGATCCCTCTCAAGGGGGCCTGGGCCGCCTTGGGGATCCTGCTGCTCGTTGTCGGGAGCCTTCTTCAGGGTTTCCGATCCCGCACGCCTTTGGCCGACAAGATATCGCTCCTGAAGGCCGATATTTCCAACAGGGAGCCGGCCCGCTCTGCCGCGCCGGCCCCGGCGGACCGGGAGATCCCTCCCGAGGATCGGCCGGCCATCATCCCCGACGAGAAGGAGACACGATCATGACCGAGAATGTCAAGATAAAAACCTTAAGACGGGCATTCATCCGTTGGGCGGTCGCCGCCGCCCTCGTCATCGCCGTCGTACTCTCCGGATTCCTGGCCGGCCTGATGAACAGGGCAGGCCTGCTCTTTCTCCTCCTGGGCGTTCTGGCCTCTCTCTTTATGGGTTTTTCCCGCCAGGAAATCTTCGCCGCCTTCCGGCATGCCTTCGGCCGCTCGGGTTCGGCGGAAGACAGGAAGCGGGCCGCCTATTTCTGGACGGCGGCCGGGCGCAACGCCTGGATCCTCGGCGTTCTGGGAAGCGTCTTGAATTTCACCATCGTCCTGGGCGGCGACAGCCGGGGCATCGCAGATGTCAGCCACCGGATGATCCAGTCGTTTCTCATCACTCTCTACGGACTGGTCCTGGCCATCGTCTGTTTCGTCCCGGCCTTGAAGCTCGGCAGCCGGCGGGGCAAGGAGAGCGATTTCCCGTCTTCCCGTCCTGCCGGATCCGGGACGATTCTGTTCGAACGGGTATTCGGCTATGCCTTGTTCGTCCTTGTCCTTGGCCTGACCTTCATTTCGCTCATCCGAAGCTCCCCGCCGGGAGGTCCTCTGCCGGCAGCCAAGGTCCTCCTCCATGGGCCCGCGGCCCTCGTCGTGATCGGCGGGACGCTCTCTCTGGCCCTCTTCCTGGGTGCGGGATCCGGGGCCAGAGCCCTGACCTTCGGGTTCGGGATGACGGGTCTGGTCGCCCTCCTCCTGGGGATCATTCAGGCCATGTTCGGCTTCGTTCATGCCCGGATCGCGGAGATCGCCGCCGCTGTTTCCTTCATCATATCCGCATCCTGTTATGCTCTTCTCGGCCTGGCGCTTTTCGCCGCTCCCCTGGAGGACCGGGAGCTGATGGACGGCCGCCGTGAACGGTCGGGACGCTTCAGCTGGATGGTCTGGTGGGGACTCCCGCTCCTGGCGTTCCTATTCCTGATCCTGACGTTCGTTATGGTCGTCACCCCGGTGAAAAAAACGGGTTGACTAACGCCTTTCTTTTCATTCCTTCAGGAGGGTCTGGGCCGATGAAGCGCGGAGAAAGCACAACCCCAAAAGGGGATGCAATAATATGCCGCTCCGCAGCGTCTTAACATCGGGAGGCTGAAAATGAGTCAACATGAACGCAGCGGCGAGCATCCCCGGGGCGACCTGGGCCAGCTCGTCCTCCTCGTCCTCTTTCTGGCCGTCTGGACATTGGACTCTTTCGTGTTCGGATTTTCGACCTTTTGGGCCGGCGCCGTTCCGCTTTTTGTCCGCCTGCCCATCGCCGCGGCTCTGCTCGCGGTCGGCGGCTTTCTCGCCCAAAAAGCGCACGATGTCTTCCATTCACCCGCCGGCGGGGAGCTCCTGAAAACGGACGGCGTCTTCCGTTTCGTCCGCCATCCCATGTATCTGGGCAGCCTTCTTTTCTATCTGGCGCTCGGCCTGGCCACGCTGTCTCTCCTGTCCCTGGCGTTCTTGACCGTGATTTTCCTCTTCTACAACTTCATCGCCTCATATGAAGACAGATTGCTTGAGGCCCGATTCGGCCGGGAGTTCGTCGAATACCGGACTTCGGTCCGCCGGTGGCTGCCCGTGCCCAAATTTCGTTCCCGTTCCTGAATACTCTCTTTCTAAGCGAATGAATGTTTTTCTTTTAGGATTCGAATTTTCGACCCCAGCTCCCTCTGGCGCAAGCATGGGGCGCTGATCGGCACGCCTGGAGAGGGGGACGGGATTCTATCTGCTGTGCCTGTCGCGCAGTTTCTCCAGCCAGTCCGTGATCGTATCGAGCCGTTCCAAAAAGCGTTCTCTCAGGTCGCTCCTGAACCGCCCCCTGAGATCCTCCTTGATCCCTTCCAGATCGAAAGTTCGTGCCAGGTCCGAATTCCAGAACTTGTCGTAGGCGGCGGAGACGATGAAATCCTTCAATCCCTCAAGGTCGCGGATTTCCAGGACTTGGAGCAGCGAGGGAGCCTGGAACAGAAGGGGAATGTCCGTTCCCAGGAGAGGGGTGGGCAGATCCGAATCCCCGTCGATCAGGCTCAATCTGAAACCGTCGTTTTTCGGGTTGAAATCGGAGGAGTCGCTTCGAAGCCGGGCATGAACGCTGGAGACGGTTTCCGGGTCATATGGAAAACTCAGGCTGATCTTCCGCGACAGTCCGGCTTCGACCGTTTCCAGGCCGGCTTCGGCAAGCTTTTCGGCGCTTTCGTTGAAACCTGCGGCGGCCGGATCGGAGCGGAAAAGCAAAAGGCGGACATTCTCGGCGGCCGTTTCGCCCAGGTTATGGACGTCGAAATCCAGCATGATCTTTTCGCCTTTTCTAAGGGCGCCGCCGGGGATGTCGAGGCTGTTGGCCGAGAGACAAAGATCGGCCTGGCCGTGATTGACATCGGCGGAATCCTTTCGGGCGAGCCTGTCGGCTTCCTGTTGATCGGAAGCGAGGACCAAGACCTGGGTCAAGCCCCGCTTGACGACAAGACGGTAGGATTTCAGGAGGATGTTGTCCGCGGAGTTGATCCCGGAGGCGGTGATTTCGATCTCGTTGTCCAGAATTTCGGTCGCGGTGCAGAGGATGAGGTCCTTCGGGATGTCGAAGAGGTAGATCCCCTCGGGGACCGCGTCCAAAATCTCTCCGACTTTTTTCCCGTTGAAATGAACGAACGTATCGAAAGGCTTGTAGTCGCCTCGAGGCCAGCTCAGGGAGAAATGAAGCTCGAGGACCCCCTTCTCCACCCAGGGGCTGGGCGAAAAAAGGGCTTTGGGCGGATTCCAGCTTGCGCCCCGGTCGAGGCTGGCGATCTGGAAGGTGAGATCCTTGCCGTCCAGGACGGGGGCGTGATAGCTGACCAGGACCGTGTCCCCGAAGGCCTTGATTTTCGGATATTCGGAGTACCGGCCGTCGGAGGTGATCCGGCGCGGCGGACTCCAGGACTTTCCGGCGGCGGCGCTGCTGCTGAACCAGATCTCGCTCGACGGACCTTCTCCGACTCGCCAGGCGGCGAAGGCGTCCCCGTCCTCGTTGACCGCGATGCGCGGCTCTCCGCAGGAGAGGCCGGAGGCGTATAGGGTTTCGGCCTCGCCGACGATCCGTCCTTCATGGTCCAATGCGGCGCAGGCGATCGCACTTCGCCCTTCACGCTCGGACCTGTAGACGACGAGCCACCGGCCGGAAGGATGATATGCGCACCGCGGCCAGCTCTGGGATTCTTCCGGCTGCGCGGGGAGGGAGATTTCGGGAAGAAAGGTCCGGCCGTGATCGCGGCTGATCCTGATCCCGACGCTATTTCCGTCCCCCCGGATGTCCTCCCAGGCCACGGCCACCGATCCCGGGGCTGAGGCGCAGACGACCGGATCGATCGCTCGGCGGCTGTGGTCGGTCAGATATTGCACTTCGCCCCACCTGTGGTCCGGGGGCGTTCTTTTCCTCAGAGCGACGGCCGTGCCCGCCGAGTCGACGGCGTCTTCCTATACGGCGTAGACCCGGTCATCGTCCTTGACGACGTCGATTTCCGGCCAGGAAGCGGAATGTCCCAGTTGGCTGAGACTCCGGCTTTCAAACGCTTCCGGATCGGAGAGGCCGATCTGATGATAGAAGACGCCGGTCGAGTCTTCCGTCGGCCGGTGGCTGACCAAAGCCAAAAAATCGCTCCCGTAGGCGGCCGATGGGCATGTCGTCGAATCCATGGTGACGTCTTCGGGCAGACAGGCGGCCACGTGATCGCGCACCCTCGCCGCGCGGACTCCCGAGGGAATATTGCCGTGATTGGGCGCCTCAAAGTGATCGTCGCTGCCGAAAATCCTTTCCAGCCAGGCCCAGAATTTTTGAAATCTGAATTTGGTTTCCTTGCCGATGTCGATATCAGACACCGGTTTGAAACTGAGGGATATCGTCCCTATGTTCAGGCAAACGCCCGGGCTGCCGGAGCTCGACTGGCTCGTTCCGCAAATGCCCCAGAACATCTCTTTCCCCGGCGGGATCTCAAAGAGGAGTCTTTTTTGTAAAACCCGGTCGCCGAGATCGCACTCGATCTCGGCCTCGATGCGGCGCGAGCGGCTTTCAAAGACGGGTTGGACGAAAAAGAGCATGGACTGTCCCGCAGCGAGGGGATGATCCTCCAGGGGAGGCGAGATGGCCACGGACCCTCCGGTCGTTTCGCCGGCCAGAATAGAGACGGTCCCTTCCTCTCGGCTTCGATTGTGAAGCTGGCAGACGGTGCGCAGGGTGGCCGGATCCTGTCGGAGGACCTTCATGTCCACGTCGGCCGGGCCCGCGCCCGGGGTGATGTTGAGCGTCATCCTGTCGTGCACGGCCGTCCCGATGCTCTCTTCTTCTTCCCCTTCCGGCGTTTTCACCAGACCCAGAACGACCTCTCCGGCCTCGGCCTGGGGCCGCGCATTGGCGATCAGACGGATGAACTTCCATGCGCCCGGATCGAGGCGGCAGGGTTCATCCTCGGATCCTATGCCTTTGAGGCCCACCACCACCCCGCCGATCCGGTTCAAGGGCTTCACCACGAACGTCTCCGCCTCGTCTCCGGCATTCGTGACCTGGACGGTGAACCGTTGGTCGTTGGCCGTCTCTAGTCGCAGGTCCATCGATTCCTGGACGAATCGGACGCCTTCGGGCGCTCTGCTCCGCAACAACGCCGGTCGAATCCGCGTTTTGATTTTAGCCGTGTTTTGCGTGATTTTATGGACAAGATCCTGTCTGATCTCGGCGATCGCTCTTCCAAAGAGAGATGTCCTCACGCTCTCGGAATCGATGGGCTCGGACTCCACGTCTCCGGGCCTTTGTAGTTGTTGTCTTTGAGGCGGCTTTCAGAAGAAAATTCTCCCGCGGCCGTTCTGTTTCCGACATCGACGAGCGACCCGGAAAGCGCGACTTCGCAGCCGGCGCTGACGAAAGACAGGCGGCCGACCTCGACCTCCCTGGTTTTGAAGTCCAGTTGATGGACTTGGAGGACGAGAATTCCTGAGCAGCCGGTTTCCAGGCCCTTGCCGATGAGCGTGTCGAAACGCACTCGGCTTTCCTTGTCGACAGATCCCGGAAGATCGAGGGGGATCCATTCCCCGGATTCGAAGTTTTGAAGATCGGAAAGAACGGCCGCGGTCAGGCTCGAGACGAGCTCTTCCGAGGCCAGAGGATTGTCCGAGGGAAGGGACAGCCAGAGGGGATACAGGCCGAAGCGTTGAATGCCGTCGCCGGATTGATCGGGGCTGCGGCTTCCGATCGCGACCGTCCCCAGGGTCAAAAGAAGGAAAGAGGCAATGAAAAGAAACAGACTTTTCGGACGATGCATGAATCCTCTCCCCGCATAAGCGGCTCTTCCAATGAAATATTCCCCTCCCCGGCGAGAAATTCTACGAGTCCTTCTCGACCGAGGCTCTTATCTTGAAAACAAGATTTACTTCTCTCCGCGGTTCGGCACGATGCAGATAAACTCGAAATCCTCGTCGTAGGGGTTCCGGAACTGGTGCAGGGCGTTCGGCGGGACGAGGGCGAAGTCCTTCTCCATGACCTCGTGCTCCTCGCCGTCGATCATGAGCCGCCCTCGGCCGGACATGATGCAATTGACGTGTTCCCAATCGTGGCGGTGACGGGGCGTGTGGCCGCCGGGGGCGATCGTGAAGACCCGGAGGGTGTGTCCCTCCCATCCTTCGGCCTTTCCGATGGGGACTTTCTTGGTGATGCCGAGGGCTTCCTTCATGGTCACGGGGATTTCCTCGATTTCGGCGTATTTTCTTACGGGCATACGTGACTCCTCGCTCGTCAATCTACGTCGAAACGGCGCCGGACACAACTGAAGCTGAAGCGGGCTGTCAAGGCGGGTGAGGAAATAAGGTGAATAGGTATTGTGTCCCCCTAATTTCACTGGAAATTGATTGGATTCATGGGATTGGAATTAAGGTGAATAGGCATGATGTCCCCCTATTTGACAGGGAGGGTGGGGGGAGATAGGATTCTCCGAGGGGTCGAGAAGATGCGGATGAAGAAAAGCCTGGAAAAGCTGTCGGACGCCATACGCGGCGGATATCCCCTGATTTATATCGTCTCCTGGGAGGAAGACCGCATCGAGAGCTGCCTCAAAGCCCTGATGAAGACGCTGAAAATCGGGGGCGATTTCGACGTCTGGACCTGCGCCGACGGATTGACCTCGTCCCGGAAGGAGACGCCCCGGGCCCTCGATCCCGTGGAGGCGCTCGAATCGGTCCTCCGGGCCGACCGGCCGGGGATCGTCCTTTTCAAGGACCTGCCCGATTCCTTCGGAGACAATCCCCGGCTCGTTCGAAAGCTGCGGGACGTCTATTACGCCGGCAAGGGCCGCGGCAGGCATGTCGTCATCCTTTCCCCCGCCTATCGCCTTCCGGAGGCCTTGAAAAAGGAAGTCCATCTCGTCGAGTTCGATCTGCCCGATGAACACGAGATTTACGAGCATACCGCCCCGCTGATCAAAAAAATTCCCCACCGGGCCGGGCTGCCCGAGGAATTCGTCAAGGACCTTTCCGTGGCCCTCAAGGGCCTGACGATCAACGAAGTCGAGCACACAATCGCCAAGGTGCTGGCCCTGGATATTCCGAAGGAAGAGGTCATGGATAGGGTGTTTCAGGAAAAGGAGCAGATCGTCAAGAAGGAAGGCATCCTGGAATTCGTCCCGCCGCGGTTTTCGATTGAGGAAATCGGCGGCCTGGAGAACCTCAAGGAGTGGCTGTTGAGGCGCGCCCACCTGTTCACCCAGAAGGCGGTCGAGGAGAGCCTGCCCTTGCCGAAAGGGATTTTGCTTATGGGCGTCAGCGGCTGCGGAAAGAGCCTGGCGGTCAAGGCCATCTCCTCGCTGTGGAAGGTCCCCCTCTTCCGGCTGGACATGAACCTCGTCTTCTCCGGCCTGTACGGCTCGCCGGAATCGATCTTTCACCGTGGCCTGAAGCAGCTGGAGGCCATGGCTCCCGCCGTCCTGTGGATCGACGAGATCGAAATGGGGGTCGCCGGCTACCGCGAGGGGGAGAGCGCGACGAGCTCGCACATCTTCGCCCATTTTCTGACCTGGATGCAGGAGAAAGACCAAATGGTCTTCGTCGCCGCCACGGCGAACAGAATCCATCTCCTGCCCGCCGAAATCATACGCAAGGGGCGGTTCGACCAGATCTTTTTTCTGGATCTGCCCGATGATGAAGAGCGGAAGGAAATTTTCTCCATCCATATCAAAAAGAACGGCGGGAATCCCGCGCGGTTCGACCCTGAGTTTCTCTCGATATCCACCAAGGGATGGAACGGCTCCGAGATCGAGCAGGTGATCGTCGCGGCGCGCATCGATGCCTTCTTCGAGAAGCGGCCCTTCGGTCACGAGGATGTCGTGCGGAACATCATGAAGATCGTCCCCCTCTCTAAAACCATGGAGGCGCAGATCAAGGAGATCAAAGGCTGGGCTTTCAACCGCGCCATCCCCGCTTCAAAAAGGCCGCGCCGCTGATTTTTGATGGTGTCGGGCTCCAGAAATTTCTTGGAAATAAGGGGACATCATACCCATCCAGGGAGGCCGTCACAGCCGCCTCCTCACGCAAAATGGAAGAGAATCTTTTAAGGTCTTGAGTTGGGATCACGACTTCGCCGAGACTTCCGTGGGATTATCAGCCCGATCGTCTGGCTCCGAACCTTTCCCGGATGGCCTTTTTTGAGACTTTCCCCGTGGACGTTTTGGGCAGCTCGTCGACGAAAACGACGACCTGGGGCGTTTTGTAGTCGGCCAGCAGGTTCGAGCAATGGGCGATGAGGTCGCGGGACGTCGTCCGGCCGTCCTTTTTTTTGACGACGACGGCGGCCACGACCTCGCCCCAGACGTCGTCGGGGACGCCGATGACGGCGCTTTCCGCCACCGCGGGATGAGCGGAGAGAACGGCCTCGACCTCCTCGGGGAAAACGTTTTCGCCTCCCCTGATGATGAGGTCCCGTTTCCGGCCGTCATAATAGAGAAAGCCGTCCCCGTCGAAATGGCCCAGGTCGCCGGTGTGGAGCCATCCGTCCTTGATGGTTTTTTCGGTCAGGGCCTGATTCCTGTAATAGCCTTTCATGACCTGGGGGCCGCGCATCAAGATTTCGCCCGTCGCTCCCGGCGGGACCTCCGCCCCGCCCCCGCCCGCGACCTTCAGTTCCACGGCCGTGGTGATCGCCGTGCCGATGGAATGCGGCTTGGACAGGATGTCCTTGTCGCGGAGCAGGGTGCCGGCCGTCGCTCCCTCCGTTTGGGCGTAGCCGTTGCAAATCGCCAGTTGAGGCCGGGTGTTTTTCCACCACCGCACGGTCTCCGGATCCAGGGGAGAACCGCCCGACAAAATTGTCTCCAGAGGGGACAGGTCGTAGTCCCGCATTCGGGGGTGGCGCTGAAGGATGGTCATGATCGAGGGAACCAGCCACAGGAAATTCACCTTGAAGTCCTGAACGGTCCTCAGGACGTTTTCCGCACCGAACTCGGGAATGAGGAACAGAGCGGCTCCGACGATCCCCGCGCTCAACATGAAAGCCGTGGCCGCGGAGCAATGCCACAGGGGCGTGGTGACCAGCATTCTGTCCCGGCCGGCGAAGCCCATCGCCTCGATCCACATTCCGGCCGAGGCGAGGCAGTTCCGACGCGTCAGGACGACGCCTTTGGGATCGTCCGTCGTGCCCGAGGTGTAGAAACAGATCATGTCGTCGCTTTCGGAGGTGCGCCGGCGGGGCCGCACGTCACGTCCCGTCCGCAAAAGCCCCGAAAACTCAGTGCTGTTTCGGTCCGCGGTCAGGCAGAGGCGGAGCGGCTTCAGGGCCGGCCGAATGGGCTCCACCATGCCCCGGAAGCGCCCATGGTAGAGAAGGGCTTCGGGTTCGAGGTGCTCGAGGACGAATCTCAGCTCGGAAGCCCGATAGCGCGCGTTGAGCGGAACGGCGATCGCGCCCAGTTTGACGAGGGCATGGTACAGGACGGGGAATTCGAGCGAGTTGCCCAGGAGGAAGGCCACCTTGGATCCGCGTCCTATGCCTCGGCCGGAGAGCGAGTCGGCCAGCGTGTTGGACAGGGACTCCAGTTCCCCGTAGGTCATGATCTCTCCGCCGCAGACGACCGCGGGTTTGTCAGCTTCCTCGGCGGCATGCCTTCTTAAGGCGTCTTCGATCATGTTTTTTCAGGATCGTGTCCCGTCCTTGTCCCGAAATCCAAGGTGCCGAAAAGCCACTCTCCCCTCCGCTCCGTTCTGAAGCCCAGGCCGCGGGTCAGGCGGACCGACGGCCGGTTTCGGGGTTCGACAAGGACATCCACGCGCTTGACGCCGCGGTCTTCCAGAACACGGAGCAGATGAGCCCCGATTCCGGAGGACACGCGGCGGCGGCGGTGTGATTCCCGAACGCCGGTCCAGAGGATCTTGGCGATCTCGGAGGAGGAGTCCTTCCATGAGCGCGCGAAAATTCCCGGGGAGGGGAAAGAACGGTCCTCGCCGGGAGGGAACGGCACCGCCGGCCTCTCGGCGTCCGGGGTGCGCCGCGGTTGGAGGGCCTTGGCGACGGCGATTCTCAGGGAAAGAAGGGGATGCTTGAGGATGAAATTCCTGATGAAACGCCTTCGGCCGACGACGGTGATGTTGAAGCCGATGAGCGACGATCCTTCCTCGGCGACGATGATGATGATGTCCCGGTTTGAGACGGCATCCCTGCCCAGCGCGCGGTACAGACGGGGGGAGCGCAGGCCGGCGATCCGGGGCTTGAAAGAGTTGAAAAGCTCCTCCAGCTGCGGAAGATCCTCCGGATGGAAAAGCCTGTAGCGGGGAGGGGGACGAAGAACGCTTGTCTCCATGGTCTGAGATCGGACTACCCTCTTTCCCCGCACCGCCGCGGCGGGGAAGATATCGCTCCCGGATCAAGGATCAAAAGCAGCTTTGGTCCGTCTTCCGAAGACGGCCGACGTCGAAGCCTTTTCGGGCGCAACGATCCGCGATCTCATCGTAGAGGTCCGCCTCCATGCGCGGGCTGCGCGACAGAATCCAGAGATAATTGCGGCTCGGGTCGCCCACGACGGCGTGGGAATAGTCGGCCGCCAGGTCGATAATCCAGTAATCGCCCCGAAAAGGCCAGAAGAACTGGACCTTGAGCTTGGCGTTTCCGCTGCCCTTGACGACGAAGGCTTTGCCCCGCGCCCGTGATATTTTCCCTTCGGGGCTGTCCTTGCGGCAGATATTGAGAACAGAAACATACCCCTTGTCCGTCATCGCGTATTCGGCCGTTGTGCAGTGACAGCCTTTCTGGAAGCGCTGAGGGAACGAGGCGATTTCGTACCACTTGCCCATGTACTTCCCGAGGTCCACTTGAGGGACGGTTTCCAGAGGGGGAACATCCTTGGCGGCCAGAGTCGTCGCTCCGAGAAGAATGAATATCAGGATCAGGATTTCGATTTTCATAGAGATCATTATGAGACGAATTCGCTCGCACTTCAAGAAAAACCGAATGATCGCGCCGGACTCGGCAGCGATGAGTTGTGAGTTGGGGCCGGGCCTCAGCAACTTCTTTATTATGAATCAATAAGATTGAATGCAATTTGAACAAGATGCCGGGGCTCGATCCCCATCAACCGCAGCGACAGACGATGAATTCATAGCCGTAGTATTCCGAATACTGCCTGTAGATGTCGATCTCCCTTTGGTGATCGGCGAGCATGTTCAGGGCTTTCGGGTCGGAAGCGTACTTCTCGCGGAGAGCGGCGAGGCGCTTCTCCATGGGCCGGTAATAGTGCGCCCACCAGGCTTCCTCGGGCAGGGTGAAGTGCCCGGCGACCTCGTAATGGCCGCATGAGGCGACGTCGTCCAGGACGGCGGGGATGTCCTTGATGTCGGGGTATTCCTCCCAGCAGCGCCGGACGGGCTCGGGCGCGCCGGGCTTCAGCCACGCGGCTTCCGTGACCGCGAGCCAGCCCCGCGGTTTCAAATAGTGTCGCCATGACCTCAGTGCGTTGGTGAACCCCATTTGATAGGCCGCCCCCTCGGACCAGATCAAATCGAACGAGCCGAGGGGAAAGGGAAGCCGGTTCATGTCGCCCTTCACGGCCTGGATCCGCCGGAAGAGTCCGGCGGCCTCTGCCCGGCGGCGGAGATCGCGGAGAAAGGGCTCGTGATTGTCCAGACCGAATACGGCGCCGCCCGTGAGGCGGGCCAGGTCCAGAGTCTGAAGCCCCGGCCCGCAGCCGACGTCCAGGATGAGAGGCCGGGGAGGGAGTCCGGAGACGAGTCCCAGCGCCCTCCTCAGAGAGGCTTCGTCCCCCGGCCCTTCGCGGGGCAGGCCGCTGTGGACCTCGAAAAAGATCTTGCGGAATAAGGGGTCGTCGAAGTCCATGGCCCTTATTATACATCCATCGGCCCATCCCGTGGGGTTGACGGGAGGAGGAGAAGCCGACATAATGCCGGAAGCCGTTGCATCCGTCGAACTCAAGACAGGAGGAGCCCTATGACGCCGAAAAGCATATTTGAAGAGACTCTGCCCGGACGGCTGAAAGACAAGGGCGACGACATTCTCAAGGTCAACGCCGTGTATCAATTCAATATCAGCGGTCCTGAAGGCGGAACGTGGTGGGTGGACGCGACCAAAAGCGGCGGAGCGGTCGGTACGGGCGAAAATCCCGGCGCCAAATGCGTCATCAACATGGCCGACAGCGACTTCGTAGATCTGGTGAACGGAAAGTTGAACGCCCAGACGGCGTTCTTCACCGGAAAGATCAAGATCCAGGGGGACGCGGGCCTGGCCCTGATGCTCGGCTCGGTTCTGGGTGTGTAGGGTCCCGAACTTCATCCCGCCCATGAGACGGTTCGGGTCATGACCGAGATCCACTTATACCGGATCCTGCTCTTCATCTTCCTCGGCACGGCGGCTGCCGCCTGCGCGGCCATTTTCTTCGTCACCGTCCCTTACGGCCGCCACAGCCGTCCGGGCTGGGGGCCGCTCCTTCAAGGGCGCTGGGGCTGGTTCCTGATGGAAAGCCCCTCGCTGTTCGTTTTCCTCCTGTTCTTTTTCCTCGGCCCCTTTGACCGCAGCCTGTCGGCGGTCATCCTGTGCCTGTTGTGGAGCGCGCATTACGTCCAGCGGAGCCTGGTTTATCCCTTCCTCATCCGCAGCCGCCGCAGGAGCGTCCCGCTGTCCATCGCTGGGATGGCCTTCATTTTCACGTCCCTGAACGGCTACCTCAACGCCCGGTGGCTGTTCAAGTTTTCCGGAGGCCTGCCGTCGTCCTGGCTCGGCGACGCGAGGTTCATCGCCGGAGCGGCGCTCTTCATCTCGGGATTGGCGGTCAACATCCATTCCGACGCCCTGCTCCGGCGCTTGCGCGCCCCGGGCGAAAGCGGCTACAAAATCCCCCGCGGCGGCCTTTTCCGCTACGTCTCGTGCGCCAATTACACCGGCGAGATCGTGGAGTGGTTCGGTTGGGCGCTGGCCGCCTGGTCGCTCCCCGCCCTCGCCTTCGCCGTGTGGACCGTGGCCAATCTGGCGCCCCGGGCCCGAAGCCACCACCGCTGGTACCGACGCGCGTTTCCCGATTATCCCAAGGACAGAAAGGCGCTTATCCCGTTCTTGGTTTGATAACAAACGAAAGAAACGGACAGCCCGTCCCTTCCGGTCCCGGATGTTGGAAACCCGGAGGAGAAGCCGCTTCCAAGCAGAACATGACCCGGACCGATCGGCTGCATTCGTCTCCGGACAATTGCCCGGCCCGTTCCCATTGAAAAAGGACAAAAAGGGAATAGAATCGAAGTTCGAGGAGGACGATCATGAAAGCACGCGGCCTTTTCTTTTTTCTTTTAGCGGTTTTGATCGCAGCGGGCCTGGCCGTCGCGTCCGGCGCCGATTCAAGCGCCTTGACGAAGCCCTGGACGCCCGACGACATCCTCCTGGCCGAAAGCGCCTCGCAATGGGCGGTGTCGCCCGACGGCCGATGGGCCGTGTGGGTCAAAAGCCGGATGGACAAGAAGAAGAACGAGCAGGCCGCGGAACTGTTTCTGGCGAATCTCGCCGCGGGAGGCTCCGTGCCGCTCACCCGAAGCCTCGAGAAGTGCTCGGCGCCCGCCTGGTCGCCGGACGGCCGGCGGATCGCCTTCCTGGCCAAGCGGCCTGCGGCGAAAGAAGGGGAGGCCGATGAGGATGAGGCCCGGGAGAGCGGCCCCCAGCTCTGGCTCCTGGGCCTTCCCGGCGGCGAGCCCGCGCCTCTTACGGAGTCGGCGAGGGACATCGGGCGCTTCCAGTGGCTGGACGACGACACCCTCGTTTTCAGCGCCAAGGAAAGCCCGTCGCTTTTCGAGAGGGAGCAGAAAAAGCGCAAGGACGGGACGGTCGTCGTGGACGACGACGTCCATGAGCCGCCCGTAAGGCTTTTCAAGCTCGCCGTCAAGGACAAAAAGGTCACGCGCCTGACGGGAAACTCCGATGTCATCCTTCAATGGCACGTGTCGCCCGACGGCCGCCGGGCGGCCGCCGTGCACCGGCAGACCCTGAGCTATGATTGGGACCAGAAAGTCCCGCCCCGCTCCTATCTCCACGATCTCGTCTCCGGCGAAACGCAGGAGCTCTTCGCCGGCGAGCGCATCGTCCCCGCGGCGTTCAAGTGGGCCGCGGACGGGAGCGGCTTCTATGTCGTCGCTCCCCGCTCGAGCCACCCGGTCTTCCTCCAGGCCTACGTCGTCCTGCTCCATTTCTACGACCTGAAGACCGGATCGCTCGTCCCCGTGGAACTGAGAACCGACAACGGGCTCTGGGGCGAGCCGGAAATCACGCCCGACGGCTTCGCGGCCCTTCTGCCCGCCGGAGTGCGCCTCGTCCCGGCCCGCTATGTGAAGAGCGGACCGGTCTGGAAGCGGACCGATCTCACGGGCGACCATGTCGGCGGCATCTACGACATCGCCCTCGACCGCGCCGGAAAGACCGCCGTCTACGCCCACTCCACGGCCTCCAGGCCGGAACAGTGGTTCCGGGCCCGCCTCGACGGCGCGCGACTCCGGAACGGCGTCCGGATCACGGATCTCAATTCCGGTTTCAAAAACAGAACGATCGCCCGCACCGAAATCGTCCGCTGGACGGGCGCCCTGGACGAGGAGGTTGAAGGCGTCCTCTACTACCCGCACGGCTACGAGGAGGGGAGGCGGTACCCGCTCTTCGTCGCTCCCCACGGCGGTCCCCTGGCGGCGGACCTCGACGCCTGGGACGAAAGCTATTTTTATCCCCAGCAGCTCCTCTGCCAGCGCGGCGCTTTCGTTTTGAAACCGAACTACCACGGCAGCTCGAACTACGGCCTTCCCTTCGCCGAGTCGATCAGCGGCGGCTCCCGCTACTACGACCTCCCGGTCGAGGACATCGAGAAGGGCGTCGAGGCGCTCATCGCCCGGGGCCTGGTCGACCCGGAGCGCATCGGCGCCTTCGGCTGGTCGAACGGCTCGATCCTGTCGATCGCCCTCTGCCTGGCCAATCCCGACCGCTACAAGGTTCTGGGCGCGGGAGCGGGCGACGTCGAATGGGTGAGCGACTGGGCCAACGTGGATTTCGGGCATGCCTTTGACACGTATTATTTCGGCAAGTCGCCGCTTGAAGATCCCGACCACTACGTAAGGCTTTCTCCTTTCTTCAAGATGGACCGGATCAAGGCGCCGACGATCATTTTCTTCGGCACCGAGGACCGGAACGTCCCCACCGGCCAGGGATGGAGCCATTACCGGGCGCTCTTTCACCTGGACCGGGTGCCGGTGAAATTCCTTCTCTTTCCCGGGGAGCCCCACGGCCTGCGCAAGTACGCCCATCAGCGCCGCAAAGTCGACGAGGAGATGGCCTGGTTCGACCGCTATTTTTTCAAGACGGAAAAAGAGGCGAACGAGGCCCTGTTGAGCGGTTCGCCCTTGGACCGGGCGCTGCGGCTGAAGGAGGCCGCCCGAAGCGGCGGACGATACGGCGTCGTTTTCAAGCCACCGGCGGGCGGGTCGGCCGGAGCCGCGGCCGCGGCGGAGACGCTCATCCCCGAAACCGTGAAGCGCGGCCGCCTGGAAATCGGGCGCTTCGAGGTGACGCGCGCCCAGTTCGCAGCCTTCGACCCGGAATACGCCGTGCCGCCCGGGACGGAAAACCACCCGGCCAACGGCGTCCCGTTCGAAAAGGCCGAAGCCTACGCCGAGTGGCTGTCCAAGCTGACGGGACAGGCCTGGCGCCTGCCGACGGAAGCCGAGGCCGCTTCGTTCGCCGGAGCCGGCGGCGGAGACGGCGAGAACACGCTCGACCAGTGGGCCGGATACGCCCTCAATCCGGACGACGCCCGGCGGCTCGAGCCGAAAATCAAAGAGTTCGGCGGGCCGGCGGCGCTGCTCAAGGAAGTCGGGAGCTTCAAAGGCCGCGGCAGCGAGGACGAGGAGCTCGTCTACGACCTCGGCGGCAACGTCGCCGAGTGGGCGGTCGCGGGCGATGGGTCGGGCAAAGCGCTGGGCGGAAGCGCCGACCGTCCGGCCCATCCCAAGGCCGGCTCCAAATCGCCGGCTCCGGAGTGCGTGGGATTCCGCCTGGTGAAGGAATAAGCCGTTGACATCCGGGACGCCGGGCGGTGCTCTCGGAGCGGAGGAAAGCGGCTCTGGATCGCGGTTTTCGGGCTACCGTATGTAGCCCAGCGACCTGAGGTTTCGTTTCTCCTGTTCGGTGAGCCGGCCCTCCATGTAGCTGACGGCCATTTTTCTGAAGAGAATTTTCAATTCCGCGGCATAGCGGTGAAGCTCTTCCTTTCGCCGGATTGAAACATTGTCTGTTTCCTCGGGATCGGAGTCCAGGTCATAAAGCTCGGCTTTGTCGAGCTTGAAGTTGTAAATGCACTTCAGGTTGCCGTCGACGAGGGCTTTGATGTCGCCGAGCTCGGTGAAGAAGACCCGGCCTTGTCCAGCGGAGTCGGTTGCCGGATCCGAGAAGCGGCGGACAAGGGAGATTCCGTCCAGGTCTTTCGGCGCCCTGATGTCCTCCCAGTCCAGAAGGGTGGGGAAGACGTCCGCCAGACTTGCCGCCCCCCCGATGTCCCGGGCGTCGAGGCGGGGATGGGAAAAGAGAATGAAGCTGTGGACGAGCTCGTTGTAGCACGTCGTGCCGTGGCCGAGGCCGCCGTGTTCCAGGAACTCGTCGCCGTGATCCGAGACGACGGCGACCAGGGTGTCGTCCAGACGCCCCCGCTGCTTGAGGATGGCGAAGAGTTCTCTGAGGACATTGTCCTGATGGATGACGCCCTCGTCGTAGCAGGCTTGGGAATAGGCGACCTCGTCCGCGGATAGCGAGGGCGCCGGGCCGTTGACGTAGAAGGGAGTCCCGCGGTATTCGGCGAACCGGCCCCGGAAGGAATGGGGCTTGTAATAAGGGTAATGGACGTCCATATAGTGCAGATAGACGAAGAAATTATCGTCTCCAATCTTGGGCAGGATGTCCTCGGCGAGCAGCGTGTTGACCGCGCGGCCGTCGCATAAGCCGCGGCTCCCCTCGGCGAAACAGTCGATGTGCCTGAAATGTTCGATCCCCCTGCTGAAGCCGTAGATGTCCCGGATGCCCGGGTTGGCGCTCACGGCGGCGGTCCGGTAGCCGTGTTCTTTGAACGCTTCGGCGAGGAGGAGGCGGTCTTTCTTCAGCCGGGGAAGTCCACCGTCGGAAATCGGCCGGGTGGGATGGTAGGACTGATGGCTGGCGAAGAAATGGCTGCCGTGGCGATAGGGATAAAGGCCGGTCAACAGCGACGCCACGGAGGGGACGGTTTGCGGCGCGGCGGAATAGACGTTCCGGAAAAGCACCCCCCGGCGCATCAGACCGTCAAGGAAGGGGGAGGTCGGACGTTCGTATCCGAAGTGGGAAAGATGGTCCCGCCGCAGGGAATCCAGGACGACGAGGACGATGCCCCGCTTTTCCTTGGGACTCCGGCAGCCCGTCGCCGGGAACAGGAGCAACGCCGCCGACGCCGCAGCGAAAAGGGCGTTTCCCCGCGGCCGGCCTTGCCTTCCGGTCAGAAAAACAGCCACAGGAACACGAACAGGCTCAGGAGCAGATGCAGGATTTTCAGAACGACGGCCATGACGATCTCCTTTTTTTCATAAATCTTTTTTTTCGTAGCAGCGGATCGACGCCCTCAGGGACAGGGCGACGATCCCTCCCCCGGCGATCAGGATCAGGGCCCAGAGTGCCGGCCTCCCCAAAAAGTCCGTCAGCCTTGAGGCCAGGGGCAAGAAAGGTTTGTAAGGAACGATTCCGATCTCGGCATCTAGGGGAAAAACTACGGACCAGGGCTTATGGATCAGCCAAGCCACCAGCCGGATGGCCGCCCCGAGAAGAGCGGACAGAGCCAGGATGACGATCGGCAGGATCGAAAGCGCCTTTCCGAGTCCCAGACGGAAATAGAGGGGCAGGAAGAGCGAAAGGAGAAGAATCAAGGGCAGGAGGAAAGACAGGGCCCCGGCCGGAGAGAGAAGAATGTCCGGCCGGGCGCCTTCGATTTCGAAAACGGTGGACACAAGCGGCGCGGCCGCCTCCATGACGATCAGGGAAGCCATGACTATCAATCCGGCGGAGAGATAGCGCGCCCCGACCACCTGCCGACGCTTCACGGGCAGGCTGCAGAGAAAAGGCTCCAGCCTCCGGATGTCCTCCACGATGGGCACGACAAAGACGAGGAAAAAGGCGATCACCACGTTGACCAGCAAATAAACCAGATTGACTTGGACGTATGTCGAGATCGAGAGGAGATACACGGCCAGCGCGGGCAGCCAGAGAAAACCCACGACTTTGACGTCTTTGACGATCAGCCGGAACATCTCAGGACTCCCTGCTCATCAGAAAAACGATTTCGTCGAGGGACGGCTTTTCGTACGCCGCCTGCTTCTCGCCCAACAACCGGCGGACCTCCGCGCCCCGGGAGGTCAGGCCCTGGAAGCCGAACGGGGTTTCGCGGAGCGCGCGAAAGAGGGGCCGGCTGCGCTCGTCGAGAAGATCGCCGCCGCCCTTGACCAAGACCCAGGAATCGCGGAGCGTCTCCCGGGAGCAAGAGAACACGACCTCGCCGCCCAGCAGGAAGGTGATGAAATCGGCCGGGCGGTCGAGGTCGGAGGTGATGTGCGTGGAGAACAGGACCGATGTCCGGCCGTCCTGCAGGAGGCCGGAGAGGGTCGCCAGCAGCTCCCGGCGAAAGACGGGATCCAGGCCCGAGGTCGGCTCGTCCAGAACGAGAAATTCGGCGTCGTGGCTGAGAGCCAGGGCCAAGGCCAGCTTCATCTTCGTCCCCCGCGAGAACCGGCCGACCTTCTTGTCGAGGGGCAATCCGAATTCGCCGGCCAGCCGGCGGAACCGTCCGTCATCCCAGGCGTCGTAAAATCGGCCCACCAGGGATGCGGTCCGGCGGACGCTGAGATGGCCGTAAAAGGCGGGCGTTTCATGAACGAAGCCGATTCGTTCCTTGATCCACGTCTCATCGACGATGTTGTCCCGTCCGAGGACGGCGATCTCTCCGCCCTCCCTTCGGACGAGGTTGAGGATGAGCTTGATGATCGTCGTTTTGCCGGCGCCGTTGGGGCCGATGAGGCCCATGATGTATCCTCGAGGCAGGCGGAAGGAGACGTTCCGGAGATCGAAGCCCGGATAGGATTTGCTCAGGTTCCTGATGACGAGCGCGTCGTCCATGGCGTCCTCACAGGTCGCGGCGGGCGTAGAGCGCCCGGCTGGCGAAGAAGCTTGCGGCGTTGAAGGCCAGGACGATGGCGACGATGATCAGCATATGGATGACGGTGCTGCTCGGTCCCAAGAGAAACCGCAGGCCCCGGGAGACCATTCTCAGGGGGGAGGGAAACAAAGAATTCTCCATCCTGAAGAAGTGAAAAGCGAGCAGGACCAGGACGCTCAAAACCTGAGCGGCCACCAGAAACAGAATGACCCCCATGACGCCGAAACGGATGGTGAAGGGCAGGATCAGGCTGAAAACCGCGCTGAGGATGAGAAGACCGACCAGGATGAACTTGACGTTCACCACCGCGATGAGATCGATTTGAGAGAAGGGAAGCACGGCGGTCAGGAGGGAGGCATAGACCAGGGTGAGGAGCATGAGCGCCCAGGTCAGGACGAACCTGGCGGCGACGATGGTCGAGCGCCGGACGGGCAGGCTGCAGATCAGGGCCGCCGTCTTGTGTTTGTCCTCCCTGGCCGCCAGGGTGATGCCCATGCTGGCGCCGACGTAGAACGCCGCCAGGAGAAAATAGGCTCGGGGCGAGAGACCCTCGGCCCAGCCGGCGAAATAAACGAACACGCAGGTCATGATGGCCAGCATGAGGAGAAGGTTGTTGCGGTTGAAGATGAGGTCTTGACGCATGATTCTATGCATGGGGCTCTCCTTTGCTGATGAAGTACATGATGTCCTCGAGCGAGGCCCTTTCATAGACCGCCCGCGGCCCGATCGACCGGCGCGCCGCTTCGAGATCGCCGGTGAGGGCTTCCAGTCCGTAGGCGCTGTGACGATAGCCTTTGAGGCCGGGAATCTCCGAAGCGGCGACCTCCCGGCCGCCGGCCTTGACCAGCCCATAAGTTTCGAGGATTTCGTCCTTGGGCGCCGAGAACACGATCGAGCCTTCGTGGATGAACGTCACGTGGTCGGCGATTTTCTCCAGATCGGAAGTGAGGTGGGTGGAAAACAGGACCGATTTCCGCTCGTCCTGAATGACGGCCGACAGACGGACCAGGAGCTCGTGCCGGAAGACGGGATCCAGGCCGGTCGTGGGCTCGTCCATGAGAATGAGGTCGGCGTCATGCGCCAGAGCCAGGGCCAGGGCGAACTTCATCTTCATCCCGTGGGACAGGGTCTTGAACTTTTTCCGGGGCGGAAGGCCGAACTCTTCGAGAGTCCCGGAGAAAAGCTTCCAGTCCCAGCGAGGGTAAAAGGGCGCCACCGCCGAGGCGATGCGGTCCAGACCGATGTCGGGCGGGAAGCAGGGCTCGTCGTAGACGAATCCGATGCGGGCCTTGGCCTCGGGCTCATGGGCGATGTTGTCCCGGCCGAAAATCCGGACCGCACCCGACTCGCGGCGGATGAGGTTCATGACGAGCTTGATGACCGTCGTCTTGCCCGCGCCGTTGGGGCCGATGAGGCCCATGATCGTCCCGGCCGGGATGCTGAACGAGACGTCATCCAGGACGAATCCTTTGTAAGATTTTCTGAGTCCCGAGATTTCGAGCGCGGCGTCCATCAGTTTTCCTCCTCGTAAAGCAGGCGAAGCATGTCCCGAAGTTCCCTGGGTTTGATGCCCAGGAGCCTGGCCTCGGCCACGGCCTGGGCGAGCATTTCTTCCACGACCTTCATTTTTCTCTCCCTGAGGATTTCCTTGTTTTGGCTGGCGACAAACGTCCCCTTTCCGCCCACGGAGTCGATGAATCCTTCGCCCTCGAGCTCGTCGTAGGCCCGCTTGGTGGTGATGACGCTGATCTGGAGCTCCAGGGCCAGCTTGCGTATGGAGGGCAGCGGATCGCCGGCAACGAGTTCGCCGCTGATGATCTGACTTTTGACCTGTCTCACGATCTGCTCATAGATCGGGTCGGGCGAGGAGTTGGAGATGATGATTTTCATGTGCCGTCTCCGGTCCTCCGTTTAGTGTTCATTATGTCTATTCCGTTAATAATGTATATATACAGATATTTTGAGTTTGTCAAGCTTTTTTTCAATTTTTTTTCAAGTCCCATCCCAAAAGATTTTCCCGCCTTCCATGCAAAATATCTTCGGTTTCCGCTATGATAGGCGAGCCGCGTTTGCGAAACGACCTGGAAATCCCGGCCGGCCAGGCCGTTTCCGGTCCTTGACGCTCGGCGCATACTCCGGCTTGAAAACAAACGAATGAACAGGTGTGAGCCCGAATAAGAACAAAGGTGAGATCATGAATCCTCGAACGATGGCTTTTGCGGTTCTGCTGGCGGCCTCCTTATCCGGGACGGCGGTCTTTCCGGTTCAAGCCCAAGGACAAGCGTCCCCGGTCCCGGAAGAAAAAGCCGCCGTGTATGAGGTCGGCCGGGCCGAGAGCAAGATCGTGATCGACGGCCGGCCGGACGAGGAAGGTTGGCGCAAGGCCGCGGTTCTCGACCTGCCCTTCGAGTGGCAGCCGGGCGACAACATCCCGGCTCCGGTAAGGACGGAGTGCCTGGTGACCTACGATCTCAACAACCTCTACGTGGCCTTTCGCTGTTTCGATCCGGAGCCGAAAAAAATCCGGGCTCGTCTCATGGACCGTGACGACACGGACACCCTCATCCTGGATGACCACGTGAGCTTCATGGTCGACGCCTTCAACGACGAGCGCCGGGGATTCCAGTTCCGCATCAATCCCCTGGGCGTCCAGGCCGACGCCATTTTCAGCGAGCTCGAGGGCTACGAGGATTTTTCCTGGGACGCCATCTGGAAGGCCGCGGGTCACGTCGCCGACTGGGGCTACTCGTTGGAGGCGGCCATCCCTCTCAATCAGCTCCGCTTCAAGAGCTCGGCCGGCATCCAGACCTGGGGTTTCTCCGCCGAGCGGTCCTGGCCTCGGGACGTCCGCCACCGCATGACCTCCCACCGGCGGTCGAGAAGCAGCGCCTGCGTCCTGTGCCAGGTGAACAAGCTGACCGGATTCCAGGGCATCGAGCCCGGCCGGAACATCGAGCTCAACCCCACGCTCACCGGAAACCGGACGGACGCCATGAACCCGGCCGAATTTCCGGAAGGAGGTCTTCAAAGAGGGGCGGGCGAGCTCGAGCCGGGGCTGAACGCCAAGTGGGGCGTCACGCCCAACGTCATCCTCAACGCCACTCTCAACCCCGACTTTTCTCAGGTGGAGGCGGACGCGGCCCAGCTCGAAGTCAATCGCCGCTTCGCTCTGTATTATCCGGAGAAAAGGCCGTTCTTCCTCGAGGGCGCCGATTTCTTCCTGACGCCCCTCCAGGCCGTCTTCACCCGGACCGTGGTCGATCCCTTCTGGGGCCTCAAGACGACGGGCAAGGTCGGGCGCACGGCCTTCGGCGTGTTCGCCGAGCGGGACCGCTACAACAACCTTATTTTCCCCTCCAACCAGGGTTCTTTTTCCCTGTCGCTGGACCAAGATGTCAACGGCGGAGTGTTCCGCCTGCGGCAGGACATAGGTGCCATGTCCACTTTGGGATTTCTCTACACGGGCCGGGAGGGCGGCGGTTACGGCAACCACCTGGCCGGCGCGGACGCGTTCCTGCGCTTCGACCGGAAAAACTCCCTGACGCTCCAGTTCCTCCATTCCGAGACGCGCTATCCCGGCGACCTCGCCGCAGCCCTCGGCCAGGGAGAAAAGCAGGGCGGGAACGCAATTCTCCTTCAGTATTCATACTACTCGCGGGATTGGATCTTCGGTCTTTATTATAATGACATAAGCCCGGGGTTCCGGGCGGATTTCGGGTACGTGCCGCGGGCCGACATCCGCGAGGGGACGGCCGTAGCCTACCGCCAGTTCTGGGGCCGGCCGGGGCAAGGATTCAACATGATCCGCCTCGGATTGTTGGGCCAGGCGGTCTATGACTATAAAAACAACCTGACCGACAGGGTAATGATCGCGGGCTTTCTGTACCAGGGCCCCCTGAATACGGTGTTCAATATCCACGCCAACTCCCAGCATTTCCTGTTCAACGGCCGGACCTTCAACCTGGTGAATTCCGACCTGCTCTTCCAGATCTCTCCGCTGAGCGGCGCGTTCTTCGGATGGCAAGTCAAAGTCGGCCAGGACGTCGACTATGTCAACACCCGACCGGCCCGGGTGACGTCCCTGGGTCCCCTGGCGACCTTCAGCCTGGGGGCTCATCTCAA
>Ga0068714_10001038_pt1 | contig 44037 bp, 49 predicted proteins | sample MTBNYHSulfiMetaG_FD_62988 | JGI IMG/M metagenome (GOLD analysis project Ga0068714, IMG submission 62988) | Enrichment culture microbial communities from rom New York Harbor, USA that are MTBE-degrading - MTBE-NYH (New York Harbor Sulfidogenic)... | ecosystem: Environmental > Aquatic > Marine >... | reverse complement strand
TAGCCCTGGCCCCCGAACTTGCCGCCCGCGTGGAGAACCGTCATGACGACCTCGACCGCCGGGCGCTTTTCCTTGGGGTGGAGGTCAACCGGAATGCCGCGCCCGTTGTCGCGCACGGTCGCGGACCCCTCCCGGTGAAGGATAACGTCGATCTCCGTGCAAGCGCCGGCCAGCGCCTCGTCGACGCTGTTGTCGACGACCTCCCAGAGGATCTGGTGCAGGCCGCGCGACCCGGTCGAGCCAATATACATACCCGGGCGCCGGCGGACGGCCTCAAGCCCCTCCAGCACCTGGATCTGACTGGCATCATATTTGGCTGGTTGAAACTCCGGCGTTTGGTTACTCATCGGCACTCTCATTCGAAGCCGGCCCCCGACACCGGTAGCGGAACCGGGTCGCCAGGGCCGGCCGGCTTAGCTGTCCAGATTATAGCATGTACGCAGCTACGCCTCAACCGCGACCATAGCCGGGGTCCGGCCCTCAGGGCCCGCTCTGGGCTGGTCCGCGGTTCCTGGTTTCCGCCGAAACACGGGCTCCAAGCGCGCCCCTGAGCGCGCGGGCCAGAGCCGGATCGGCGAGACGCGCAAGCACCGTTTCAAGGTCCGCGGCCTCCTCAGGCGTGAGCCCTTGCCGCCGTACAAAAGGCCCCGCCGGGGCGATCGCGGTCTCGCGGGCCGAGGCCCTTTCCGCAGCACACGTCCCGGGCCTGTCCGGCTCGTCGCCGGGGGGCTCCTGCGAACGAGATGCGGGCCGGAAACGCAACCGCCGGACCGGTTCTGGAAGCCCGGACCTGTCTCGGAGCCGGGCCAGCAGTTCACCGGAGATAAGTTGCAGGTGATGACTCCAGGCCGGGCTGTCGACGGAGATCTCTACGGTATCGCCCACGACGGCGTCTACCCAGGCGTGTGCCGCTATCTTGTCGCCCACGACCTCGGCCCACGCCAGCGAGGCTGCGCCGGAAGGACTCCGCGCGACTTGGTCCGTGAGCCGCGCCACAAGGGGCCCTACCCGAGACGGCCTGTCACGGGCCATAGACGGTTCCGTCCTCTATGGTGAAAACCGCCGCGTCCTCCAAGCCGCCATCGGGGATGCCGGCCCGGTCGGTTGCCGTAAGGAACGTCTGCCTCCGGCCGGAGGGGCGCGAGACCTCGGAAAGCAGCGCCTTCCTGCGGAAAGGGTCAAGTTCAGAGAACACGTCATCCAGGAGAAGCAACGGCTCCTCGTCCAGCGCCTTCCGAAGGAGCGTGGTCTCGGCGAGCCTTAGGGCCAGGGCGATCGTTCTCTGCTGGCCCTGGCTTGCGAACACACGGGCCGGCGCCGAGTCCAGTGTCAGCCGGAGATCGTCGCGGTGCGGCCCGGCCAGAGTGACTCCTCGCCGCCTCTCGTCAGCGAGGCGGACGTCCAGGGCCGCCTGCAGGAGCGGCTTGAGCTCGGCCCGGCCGGCACATGACGGTTCGGGACCAAGGACGTCGGACTCATAAACCGCGGACAACACCTCGGCCCCGCCGAGAGCGCGGTAAGCCCGGGCCAAAAGAGGCGACAGGGCCGCGCAAACCGCGACCCTCTGCTCCAGCACTTCTCCCCCGAGGTCCGCTAACTGGGCCGTCCAGGCCGACAACTGATCCAGTCCTGCGCGGCCCGGCAGCTTCCCACCCGCTATGTCGGCGAGCAGGCGGTTGCGATGGGCGAGCACCAGCTCGTACCTTCTGAGAAGGCCGCGGGCGCGAGGCCACCGTTTCACCGCAATGAGGTCGAGGAAGGTACGGCGCCCGCCGGGAGAACCTTTCACGAGGTGCAGGTCATCAGGGGAAAACATCACCGCACCCCCGACAACCGCCGTCCGCGCGCGTCCGGTCAGTGCCTTTCCGCCGCGCCTGACGGCCTTACCACGGCCCGACGTATAGGTCACCTGGTAGACGGCTGAAGCCCCGGGAAACACATCTTCCTCTACCTCGGCCCGAACTGAAAATGCTGCACAGCCCCAGCGCACCATCTCCTGGTCGCGGCCGGCCCGCGGCGATAACCCGGTGGCCACCAGGTGAAGCCCTTCGAGAATGTTCGTCTTGCCTGCGCCGTTGGGCCCTAGGAGCAGGTTCATGCCGCGGTCGGGGACCAGCTCGACCTCCGCGTAGTTGCGGAAATCGACAAAGTTCAGACGGCGGATCCTCATGGGCGTGACCCTCGGCGTAGTCGTCTGCCCGCCGGCTCTTTGTCCGTCACCGTGCGCCTGTGCCGGCCCGCCTTCCGGCGCAGTCGGCTAGTCGAGCCGGATCGGCAGAATGATGTGATACGCGTCGTCAGCCCCCACCGGGCGAAGGCGTGCGGGACTCGCAGGCCCCGAGATCTCCAGGAGGAAGCGCTGCGCGTCCACCGTCCGCAGGGCCTCGATCAAGTACCTTGCCGAAAACGCGCATTCCAGTTCCTCGCCGCTGACGTCCGCCGCGACCTCCTCTTGTACACTGCCGACGTCCGGTGCCTGCGCGCTTATCCGGACCCGCCCTTGGGCCAATTGAAGAATGATCATTGGAACGCCCTCGCGCGTAATGAGGCTCGCCCGATCACACGCGTTGAGGAAGTCCACCGTTTCCGCCTCGAGAGACGCCCTGTATTCCCTTGGAACCACTGCTTTGCAGTTGGGGTATGTCCCGTCTATCACCCTTGTCGTGAATACCACATCACCGAACTCGACACGCACCTGGTTGGTCCCAACGGCAAGGTCAATCAGGTCGTCGGAGTCGCCCATCAGCCTCTGGAGCTCGCCCAACGCTCTGCCCGGGACTATGATCGTCAGACCGGACGGTGCGTCAAACTCGCCTCCAACCGCAGCGTAAGCGATGCGGTAGCTGTCCGTGGCGTACACTGCGGCTTTTTCCGGCGTGACTTCGAGAAGAGCCCCGGTCAGAACGGGACGGATGTCATCCCGGGCCACGGCAAAATTGGTCTTCCGGATCAGATCACGCAGGTTTTTTTGTGACAGTTGGCACTGTTTGGGTGCTTCGATCACGGGTAATTGCGGAAACTCGCGCGCAGGAAAACCGTGAATGACAAACTGTGATTTCTGCCAGAGAAGAAGGGCCCGGGAGTTTTGCTCCTCAACCTCGCACCGGATGTCGCCCGAAGGAATTTTCCGCAGGATGTCTCCTAGGTAGCGCGCCGGAAGAACCGCTGACCCCGGCAGGTCGACGGCCGCGGGCGTAGTACAACGAATGCTTATCTCGTGATCTGTCGCCACCAGGGTTACCTTATCCTGTTGCGCCTCCATCAGTATCCCGGAGAGGACCGGAAGCGTTGTTCTTTGAGCTACAGCGCGCTGGACGATCTGCGTGGTCTGGGAAAAATCAGCGTGTGAGGCGGTAAACTTCATCTCGGTTTCCTCCTTACCCAAAAGCGGGAAGCATTGCGTGTTCCCCGTTCTTGTACTGTCTATTTCTCCAGAAGTACCAGTAGCCCTTGTGGATTTGTGTATAGACAGGAAGCGCCGCAGGTAGACAAGTTTCGACACTGTGTATCTGCTGTGGATGCGGCAGATCGTTTTCCACAGGTGTTTCCCGTCTCAGAGCGGCTTTGTGGGTAACGAGCGGGCTATGCACAGGTTGGACGCAGGGTATCCACAGGTTTGATGTATGACCGGTTCACGTCGCGCGGGCCTTGTCTGCAAGGTGGTTCAGTGCCGAGGCGAGGTCACTGTCTCGCACCAACAACTCGCGTATCTTCGCGCAAGCGTGCAGAACGGTCGTGTGATCCCGCCCACCGAAGGCCTCTCCGATCTTCGGCAGCGAGTTGTCAGTCAACTCCCTGCTCAGATACATTGCCACCTGCCGCGCGAGAGCGACGTTACGGGTACGTTTCTTGGCGAGGAGGTCGGCCTGAAGGAGGCCGAAGTGCTCTGAGACGCACATCATGATGCGATCGACGGTTACCGCCCGGCGTTGTGCTGGAGCGATCGCACGGAGAGAACGTTGCGCGGTGTCAAGACAGAGGCCCGCACTCGAAAACGACGCCTCGTGGATGACCCGTATCAGAGCTCCTTCCAGCTCCCGGATGTTGGAGTCAAACCGGCTCGCGATTAGGTGCAAGACGTCCTGTGGCACGGTCAAGCGGTCCGTTCGCGCTTTCTTGCGCAGGATTGCCACGCGCGTCTCGAAATCGGGAGGTTGGATATCCGCGATAAGGCCCCACTCAAACCGCGAACGGAGACGTTCCTCGAGGGTTGGTATCTCGTGCGGAGGCCTGTCCGAGCTCAAAACGATCTGCCTTGAAGCTTCGTGCAGAGCATTGAACGTGTGGAAGAACTCCTCCTGGGTCGCCTCCTTGCCGGCAAGGAACTGGACGTCGTCCACCAATAGAAGATCCACATTGCGGTAGCGGGACCGGAAGCTCGGTGTGGTCCCGGAGCGGATAGCCTCGATGAGTTCGTTGGTAAAAGCCTCTGAGGATAGATAAGCAACCGTCCGGTCTGGGCGGGCCGCGAGTACGTGCTGGGCGATGGCCTGCAAGAGATGCGTTTTACCCAGGCCGGCGCGGCCGTAGATGAAGAGCGGGTTGTAGGCGGAAGCCAGGTTCTCCGCAACGGCCCGTGCTGCCGCATGTGCAAAGCGGTTTGAACTGCCGACCACAAAACTCTCGAAGGTGTATCGCTCGTTTAGCGCCAACGCGGGTACCGTCGGCGCCCTGCCGCGGCTTGCTGGCCTTCCTGCAGAAGGGCTTTCGTCCAGGCCCGGGCCTGGTGGAAGGAGGTCGGCGACGCCTTGGTCTGCGGAAACCGCGTCCGCCGCTTCGGGGTTAGTGATGAACCGAACGGCCATGTCTCGCTCGACAAGTTCAGACAGGGCGCGCTGGAGAGCCTGGCGGCACCTGGTCTCGAGCCACTGCCGGGAGAAGTCGTTAGCACACCCGACCACAACGGTGTCATCATAGAGGGCCAGCGGGCGGGTCGTCCTCAGCCAGCCGTGAATGCTCGGCGTAGGCTCTTCGGCAGCGATGCGTTCGAGGGTCTGGTCCCAGAGTTGTCCGAGTGCCACCGTCACGCAGGCGAACCTCCTGCTGGTGAGATGTTGTCCACAGGTTATCCCCAGACAGCGCGCGGACTCAATGCTCCCGGTGGCGAGGCACAAGGCTGGCGATTGTCTCCGGTAATGCGCATAGCAGCCACGATGCCCGCTAGGGGCATATCAAAGCATAACCCCGGTCGGGAAAAACGCCAGAAGTTGTCCACAGGTTCTGCGCAGAGGTATAGTGCATCCGATGCTGTCCATCGCCGCGGCCCGGGGGCGCTCCTGGGCGGCGGGTAGCCCAATCGTAACAGACGAGTACCCACCGGACAACCGAACAGTTGGGCAAGTTGCTGCCGTGGAGGGCCCGGCCCGGTTCCCCATGGCAGCGATATCGGACAACCTCCGCAGGGGATCGTCTTTCTTGACAGGCTAAAAATGACCAAGATATAATGCGCTAGGTTTGCAGGCATTTCTGTCTGCGCCAAGCGGGTAGGAGTGAACCAAGGTGAAGCAGACGTATCAACCCAAAGCGCGCCGCCACAAGCGAGTTCATGGGTTCATGCGGCGAATGCGCACTCGCACCGGCAGGGCCGTGCTGAGACGGCGGCGGGCCAAGGGGCGCAAGCGTCTGTCAGCCTAGGGCCGGGTCTTTCCGGCCCTGGTTCTGTGTTGTGGGATCATGCCTGACCGCGCTGGCAGGTTACAGGCCAATGCCCAGTTCCAGAAAGTCTTGATCGACGGGCGGGCGACCGTGAACAGCCTGGCCGTCCTTTATGTGTTGCGGCAACCGGGGCCCAGGCGCGCCGGAGTCACCGTACCCCGGCGTTTTGGGAACGCGGTCGCCCGGAACCGCATTCGTCGCTTACTATGGGAAGCGTACCGCCATTGTCAGTTTGGCCTGGAGGACAACCTGTGGCTTGTGTTGATTCCCCGGCAACAGGCCAAGGGAGCTCGCTATGCCGAGATCCTGGAGGCGTTGAGGAACCTCTTTCGCCGGGCGCGGTTGACGCTCCCCGGCCCGGGGGAGCGGTCTGGCGGGGGTTGCGTGTCCTCTGCCTGGGAATGATACGCTTTTACCAGGTGGCCGTGAGCCCGATGCTGGGACGGCATTGCAGGTACTACCCCACGTGTTCGGAGTACGCGCGACAGGCCATCGAAAGATACGGGGTTCTGCAGGGCGGTTTCATGGCTATACGCCGCATTTTGCGCTGCCACCCGTTTAGCCCTGGAGGGTATGATCCGGTTCCCTAGGGTCGCGATGCACCGCAGAGGCTGCGGGTGGGCAGAGAGAGGGGCGGAACCGTGGGTTGGTTGAGCTCGATCATGGTGCAGTTGATGGATTCTCTGTTTCGGCTCACCGGAAGCTATGGTGCTGCGATCCTGCTGATGACTCTCCTTCTGCGCGTAGTGCTATTCCCGCTGACCGCGGCCAGCACGAGATCGACCGTGAAGATGCAGGGACTGCAGGCTGAGCAGAAAGAAATCCAGCGCAAGTACAAGAAAGACCCCGAACAGGCCAACCGCGCCACAATGGAGCTGTTCAAGAAGCACAAGGTAAATCCCTGGATGGGCTGTCTCGCGATGCTGATCCAGCTCCCGATCATCTTGGGCTTCATCGCCGCCCTTCGTACGTACGAGTTCAGCGGAAACCCCGGCTTCCTGTGGATCCCACACCTCGGTCAGGTTGATCCCTACTACGTCCTTCCGGTCCTGGCGGCCGTCGCGACGTACGTTCAAAGCAAGCTGACGACGCCGGCGACCGACTCGTCGATGCAGATGATGACCTACGCCTTCCCGGTGCTCGTGCTGGTCATGGGGGTGAGGTTTCCAGCAGCCTTCACCCTTTACTGGGCTGCATCAAGCGGTTTCGCGATTCTCGAGCGGTACTTGATCGTGCGGCCGCAGCCGGAGCAGGCCGATCAACCCAAGAAGACATGAGCGGGCGCGAGTTCACGGGCAGGACTGTTGCCGAAGCCGTGGCAAACGGCCTGGCTGAGCTGGGGCTTGCAGAAGAAGAGGCTCGTGTTGAGGTGCTTGAGTCCGGGGCACGGGGGTTCCTCGGTCTCGGTGCGAAGGAAGCGAGGGTCGTGATCACGCCCCTGGTTTCAGCGGCAAAAGTCGCGGAACGCTGGCTGCGGGAGTTTCTCGATGTGGCCGGCATTTCGGGCGTTGTCGGGGTTCGCACGGAGGACGGTGCGCTCCACGCCAGCCTGGAAGGCCAGGATATGGGCCTGCTCATCGGTGCTCACGGACGCACGTTGGACTCGCTGCAGTACCTTCTGAACCTTGCTGTCGGGAAGCAGGCACAGACGCACCAGCAGGTGTTTCTCGACATCTGCGGGTACAGGAAAAGACGAGAGGAGACGATCCGCAGGATCGCCAGACAGGCTGCGGAGCAAGTGCGGCGGAGCGGTCAACCATCCGCCCTCGAGCCCATGTCTGCCGCTGAGCGCAGATTGGTGCACCTCACCCTCCAGGAGATGAAAGACCTGTCCACGCAGAGCGAGGGAGAGGAGCCCTACCGCAGGGTCGTTGTAAGCGTGAAAGCGCCAGGACGCCCATCGCCGTAGAGCATGGCCGCGGATTTCGGTCAACGGTTCTCGGCGGCGTTCAGGCAGGGCGCCCACCAGCTTGGCCTCGACGGAGCGAACGCCCACCTGCCAAGATTTCTGCTGATGGCCGAGGAGATCGTGAAGGGCAACCCGTACGCCGGCCTCACCCGCATAGTAGCCCCCGCAGAAATGGCCCGGAAGCACTTTCTCGATTCGCTGACCTGCCTCCTGAGCTCCGGCTGGAGTAGCCCGCGTGAGGCGGTTGACGTCGGCAGCGGCGCGGGGTTCCCGGGTATGGTTCTGGCGATTGCGGTCCCGGAGTGCCACTTCGTTCTAGTTGAGGCAAGAGAGAGGAAGGCCCGGTTTCTGGCACGGCTGGCGGATTGCCTCCATCTCGATGCCGAGATCATACCGGATCGCGCGGAAACATTCGGGCGGACGATAGAAGGCCGCGGCCGGTTCGGCGTAGGCCTTTCGCGCGCGGCAGCGAAGCTCCCCGTCGCGCTGGAGTACGTTCTTCCGCTGGTGGGGCCTGAAGGCTGCTTCATTGCGCAGCTCGGACCAGATGACGGAGGGCTCCTGGCGAGGCATCTTGACGAGCCGTCCAAGGGGTGCCGAGTTGCCTGGAAGAAGCTTGGCGCGGAGCTCACAGAGCTCAAGGCGATAGCCCTTCCGGAGGGCGGTGGGCATAGGTGGCTGGCGTGCTTTAGAAAGACCGGTCACACTCCGGACCGGTTCCCGCGACGGCCTGGTGTTCCGGCGCGGCGCCCGCTCGCGTTGCTCGGAGGGTGAAGGATGGCATCCCAAAGCGCCGAAAGTATGCCCAGGAGGGGTGCCGGTGAGGTCGAATTGGCGAGAGCGACTGCAGCAGGCCCTGAGCGGCAAGGGGCCGGACGCGGGAGCACACCCCACCAGGCAGGCCGGTCAGGGCGCTGGGAAGCCCGGCCAGACCCGGTCCCTGCAGAACGCTACGCTGCTCCTGGCGAGCATTGCCGACAATCCCAGGCAGCCGCGGCAAACGCTGGATCCGGCGGCACTATCGGAACTGGCGGCGTCGATAGCCGTCCACGGCGTGCTCCAACCCATCTTGGTGCGGAGATCAGAGAAGGGCTACGAAGTTGTCGCCGGCCACCGGCGTCTCCGGGCGGCCGAGATGGCAGGACTCAAGTCCATTCCCGCGGTGGTTCTGGACGTCAGCGACGAGGACACCGGGCTCCTTGCCCTTGTCGAGAACTTGCAGCGCGAGGAGCTTGGCTACCTGGAGGAAGCGGCGGCCTACGAGAGGATTCTCCGGGAATTCGGCCTGACGCAAGAAGAACTCGCGCGGCGGTTGGGCAGAAGCCAGTCGACTATTGCCAATAAGCTACGTCTCTTACGCCTTCCAGAGGAGATTAGGGCGCGCATTGCGGGCCTGCCGGTGACCGAGAGGCATGCGCGAGCACTCCTCAGCCTCAAGAGCCCGGCGAGGCAGGCACAGGTTGTGGAGGCGGTAGCCGCCAGGGCGCTGACGGTTAGACAGACCGAGCAGCTGGTGGAGCGACTGAGGGCCGAGGAACTGGCGGAGAGCTCAGGCCGGGCGGACCGTCCCGCGCAGGTGTGGCGCGGGGTCTTTCGCGACGTACGGATTCTGTCAAACACGTTTCGGGCCGCTGTAGCGCGCCTGCAGCAGGCCGGGCTGGAGGCGGAGATGCAGGAGGCCGAAGTCCCGGAGGGGCTGGAGATTCGGGTGCTCATTCGCCTGCCGAAAGGATGGCGCGATGACCGTAGCGGCGCAGAAGGTTATCGGCGCCGGAGTTGGAGAAAGGGCCGCGATCTCCCCGAGGCCTGGCGGCCGAACGGGGCGCGGGAGTGAGTTTGTTGGGTAAGACCATTGCAGTTGCCAATCAGAAGGGTGGGGTAGGGAAGACCACCACGACGGTCAACCTGGGGGCGTGCCTTGCCTCCCTTGGGAAGAAGGTGTTGTGTGTCGACCTCGATCCTCAGGGACACACGTCCGTTGGACTGGGGGTGGAGAAAGAGCGGGCCGAACGGACGGTCTACCAGTTGTTAATGGGGAAAGGTCAGGCGCGTGAGGCGATTCTACCTACGGCAGTGGAAGGACTATCGGTGCTCCCGTCCAACCTGCAACTTGCTGCTGCTGAGGTTGAGCTGCTGTCGGAACTTGCGCGTGAAGTGCGGCTTCGCGACGCACTCGTGCCGGTTAAAGACCAGTTTGACTTTGTCTTGATTGACTGCCCACCGTCGCTTGGGCAGTTGACTGTCAACGCGCTCGGGGCTGCGGATTCCGTCATCGTTCCGATCCAGGGAGAGTATTACTCCCTCGAAGGGCTTGCATTACTGCTCAACACGATCCGCGCGATACGCGAGCGCATCAACCCCGGGCTGAAGCTCGAAGGTGTCCTGTTGACGATGTTTGACGGACGCACGAACCTCGGGTCACAAGTTGCTGAGGACGTTCGGCGGCACTTTGGCGATCGAGTATACAAGGTTACAGTGCCGAGAAATGTGCGCTTAAGCGAGGCGCCCTCACATGGCGAGCCGATCATCCGCTACGATCCGCGGTCCCGTGGCGCTGAGGCGTATCTCGAGCTGGCGAAGGAGGTGATTGAGGATGCCGAGGCGGGGTCTAGGTCGAGGGCTGGAGGCCATATTGGGAGTGAGTATCGCGGGCGACGACACACTTCGTGAGGTTCCTGTCACAGACATCCTCCCGAACCCGCATCAGCCGAGGGGCGCCCTGGATGAGGCTAAGCTGGAGGAACTCGCGGCATCAATCCGCGAGCATGGTGTTGTCCAGCCGGTTGTGGTGCGCCCGCTTGGGGACCGGTTCGAGTTGGTAGCCGGCGAGCGACGATGGCGGGCAGCCCAGCGGGCGGGGCTGGCCACCGTCCCTGCGGTTGTGCGCAGCATCAACGAGCGGCAGGCCCTGGAGATTGCGCTGGTTGAGAACCTACAGCGAGAGGACCTGAATCCAATCGAGCAGGCGAGGGCGTTTAGCCAACTGATGGATTTGGGATTGACGCAGGAGCAACTGGCGGAGCGGCTCGGGCTCAGCAGACCAGCGATTGCCAACACGGTCAGGTTGCTGCAACTGGCCGCTGACGTTCAGCGGCTCATCACGGAGGGCACCCTCTCTGCCGGACATGCTAGGACGCTCGTCGGCCTAAGCGAAGGAGAGCAACGCCGGTTCGCCAATGAGATGGTCACGCGAGGGCTAAACGTCCGCCAGGCGGAGGAGCTAGCTCGCGGTGAGGCCGCGCGCGGGGCGGCTACACGCGCGGCGGGCAGCAAGGAGGCACCAAGGGACCCGGAGTTGGAAGCCGTCGTCGCTCGGCTGCGTGAGTTTCTCGGTAGCGAGGTAGAGGTAACCCGCAGGGGTCGAGGTGGCCGCGTGGTGATCCGTTACTTCAGTGCTGAAGATCTGGAGCGGTTGCTGGATATCTTGTTGACCGCTGCCGGTTCTGCGTGCGCCGGACGGGGGGATATCGCATGAGTAAGGGTGTTTCACGTGAAACATTCCATCCCAGGGCAGCACACCTCCCGTCCACTTCCTGCGTCTATTCCTTCGCTCCCGGGCACCCGCCAGCGATAGAGGTTTCTGACGGAGACGTGTTACCCATAGAGACCGCCGACTGCTTCTCCGGCCAGATCACAGACGGGGGAACCCTCGTCCCGGACATCGACCGCACGCGTGCCAATCCGGCGACCGGGCCGGTCTTCGTCCGGGGCTGCAGCCCCGGCGATACCCTCGCGGTTGACATTCTCGACCTGCAGCCCAATCGCGTAGGTCTTACGGTAGCAGCTCCCGGGATGGGCCTTCTGGGCGACATAGTGGGACAATCTCGAACACTCATGGCGCGTGTCGAGAACGACGTTGTGCGGGTCGCGCAACTAGTGCTGCCGCTGAGGCCGATGCTCGGAGTTATCGGCGTTGCGCCGCAGACGGGGAGCGTCTCAACCGTAGCGCCAGGGCCTCACGGCGGGAACCTCGATGCGCTTTCAGCCGGCACGGGATCAACGGTCTACCTCCCGGTCGCCCATCCCGGAGCCCTCTTTGCGGCAGGAGACATGCATGCCGCGATGGGCAACGGAGAGGTTTCGGGCACCGGCATCGAAGTCGGGGGGACGGCCACTGTCCGCTTGCGGGTGCTACACGAACTCCCGGTCTCCTGGCCCTGGCTGGAGACTCACGACACCTGGGGGGTGCTGGTTTCCGGGGGCGACCTTCGCGAGATTTCGCGGCTGGCGACGCAGGAGATGGTCTGCTTTCTGTCCAGCCGGCTAGGCTGCGATTTCCTCGATGCGTATATGATCTGTGGTTCGGCCATGAACCTTGCCTTTTGCCAGGTTGTGAACCCGCTCTACACCGTTCGCGCGGAGCTTTCCAAGGCTATTACGGGGTAGCTACAGCTGGGGGGCTCCCTCCGGAGGGTGTGGACCGCTTGCCACCCCGACCGCCCTGCTTTCTGAGCGGACCGGTACGTCGTGGTCGGAGGCCTCTACCGTCTGGTGCCCGCCCCGAACGCCGTTGAGCAGGGCCTGAAGGGAGCGGTCGTTCAGATAGCGTCCCTCCCCAGAGAGGACGGCTGACGCAAGCCCCAATACACCCGTGTCCGCGTGAGACCGTCAACTGAGACCGCACGACTGCGAATATCTGTCGAAAAACCCCGTTCTTCCTGCTGAGCAGGAAGGGCTTGGACGAGCGGGGGGAGAAGTTACATCTCCACACTTTTGCGGCTTTGAGGGGCGTGTCGTATGCCGGCAAGAGGCCATGAGCGCTTTACTATCCTCCTCGTGCCTCATTCCTCCCGCCCCAGCGTCGCAATTCCTCTCAGTAGCAGGATGGTCCAGGTCGTTTGCGCGGTGTTGATTGTGGCCTTCTTCTCGTTGACGGTATTCGCCGCACGCTATGCCCAACTGGCGTCGTACCTTGACGAACTCCGCGAACTCAGGGTGCTGACCGTTGCCCAGGAAGAGCGTTTGAAGTTGCTTCAGAGCACGGCGACCGAGCTCAGTGATCGGTTACGGGATCTCGCCAAGCTTGATGACGAGCTGCGCCAGCTGTTGAGCCTTGAGCCCGCGCCCACGAGGGTCGAGCAGCTGCTCACGGGCAGCAGGCCGGTAACCATCGCCGGAGGCCCGCCGAGCTCCACTCCCGACGCCGCGGTTTCGTCCTCCGCCGTGCTCGAGACGTCACTACTGGCCAAAGCTGGCTATCTTGCAGATGCCTTCGCCGTCCTGCGTGAGGAGATGGAGGAAAGGGTCACCAGCCTCGAAGATCTCCGGGTGGCCGCTGTTGAGCACCTCGCGTACGAAGCCGCGAGGCCCTCGATCTGGCCGACCAACGGCTACATCACCTCGGGTTACGGCTATCGATCGGCACCGTTCGGGGGCTATCGGCAGTTCCACCCGGCGGTGGACATCGCGGCTCCCGTCGGGACCCCGGTGGTGGCCACCGGCGACGGCCGCGTTACGTTCAGCGGTTGGCAGCACGATCTTGGGAACACAGTGATCATTGACCACGGGTACAACTTCGAGACCCTTTACGCGCACGTTGCCAAGGTCGTAGTCGCGGTTGGAGACCACGTACAGAAGGGTCAGGTTATCGCGTACGTAGGCAGTACCGGCCGTAGCACGGGGCCGCACCTACACTATGAAGTGCACCTCCGCGGGAAGCACGTCAACCCGCGTCCCTACCTACGGTAGCTGGACTAACGAAAACCGCGGTTTGGCAGGAGGCGTTCCTCATTGTTCACGGCACGGAAGGACGGTGCGGCCCAGAGTGACGGCCGGGTCGACACGATCATCGGCCGCGAAACCCAGTTCAAAGGAACCTTGACGTCGAGCGGGATAATTCGCGTTGACGGCAAGATTGATGGCGAGATAGCCCACAAGGGTGATGTCGCCATCGGCGAAACCGGCGAAGTCACGGCCAACGTCAAAGCCAACAACGTGACCGTCGCCGGAACGGTTAACGGCAATATTGAAGCGACAGGGAAGCTGGAGCTTCTACCAACCGCCCGGGTTATCGGGGACATCAACGTGGCCGCCCTGGTCATCGGCGAGGGTGCGGTGTTCAAGGGATCGAGCGAGATGAAGGTCCCTGAGAAAAGCGGGCCCAGACCTCCCCGAGTTCCCAGCTGACCTTGAGCCAGCATAACGGCCAACCGCCCAAGGTTGGCGTGCTGGTAAATCCTGTGGCCGGCGCAGGCAGGGCCCTGCGCATCTGGCGCAGTTTGGCATCGAGCGCCAGCGCACCCCGCGGACCCTGGGATGTCGTATACACCGAAGCACCTGGACATGCCACGGTCTTGGCGAGAAAGGCCATCGACGAGGGAACGGAGAGGCTCGTCGTTGTGGGAGGCGACGGCACGATCCAGGAGACGGCGCAGGCCCTTGAGGGTACAGGAACCATCCTGGGGGTTGTCAGGGCGGGCACCGGCAACGACTTCGCACGAACCCTCCGTATCCCCAAGGACCCGTTTGAGGCCCTCAAAGTTGCCTGCGAAGGCCCCTACGTTCAAAACGACCTCGGACGGGTGAACGGGCACTTGTTCGTGAACATTGCCGGCCTGGGATTCGACGCCGAGGTGGCCGCCTGGTGTCACAATCGGATGCGGGCCGCCGGACCTGTGATCTACATCGTGGGCGTCTTTGCCCAGCTCATGCGTTTTAGCCCGCAGATGATGACGTTCAGCCTTGACGGGCAGAAGTTTGAGGAGCGGTGCTTGGTCCTGGCCGTGGGAACCGGGCGCTATTACGGCGGCGGGATGATGATGTGCCCTGGCGCAGATCCGTCGGACGGGCTGTTTGACGTCTGTGTCGGGGGAAACCTGGGCAAACTTCAGACGATTCGCCTGCTGACAATGGTCTTCTCGGGGCGGCACGTGGGGCAACCGAAGATCACCGTCTATCGGGCAAGGTCAATCATCGTCGATAGCCCCGCGAAGCTGTCGATCCACGCCGACGGGGAGCCCGTCGGTCACGTTCCCGCCGAGTTCACCTTGTCCGGTGGGAAGCTGCTCGTAGCCGTACCTTCCGACCCCGGGTAGTCCTGTTCGCCGGCGATCCTCAAGGAGGGACGGGTAAGGTGCCTTTCAAGAACCGCCAAGAGGCTGGCCGGCGGCTTGCCGCCCGGGTGGCTGAGGTCCCTCTGGAACGCCCCGTGGTCTACGGTGTTGCGCGGGGCGGCGTCGTTGTAGCAGCCGAGGTGGCGGCGGCGCTCTCCTGCCTGCTGGAGGTCCTGGCGCCCCGGAAGCTGCCTTCGCCCCTTAGCCCGGAGGTGGCGATCGGCGCCGTCACCCAGGACGGGTCTGTCTTCCTTGATGACCGTGCCGTTGAGTTTTACGGCGTCTCGGGGGGGTACCTGGCCCGTGAGACCCGCAAGGCACAGGACGAGGTATGGCGGCGGCTGAAAACCTACCGCGAGGGACGCGCGGCGGTCGAGGCCGCAGGTGTTGACGCCGTCGTCGTCGACGATGGCATTGCCACCGGGTACACGCTGCTGGCGGCCGTCCGCGGGCTCCGGCGCGAGCACCCGGCCTCCCTGGTTCTCGCAGTCCCGGTGGCAGCCCAAGATAGCCTGGAAAGGCTCCGCCCGGAGGTCGACAGGGTCGTCTGCCTTGAAACGCCGGTTCCCTTCTATGCGGTAGGGCAGGCTTACGCCGACTTCTCGCAGGTCACCGACGGGGAGGTCAGGACCCTGCTGCGCGCCCATTCCCCAACCGGCAAGGCCCCTACGGGGCCTTCCGGGGCGAGTCGGCGCCCGAGCGATTAGTCCCTGGTCCCCGCTGAAGCGACCTCCCCCCTGACAGGGGGCAGTCCGCCCGCTGTGGCCTCACTGAGTCCCCTCAAGTGCGGTTTTGCCGACCTCGCTTCCGTCCCGAAATAGGCCTCAACTACTGCCTGAGCTATGACCCTGGCCATTCGGACGACCAGCGAAAGCCTCGTATTCTGAAGCACGAAGTACTCCATGAAACCGGCCACGTTGACGACGCCGGTCAGCGAGAGATCTCCAACCGAGGGCAGATCCTTGCTCACTCCCGCACCCGGCCGGACGGGCCCGTCAACCAGGCTGATGGACCCGACGTTCTCCGGGGTGCCCAGGCAGGCGTCCACCGCCAGAACGGGTGACCGCGGATGCTCCTGCCTCACCCGGGCCAGGGCCTCGCGAAGGTTGCCGGCATGAACGGGCTCCTCCAGCGTCCCATAGACGAGGGTTGACGGGTAGCCGCGCGCTATGAGCTCACAGCCCGCGATCGGCCCCAGGGCATCTCCGGTCGACCGGTCAGTTCCAATGCAGACGACAACCGGGGGCCCGCAAGTCCGCGCGCGCCGGTGAAGTTCGCAGAGCGCCGCGCTCAGGAGGCTCACGGTGGAGGGTTCCTGATGCGCGCAGCGCACCCGGAGAGGGCTGAGCTCAATAAGCGTTTCCACGGGGCAAGTATATGGTCGGGCCCCCGTCGCTATGCTCCGCCGCGGCCTCGGAGCCGCCGTGAACGCTGCGAGCCTGCGCCGCAACGGCACCTACCCAGACCGTCTAAGGCATATCTAGGAAGTAGCGCCGGACCCTGCTCCATACCCAAACCTTGTGGTGCCGGCGCAGGGGTGATAGTTGAACAGAACAAGCCTGTTGAGCGCCTTCGGCGTGGCGTCGACTCTGGTAGGAGCCGTCATCGGGGCCGGCTTTGCGTCCGGGCAGGAAGTGGTCTCTTTCTTCCATCCGCTGGGGCGCTCCGCACCGGCGGGCTTGACGGTGGCGGCGCTTGTCCTTGCTGCAGGGGGAGTCCTCGTCGTCAAGTCTGCCAGCACGCTCAAAGCCAGGGACTACGGTGCGCTGATCCGTCTAACCGCCGGGCCCCGGTTTGGTTCTGTCCTCGACGCCCTCGTATCCGCGTTCCTGTTCCTTACGCTATCGGTGACCGTGGCCGGAGGGGCCGCCATCCTCCACGGGAGCTACGGCGTCCCGCCCCTGTCCGCACTCGCCCTCACCTGCCTTGGGGGGGGCTTGATGGTGTCGCGCGGCCCCGCGGCAGTCTTCCGGGCAAGCTCGCTCCTTGTGCCAGTGCTGATCGTCGCCCTGCTTCTCGTTCTCAGCCGACCCGTGGCGGCCACCGGGCCCCCCGCAGGCCCGTCTCCCAGCCAGGTTCCACGCGGGGTGCACGGCGACCCCGGCGCCGGTGGCAGTGCGCGCCCTGTAGATGCAGTTGCCAGCGGTTGTCTCTACGGCGCCTATAACCTGATTCTTGGAGTGGGCATTCTTGTAGCCGGCGCCCGGTACCGTGGTCCCGGTCCCGCTATTGCAGGCGCCGGAGCCGGGGGGCTGGCTCTAGGTGCGCTGGCCTCGCGGATCCTCACGGCCTGCCGCGCAGCCGGGCCGGAGGTCTTGGAGGCCCAGGTACCAATGGCAGCGCTGGCCGCGGGCGCCGCCGGCTGGGAGGCGTATCTCTACGCGCTCGCCCTAGGTCTGGCGGTGCTAACGACCACGGGCTGCATCGCGTTGAGCCTTGCCGAGAGATGCGGGGTGAGCGCTAAGGGCTTCCGGGGTCCGGGCGTAATCATACTCGCGGCAGCCCCCCTGGCCTCGTGGGGCTTCGCCCGGCTGGTGCGGACGGTCTACCCGGCCCTTGGTCTCGTCGGGATATGCTGGCTGGCGGTTCTGGCGATAGGGGCCTGGGGGAAGGATTGAACCGGCCCGGCACTAACATGTATACCTGTGCGCGGAGGTGCTGCGGCGGCCGGGAGCGGCCGCAGAAGACTTAGGGTAAAGCCGCTGCGAATAGCCCTTTTCGTGGCTCTGATGGCAGCGGTCATCTCGGGCGCCGCGATTGCCCCGGGAACGCCCTACGTGGCGGTCAGCATGCCTGGGCGTGACCCCTTGCGAGTGGTGCCTGAAGAAACCAAGGCGTCTGCGACCGTGCCCTTGACGGGAGACTGCCTTGCCACCGCGATCAGGGACGACGGTACCTTGGTGGCCACGCTCCTCGGGACAGATCAGGTTCTGACCCTCACCGCCGTGTGGCCCGACGGCCGGAGTATCCGCGTCCCCGCGTTGCTTGATTCGCGTCCGTCCATCGTAACGGCTTCTGAGTCCTACGTCTACGCATGGGTACCCGCGGCGGCGCCCGCTACCACCGGGGGCACGGTATACGCCCTGTCCGTGGCCGGATTGGGCGCGGAGCCAGCTATATCCCTCCGTCCGGCCTGGCGAGCCGTTCTTGAGCGGACCGTTCTGCGCATGGTGGCAACAACGGGAGCGCTCGCCCTTTTGACCGCTGACGGGAGCGGAGTGCCCGACGAGCTCCTCCTGTTGCGGCCATCGGACGGCAGCCCCCTGGTCCGGGACGGGGCCAGCGACGGCCTCTGGACCTCCTACGCCGCCGCTGGGATTGCCGGAGGTGTGGCCGTGGGCGGGGCGCAGGTGGTTGACGGTCAGCTGACGCCGGCGGTCCGCGTCTACAACGTTCAGGGCGATCTCCTGTCCGAGTTCAGCCCGCGGGAAGGCCCGCCATACCTTCTCAGCCTGAGTCCCACGGGGCGCTACCTGTTGGCGGTCACACACAGGGGACTTGATGTATGGACCAGCGACGGCGTCCCTCAATGGTCGAGGGCCTTCCCGGCGGTATCCGTACTCGGCGCGGCGGTCAGCGCTGACGGGCGAGTCCTGCTCGGGACCAGACAGAACATCCTCGCCCTGGACGCGCGCGGGCGTGTGGCAAGACGCTGGCGCGGCCCGGCCTTGGCCGCCTTCCCGGTCGGCGGCGGAAGCGACGCCCTGCTCTGTGTGCTCAACGGCGGCGCGGTCGTCCTGGGCCCGGACGGAACGCTGGAGGCCGCATTCCGATGGGAAGGCGAAACGCAGGCTGTTGCCTTTGACCAACGTTACGGGAGGCTCTGGCGAGCCAGCGGAGAGGTGCTGGAGCTGTTCTGCGTCCAAGGCCCCTAGGATTGCTGTACCTAAAGCCCTGGCTGGACCTGTGCCTCCGGCGGCAGGAGTTGCGGCAGCTCGCCCAGAACGGCGGGACTGCACGGCAATCGTGAGGTAAGGGTTATGCAGACTAGACACCTGAGGGCCGCGCTGTGTTTTGCTCTGCTGGTGCTATCGCTTCACCTGGTCGCCGCCTGGCTGGCGGATGCGTATCCTGAAACAAGCTTCACCATAAGGCTCGCCATACTGCTCGTGGTGGCCAAAGCTGCCGGGGACCTTCTGCTAAGGAGCGGCACCAGGTCCGCGCGAATGACCGTCTATTATCAGGACTACCTGGTGGACTGGTTCCGGTTTGGTGTACTCGCGGCTGTGGGGCTGGTTCTACACGCGGCAGCCTCGCGCGTGCTCGGGGTTGAGCCGCCTCCGGGGCCGGTAGCCCTGGGAATCTTTGTGATCTCGCGGGTGACCTTCCGGCACGGCTGAGGAGGATCGGCATGAACTGGCTCGATTGGGTTGTCGCCGTGATAGTGGCTCTGAGCGCCTTCTCCGGTGCCCGGCGCGGCTTCGTCATGACGGTGGTACGCTTTGCGTCGACCGTCGGCTCGTTGATCGGCGCGTTTCTTTTCACCCGCCCGGTAGTGGCCCTGCTCGATGCCAGGTTTGCGCTGGCGGCACGGCTCGCGGATCTTATAGGCAGATACGTGAAGCTGCCTCCCGACTTCGCCAAGACGACTGTCACGGGCCTGAGCACAGGGCAGCTGTGGACGATGCTCGACCAGACCGGACTTCCGGAGCAATACAAGGACGCTGTGATGACGTGGATGACGGGGTCATTGGCAGGTGCGGAGATCAGCCTCGAGCGGTTCATCCAGGAAACCCTGGGGATGCTTGTCCTCAACGTGCTTACTTTCGTCGGCCTCCTGATCCTGATCCGGTTCCTTGTCCATCTGATCGGGCGGGGCTTCTCCGAAACGGCTGATTCCCTCGGGATCGGCGGAGTGGACCGCCTCGCGGGCCTGGCTCTGGGGGCGGCCCAGGGCCTCCTGATATGCGCGCTCATTCTCGGCCTTGGCCTGCCGCTTCTGAGCGTGTCAAGCATGGCCGGCGTTGCCGCCGCGGTCCAGTCGTCGAAGCTGGCTCCTCGCCTGGTAGGAGCTTTCTATACGGTCGCGCCCTGGTTGAGACAGATAGGCCAGAGCATCTGGGAGCGGTTCAGGTGACGGCGCCCTCAGACCGAGTACCATACAAGATCGGCGACGTGGTCCGCCTCCGGAAGGCCCACCCGTGCGGGAGCACCGACTGGGAAGTCACCCGGACGGGGATCGACTTCGGCCTTAAGTGCCTGGGGTGCGGGCACAGGGTCATGATCAGTAGGCGCAAGTTCGAGCGGGCCGTCAAGCAGGTCCTCAAGCGAGGGGACGGGATCCCCAGGTTGCCCGGGTTCCCGCGTGACGGCCAGTGAGCTTCTCGTGCGGCATCGTCGGTCTTCCCAACGCCGGCAAGTCCACGCTGTTCAACGCCCTCACCCGGGCCCACGCCGAGGTTGCAGGCTACCCGTTCACGACCCTCGAGCGCAATGTCGGCATCACCATGCTGCCCGATCCCCGGCTCCTCATGGCCCGCCGGTTTGGGGGCTCGGCGCGGGCGACGCCGACCAGCATTCGCGTTGTGGACATTGCCGGCCTGGTTAGAGGCGCGAGCCGCGGGGAGGGGTTGGGGAACAAGTTCCTGGGCCATATCCGCGACGTGGACGGGATCCTCCACGTTGTGCGGTGCTTTGACCATCCCGCGGCCCCCCACATCCTTGGTCATGCAGACCCCACGCGGGACGTCTCCATCGTGGAAACCGAGCTTATCCTGGCCGACCTGGCCGCGCTGGATCGCCGCCGCGCGAAGATCACGGCCCAGGCGAGAGCAGGCGAGCCGCTGGCAAGGCGCGAGCTTGGAACGCTGGACGAGCTTGGAGCCGCGCTTGACCGCGGACAGCCGGCCCGGGCCGCCGGCCTACCGGAACCAGTGTGCGGCCTGGCCCGTGAGCTCAACTTGCTGACCGTAAAGCCGGTCGTCTACGTCGCCAACGTGCCCGATCCGGACCAGGCCGACTCAAGAAGCGGCAGCTGGCTCGCGGAGCTCCAGGAACTCGGAGCCTCCCAAAGATCGCCCGTGGTCCCGGTGCAGGCCCGCGTTCTCGCCGACCTTGGTGAGATGGAGGAGGCCGACCGCGCTGAGTTGGCGGGCGCGCTGGGAGCCTCTGAAGACCAGCTCAAGGAGCTGATCCAGGCGGCATACCGTGCCCTCGACCTGATCACCTTCTTCACGGCGAACAAGAACGAGGCCCGGGCATGGACTCTCGGGCAGGGGTCGACCGCCATGGCGGCCGCAGGTAAGGTCCATACGGACTTCGCCCGCGGGTTCATCGCCGCGGAGGTCCTCGCCCAGGAGGATCTTGAGGCGGGCCTTACGCCGGCGGACGCCCAGCGCCTCGGGCGGGTGCGTCTCGAAGGTCGAGAATACGTCGTCCGGGATGGCGACCTCCTCGAGTTCAGGTTCAGCATCTGAGCAGGGGCGGATGTTCCAGCGACCTGGGCCAAGGGTTTCTACGTGAAGGGTTTTTGCGTTATCCGCGAAAGAGTGTATACTCGTACGGTCAGGTGGTTTTGCTCCTGTCATTCCCCGCTCCGCGCCGCGTCGCGGGGCCATCAGTCCAAGGGGAGGTGAGTGCCTCGTGTCGCCATATGAATGTGTCTTCATCCTCCGTCCCGATCTCGAGGAAGAGGCAACGGAAGCCGCCATCCAGCGCGTACTCACACAGGTTGCCGATATCGGCGGGACCGTGGAGAACGTTGACCGCTGGGGCAAACGCCGGCTGGCGTACGAAATAAACGACCAGCGAGAAGGCGTTTATACGGTAGTCAAGTTCCACGCCGCTCCAGGGCAGACGGCGGAGCTGGAGCGAAATCTGCGTCTGGCGGGTGACGTCCTTCGCTACCTGGTCGTAAAGCTAGAGGCCTAGGAGTGGGGTTCCTTGCTAAACCAGATCGTACTTATCGGCAGGCTGGTTCGCGATCCCGAGCTCAGGTACACCCCCAGCGGGGTGCCCGTGGCCGGTTTCGCGCTGGCCGTTGACCGCCCGTTCACCAACGCGCAAGGACAGCGCGAGACGGACTTCTTTGACATCGTCGTGTGGCGTAAGCAGGCCGAGCTCGCGGCCAACCACCTCCAAAAGGGGCGACTGGTGGCCGTTCAGGGAAGGCTGCAGAGCCGCTCCTACGAGACCCAGGAAGGACAGAGGCGCAAGGTTTACGAGATAGTCGCCGACCGCGTCGCCTTCCTGGACCGGAAGCCCGCGGCGGCCGACGACATGGGGAGCGAAGTTGACGCCCACGACGAGAAGGTACCCTTTTGATCGCTACGAGGGCTTGGTCCCTGGGGCAGATAGGAGGACTGGATTATGCGCCGTGACCGCCGTAAACCAAAACGTAAGGTCTGCGGCTTCTGTGTTGATAAGATCAAGTACGTTGACTATAAGGACGCCGGGCGTCTGAAGCGATTTCTGAGCGACCGGGGGAAGATCCTGCCGCGACGGCTTACCGGTAACTGCGCCGGACACCAAAGGCAGCTCACGGTGGCGATAAAGCGCGCGCGCATTCTCGCCCTGCTGCCCTTCACCGTGGAGTAAAGCGGCTCCCGTATCGGTCGAGGGACGGTCCACGCCGGCCCAACTTGGAGGTGGCGGCATTGCCGCGGGGCGGGTCTTCGCGTCCTTCGCGTGCGGGACCGCTGGCAGCCGGAGCAATGCTGGCCGCCCTGGCGCTGCTGATCGGGCTGGCCTCGTACTATCTCCCGGTGGTCGGGTCGGCGTTGGTCTTGGTGACCCCTCTTCCGGCCGCCGTGGCTGCGGTGCGCTACGGTACGCGGGTCGCGGCCCTGACGGCAGTCGTTGCGACCCTGATCGCCTTTCCGCTCAGCGGCCCGCTCGGTGCGGTCTTTATCCTTTCCGGCTGCTCGATGGGGGTATCGCTGGGCCACGGGATGTCGCGCGGATGGAGGGTGTCGCGTACCCTGCTCGTCGGGGCGGTTACGTTTGCGGCAACGTTGGCTCTTACGATCATCGTCTCGGTTCAGGTGCTGGGCCCGGCGACACTTGCGACCATGAGCGAGGGGGGCGTGATCGTCCTCCGGACGGTAGCCGGAGCTTCGCGGGCGGTTGGGCGGATCGCGGATGCCGAGGCCCTGGAGAGCATTGTGCCGATCATCCAGCAGCATTCCCTCCTGGTGGTGGCCCTGTCGGCTGTCCCCGGGGGTTTCTGCTGGGCCTTTATCTGGTACGGCGTCTGCGCGCCGGTCCTCCGGCGGCTTGGCCATGCGGTGCCCGAGCCAGCCCGGCCCGCCCCGGTCGCGAGGTGGTCGCTGCCGCCGGCCCTCGGCGTGGCCTTGCTTCTTGTGCTCGTCGCCGCGACCTTGCTGTTGCCTCGCGTGACGGTGGGCTCAACCGGAGCCGTGTTCACAATGGTGCTGCTCAGTTTGGTGTCGCTCGCATTTGTGCTTCAGGGGACCGGCCTGGCTGCATACCTGATAACCGGGCTGGGTTTGGCGGCTCCCCTGCGGCGCCTGTTGATCTTCGCGACGTTCGTTGGAGCGATGACCCAACCTGCTCTTTACCGGCTGGCCTTCTTTGGGGGGATGTTCGACTTGGCGTTGGGTTACAGGTCGGATCCCCGGGTGTTGCTCCCGCGTGGCGGTAGGCGGCGCGGTCAGCACCAGGTGCCGGGCCTAGACCGGGAGACGGTTTCTTCCCAAGGAGAGGAGTTCAGGAGGGGCGAATCCGTCAAGAGGCGCTTGTCCGGGAAGGCCGGCGCTGGAGAAAATCTACAGGAGAAGGGCGAATGAAGGTCATTCTGAAGCAGGACGTACGCGACCTCGGCCAGCGTGGAGCGCTTGTGAACGTCGCCGACGGGTACGCGCGCAACTTCCTCATTCCGAGGGGGCTGGCCGTGCCGGCGACGGCGGCGAACCTCAAGCAACGCCAGCAGCGGCTCACCGTCCAGAAGTCCAAGGCCGAGAAGCTGCAGGAATCCGCAGCCTCGCTGGCCGATCGCCTCGGGGGGCTGAGCATCACGGTGCGCGCGCCAGCCGGCGAGGCAGGGCGGCTGTTCGGGTCGGTCACCGCCCAGGACATCGCCGACGGGATCGCCGCGGTTGTCGGTGCCGAAGTCGACAAGCGCAAGGTGGAGCTGCCCGAGAATATCAAGAACGTCGGCACCTACGAGGTGCTCCTGCGCCTGCACCCCAAGGTGACGACGAGAGTCGAGGTTCGAGTGGTACAGGCATGAAAGATCAGGGTCTGGCCAAGGACGGCGGCGGCCGCCCTCCTGCGGCGGGTGCCGGCGCCTCCAGGCGGCGCGGGCGCGGCGAACGACGGGTGCGCGAGCGGCTCGGCTCTCGTGCTCAGTTGTCACGCCAGGTAAACGCCGTTTTTGGCATGCTCGCCACCGTGTGGGGGCCTGATCGGGTCGTCCTCAAGGCGGGGAAGCTGGGGGCCATGCAGGGCATGCGTTCGGGCCAGCTGGAGGAAAGGGTGCTCGCCCTCCAGCGCATTGTCTTCGAGGATCCCACGTTGGACCGGGTTCCTGAAATCGCCGAGGTGCCCGACATCCTGGAGCAAGTCGAGGAGGAGCTCGCCGACCTCATCGCCCGCCGATCCGTGGAGGACAAGCTGGACCGCAAGATCGCCGAGCGGATGCAGGAGCGGCACGAGGAGTACGTCAGAGAGATCAAGATGCAGATCGTCAAGGAGGACACGGGCCCGGAAAACCCCCGTACCTTGGCCCGCTTCGAGGAGCTTGAGCGCCTGGAGCGGATCAACCTGGCGCGTTCGGCGCACGAGATAATGAGGCCCAAGTCGCTCTCGGAGATAATCGGGCAGGAACGGGCGGTTACGGCGCTTTTGACCAAGGTCGCCTCGCCTTACCCGCAGCACGTGATCCTCTACGGGCCGCCCGGAACCGGAAAGACGACCGCCGCGCGCCTCGTCCTTGAGGAGGCCAAGTCGCTCAAGTACACCCCGTTCGCGGCTGGGGCGCCCTTCGTGGAAGTCGACGGTACGACGCTGCGCTGGGACCCGCGTGAGGTGACCAACCCTCTGCTCGGGTCCGTGCACGATCCCATCTACCAGGGCGCCAGGCGGGATCTGGCCGACGGCGGCATCCCCGAGCCCAAGACCGGCCTGGTTACTGAAGCTCACGGCGGCATTCTCTTCATCGACGAGGTCGGCGAGCTGGACCCGCTCCTCCTCGCGAAGCTGCTCAAAGTCTTGGAGGACAAGCGCGTCAGGTTTGATTCCGCGTACTACGACCCGGACGACCCGGGGGTGCCCAAGTACATCCGCAAGCTCTTTTCCGAGGGGGCCCCGGCCGACTTCGTGTTGATAGGCGCAACGACGCGCGATCCGTCGGAGATAAGCCCCGCGATCCGTTCGCGCTCGGCCGAGGTCTTTTTTGAGCCTCTGACTCCCAGCCACATAGTCGCAATCGTGCGCAACGCGGCCCGGCGGCTCGGCGTTGACCTAGAGGACGGGTTCGCCGAGCTTATCGCCCAGTATACGGTCGAGGGCCGCAAGGCCGTGGGCCTGCTCGCCGACGCCTACGGGATGGCCCTCTACGGCCTCGGCCAGGACCTCGTCGCCGGTCGCAGAGTCAGTCTCGGTCTCTCGGCCCTGCAGGAGGTAATACAGAACGCCCGCCTGACCCCCATCTCCCCCCCGCGTTCAGACGCCGAAACGCAGGTCGGAAAGGTCTACGGCCTCGGCGTTCTGGGGTATCTGGGCTCGGTGCTGGAGATTGAGGCCGTCGCCTTCCGGGCCCGACGGCCCGGCAGGGGATCGCTCCGCTTCAACGAGACGGCCGGCTCGATGGCCAAGGACTCGGTTTTCAACGCTGCCGCCCTCCTTCGCAGCGTTGCCGGGGAAAACGTCGCGGACTACGATCTGCACGTCAACGTGGTCGGCGGCGGGCATATCGACGGGCCGTCGGCCGGTGCCGCCATCGTGGTGGCGATAATCAGTGCGATCAAGGGGGTGCCGGTCCGCCAGGACGCGGCCGTAACGGGCGAGGTGTCCATCCAGGGCAAGGTCAAGGCGGTCGGCGGGATCGTAGAGAAGGTCCACGGCGCTCGCCAGGCCGGGATGAGGATGATTATCCTGCCCCGGGAAAACCTCGTAGAAACCCCGTCGCTTGAAGGGGTCGAGGCCGCCTTCGTCGATACCATCGAGGAGGTCCTGGACCAGATGCTGGTCCGCGACCAGGAGGCAGCCGGCGACGGAAACGGACGCCGCGGGACGCCGGCCAAGAAGACATGAGAGAACTTGACCGCGTTCCTCCCCAGAACCTGGAGGCCGAGCAATCGGTCCTCGGAGCAATGATGATCGACCGCGAAGCAATCGTCCGCGCCATGGAGCACCTCACAGACGAGGACTTCTATCAGAAGGCTCACCGGGAGACCTTTGCCGCGATGGTCGCCCTGTTCGAGCGGAGCGAGGCCGTCGACCTGGTTACCGTCAGCGAGGAGCTTCGCGCCCGCAACCAGCTCGAGGGGGTGGGAGGGCTCACCTTCTTGACGGGGCTGGCGAACGCTGTCCCGACAGCGGCAAACGTCGAGTACTACGCGAGGATCGTCAAGGACAAGAGCATCCTCCGGCGGATGATCTCCGCGGCAACGGGGATCGTCACCCGCTGCTACGAAGGCGCCGACGAGGTTCGGGACGTCGTCGACATAGCCGAGCAGGCGGTGTTCTCGGTTTCCACCTTGAGCCGGTACAGCGGCGTTGCCAACATGCGTCTCAAGGAGATCATGATCGGGGCCTTTGACCATATCGAACAGCTGTACGAGAGCCAGGAAAGGGTCACCGGGGTCCCGACCGGGTTCGAGCGCCTGAACAACCTGACCGCGGGTTTTCAGCAGTCCGACCTGGTGGTGCTCGCGGCGCGGCCTTCTCAGGGCAAGACCAGCCTGGCCCTCAACTTCACGAGAACGGCCGCAGTCCTTCACAAGATGCCTGTGCTCTATTTCAGCCTGGAGCAGTCTGCGCTGCAGCTGGCCCTGAGGCTCCTCTCGGGCGAGGCCAGGATAGACGGAAACCTCCTGCGGACCGGCAGGCTGGCCCGCGAGCACTGGCCGCGGCTTGCCGAGGCGTCCGGCCGCCTGGGCTCGGCGCCGGTCTACATCGACGATACGCCCAACCTCTCCGTGATGGAGGTCAGGACCCGCGCCCGCCGCCTGAAGGCCGAGGTCGACCTGAAGCTGGTCGTGGTGGACTACCTGCAGCTAATGCACACCGGAACGCGTGGCGAAAGCCGCCAGCAGGAAATCAGTGAGGTATCGCGCCTGCTCAAGGCCTTGGGACGCGAGATCAACGTTCCCGTGATGGCCCTTTCGCAGCTCCGGCGGGCCGTGGAGCAGCGCGAGGGGGAGCGCCCGCAGCTCTCCGACCTGCGCGAGTCCGGCGCCATCGAACAGGACGCGGACGTCGTAATGTTCATCTACCAGGAACCCAAGTCGCGCGAGCTTGGCGAGAGCAAGCTTGAGCTCATCGTTGCCAAGCAGCGCAACGGCCCGACCGGATCGATGGAGCTCTTCTTTCACAAGAACATCGGGGTCTTTTACCCGGCCGATACGGTCCACGAAGCGGCCGAGGCCGTTCAAGCCTAACTGCCGCTGCCAGGGTCCCCTCCTGTTATCTCGCGGACGGCCCGGACGGCCTCCTCCGAGACCGCCGGGCCTGCGCCGGTCCGCAGCGCCGCGCGCCGGTATAGCGCAAAGAAGTCCCCCGGGTCGAGGGCAACGGACGCGAGAACTCTCGGCCCGAAGGCCCGCCTGATCGCGTCCGCCATCAGGTAGCCGGCTGGATGGCCGGCGTAGCGCAGGCTCTTTCGAAGCGCCGCCCCCAGCTCTGCCCTGTCCTGTGCGGACTCCGCCGGCTGCCTGAGTCCGCGGTCGAGGTCGGCCAGGTAAGCGCGAGCCGCCGCGAGCTCGGTCCCCAAGTGCCTCGCAACCGGGTTTTCAGGCACGTCCGAAACCACGTCGGCGAGTCCCTCGCAGTGAATCTGGTCCAAGACCCACTGCAGGTCGGTGCGCTTGTCACCCGGCCCGCCGACGTCCAGCCCTCGCGCACCGAAGACCAGCTGGTGGTGAAACTCGTGGGCGAGGGTGGCCCAGAGGCCGTCGCCGAGTTCCTGCGCATAGAGCAGGTCCAGAACGACCGGAACGTAGCCGCGGCCGTCCCGATCGAAAATCACAAACGCTACTCCGCTGGTGGCTGGGTACTCACCGGGCGGCAGGAACTCAAAGGCCCTCTGTCGGGCCCGCTCAGCCAGACCCGGTCCGTCCCGCTCGAGGAAACCCTGGTACCTTACGAGCTCGGCCTTGCGTTCGGCCGCCTCGCGATAGTGCTCAAGGCGGCGTGCTGCCCCCGGCGACAGCGAGCCTGCCGCGGGAACCGGCCCTCCCGGCCGATATGCGAGCAGCCACAGGTCGACAAAGGACTGCCGGCTGAACTCGCTCGCCGTCAGCGCCATGTAACCCGGCGTTGAAAACAGCCCGTCCCAGTCCGCTTGCGACGGACCGCGGCCGGCCGCCAGCAGCAGGTGGACCTTCCAGAAGGCAGTCATCCCGGCAAAGTCGAAACCGGACATCTCATCTAGGCCTCCTGAAACCCAGACGCCCCGGAGCCTGACCCCGGAGCCGCAGGAGCCAGGCCCCGGCTAGACGAGAGGCGGCCGCCCTGCTAGGCGGCCGCCTCTCACCGAACCACGCCCGTGCCTGGAAGCTTGTCGTAAGGCTTAGTAGTCCATATCCGGCGGGGGATACGCCGGCGGCTTTTCCTTCTTGGGAATCTCGGTAATCAGGGCCTCGGTGGTCAGCACCATCGAGGCGATGCTGGCCGCGTTCTGGAGGGCCGAGCGCAGGACCTTGACCGGATCGCTGATGCCAGCCTTCATCAGGTCGACGTAGTCCTCCGTCAGGGCATCAAAGCCCCAGCCCTTCTTACCGGAGGTCTTGATCCTCTCGACCACCACGGATCCCTCGTGACCGGCATTCTCGGCGATCTGCCGGAGCGGTTCCTCAAGGGCCCGCCTGACAATGTTGACGCCGACGCGCTCGTCCCCGGTCGCCTCGATGGCCTCGATCTCCGGGAGGATGTTCACGAAGGTCGTGCCTCCGCCGGCGACCATGCCCTCCTCAACCGCGGCGCGCGATGCCGAGAGCGCGTCCTCGACCCGGTGCTTCTTTTCCTTGAGCTCGGTTTCGGTGGAGGCGCCGACCTGGATAACCGCCACGCCGCCGGCGAGCTTGGCGAGCCGCTCCTGCAGCTTCTCGCGGTCGTAATCGGAGTCAGACTCCTCAATCTGCCTCTTTATCTGCGCAATCCGCGCCTGGATGGCCTTCTTGTCGCCCTTGCCCTCGACAATCGTGGTCTTTTCCTTATCGATCTTGATCCTCTTGGCCTGGCCGAGCATATCAAGGTTGACGTTCTCAAGCTTCAGGCCAAGGTCCTCGGAGAGGAACCGGCCGCCCGTCAGAATGGCGATATCCTCCAGCATCGCCTTGCGGCGGTCGCCGAAGCCAGGGGCCTTGACGGCCGCGCACTGCAGGGTGCCCCGCAGCCGGTTGACCACGAGGGTGGCGAGGGCCTCGCCGTCTACGTCCTCGGCGATGACCACCAGCGGCTTGCCGGTCCGGACTGCCTTCTCGAGCAAGGGCAGCAGGTCTCCGATGGCTGAGATCTTTTTCTCGTGGATGAGAAGGTAGACGTCCTCCAGGACGGCCTCCATGTTCTCGGAGTTGGTGACGAAGTACGCTGAGATGTAGCCCTTATCAAACTCCATGCCCTCGACGACCTCGACCGTCGTGCCCGTGCCCTTGGACTCCTCGACGGTGATGACGCCCTCCTTGCCTACCTTGTCCATCGCGTCGGCGACCAGCAGTCCGATATCCGGGTCGTTGCCGGCGATCGCCGCGACGTGGGCGATGTCGTCCTTGTCCTCAACGGGTACGGAGAGCTTCTTGATGGCCTCTACGGCCACCTCGACCGCCCGGTCGATTCCCTTCTTGATAAACATCGGGTTGGCGCCGGCCGTGACGTTCCTCAGGCCCTCGACTACGATAGCCTGGGCAAGGACGGTCGCCGTCGTGGTGCCGTCGCCGGTCACGTCGTTGGTCTTGGACGCGACCTCCCTGCAGAGCATCGCCCCCATGTTCTCGTAGGGGTCTTCCAGCTCGATCTCCTTGGCGACGGTAACGCCGTCCTTGGTTATCACCGGCGAGCCAAACTTCTTTTCCAGGACGACGTTGCGGCCCTTGGGGCCCAGAGTCACCTTGACGGCCTGTGATACAGCGTTGACGCCGCGCTCCAGTGCCTTCCGGGCTTCGACGTCAAACGCCAGTTGTTTTGCAGGCATCTTTTCCTTTACCCCTCCTCATGCCCGGACGTCGGTTGTGCGTCCGGCGGATCTTGCCTGGCGAAACCGGATGCGAGAGTGGCCTCGGGCCGGCGGGCTACCTGACCGCCAGGATGTCGCTCTCGCGCAGGATCAGGTATTCCTCGCCCTCGAGCTTGACCTCGGTGCCGCTATACTTGGCAAAGATCACCGTGTCGCCGACCTTCAGCTCGGGCGCCAGGCGCTGGCCGTTCTCCAAAACGCGCCCGGGACCTACCGCGATGACCTCACCTTCCTGCGGTTTCTCCTTCGCTGTGTCGGGCAGGACTATGCCTCCCTTAGTCTTTTCCTCCCCGGAGAGCACCTTGACGACCACCCGATCAGCAAGCGGCTTGACCAAATCCCGGTTCCCCCTTCCCGTTAGCGGTTTGCGGGCTGCCTGAACAGCAACGTTAGCACTCGCAGCCCCAGAGTGCTAACACCGATAATCTTACATTTGGCCATTTTTGATTGTCAATGCCCAGGGCTAGATAGTACCCCCGAGCCCAGGTGCCTATGCTCTGGCGGAAACCGTGCATCCGGGGACCCGCGGACGGCGCATGCTTAGGTACGCGCGCTCCGGGCCGGGCGCCCCCTGGAGGAGGAGGTATGCCGGGAGGGCCGAAAGGCATGGATGCTATGGACGACAACGCGCCGTACCGCCGCTTCGCGGAGATCTACGACCGGGTGATGCACACGGTCGGCTACGAGATGTGGGCCGACTACATAGGGGAGCTCTGCCGGTTGTACCAGGTTACGCCGCGGACGGCTGTCGACCTGGCCTGCGGAACGGGCTCGACGACCTTTCCGCTGCTGCGCATGGGGATAGCGGCGATAGGAATCGACAGCTCTCCGCACATGCTTGCCCGCGCCAGGGCAAGGGCGGAGGAGAAGGGGCTAAAGGTCGAGTTCCGGGAGGGCGACATGCGCCGGTTCACGGTCAAGCTCCCCGTGGACCTCGTGACCTGCCTTTACGACAGCATCAACTACATACTCGATCCTGAGGAATTGGCCGGTGTCTGCAGGTGTGTGTGCAGGGCGCTCCGCCCCGGCGGGCTTTTCATCTTTGACGCCAACACACCCTACAGGCTGTCCGACGTCGACGATGAGCCGATGTTCTTTGATGAGCAAGACCTCTGCCTGGTGTGGCGCAACTCGTACGACCCGGCAACGATGATCTGGCGGGCGGAGCTGACCGGCTTTGTCAGGCGCGGAGAGCTGTTTGAGCGTTTCCGGGAGGTTCACGAGGAGCGTGCCTACTCGCCCCAGGAGCTCGCCGGCGCCGTCGCCGCGGGAGGGATGGATCTGCTGGGGATGTTCAGCGCCTTTGGGTTTGACGCCGTCGACGAACGCACGGCCCGCGTCTACGTGGTTGCTCAGAGGCCGTACGAGGAGACCGCGGCCGGGCGCCCCGATCCGAAGGGTGAGGTGAAGATGCGGTGACACACCGGGACCGCCACTTTGACGTGGTCATCGTCGGCTCCGGCCCGGCGGGCATTTTCGCGGCCCTGGAGCTGAGCAGCCGAGCCCCGGGCCTGCGGGTGGCCCTTATCGACAAGGGGCCGGACCTCGCCGACCGCAGGTGCCTTTCAGACCGTCGCGGGTCGGCGTGCCTCCAGTGCCGCCCCTGCGCCATCGTCAGCGGGTGGGGCGGGGCAGGGGCCTTCAGCGACGGCAAGCTGACCTTAACGACCGAAATCGGCGGCTGGCTGGACGAGTACCTCGGGCGGCAGACCCTGGCCTCCTTCATCGACTACGTGGACCAGGTGTACCTGCGCTTTGGGGCTCCGGACAAGGTGTACGGCGGCGACGTGGAAACCGTCAGGCAGCTGGCCAAGAAGGCCGCAGCCGCCGACCTGGCCCTGATCCCTTCCAAGGTGCGCCATCTGGGGACCGACAGGTGCTTTGAGATCCTGGGGCGAGTCCGTGCCCATCTCGGCGCCCGCGTGCAGATCATGACCCGGACGGAGGTCCGGGAGTTCGTCGTTGAGAACGGGAGGGCGGCCGGCGTCGTGCTCGGCGACGGGCAGCGCCTGAACGCACGCTACGTGATCTGCGCCCCGGGACGCGAGGGTGCATCGTGGTTTGCCGGGGAGGCGGCACGGATAGGCCTCGAGCTGGACTCCAACCCGGTCGACATCGGTGTCCGGGTCGAGCTGCCGGCCGTCGTGACCGACCATCTCAGCGAACGGCTGTACGAAAGCAAACTCATCTACTACACAAGGTCCTTTGACGACCGCGTCCGCGTCTTCTGCATGGCGCCCCACGGCGAGGTTGTGGTTGAGAACAACGACGGCCTGATAACCGTCAACGGTCATAGCTACGCGGACAAGCGAACCGACCTGACAAACTTCGCGCTGCTGGTCAGCAAGACTTTTACCGAGCCGTTCAAGGAGCCGCTGTCGTACGGGAAGAACATCGCCGCCCTGGCCAACATGCTGGGCGGCAGCGTGCTCGTGCAGCGCCTTGGCGACCTTCTCGCGGGCAGGCGTTCGACCCCCAAGCGGATCGAACGGGGAATGGTCCAGCCTTCGCTTCCCGAGGCAACGCCCGGCGACCTGAGCCTGGTCCTGCCGTACCGTCATCTGACGGACATCTTGGAGATGATGCAGGCGCTCGACAAGGTCGCTCCGGGCGTTTACTCACGCCATACGCTGCTGTATGGTATCGAGGTCAAGTTCTACTCGGCGCGGCCACGATTGACGGACAAGCTCGAAACGCACGTTGAGAGCCTCTTTGCGGCCGGCGACGGGGCAGGGATCACCCGCGGGCTGGTCCAGGCGTCAGTCTCGGGAGTCTGGATTGCGCGGGAAATAACGCGGCGCGAGGGGATCGAGGCGCCGTAGGTTGGCGCGGTTTCAGCGGGGAAAGGGACTTCAAGCGCGGCCGGAAGAGGTTTTTTGCGCCCGAGCCGGGCACGCTCAGCAGCGCTCAACGGCGCCTAAAGACGTTTGATTTGCCGAAACCGGCACGCTATAATGTGATTTGCTGAGCGGGAGTAGTTTAGCGGTAGAACGTCGGCTTCCCAAGCCGAAGGTCGCGGGTTCGAGCCCCGTCTCCCGCTCCACTTAGTTTGTAGGCCGGCGTAGCTCAGCGGCAGAGCAGCTGATTCGTAATCCGCAGGTCGTGGGTTCAAGTCCCACCGCCGGCTCCAGAGATAGCAGGCCTTTCGCCTGAGAGCGAAGGGCTTCTTTTATTGGGTCTGCGAGTTTCCTGCAAATCTTCGCAGGCGAAGCACTAGCGTGATATCCAGCTCGGCAGGTTTGCGCCAGGTTGCGGCCACCCTCTACGGTCCAAGAAGGGTGATCTGCCGGGCCTGGCAACCCGCTCCGATGGGGCGTTCTGCCCACGGTCCTCCCGGGGCGGAAGGAGAGTACTTGTCTAGCCGACCAACACCGTGCAGGACCAGAGGCCGTGAGCCACGGAGAGCCATCTACTACCAGCTCGGAGGCGATGTTGGTGAGTGAAACGCCCTCTGATTTGCCGGTCTATTATGCAAACCAGTTGAGTCTGAACTCCAGCCTTCACGACTTCGTCTTCAGCTTCGGTCTGAAGACGCCACAGTCCGGCGGTGATCCGGAGAGCGAAAACCCGCAATGCATCGTCTATATGAGTCCGCAGCATGCGAAGGTCACGGCTGTGATTCTGATGAGGATGGTGGAGGAGTACGAAGGGCAATTTGGTGAGATGAAGATCCCGGAGCCCCCGGTTGTGAGCAAGGTCTGGAAGAGCCAGGAGGCTAAAGTGCAAGGGGAAGACTGATGGCCTTCACGGTTCTGGACAGACAAGGCCGTAGCATACGATTGACGGCGCGGCGGTTGGCGCATGTACGCCGGCGGCACCCCAATGTGCGCGAGAGCGCCATCAAAGCTACGGTCGAAGCCGCCCAGTGGATCTTCGCTTCTCGGATCGACCCCACCACTGAAGTCCAGTTCCGAAAGGGTGTGGACCCCGCATACGATAACCTGTACTGCAAAGTGATCGTTGCATTCCAGGAGCCCAAACAGGGCACAGTCCTCAGTGCGATGTATACAGATGAGGTCAGAGGGGTAGGTGAACTCAAGAGTGCCTACGTCACTAATGCGAGCACATGAGCGCTTTGGGGTGAGCATGGAATACGATGACGAGGCCGATGTGTTATACATCGCACTCGGTTCACCCCAGCCAGCCATCGCACGGGAGGACCCGGATATTGAGGGGCTGCACATGCTTTACTCGGTACAGAGCGGGCAGCTCTGTGGGGTGACGGTCATATGGTACTCCCGGCAGGACAAGTCCAAGCTCTTGGAGCGAATACCGTTCTCAGTCAAGCTTCCCTGAAGGCCCATTAGCTCTGCGGGCAGGGCAAATCGGTGCTGCTTGCTGCATTGGCATATACCCAGTGCAGGGCCCTTTGTTCGCGGATGCTCTCAAAGGACGCATGAGCGCAGTTTATAGGCCATTGGTCAACTTCAGGATGGCGGGGCGGAAACGTCGCGTCCGAGGCTGATTCGTAATCCGCAGGTCGTGGGTTCAAGTCTCACCGCCGGCTCCAGGGATAGCAGGGCCGTTGCCAGTAGGCAGGGGCCCCTTCCGGGTACGCCCTGCATGAGCAGTCACACCTCCGGCCCCCCCTCGGGATGACTACTACCTTTGGCCCACGGCGCGACCCAGCTGCCCGGCACAGCACAGGCGGGCAAGGCATCAGCCCACAGCGACGACGTTCACGAGCGTCCACGCCAGAGCGAGCACCACGTATGTGCACACATATAGGAGCCCGAGCCTCCACCGGCCCTGAAAGAGGGCCGCCCCGGGGTACGTCCGTCGGTACCGGGGAATCAAGACAAAATGGCTGACGCTCGGGGCGAGCGCAAAGAGCCCCACAAACCCCCCGGCGACCAACAAGCCGCCGGGTACGGTTCCCCATACGCTCCACACTATGCCGAGAAAGTAGCTGTATAGATTCATGTACGTTATGTTAAGGACCAGTATCCAGGCAGCGATCTTGGCCACAGCCTGAACCGTATCTCTCTCGGAGAGCTTGCCGACTAGCCAGATGATTACCGCGATGACTATCGGCGGGATGACAGCTAAGGCAGCCTTTAGTGCCGCGGCCGTTTCTCCTGGAGTAGTCGTATAGAAGTATTCCGGATACTGTATCAGGATCGCCGTCACGACGCCGAGTATCACCACCAGCCATTCGAAAGCCTCGTCGACCTCGCTCCTGACCAACGTCCTCACTTCCTCCCGGAATGACTGACGCGGTATCATTCCGCGTTCAGGAAGTCCAACCTCCATTTGAGGGAGCTCCTGACGTGGGGTGCAGGACACCTAAGGCTCTCGGCAATTGACCTTCCTAGCCCGCCCCACGCCTGCGATCGCACATCTCTTCCCACCGCAGCAGCCATTCGTACTGCTCATCCAGGAAGCCCTCGGATATGCCGTCCAGGCCCCGGCAGCTGGTAATGGTTGCGATGATCTCGTAGTGACGGACCGGGATGAACGTGAAGACCGCGTCCATCTCGGCCTGCGTCAGGGTGCCGGCCTTGCTGTACCCCTGGTAAAACCGCTCTAACCTGCGCATGGTCGGGTCGTACGCCGCCACGTCAGGAACGTTAAAATCGCTTGCATCGCACAACGTAGCCACGTCAACAACAGGGCTTGTCCATGAAGCCGCGTCCCAGTCAAACAGCACGTACTCCCCCGACTCAGTCCGGAGCATGTTGCCGGTGTGCAGGTCCCCGTGGCAGAAACCGCCCGGGAGCTTCTCCATGCGCCTCCATAGCCGTTCGCCGAGTTCGTCGAGTTCGCGGACCCTTGCCCGATCATATCTCTTCTCTCGCATCAGAGAGATGTACCTATCCACGTAGAAACCCTTGCCGTGCCTTGCCAGGCGACCGGGGTAGCTCTTCATTAGTCCGTGGAGCCGGGCGGCCTGAAGGCCGATGTCGGCAATCTCGGTTTCGGCGGCGGGCTCTACACCCCAGACCCGCTCGAAGAGGATTGCGACGCAACGGCCTCCCGGCGTGGCAATGTTAATACTCATCTCGCCCGCGGCCGTTGGTATGACCGGGACTGCCGGGAACCCCTTGCCCCTGAGGTAGCTGATGATCCCGATCGAGTTCAAGGCGTTTTCTGCGTGGTGCGGGCGGTATAGCTTGAGGGCGTATCCACCCTTCCCGCAGCCGCTGCAGAAGTAGACGTGGCCGATAAGGTCCCGGTGAAGCGCTATACGGTCAACGCTCACCGGGTACGAACCGTTGATGGCCTCCAGCAGGCCCGCATGGTCGGAATACGAGGATATCGTCCCCAAACGTCGGTGCCCCCCTGGCTGTGTGCCGCCCTCGCGTCCTTCGCCATCCAGGCCCCGGCCGCCTTGCGTCTCGCTCGCAACCGTGGTCCAATCACGAGGGACAACCGCGGTGCCAAGAACGGAGGGGCAGGGGCTTGATCGAGAAGGTTCAGGCGCGGGCGCAGGTGCTACACGACGGTGAGATCAGGGTTGCCCTGACGGTCCATATAGGCCGGAAACCGGGCGTCCTACAGGTGGCAGACGACGTTCTTAGCATCTGGCAGAAGCTGCTTGCGATACGCGGCCTATCGCGGCCGCCCCTCCCCAAGCGCTGGCCGCCCCGGCGCAACCACGCTGAAAAGAAGCGCCCGTGACGCAGGTGCGCCCCCGTCTTCGCCATGCGTTCTACCAGGAGGGTTCAGCAGACGTGCGCCACCGGAAGGTCTGGCAACCCGGCTTGCTGAACGCACATCACCACCGGCGGTCGGCCTTGGAGGGGTACCAGTGAAGTGCACCGTATATCCCTTGCACACCCTTGGACAGTACAGATTTGTGGTCATCCTGGCCAGGCATCAGGGCAGATGGATCCTGTGTCAGCACAGGGAGCGTACCACCTGGGAGACGGCCGGGGGACACATCGAGGCCGGAGAGACGCCGCTACAGGCGGCACATCGCGAGCTCCAAGAAGAGACGGGGGCCTGCTCGTACGAACTCCTACCGGTCTTTGACTACTGGGCGGCCTATGATCCCTGGGAGGTCTCCGACGTTTCCGAGGTCTCCGAGGCCAACGGCATTGTGTTTTTCGCCAAGATCAATCAGCTTGGCCCGCTCCCGGGCATGGAGATGGCAAGGGTAGGCTTGTTCGAGCAGCTGCCCCGCAATCTGACTTATCCGGATATCACTCCCCGCCTGGTAGGCTACGCCGAGGGCCTTGGACTGTGATGCAAGTCAAGCCCAAATCCAGAACCGAACGCGCCCAGAGCCTGCGCATATGGCAGGCTGGATCTCCTTTCTGGAGCTGGCTTTCTGGTTTCCCCACCGTAGTCAGGGCTACTCTGAAGCAGGGCTTGAGGTAAAACGGGGTCGATCTGGCAGCCGGGGATCGCACGGGCAAACTGGTAGCAGATGGTAACTGTGCGCCGGAAGGAGGCCCTCCCCCTGCCTGACCCGGGCATCCGAGTTCCCGTCTGGCCCAAGCACGGCATATCGCCACGCCCTAAGTGCAATGTCACTCAAACCGCTTGACCCGCGTGTGGCAATACGGCGTCTTGCCGGTCCTTGCGTAATAGTCCTGGTGGTAGTCCTCCGCCGGCCAGAACCGGCCGGCCCTGCGGACCTCCGTGACCACGCCGAGTCCCTTGCCCTTCAGGACCTCGATGAGCCTCTCCGCGGTCTGCTTCTGCTCCTCTGACTCGTAAAAGACCGCCGACCTGTACTGCTCTCCGATATCCGGTCCCTGCCCGTCCGCCTGCGTCGGATCGTGGATCTCGAAGAACAGCCTGGCCAGGGTCTCGTAGTCCACCTGGTCCCGGTCAAACAGCACTTCGACCGCTTCCCGGTGGCCGGTCTTGCCGCCACACACATCCCGGTAGGTCGGGTTCTCGACGTGGCCGCCGGTGTAGCCCGACGTCACCGAGATCACCCCAGGCACTTTCTCGAAGCTATACTCCACGCCCCAGAAGCAGCCGCCCGCGAAGACCGCCCTGCCCACCCGCGCGGCCGGGATAAAGACCATCGAGGTAGAGTTGACGCAGTGGCGCACGTTCTTGCCAGTCAGGCGCTCGCCCTCAAATACGTGCCCCAGGTGCCCGCCGCACCTCTGGCACAGTATCTCCGTGCGCGCACCGTCGGCGTCCGCCTCACGCCTCACGGCGCCCGCAATTTCATCGTCAAAGCTGGGCCAGCCGCATCGCGACCGGAACTTGTCCTCCGACCGGTAGAGCCCCGCGCCGCAGCGCCGGCAAGTGTAGATGCCCGCCGCGAAGTGCTCGTTGTACCGGCCCGAAAACGGCGCCTCCGTACCCTTGTTGACGATGATCCTGGTTTCCTCGGGAGTAAGGTCGCGCATGGTCCGCCCTCCGGCCTTTGTCGAAACCGCCCGCCCCGCTAGCTTTAACCTAGCTGGACGATAGAATGCACAAGAAGACCAGCTTTGCCGCACTCTTGTTGCGCAGCTGGTGCAGCTCGCCTCCCGGAATGTGGATGCACGTCCCCTCCGTGATCGGTACCTCTCCGTGCTCGCCCACCGCGAGGCCGCTGCCCTCCAGGACCATTATTCCGTGCTCGCCGGGGTGACGGTGAAAGGGGCTGTGCCCGCCCGGCTGGAGTTCGAAAACCCGCATGTAGCATTTCTTCGGGCCGGTCTTGGGCCCGAGGACCCATCGCACCCGGAGGCCCACGTTCTCTTCTTCCACGTCCTCCAACGGAACGTCCGTGTAGTGCCTGATCTCCAATCCAGCTCATCCTCTCTCGTCTCGCGTGGTCGGCGGCAACCGTTCCGGTCGCCGTCGCCCGGGCACAACTAGTCCAGGCAGCCACGCTCTTCAATGTGGCGCCCGTCGGCTCCTGCGGCGCAGGCTTTCTCAGCACCGGCTCCTGCGGCATCGCCTCCCGCGATGCAGGCCCCGGGCCCGGCCCCCGCCGCGCCCCGTGAAGGACCGCGGCCGGCCGGGGATGAACTCCAGACCTCGCGGATTTGAAGACCGGTCCGCATACCAGTCGCATCAGGGGGTCGGGCCATGGACCTGGATTCGCGGGTACTTGAGTGGGTAGTTGAGCTGAGGCGCGACTTTCACCGCCATCCGGAACCAAGCCTGCACGAGGAGCGCACCGCCGCACGGGTCGAGCAGGAGCTCCGGGCGCTCGGAATCGAGACGCGCAGGGCAGCCGGCACGGGCGTCGCCGGCGTACTCGGCGGGGCAGCTCCAGGCCCTACCGTGGCCCTCCGGGCGGACATGGACGCCCTCCAGCAAAACGAACGCACCGGGCTCAGCTTCGCCTCGGAAAACCCCGGGCTGATGCACGCCTGCGGGCACGACGCGCACACGGCCGCCCTGCTCGGCGCCGCCCGCGTGCTGGCCGCCCAAGGAGCCTCGCTCCCCGGCAGGGTTGTGCTCTTATTCCAGCCCGCCGAAGAGCTCGCCCTCGGCGCCAAGGCGATGATTGACGAGGGTGTGCTGGACGGCGTGGACGCGGCCTTCGCGCTCCACGTTTTCGGCCCCATCCCGTGTGGCCTCGTGGCCGTCAGCCCCGGCCCGGTCCTCGCCGGCGCCGACGAGTTCAAGGTCACGTTTCGCGGCAAGGGTGGTCACGCGGCGATGCCACACACCGCGGTGGACTCCATCGGCCCGGCATGCCAGACCGTGCTCGCGCTCCAGACCGTCGCCGCAAAGGAGTTTGACGCCAAGGACCCGTTGGTCATCTCCGTCGGGCAGATCCACGGGGGAACCCGGTTTAACGTCGTCGCGGACGAAACCTGGCTGGACGGTACGGCACGCTACTACCGGCCCGAGCTGGCCGCTGAGGTGGAAACCAGGCTCCGCCGGGTTGCCGAAGCGACGGCCGCCGCGTACCGGACGGCCGCCGAGGTAGACTACCGGGTGATGGTCCCGCCGACCGTGAACGACCCGGCCCTGACGGCTCTGGCACGCGATGTCGCCCGGGCGTCCGCCGGCGACCGGAGCGTTATCCCGATGGACCCGGTCATGGGAAGCGAGGACTTCGCATTCTTCGGAGCCCGCGTCCCCTCTGTCTACGTCGCCGTGGGCGCGGGCAACCCGGAGAAAGGGCTTGTCCATCCCAACCATCACCCGCAGTTCGACATCGACGAGTCCTGCCTCGGGACTGCCGTATTGCTGTACGCCGGGTTCGCGAGAAGGTACCTGGCCTCCCGCCGGAGCCGGGCGGACGAAGGGTAGCCTCGCGTGGAGATCATCACCAGCCGCGCCAACGCCAAGGTCAAGCAGGTCCGGGCCCTCAGGCGCCGCAAGGAACGCCGCGAGCAGGGTCTATATGTCGTCGAGGGGATTAGCCACGTCGGCCACGCGGTCTCGGCGGGCGTCGTCGAGTACGTCCTGTACTCGCCCGAACTCCTGACGAGCGCCTTCGGCAGCGACCTCGTCCGGCAGCAGTCCGACAAGGGGGTGCCCTGCTACGCGGCAGGGGCCGAAGTCCTCTCCTACGTCGCCGCCAAAGACAATCCCCAGGGAATCGTCGCCGTGGCCCGGATTCCCGGCACGGCTCTCGCAGACCTGGGCCAGGCCGCCTGCCCGTGGATGGTGGCGGTCGTCGCAGCGCAGGACCCCGGCAACGTGGGGACGATCCTGCGGACGATCGACGCCGTCGGCGCCGGCGGGCTGATCCTGATCGGCGAATGCGTGGACCCGTATCACCCGACCAGCGTGCGCGCGAGCATGGGGGCCTTGTTCTGGCACCCCGTCGCTGAGGTGGAGGGCTTTGGCGAGTTTGCGGGCTGGGCGGCGGCGGGCGGCTACGAGATCTACGGCACCTCGGCGCACGCCGGGGAGGATTACCTTGCTTCCGGGCCGTACCGCAGGCCCTGCGTTCTCCTGCTCGGGAGCGAGCGCCAGGGGCTCGCTCCCGAACAGCTCTCAGTCTGCGGCCGCGTCCTCAGCCTGCCGATGCTCGGCCGGACGTCATCGCTCAACCTCTCGGTCGCCGCCGGCGTGTTGCTCTACGCCATGCTTGCGGGCTTTCCCCCGGGAGTTACCCCGCGGCCAGGATCCCGGCCAGGAGCGCCGGATCCAGGTTTCCTCCGCTGACAATCGCCACGACCGGCTGAGGCAGGCCGGCCAGTTCGCGACCGAGCGCGGCCGCCAGGCTTACCGCGCCCGCCCCCTCGGCGACGACCCGGTTGCCGGCCGCCAGGAGCCTGATCGCCTGCCTGATCTCGTCCTCAGTGACCGCCACGCAGCCGTCAATGAGTTTCCCCGCCGCCGCCCAGGTCCCGGGGAATACGCTGTTCACGTTGATTCCGTCCGCGATGGTGGTTCCAGGATTCTCCACTCGGTAGGGCTCTCCCCGGCGCACCGCCTCTACCCACGGGGCAACCGCGGCCGCCTGCGCGCCGACCACCTTGACGTCCGGGGCCAGCTCCTTTACAGCCGCCGCGACCCCGGAAACCAGGCCTCCGCCCCCGATGGGCACAACCACCGCTTTGACGCCGGGGAGCTGCTCAAGCACCTCAAGACCGCACGTTCCGTGTCCCGCCCAGACGTCAGGATGGTCGAAGGGGTGGACAAAGAACCTGCTTTCCTCGCGCCAGCCCTCCGCCGCCAGGTACTCCATTATGTCCCGCGACGGCCTCTGAACGACGGTGCCGCCGAGCGACCGGACGGCCGCGATCTTCAGCTCCGAAGCCCCCTCGGGCATCAACACCTCGAGCGACGCGCCGATTTCGCGGCAGGCCAGGGCGGCCGCGATTGCGGCGTTGCCCGCGCTGACGGTCTTTGCTCCCCGCGCGGCGACGTCGCCCGCGACGCGCGCGATGCGGTTGTAGAGCCCGCGGATCTTGTAGGAACCGCCCCTCTGGAGGTTCTCGAGTTTCAGCCAGACAGCGCCTTTGCCGCCGGCCCCCTCGAGAGGGACCAGCGGCGTCCGGCGGGTTGCCTCCGCGATCCTCCGCCGTGCGGCCCAGATCTCGTCGATCACGTTTCTCTCCTCCGGACTATGCCTTTCCACGACCTTCGCGACCCCCGCGCAGTCTCCTCCGCACTCCCGGCGATGAGCATCGGCCCTGCAAGATCCAGCCTACTATGCTGTGGAACGCCAGACGGCCGGCTGCTGACCGGGGCGGCGCAATGCCCGGAAAACGGCGCAATGCCTGGAAACGGTAGGTCTGGAGATAATCACTTTGGAGGCGTTGGGCCTCTCTTGTCAAGGGTTTCCTTTGCCGGCATTGTCATCCCAGGCAGGAGGGGTTTGGGCCTACGCCGAAAAATAGGCCGGTATTTCGCGCTCCGGCCCCACGCCGGGGCTGGACGCAGGAGGGGTTGCTATTGCGGGTCCGCCGTGCAGCCAAGCCGGTTTCCAGGGGCAGCGGCACGGCATCGTTGCGCGGTCGTTTCGGCGCCGTCCTGAGGCGGCTTGGCCGCACCCGGGCCGCCCACCGCCGCGCGATCTTCCTCAGCCTGGTCGCCCTCCTGGCGTTCGGCTTCGCGTTCAACTCCGTCAGCCACAACGGCGCTTGCTCGGTCCTGGTGGACGGCGAGGTTGTCGCGGTCGTGGACAACCGGGCCGTTTTTGAGCAAGAGCTGGAGGAGATGCTGAGGGCGCTCGAAGACGAGCTGGGACAGCCGGTGCGCCTGGGCGGGGAGATCTCCTACCGGCGGGCCCCCAGCGGTTCCACCCCGACGGCGGCGGCCGCCGCGCCGGAGGCGCTGCGCGACAGGCTCCCCATCGTGGGAGTGGGGTACTTTGTGCAGGTGGGCGGCCAAAACGTGGTAGCCTGCAGGGATGAGGCAGGCGCCCGCGAGGCAGTGGCGGTGGTCATGGAACGCTACCAGGAGCGGCTCACGGAAAAGTCCGGCGTCGAGATTCTGAACTGCTCGTTCAAGGAAGAGGTAGCCTACGTCCAGGGGGATGCCTCACTGGCGTTTCTCCGGGAGCCGGAGGACGCGGCGGACGTGCTGGAACGCGGCACCGACAAGACCGTCACCCACACGGTTGTCAAGGGCGATACGCTCTGGGGCATAGCCAGGAGCTCTAACATGAGCGTGACGGACCTCCGGAAGGCGAACCCGGCGGTAAAGGGCGACCTCCTGCACATCGGCGATCAGCTGAGCTTGGTCGTCCCGGACCCCTACCTCACCCTGCTAAGTGAAGAGCGCTACGTGTACAGGCAGGCGATCGGCTTTCAGACCCAGGTTCGCAGCGACCCCGAGCGCTGGCCCTGGGAGCGCGTCGTCACCCAGGCGGGCCGCAACGGCCAGAAAGAGATCACGGTGGACATTAGGCGCGAAAACGGCGAAGAGGTGTCGCGACGACTGGTGTCCGAGGTGCTCCTCAGCGACCCGGTCGTCCAGGTGGTGGTCCAGGGGACCAAGGTGATCCCCGACCGGGGCACCGGACGCCTCGTGTGGCCCGTGGTCGGCAGGATAACGTCGCCGTTTGGCCGGCGTTACAACTCAATTCACACCGGCATAGACATCGCCGCCCCGGTCGGCACCCCTGTCCTGGCCGCCGACTCGGGCACCGTGACGAAATCCCAGTCCAGCCTGGGCGGCTACGGCCAGGTTATCTTCATCGATCACGGCGGCGGGAGCCTGGTCACCGTTTACGCCCACCTCAGCAAGCGGCTGGTGGGCGTCGGCGCCGTGGTCGAGAAAGGCCAGGAGATAGGCAAGGTCGGCAGCACAGGCCGGAGCACCGGGCCGCACCTGCACTTTGAAACCCGGATAAACGGCACCCCGGTGGACCCTATCCAGTTCTACCCCAGCGGCTCGTAGCCGCGGTGTGGCCGTCGTAACCAGGCTGTGAGGAAGTTGAAACCACCACCCTAGCAGGAATACCGTGCCTCTTCGACAAAACCTGCCATGCCATGCGTACATTTCAGCCTGCCCGCCGCCCCGGTTCCCGCGCCTTTTTGCTTACGGCGAGGCAGCTATGGTGGCTTTTGGCGGTTACGGTCGCGGTCGGCGCGCTGTCAGCGACGGGCGTGCTCCGGGATCCGGCAGGCCGCGAGCGTTTGTTGGAGTTTGGCTATACCGTGGCATCGGGAGTCGAAGCCCGCTGGTACCTGTGGCGCCTGCGCGCCCAACCGGCTATCCGGGCCTATGGTCTGGAAACTCTGGTCGCGCCG
>Ga0068714_10001037_pt1 | contig 44043 bp, 37 predicted proteins | sample MTBNYHSulfiMetaG_FD_62988 | JGI IMG/M metagenome (GOLD analysis project Ga0068714, IMG submission 62988) | Enrichment culture microbial communities from rom New York Harbor, USA that are MTBE-degrading - MTBE-NYH (New York Harbor Sulfidogenic)... | ecosystem: Environmental > Aquatic > Marine >... | reverse complement strand
CCATGCGTAGCAAACCTTAAAAGAATTTAACAAATACAACAAATAATCATGTGACGTATGCGTATGAGGATAGATCTCAAAAACAAGGTCCATATTTTTATCATTCTTACCGTCAGTGTCATCGCTCTGATGTCTGCGATGTCTGTGATGATCATGCTCAACCCCTACCTCCAGGGATCCCCTATTGAAGATGCTGACAAGGATGGCGTCCCTGACGAGGAGGACAACTGCCCAGCGGTCTACAACCCGGATCAGATAGACGAAGACAAGGATGGCATCGGTGACGCGTGCGACACCTGCACTGATACCGACGGGGATGGATACGGCAACCCCGGGTATCCGGCCAATACCTGCCCTGACGACAACTGCCCACACATCCCCAATGCAAACCAAAGCGACAAAGACCAGGACGGCATCGGTGACGCCTGCGATAAATGCCCAGACGACCCGAAAAACGAGGATTTTGACAATGACGGCATCTGTGGTGCCTCAGACAACTGCCCAGATGTCTACAACCCTGATCAAACAGACTCTGACGGCGACGGCATCGGTGATGCATGTGAGGAGCCACCCCAGGCCAATTTCACATACACCCCCCTCTACCCCCTGCACGGCGAGGTGATACAGTTCCATGATACCACGACAGAGGGAGGAGGACTCCTTTTACAGTGGCATTGGACGTTTGGTGATGACACCTCATCAGATGAACGACAGCCGTCCCATCAATACCTACACATGGGGGTGTACACGGTACAGGTAGAGGTGACGGACCAGAATGGAAAGACAAGCACGGCAACAAAACAAGTCGCGGTTGTTGACAACGACCCTCCAGAAGAACCGACGATCGCAGGCCCACGCATCGGAAAAACAAACGTTGACTACCTATACACATTCAAGGCAACTGACCCTGACGAAAACCAGATCTATTATTCGATAGACTGGGGGGACGACACCGGCGTAACACTGCTTGGACCGTACGATTCTGGCTCTGAAGCAGCCGCACCGCACAGATGGCTGACCACGGGAAGATACGTCATCACGGTACGGACACAGGACGAGCTTAACGCTCTGAGTGACGAGACATCATGGCCGGTCATCGTACCTCTGAACATCTATACGCTGAACCCGTTTTTCATCCAGTTTTTTGAGAACTACCATCACCTTCCATTCTTCACGAAATGGTATATGTATGTAGAATAAACCTTAAATATACACAAATCAACCATATAAAAACAAACCTTGTTTGGATATATGAGGTGAAAAAATATGCCAAAGATATCAATCAGAGTCTCGGATTACACCTATTGGAAATTACTTGGTTCGGGGGACAGCATCTCCAGTGTCGTACAAAAAGCACTCAAAGACTATTGGAAAGAAAATCAAACACAGAAAAAAATAACACACACCACGATGGCCCGTTCGGACGAATAAGCAAGAACCAGGTGGCTGTCCCATCACTCTTTTTTTTCAAATAAGATAAAACGCTCTCAAGCGAAAGAGTTTTATGATACATTCTCGTTAGCCTATTTAGCACTATAGTGTACTCTAACACGAAAATAAGGAGTGGTGGTAAGGAGAGAATTCAAAATGAGAAGGAAACATACCCAGAACAAGACTATAACACGCACATTGATGGCCCCTACTGTTTTCTTTCCCCTAGGAATCACAGCCTTCTGCGCCCTCTTTCCCAATCTAAAAATAAAAAAACATCCGGATAAAAACAAAAAACAAAGAAAAAAATTTCACGAAGAGCGAGACGAACAGTACCATGAAATAGTCAAAGAGATTGACAACAATCAACACAAGTTTAAGAAACCTTTTTCGTCCAATCTAACGCTCATCGATGAAAAAACAGGATTCGGATGGAAAGGACTTGGCTCACGACTGATCATGGTAGACAATGAGCGCAAAGAATACGTCTATCAGGCGATTGAACCGCAATTGAACGAAAAACAAGAACAGCGGAAAAACAAATTAATCTTCTTATTCAAAAAATATGCAGATATCGATGTGTACGAGGGCGGGCTTGATGAAAAACGGAAGATTTTAGAACAAGCATTAGAAAAACTTATCCATGATAAACAATTCAAAATAGAAGATGGAGAGAAAGACATTATTTTTTACTATATCTTCCGTGAATTCGTTGGATACGGACGAATTGATATCTTAATGAACGACTCAGACATCGAAGACATCTCCTGTGATGGACATGCAATCCCAATTTTTGTTGTTCATAAAAAGTATGAATCCATCAAAACCAACATCATCTACCAAGATGCAGACGAACTGGATTCGTTTGTCATAAAGTTATCACAGATGTGCGGAAAGCAGATCTCCGTGTTCGAACCAATCGTCGATGGAAAGCTCGCAGATGGATCGCGTCTGCAGACGACGCTTGGCCGGACGATCACGATGCGGTCAACCTTCACCATCAGGAGATTCCGCGAAGACCCTCTCACCCCAATCGACCTTCTCAACAATAACACCATGTCCATAGACCTTGCCGCCTATTTCTGGCTCGCCATAGAGAAAGGCTGTAATATTTTATTCTGTGGGGGGACCGCCTCAGGAAAGACGACCATGCTGAACGCTCTTTCACTGTTCGTGCCAGCGTCCTACAAAATCGTCTCCATCGAGGATACACGAGAGATCAACTTACCCCACGAGAATTGGATAGCGGGGACGACACGGTCAGGATTTACCTCAACAGAAGCGCTGAAAACAAGTCGAGACATCGACATGTTCGACCTTATCAGGGTCGCCTTGCGGCAACGACCACGCGTCATCATCGTCGGAGAGGTCCGAGGGAAAGAAGCCTACACGCTCTTCCAAGCCATGACGACAGGGCATCTCTCCTATTCCACGGTCCATGCAAGTGATATGCACACGCTGATTCAACGTCTGGAGAACCCGCCAATCTCGTTGCCCCGTGCCTTACTCACCTCCCTTGACATGATCGTATTTTTAAATTCCGTCATCGTGAAAGGAAATCCAGTACGACGGATCACAAATGTCACAGAGATCATTGAACTGGATGCCGGGACAAACCGTCTTGTTACGATGTCTCCCTTCGAATGGATGGGGGGGAATGATGATCGGTTCCAGAATAACGGCGCAAGCCGGCTTCTCTACAAGGTCAGGCTTGAGAACGGATGGAGCGAAAGAGAACTGCAGCAGGAACTTCAGAATCGCATGCAAGTCCTGGACTGGATGAGAAAGAAAAACCTGCGGTCATACACTGATGTTGGAAGGGTCGTTGCAACCTACATGAAAGACCCATCGTTAATAATGGAAAAAATACAAAAGGTCATAGAATGAAATCCGCGTCCTATTCAGGGATCTCACAACGAATATTCAAAAAAACAGTGTCAAACATCCCTGATGAGATCCAAATAGAACGAAATCTTGAATTGGAGAAAGCAGGGATTTTACTCGACTACACACAATATTTCGCGGTAACGCTCTTTACGCTTATCCTTGGTGGTATCTTCACATTACTGCTCACGGTGGTATTCTATTATCTGTTTCCATCGACGTATTCGCTGCTGCTCATCCTTATCCTCCCTGGGCTTGTCGAAACCTGCCTTGGTCTGTTCTTTTTATATTTCCCAGGATACCGAATCAAAAGAAGGGCGTACAATATTGACCTTTTTTTACCATACGCCATCAACTTCATTAATTCCATGGCGGTCGCAGGTATCTCCCCATCGGAGATATTCACGACATTAGCCACCATAGACTTGTATGGTGATCTGCAAAAGGAAGCAAAGAAGATCGCAAAAGAGATCAGCATCATGAATGTCGATAGCATCACGGCATTAAAACATGCTATCGAGATTTCCCCTTCAATAAAATTCCAGGAATTCCTCCAAGGGATCATTGGTACGATCCAATCAGGCAGCGAGCTGCATATCTATCTGCAGAACTCTGTCGACAAACTCATGGAGGAGGACTATGTCCAGAGAAACAAGGACCTTGATATGCTTGGGGTCATCGCAGAGATCTTCGTGACCTGCGCGATAGCATTCCCTATCTTTCTTGTCATTATCCTTACGGTCTTTGGTTTTTTCGGCAGTTCATCGGTAAGTTCGATTTTAATCTTAAATCTTTTTTCACTGTTGATGATGCCGCTTATCTACGCTGGTTTTTATTTTTTGATCCGGTCAACCAGCCTAGAGGACCTCAATAGGATCTATTCCAAAAAAAATCTCACGCTCAGGCAATATATCAAGGAAAACGAAACACCCTTGATGATCGTGACTCTCTCTTTTCTGATAGTCATACTCTCCTATGCCGGTCTTCGAGTACTGGATTATCTTGGATATATCCAGTTCGGTTTTTACCCACAGCTCGACTTCGTTTTCATTGCCATCTTGATCATCATAGGCCCCATCGGTATCTATAATTATTTCCAGGGGAACAAAAAGAAGCAAATTCAATATCGGTTACCTAATTTTCTCATCGAAGTCAGCGATGGGCTCTCTACAGGGGCGACTATTTTTGATTCGATAAAGGTCGCCTCAAAATCGCACTATGGACAGTTATCCACTGAAATCAAAAAAATGAAATCCCAGTTATCATGGAACATCTCTGTAAAAGAAATCCTCGTAGACTTCGCCGAGCGGATGAAATCAGCGATTATTCATCGGATCGTCATCAGCCTGAACAAAGGACTGGTGATGGGGGGGAACACCTCAAAGATATTCAGAGCAGCAGCCATTGAGGTCGGTCAGGTGAACCGATTGGAGAACCAACGGAAGGCGACGATGTCAATTTACACGGTTGTGATCCTGGTGTGTTTTTTTGTCTTTCTCGCGATCATCATCATCATGAACCTGACTATTTTCAAATCCTTCTTCGAATTACAAGGAAGACAGGTCGGCCGGATGGCAGGAGTCATGTTTAATTCGATTGACCCCATGGAGTTAAAATATTCATTGTATTCGTTTGTGTATGTTCAAAGCATCGGTGCGGGGATACTAAGCGGCTTTATGATGGATGGAAAAGTATCATCTGGCATTCGATATAGTTGCATCCTTGGGATCATATCCTTCATCATTTTCAAATTGACGTTCTAACAAACTAAGGAGAAGCTATGACAAAGAAAACACGGGGAACACACGCAGTATCTGAAGTCCTTGGTGTCGTGTTACTGTTAGGCATGACCATCGCATTATTTGTGTTCCTGAACTATATTGTGTTTTCGTATTCCTTTGAGCAAGCAGCCCCCTCCGTTAATCTCATCGGGTCCATCGACAAAGCCCAGAATGCCATAACAATCGAGCACTCTGGTGGGACATCTCTTGACGGGGAAGTACAAATACTGGTGACCATAGGGGAAACCACGTCTCAAAAAAGCGCAAGTGAGTTGCTACAGAAGCAGACATGGGATTTCGGGGATATCGTCCGCTTCCCCTACGATGATATAACCGGGAAATACGTCCAAGCCATGGTACGGGACCCAGCAACAAACACGCTGATATTATCCGTAGTGCTTCAACAAGGTTTGATATCTTAGAATTGAAAATTCGTTTGAAAGAATGACGGACAGGAATTGAAAATGGCAATAAAGAAAACAACAGACCATGCAATCGTTGGTGTTGTCACCGCCATATTACTCATTGGTGTCATCGTTGCGGTCATCTCCCTTGTTCAAACCGTGTATGTTCCAAAAATCATGGAGCAGCGTGAAGCAGATCATATGGACAAGGTGGCAGAACAGTTCGCGCATCTTACCTCGGTGATCCATGGCCAGGCAGCGGATAAGACACCGGGGATCCCCATCGCAACGTCCATTACCCTTGGCAGTAAAGAATTACCCTATTTGTTGTCGGTCCGGTCCTATGGTGCATTGGAAATCCTCCAGAACGCAACCGCCATAATGGTGAACAACAGAACCGCAAGCGGCGGGATTAAGACGTCTCAGTTCAAGATCAATTGCATCAGTTACTCCTCATCGAATGCGTATTTCCTTGATCAGACTTACATCTATGAGGCTGGCGCGATGATCGTCGGTCAAACCAAAGGGAATTTGATGATGATCCATCCCGCGTTCTTTGTTGATTTTGATGTTCAAAACAACACGGTCACCATCTCGTTTAACATGGTGAAAATCTCAAGCGTCGGTCAGAAAACTATCGCGGCAGGATACGGGACGTACCCGGTACAAACCGAATTTCATGAGATATCGGTAAATCGGACCTTCACCGATGTCAGTCAAATCATCCTTGCCACATCGCATACGAACGCCTGGAGCATGTTTCTGAATCGTTCGTTGACACAGGTGGGTCTGAACCTGGACGGGTACGGGTCGGATTTCTCTCTGTTCGACAGTGGAGAGACGCTGAAGCTTGAGTTTGATGCCGGCCTTGACGTTAATCTTTTTTTCAAGATCATCGATATCAAAACCCAGATAGGTCCCGGCTGGATCGAATAACTGTCTGTAAGGGGGAGGTCTGAAGGAACAATCGAATAGAAACATTAATATACTGATAAAATCACCTTGTTTTATAAAATATCTAAAATAATTAGATGTGAGTGTGTGATGAGAATGAAACGGAATTTCCTTCAAGAGAAACGCGCGGTTTCTAGTGCCATGGGCGAACTTCTCCTCCTGGCAATCGCGGTCGTCGCAATTTCAACACTCTGCACACAAGTGTTAAATTTCGATGGACCACAGGATACTGCCAATGTCACCATCATCGGAAAACTGGAACAAGGGACCCCGGCGTTCGAACTTCAACGGGGAGAATCACTTGCCCCAGATGCAGAAATCATCCTCCAGATAGAGGGACAATACGGAAGAACCATCCGAACATCGATCCAAGAATTATCCACCAGATTTTTTTGGTTACAGGACGGATGGGATATCGGTGAAAAAATCTTCAACATCTCAGATGGTCTCGGCGATCTTTCAGGTCGAAGAATTGAAGCAACGATTGTAGACAGACAAACAAACGCCATCGTGTTTTGGGGACGATTACAGGAAGGATATGCGGTTCCTCCCTTTGGAAGAGGAGGTATCTGGCATCTGGACGAAGGATCAGGGACCATGGCGATGGATTCCTCTGGCAACAACAACCACGGGACAGTCCATGGCTCCAATTGGATATATGGGAAGAAAAATTTTGCCTTGTTGTTCGACTATAACCCCAACGACTACGTACGGATTCCAAGCGGACCAGGGTTAGAGATCACTGACGAAATTACCGTTGAAACATGGATTCAACCGATAATGTTACCGGATGGGATCCTTGATAACTTTGCCTTTGACATCAGATCACAGGGTATCTCCTGGATTCATATCTCAGGTGATATTTTTGCATTTGCTTTCTGGCATCCCGGGGTAAACACCAACTGTCGGGTCCAAACAGTCAATTTCTCGCCATCAGGGCAAATCGGCGATCAAGCCATTGACTCGCTTGATTTTATCAGTGACGGATCTGCGAACGGGTTTGACCCGGATTTCATTCATATCGATGGGTCAGTCTATGCGGTCGCACATCGTTTCGACAAAGACGATGGCTTTGTCACGACTCTGCATATTTACGAGAATGGGACCATATCAGATACGATTATTGATCGATACAGATTCGAGGCGATTACAAACGCGTATTATTGCGACATCCTCCATGTTTCTGGAAACATATACGCGATTGCCGCCTCAGAGGGTCTTACGGACCAACCAGGGTTTCTGACCACGGTTGAGATCGCACCAAACGGCACCATTCGTAAATCAATCATTGACAGGTTCGAATTCGAATCGGACGATTGCTCTTTTCCAAGACTAGCGAAAATCTCTGATACGAATTACCTCGTCGTCTACAGCAGCAGCAATAACGGGTATGCAAAAACAATCAAAATCGAAAATAACGGTAGCATACATAAGACATTGATTGACGACTTCGAGTTCGAATCAGACAGATGTTTTGAAACAGACCTACAGCACGTCGCCTCTAGTCCTTCCACTACATCAAACATCTACGCTATAGCATATCGAGGGAAAAACGATAACGGATATGTGACGACGATAGACGTAAAAAGTAATGGGACGATTGTCAACAACACGATTAGCATCCTTAAATTCGATCCTAGTGTCTACGGAGGACAACCCGACATAGAACGTACTGATGGCACAAGCAATGTATTTGCCATAGCGTATTTAGGTCCTTTAAAACAAGGGTACCTCACCACCATTAAAATATTCGATAACGGAACAATCTCAGACACATTCGTAAATACTATTCGATTTACCCAGAACGAACAAGAAAATATGTATCCGACCATTGTCCATAATTCAGGAACAATCTACGGCATCGCCTATACAGGGAAAGGAGGGTACGGCTACCTTATCACCCTCTCAATAACTGATGCCGGAGAAATCAAAGGCATGATCGGCCAAGGTGGGATATTCAAAGACAACTCATATGCGTTGATAGCAAATGCGACAAAAGCCTTTGGAACGATAAACAACATAACAATCAATGTATCAGGGATCCTAGCCAATAACTGGAACCATATCGCACTTACGTATGACGGATCATTCATGCGCTTGTATATCAACAATGCCCTTCAATCAGTGAATATCTCCTATCCGTACAACGAAAAAATAAATTTTACAGACGATGATTTGTATTTCGGGTATCTGTTCTTTGGGGCGTTAGACGAAATCGCGATCTACGACAGAGCGCTCACACCCCAGGAAATCTATGAACATTACCTATACCCTGGAGCCTTACAATAATCTGCGTGACGGTGCCTCTCTAACAAGTTTTGGTCTTTGAAGTCATCGAAGCAATGATTCGTTATTCGATCTCAGAATAGATCTCTTTATTTGGATACACAACAATCCCCTTTTCTGTGATGCTCATGGCAACGATTTTCTTCTGATGTTTCTCCCCTCGCATCTTAAGAACTTCGATGGCGTTTTCCCTTGTGTTCTGACGCCTGATATTATAAATGACAATAACTCCATCAGCTAAGAACTCTTCAACGCCTGTGGGGGAGAACACTTCAGGGATCTGCTGCGTCTCCGTTACCAAAAATGTCGTCGCGCCGATTTTTTCGAAAAACCGGAACAACCGTTCAACATAAAACCGATAGGACTGTTCTTTTCCATGGAATGTCGAGGATATCGCGGTCAGCGAGTCAAGGACAATGAACTCAGGTTTGAATCCCATGGAATCTGCGATAGACAACGGTTCCAACTCCATCAGCAGCGGGTCAACTTCTTTTGTCATCATCGCTTGGATATCGCTTCCGCTTTTTTTATCATAATAATAAATCTCACTTGTCAATAATCGTTTGATTTTCAGATTCCCTGAACTGATAAGACGCTCTGGGTCCCATCCAAAATCATTCATATGGTCAATTAAGTGTTGCTCTGATTCTTCAAATCCCATGAAGTAACATTTCTTCCCTTTGGATGCATGATATGCAAGGATCTGCAGACATAAATTTGTTTTTCCGGACCCCGTCCCACCAGCAATAATCACAGAGGACCCCTTCGGTATTCCATGTTCAAAGAGCTTATCAAAGCCTGGGACACCAGTTCGTATGTATTTTGAATCCTCTTCTTTTAATTCCATCACTTCCACCACTTCACCATCACCTTTTTTTCCTACTAATTACAATCTGTATAGATTTCGTCCTCTTAAAATCCTTTGGTTCGTTTTCACTATATCAAAGAAATCTTTGATGATTTCCTAAGAACCATTGCAAGTGCCGATGGTTTTTTTAGAACAACATAAGAAAAATTATTTGTAGTCATTTGATGTTTCCTTACTGAAAAATAGGTGGAGGAGAAAACAAATGGTTAAAAGGATCATAAAGAACAGCACTGGATTTTTGGTTATACTCTGTATTTTTTTCATCATGGTACCCGTTACAACCGCAAATGAAATACTGGGCATCGATATATCGATCTCTCAAAACCCGATTCCCTGCGGTGGGGCAACAACAGTGACAGCAACAATCAAAAGAGCACCGCTGACCCGTGGGAAACTGCCGTTAGGGGGTATTGCAAAACTATGGGATCATGATACGCTTTTAAGAGGCGAGGATGATCTGCTGGACCAAGAACATGTGGTGTTATGGTTTAACGAAAACACGATATCGTTTACCATACGATGTGATGTAAAAGAAGGTGGCTGCGACCTCTACGGACCAAGCGGGGAGAGCGGAGAGAGCGGGACTGATATTTACGTAAGTTTTTATGAACAGAAGAGTGCAAAGATCTATGTGAAATGTGTGCAGATTGATGTGGACGGGGAGCTTGCATTACAGGGAGAAGAAGACGCAACAGTCGGTGACGAAACAAGCGTGACTTTGTTTGCTCAGCGGGCAATCGAGAATATCACGACCGCACAGGTCGCTGTGTCGTATGATTCAGCGGTTTTTGAGGTAGGAAGCGTAGAAATAGTCCATCCCGTCCTGCTAATGAACCTGGCAGAAGGTGTCTTTTCCTATGAGACGAGCGCTCCTGACGTTGTCTCGTTTACAGTATCGGAACCTACCATCCCCATAACACTGGAAGGACCACTTGCCATACTGCATCTCAGGGTGAAACAGAATCCATCATTCCTGTGGGACACCACCACTCTACGAGTACACGAGGATAGCGTGTTCTATAACGAGATCGGCGAGGAGATCACCGTATGTCTTGGCGGCGCTCATTCTATTTTTATAGCACCAGATGACATCACGCCACCGGTGCTTGATCCAAGCCACATCAACTTTACCAAAGGAAAAATCGTTGGCCTGAGTGGTTCTGTCACTGATGATTACGATAGCTTCAAACACTATCTGTCCGTGGCTCTCTACGATGAGAACGACATCTTACTAGCAGAAGATTTCGTAAACGACGATGGGAGTTTCTTGCTTGATCGGTTCTTCTGGTTACACGACACCGAATCATCAACACTTCTCGTCTCTAACGGCGTCAACCTGTCCGCATCGTACTTGTTTGTACCTGAACCAACATCTGTTCCATATGTCCTTGTGAATTACCAGACCACCAGTGCGAATATCACAGGGAAGCCTGGTGAGACAGTTCAACTCGCATTTGAGATCCTTGGAGCCAGTGATACTGCTGAAATCTATGATTTCACGGTTTCTGACGAACAGGGTTGGCATATCAACCCGTCTGTATTTGAGTTAGAGCTAGGGCCAATGGAAAACAAGACACTACCGATAAATGTCACAATACCAACAACTGCAGAAAATACAACGACAAATATGATACGGTTCACCATGGCGTCGCGCACGTACCCGGACAATCGCGATGCTGATTCGGTGGTCGTATCGGTTTTCGGCGCATATGAGCAACCGTCACAAGAGAAAGAAACCCCTGGTTTTAACCTCTGTCTCTCTCTCATAGCCATAGGGTTCTTTGTTCTCGTACTAAAAAGAAAGAAGAAATCAGATTCCTAGGAGGAAAGAAATTACAAGTACGGTGAAAAGTGCACACGTTCTCTCTGACGTACGTGCATGGATGTCGCAAACTACTTTGCACATAGGACTTCTTTTTCCAGTGAAGCAGTGTAGAAAAAGAATCCCGTACTGGTCGGTTGTTTGACCGTGTTATTTCAGTACGTCATAGAACTCTTCATATGGCATGCGTGTGGAATACGATGGAAGCCTCTCATAGATGTCTTTGAAGAATTTCAGTGAATGTGACTTGTCATGTGAGTGTTTGTCCTTCCAATACGTGATGATGATGTATTTGTGGGGCGTGACATCCACCTTGGTAAGGTCTGCAGGGAGGAAACTGCCGATGCCAGAGATACCAGAAATCTTCAGCAGCTTGGAGCCGAGGAACCCGTCGATCTCGTTGGTCTTTTGACAGAGCTGTTTGATGTGACCTTGGAACGTTGTTTCCTTGTCAGGATGTATCTCCAGGTAATTGATAGCGCTGATGATACCGCGGGTGACTCGGGGGTAGTCCGCATCCCAATCCCCAACAAGCAGGTCCGCGTTGATATGCCATTTTTTGAGCCATTTTTTCGCGAGTTTCGCTCGGGTACGTGAATTGCAGTAGACAGAGATGGTTTTGCCTTGTAAGAAATCAAGGTAGAACTCCAGGTCATGGACCGGGATGTTAAGAGCCCCCTTGATGTGGTCTTGTATGTATTCTTCCCGTGTCCGGACGTCGATGATGAGTTTTTCTTTAACGCTCATAGGGTGATTCACCGAAAGACAGGATGCAGGCATGCTATTTAAGCCTTCAGGGCAGTCCTGCTTCTTTCTTCAATGAAAAAAAGAATGTGGGTTTTGCCTGGTAGACGAATAAAGTCCTTGGACAAACACCCGAATAAGGCATCGTTTCACTCAGGCACAAAGCAGAAGTACCACACGCTCATCTCGTTGAACGCAACATTTCCTCCGCTGTCTTGGGCAGAGATGTTCATGGTAAAGGTCCCAAGATCCGGGCCAATCCATTTCCTCTCAAAAAGCTCACTGGCGCTGTTCCACGTCATATTCCCTTGCTCATCGTCATAGACGTACATGTAGACTACGATATCCTCAGGGGCATCCAAATCATCGGTGACTCTGACTTGGACAGGGCGGACCCTAAAACCGCCAAACCCCATGGTGTCCCCCACTACATTCAGGAGAGTCGGGAACAGCTTTATTCCAGAGAAATGAAAGTATCCCTCGGTAGGATTGACAATCTCGATGACAGGTGGTTCGTCCTCAAATTCAGCAGAATGGCTAAGAGATATCATCTGGTTTTGGGTGGTCGCAGGAAGTGAACATCCTCCAAAAAACAGCAACAGAACGCAGCAGCATGTTACAATTATATGTCGTTTCATTACAAAAACCTCCTTTATCATTCATTCATTATAATTAAGATGTATATAAAGATTTTCACACAGAGGAAAAATCACTCTTTCCGCACATCCCACCAGGGCAACAACAGCGTGACGCTTTTGAAAAACAGCAACTATTTATCCCAAACGCTTTATTAACAGGCGCATATGGGTTTTCATATCATACGAACATATCTTAAGCTTGGACGGGTTCATTCAGCAGTGCTCACCGGGATAGCACCGGTCTGCACCGCAGCATCAACAGGGATAACACTCCCACTATACCACTACCTTGCCCTCTTCCTCATCGGTTTCCTCTTCCACCTCTACCTTTTTACGCTCAACGAACTTAAAGATATCGAAATTGATAAAAAATCAAAAGACCTCAAAAACAAACCACTCATCGATGGATCGATATCTCTGAAAGCAGCCCGCATCGTCGTACTCACCTCCTGCGTTCTCATCCTTATCCTCACGGTGGTCTTCTTCTTTGACAACGCAATGATTCTCATCGGCATCAGCCTTCTTGGATTCCTCCTCGGATGGATCTATGATTCTTTCGGAAAGACACTGCCGCACGCAGACTACACCTTAGCTCTGATGATCTTTCTTGTCGCGTTCTATGGCGGACTGTCAGCAACAACACATCTCACACCGTTTGTCATAACCATAGCACTCCTCGCCTTCACCCAGATACTGATACAAAATATCGTTGCTGGGCTTAAGGACGTCGACCATGATTTCCTTGCAGGCGGACTGAGCACAGCACTCCGGCTGGCGGTACGGGTGGACAAAGAACGACTCATCATCCCGCGACCATTCACCGCCTATGTCTCGGTGCTAAAAACACTGCATATAGCCCTGGTGATGACCCCGTTTATCACCGGATGGATCCAGTACGAGCAATGGCAGTTTTATATAGTCATCGTTCTTATCACGATTTCAGTTGTTTTCATGATACGGTTCCTTGCGATGAAGACATTCCAAAGGGAAAAACTCATGCGTGCCATCGGATTTCATGAGATGTTTACATTCATGATCATCCCCCTTCTGCTCGTTGAATTTATCGGGTATGCGGCTGCAGCATTCCTGGTCGTCTTCCCAGTCATCTGGCTCGGTGTATTCCTTCTCGCCCTGTACGGACGACTGATGCCAACGATTTAATATCCCATCGGAACGTGATCAATGATGACCCTGAAAAAAACCCTCCTTGCGTATCTTCGATTAAGCCGGCTGCAGACCGCAGCAGTGACAGCAGTCACCCCCCTCATCGGCGGCCTTCTCATGGGCCAACAAGACATCATGGTTCTTTCCCTGCTGTTCCTTATCGGTTTCTTCTACCACATCTACGGGTTTGTGTTAAACGAGTACATCGATGTAGACGTTGACAAAAAATCCATTGACCTGCAGACAAAACCCCTGGTAAGTAACCAAATCCCCAGACGCTCCGCTATCATTCTTTCTCTTTCCGCGGCCGCATGCTGCTGTCTTCTCACACTGTATTTCTACCTAGCCATCCAGCCCCTAGCGTTCCTCCTACTTGCCTTGCTTCTCGGCGGGGTCTACGATGTACTTGGCAAACGAATCCCAGGTTCGGATTTCATTCTTGGTCTCAGTTTCTTTTTCATGTGCCTCATGGGAGCAAGTACCGTATCTGAAACGTTCACCACCGTGACCTACATCGTCTGTTCCATCTATTTTATCCATATCGTGTTCAATAACGCGGTGGAAGGCGGACTAAAAGACGTTGACCATGACACCGCCGCCGGCGCAAAGACGCTGGCGACACGACTAGGAGTACGCATTCAAGACAACACACTATTCATCACCAGACCATTCGTGCTGTTCTCCTGGTCGATCAAAATGATTTTTATCGGACTGATCGTTTCCCTGTGGCTTCAACCACAGACCCAGCTTTCCTTCTCCCTTGAAAACACGGTACAGGTACTATTCCTTATGCTCTTTGTTGGCATCGTCTTTTTCACCATGCATACCTTCTTGTCCGCCACTACATTTGAAAGAACCCGGTTAAAACGGTTGTTCAGTATCCATGAAATCTCCTCGTACTTCCTGCTTGTGATTTCGCTTTTCCCCCTGATTGGTCTTTCCCCAACGCTCCTGCTTCTTTTTCTCCCGTTTCTCTGGTTCATCCTGTTCAACGTTATCCTGTATGGGAAAGCCCTGCAACCACAAGTATAATGTAACCAGAGATATTAACAGAAAATAAAGAGGCGCTTCTATGGATATAACCAGCTGGCTCTTCAATGACATCATAATATCACGATACTTTCAGACACAACTATTCTACATATTCATGTTCTTCTTCGCATTATTCGCCCTCTGGCTCTCAAGAAAGGCTCGATTGTTCAGATTCTCCCTGCTGCTGTGGCTTGCAGCAGGGATCATCGGTCTTATCTGGGAAATCGTGTTGTTTAGCAGTGGACTACGGCAGTACAGCTTTGTCGCTGGCTTCGAGCTCCTCTATCATGCTCTCACCGAGGGTGGACCTGGGTTGATTGTCATGGTGGTTTTCGCAGATAAAATCGGCCTTATAGACCTCTCAGAGTACAAAGAGGAGGTGCGAAAACGGCAGTCCTAGAATGGCTCCTCTCACCAGCGAGCGTCTCTCGTGAGGTGAACTACGCCTATTTCCTCGTCGTGCTTGGCATCACCGTCACAATCCTAGGGATAGCACTGTACACAAAGAATAAACGGGCGGTGAAAATGTTTGTTTTCGCCATGGGCATCTGGGCGCTCATCGAAGGATTCGGTCTTGCGACAGGGATGAGAGCCTACAATCCTGCTGAGGAGAGAGTCCTTGTATTTCTTTTTGTCGCATTCGTCGAAGACCCTGGCTGGGTCTGCCTGGGGTTTATGATGGCAGAGCAGCTCTTTAAAAGGTTAAAACCACGTAGAACGGCAACCATGGCATCTACAACAGAAAAGCCATCTACTTAGACATCCTAAAATTTGCAAAAGCAGAAACGATAACAGAGAGAACACAATCGGCATAGAGAAAAACCCCCAGGTTATAGGAAAACTTCCTGAAGTTGATGACGCGGTACTTGACGTAGTTAAATGGAGCAAAACCTGGTAAAAATAGGTTTCACTTTAAATTTTTACATAATAAAAAAAAAGGATCAATGGGCCTACCGGGATCCATTTCCGATTGATTAGCGAACCACCAATATTTTATATATACATAAAATAATATTTAAATGGCTTATACAATGTCATACAGAGAAGACTTCGATTCGTTCATCCCTGCGAAACGACAGATACCGGAACTGACGCTCAAAGCAATACTTATCGGAGCGGTACTGGCGATTGTCCTAGGAGCGGCAAACGCATATTTTGGACTGTACGCGGGAATGACGGTATCGGCAGCCATCCCTGGCGCGGTCATGGCATTTGCCTTACTACGACCATTCAAAGGGACAATCCTTGAGGTAAACATCGGGATGATGGGTGCAGCCGCCGGAACAGCACTTGCCGCTGGCGTTATCTTCACCATCCCCGCGATGCTCCTTGTTGGAGCATGGACAGAGGTCCACTATCTGGAAACAACAATCATCGCGGCACTTGGCGGAATCCTTGGGGTGCTCTGGATGGTGACGCTCAGACGCGCCTTGATTATCAAAACAGATCTGCCCTTTCCTGAGGGAGTCGCAGTTGCAGCGGTCCTGACAACAACCGTCGGGGACGATTCTACAAAAAAAAGACAGGCAAGTGTCAGCGGTGTTTGGTTGCTCTTCGGAGGCATTCTCGGAGCATTGCTAAAATTTGGACAAATCGGACTGAAAATATTCGAAGGAAAACTACAGGGCATCATCAACATCGGCAGATTTGATATCGGCGCTGGGGAAAACGATGCGGTCATCTATGGTGGGGTTGCGACCTCACCAGCGTTACTTGGCGTCGGGTGGATCATCGGCCCGCGGATTGCATCGTTTGTTTTCGTAGGGGGCCTTATAGGCTGGGTGATCATCACACCATTAATCGCTCTAGCAGCCGGAATTCCTGATGGATTAGAACCTATCGACGGGTTCTTCTACATCTGGGAACATTACATCAGATATATCGGCGTCGGAGCCATGGTCGTTGGTGGGTTGTACACAATCTTTAAACTCCGACAAAACCTTGCTGCGGGGATCAAAGAGGCGGTCAGTGGTCTGAAAAGCGGTCAGGCTGAGACAAAAAAACGCACAGACCAAGATCTAAACTTCAAATGGGTGTTTTTGACGATCGGTGCTCTCACCATACCTGTTTTTCTTGTGTACGTATGGATCTCAGATAACATCGTCGTCTCAGGGTTCATGGCTGTGTTTGCCATTCTTTTTGCATTTATCGCAAGTGCGATAGCTGGATACATGGCAGGACTTGTCGGTTCATCCAACAACCCGACATCAGGGGTCACTGTTTCGGTGCTCCTGTTGACCTGTTTGATCCTTCTGGGGTTTGGGATGTCCGGGGACGTCGGTGCCTATGGCGCAGCGATCCTTATCGCGGCAGTCATTGCATGCTGTGCGGCAATCTCAGGGGATGTGCTGCAGTCGATGACCGCAGGTCAAATGATCGGAGCAACACCCTACAAACAACAGATCGCTGAGTTAATCGGGATCTTTGCAGCAGCGCCGGTCCTTGCCATCGTGGTCTCCGCGCTTCATCAGGCCTACACCATCGGAAGCAACGATTTGCCTGCTCCGCAAGCATTCCTCATGAGCGGGGTAGTACAAGGCGTGCTTGGCGGTGAGATGGTCTGGCCGTTCGTGGTTGTCGGCATGGTGCTTGCCTTTGTGATGATCCTTATCAACATACCAGTTCTTCCGGTTGCAATCGGTATCTACCTGCCCTTTACCCTTGGAACTCCCATCTTCTGCGGAGGGGTGATTAGGTACATCACCAATAGGAAAATCGACAGAGAATATGGGACGGGAAAAGACGAAAGAACAAATGAATGGCAACTGGCCATTCAACAAACTGAGGTAAAACCAAAGGACCGGAGTATCAGAACAGGTCTGTTGTTTACCGCGGGGCTTATCGCAGGGGAGGCGTTAACCGGGGTTATTGTCGCGTTTATTATCATCGCTGGATTGCATATCACAATCTTTGAGGTCCCACCGGTCATCCCTGGGCTTTTGATCTGGTTATTTATCGCTCTTCTCGTTTTTTATATCCCCTTACGAGAAATCTATAAGAAAGAGTCGTAGAAGGATGGTGACAGTATTAGTGATTGTTGATGTATGCATGTTCTTCGTACTAAACCTTTTTTTCGTTATATTGACGTAAGAAAAAATATTGGTAATTACTTGTAATTCCTTTTGGGAATTTTTAAAAATGTCTAACAAATAAGATATAGTTATTAAAGAACATGTTCATACATTATACATATGATTTTGTGATACACTACTACGAAGAGAAGAGATGTTATGCCTAAAAATGTGATTAAAAAAGATGGAAGGATAGAACCGTTCATAAAAGAAAAAATTGTTATCAGTGCTGTCAAAACCGGGGCTGATGTGAAACTCGCCAGAGAAATTGCTGAGAAGGTGGAAAAACACCCGGAAGAAAACATCCGAACAAGTTTTATCCGCCAGTATGTATTGAAAGAATTGGAAAAACATAATCCTGATTGGCCGAAACGTTGGTACAGCTACGATAAAAACATCAAGAGATTACATAAACATGGTCTCATGTAGACCTCACGTACATTTTGATTATTTCACATATTCTGATTATTTTTCAAGAGAGGGCGTTCAGAAGATTTGACGGGGTTGAAGGATTTTACAGGAGAAACACTGCATTGAATGTGGCGTTTTTAACTTTTGAATGTGACCAGGGAAGAACTATTTAATTTCTATTGAAAAGTACTTTTTATCGAAAAGTATATAACTGGTGAGGTACATATATATTATTCGGTGAAAATGAAATGGTAGAAAAAACAAATCTTGCAAAAATTGAAAAGAAAATTTACAGTGCTCTATTCAATGATGGAACACTAGACATACTTGGAGGTCTATATTTATTGGGATTGGGATTATCGATCTTACTTGAGGACTTGGGTTTTGGAATTTCAGAAGAAATAATGCTATATACAATCATCCCCGCCTTCGTGGTATACTTCGCTTTGATATTTTTTGTAACAAACCCACGAAAAGGCGTCATGAAACTACCAGAAAAAGTAAAAAGAAGTAAAACAAAACTCCTAACTATTCAGGTAATATGGTTGGTTGCAGCTCTTATTGCTGGACTTTATTTTTCCCTACAGCCAGCCAATTCAGGCTTATTGAACGATATATCTGTATCGTTGTTCTGGATTGCTGGTTCTATAATATTATGCAGCATTGCAGCTTATTCTCTTAAAATAGATCGATTCTATGTTTATGGACTTCTCATCGCCATTCCGTTTCCTTTCAGGATATTTACAAAGAAGATTTTCTTTGACATAAGCACAAGCATGTTCTTTATTGTAGCAATAATAATGCTTTTTTGGGGTATTATACTTCTGATACGATTCATAAAAAACACTCCTAAAACGGATACATTATGAAAAAATTAAAAAGTACGCAGGCAATGAATATTCCAATAGAAGAGATAGATAAAATAATCCATGAACCAGCAAGAATGAAAATAATGGTTACTCTGTACTTTGTAGAAAGCATGGATGCAATTTTTTTACTACGACAAACAAATCTCACCTGGGGAAACCTCGCTACACATACAAAAAAACTGGAAGCAGCAGGGTATATCGAAGTGAAAAAAGAGTTCATCAAAAGAAAGCCACATACAATGTTTCTATTAACCGAGAGAGGCAGAGATGCATTCGAAGCCTATACAAAAAAGATGAAACATTTATTTGAGGGTTTTACATGAAAATCCCAAAAAAAAAGCCAATCAATTGGTTTTATTGAGAAGGAATCGTTAGGCAACAGGAAATTGCAGGAGGTGAAATATTGAAACAAGTTAAATGTTGCACGGGTGAAAACAAGACGAATAAATGGTTGAAGGATAATTCAGATAAGAAGATAATTGACATTCTTTACAGTGCTGGTGGTTTTGCAATTATTTATGAAGACTAAGCCTTTTGGATAAATGTGGGAATTAGTATGAATTCCCCTGAAGAAAGAGGATTACTGTAGGTATTATTGATAGTATTGGGCTTAGATTGACAGTAGGAAGCGAATTTTCTGGAAGATACCTACACACGTCAGCAGCAGATCTGCGTGTTACTATTCCCAATATGCCTATTTATGATGGTATCCACAGGAAGAAAAAAATATGCAGACTTACGACTCTGACGTTTGTATGCAAAATCAAAAGGTAAGTTTTAGACGGACCCGGCAGGATAAGACTATTTTACAGGAGAAACACTGCATTTAAATGGCCTATTTTTTGAAACGACTCTCAAAGAATAGAAAAGTATATAAATTACAATTAACAATTGTTAATCGTGGTAAAATATCATGAAAAACAAATTTTTTTGGAAAATATTAGTTATAGGTACAACAGCTTTTTTGTTTTCCCAAGTATTTTATTCAGGAATACTTGCAAAATCAATTGAAAATGGTCAACCTGATTATAACATTAAAAATGAGTATTACACTGCTTTAAACCCAGATGCCTATATTAATCTAACAATTGAAGAAACATGGAATCTAATAAGTAACCCAACAAATGGAATTCAAATACTAATAGACGTTAGAACCCCTAAAGAGTATTTTACTGAACGTATTTACACACAATCACTCCTTGAAAAACCAAAATTATTCCCGCTTCAACTGATGGAACGTAATGACATATTTCTACGCTTTTTTATGATGTGCTATAATGATAAAGAGATTATTTTATACTGTCGTAGCGCCAATCGAAGCTTTATTGCAACTCAATTACTAATTGATAGAGGATTTAATGGTAAAATCTATAATATGCTTGGTGGAATAAATGAATGGAAAACATTAGGACTTCCAACAGCACGAGCTTTTTTTCCATTTAATTTCTAATGAACCCAACGGACCTGGCGGGGTCTGCCATGAGTCTCTTGCGTTGTTTTTACCAACAAACGGGGATTTAGACGGGTTTTTGGATTTAAACATCTCTTTCTTTTTTCTTTTTTTCAGGCTGACGATTTTTCCTTGTTCTACTGTCCTCGCATCCTACCGGAAGGGGGTGATTGCCGAGGATAATGCTGGAGCCAGAAAATGAAAATAATCATACAACCAACCGTGGGCCTGAGCCAGACCGCAGAGCTGGACGTGGACCCACAAGAGCTAGTGAGAAACGTGAAAGAACGAGCCGCCGTCAACCAAGCATACGAACCCGAACGGCGCAGTCCTGCATTACAAGGGCAAACCCCTCGATGACAACAGGCGGCTTAAAAAATACGTTATCAAAGAAGGAGCGACGCTCCGTCTCATACCGAAAAACCAGGAGGGCGGATACAACCCCCCTCCTCTCTTTTTCAGAAACCATCCAATAGACTTCAAATCGAGGGTAGCGCACGAGGCGAAAATGATACGTGCGAGAGGTTTGCCCATAAGACCAATTGATCCGCGTCACTAGGTCGCGCTTGTCCAGGGAAAGGGAAAATGGAGAAGGAAAAACTATACTGTTGAAATCACGCTGAATACACCGAAAAATATTATGTTTAAAGATTCATTAAGTTGAGAAAATAAATTCTTTGATATACTAGCTTTCTCTTCAAGTCATATTTAATTGACGTCATGATGCAAAGGTGATAAAAGCCATCTTCCCGAGGGCAACCATAACAATACCCGCAATGGCATGGGCAAGCCACGGGGTTATGATGTTTTTCGTTCGTTGGAAACAGCAACCCCATACCATCCCAAATGCAAAAATGGTAATCATACTGCTTATTGAAAATATGGGAATCGTTGAGGTTTGTGTGCCTTCAAACGGGGGAAACAAATGCCATATCGCGAAGCAAAAAGAGGTAACTCCAAGCCCTAGCCACCTTCCCATAGCATCTTGAAATCGCGGTTGCATCCACCCCCTGAAAAAGAATTCCTGGAAAGGGCTCATTACCAGAAGCCATATAGGAATCCCAATGGCGAGTTGTAATTCAAACATAGGCGGTAACGGTCCCCCTCCTTCAATAACATACGATATGATACAATAAATGCTAGTTATCAGACCAGCCATCAGCCCCCACAGCAACGCTTGTCCCCTGTTCTTCTGTTTAAAGCCCATGTATTCCCAGCTTTTCGTTTTTCTAGCCCAGAAAAGGGGAAAGGCAATCCCAAAAACAAGAACAAGTATGAAAAAGGGAAGAACAAGGCGACTAAGGAAACTAAGTATACAAAAGACAACAAAGACGATTATCGTTATGATTAATTTTTTATTGGTTTTTTCCCCAGCATCTTTTCCAATTACCAAATCCATTTCTTTCCCCTCAGAAATAAGTTAAAGAATATTTACTTTTTCTTAATTAAATTCATTAAGGGAGCGTATCATATTTATTCTCCTCATTAAAAACAAACAAAATTCCATTCGATATTTCAGGGAGAATCAGTCGTCCTTTTTCAAAATTAAGGTACTGCAAATGGTCTGATGTTTTCACCGCAAGATACCCTTTGTAATCATCAGTGACGACGATGTAGAGGTCCTTAGGCTGCCATAGCCCAGTATCTTTTTTCATGTTTCGTAATGTTCCATAGGAGAGCAATGCTTTGTCAAGAGAGGAACCCGTCCTGCAGAGAAGGTTCAGATCAGGGAAATCAATACATCCAGTAGGTAATATCTGATGATTTCGAAGGAACAGACGGAAGCGCAGCGCTGTCATCATACAATCAAGAACAGGGCTAGCAGAATCAAACTTTCCTGCAAGCAAGCCGGTCCATGCTGCATACTTGGCTGCATTTGCATACGCTTGGGGATATTCTACAGATAAAAATCCAGTGGCATATAAACTCCTGTCATACTGGTTCAGTTGCTCCCCGCCAGTCTGATTGAGTATAAATTCTTTGTTGAGAGCAAGAAGTGATTGGGCTTTTTCCTCATCCGTGGATCCCGTTGCATTTGCTACCGTGTACGGAAAAGCAACAGTAGCCATGTCAGGGCAGAGAGTGGCATTTTCGATAAAATCATGGATATCCCATTCGTAACCACCGAGTTCCTTTGGTCCCCCGAGATACGAATTATTGAACAGGGGAACAATATCATCAGCGATATCACACAAAAGAGTCTCATTCATGTTCGAAAACGGGGTGGTCAAATAAGGATAGATGTCAGGCCACAGGGTGCCAAAACTAACAAAATATTTGTCATTTTCTATACCCATAATCCCATTGTAATACGGAGGATAAAACTCATAGATTAAGCTATCAATTTGGCCTCTTCGGACGTTTAATGAATTAGAACTGTCAACCGCATACCACTTCCCATCGATTTGCACAACATTAACCACATGCCCAATGAGGATAATATTAAACACTTCTTCAGGGGAGAAACCACATAATCGTAACACAGAAGTGGTGAAACAACTTAGAGAGAGACAGTCACCGACATATTCTCCACGGATACACAGGTTGCCTCGGGCTTTCATTTCATCAGTGTTTGTTTTCCTCCAGGTGTTTATACCTGGTGGGTCCCATTCATCTTTCATTGGAATAAACGCAGGGTTGTCATGTATCATGTGTTCGACGATATACTTGTCAAGTAGCTGAAGGATTTCTGCCTTTTTCTCTCGGTACAGCGCTACAGCTGTACGGCACACGTCTAGCGACATCATATTGGAAGGGATCAAAACTGTACCTTGGTCAGGTTTAGGGACATCAGACATGCCAAATTCCTCGTATTCCAGTGGATGATTGTACATCATTGTGGCCCACGTATACTCGTCTAGGGGATTTTCTCCAGAAGAACCAGTAACATAACTTTGTCCGAAAAATGTGACAGGTAAAAGCATTAGTAAGAAAATTATTAATGCAACTTTTTCTTTCACGTTTATTTCCTCCTTGAACGCCCTATTCTATAGGTATATTACTATAAAAATTTTTTCTTTTATTTTTTTTGGCATATGAGTAAATTATTTAAATATTGTTATTGTTTTGCATAATTAAATGGTTGATTTAGATAAGAAGAATAAACAAATATTATATGAGTTAGACCTCAATGCCCGGCAGTCATGTTCATCCATCGGAAAAAAAATCAATCTCCATAGGAACGTCATAGAGTACAGAATTAACAGATTAATAGATACAGGGGTAATAAAAAACTTTTACACCATCGTCGATACCTCAAAGTTAGGTTATATCAGTTTCCGATGTTATTTGAAATTCCAAAACACAAATCCAGAAATTGAACAAAGAATCATAGAAGACTTTGTCGCTAACAAACATACTTTTTGGGTTTCATCAATAGACGGCCCGTACGACCTCTCGTTCATCATCATGGTAAACAATCTGGTCGAGTTTCATGAATTCTGGAAAAATATTCTAAAAAAATATCTCCCTTATATCCAGGACCAGATATTTTCTGTTTATGTTAAACTTCTCCATTATCCTAAATCATATTTGACCAATCAGACCGAGAGTAGAAGAATCTTAGAAATCATTGGTGGCGGAGAACAGGTTCCTATTGACGAGATTGAATGTAAAATCCTCCAAATCCTATCAACAGATGCGCGCAAACCTTTAACAGAAATAGCACGACAACTCAATACGACGTCAATGGTTATTAACCATCGAATAAAAAAAATGAAAAAACTCGGGATAATCCAGGGATTCCGGGTAAATATTGATTATACTCAACTCGGTTATAAACACTTCAAAGTCGATGTTTACTTAATGCATTATGAAAAAATCGACGATATTGTACATTATATCGCCTCAAATCCTCATCTTATTTACATTGATTACACGGCGGGATTGTCAGAGTTAGAGCTAGAGTTTCATCTGCAAGACACAAATGAATTGAACAAGATAATGAGGGAAATGATCTTGGCATTTCCTAATATGGTCAAGAATTTTAGATATTTTATTTTTTCAGAGATACACAAGATGTGCTATATGCCTAAAGAGAAATAGATTTTTTAATATGAAAGATTAATGATTTAATCGCTCAACATTCATTCTATGTCCAAATTTAATTCCAGCCATGAATTTAATTAAAGTTAATTTTTTGCTGTAGAACATTACAACCTCAAATTATTTTCAAACCACTGCTATTTTATGAAGTATTAAACCATAAAAAATTGAAAAAATAGTATTGGTTAATAATACGTAATTGGCTATGTTCACTAAAAGTATATATCCAAAAAAAATATATGAGAAATTATGAAGCATAAATCCCTAATCATTTATTTTTTCATTATCACAATTTTAAGCATCGGGTTCATCATATTAATGAAAATATTAGGACAACAAGGATTCTATCTCGCCTCTGTTTATATGATGACCCCTGCAATAGCTGCCATCATAACACGATTATTTTTCTACGAAAAAAAGTTCAAAGACGCAAACTTAAAGATTGGAAAAACAAAAAATTACCTAAAATTCTGGATCATTGCCATAGGAATTACTTCATTATCCTATATCATATTTACATTGACAGGGTCAATACAATGGGATTTCTCTGGGCAGGCATTCTTAAGTCGACTTTCTGAGCAAATGGCTTTGATTGGCCAAAACATCAATGACCTCCCACCGGGTTTGACCCCCCAAATGATGTTGCTTATGTTCTTTATCGGTGGTTTGACCATCTTTAACCTGATTCCAGGAATCATTACAGGATTCGGGGAGGAATTCGGATGGAGAGGTTTCATGTTCCCACAAATGTACAATATCGGGCCTTGGGTAGCATTTGTTGTTGGGGGACTGATTTGGTTCGCCTGGCATATTCCCCTTACATTTATTATGCCGCAAACAACCAGTTTTAGTCTTTGGGAAACAATACTGAACGTTATTGTCTTAGCGGTAGGTTCCATCTTTACGTTCATTTTTTTAGCCTATGTCTACATCAAAACAGAAACCATCTGGGTTGCTGCACTGACACATATCACCCTTAACAATTCTGCAGGATCTTTTAGTTATTTTGCGGTAATACAAAATCAAACCATTGCAAACGTGGGGCTGACAGTAACGATGACCATAGTTATCATCATATTATTTTATTTTGGAAAACTGAAAATATTTGATGAATATTTCAAAAGGAATAGTATATAGTTCATTATGTAACGTCTTTTGTTTCATTCTGCTTGCATGAGGATGAATTTTTAGTAAAATTTTTTCTAGTTTAATGATGAAGTCTTCTGCTTGTTGTTTCGATGCCATTCGATAATCCTTATTAAAATTACACTTAATAGCAAGACAGCAATCACCCACCAGTTGTTTTTATCTCTATAAATGTATGTAAAAGTGATGAATGAAGAGCTATGGGCGCACATAGCGCTAAGGATATTTTTTCGTGATAGATTGAATACAGAATCATAGATAAAGGAACTTAGTACCATAACAAAATACGAATGGAGTGTTACCTCCAAGTCATTCGCAATATTTATCGGCTGATGCCATAACCACCAGAATGACCCCAAGATTAAACTGCCTAGATGCAAACCAAATTTGGCCTGCAGTTTAGAAATGGCAAACCCTCTCCACCCAGGTTCTTCTCCTAAAGGGCTGCTTAATAATGCAGCGAAAAAGGTTACAGGCATTATAATAAATAATCCGTATCCGAAATCACCAAGAGGACCGGGATTTAAAATATTTCCATCGCTACTTTCTTCTACTATGATGTAAATAACATTTCCTATTACGTACGATAGAGGTATAATAACAGCAGCTACGATAAGCCATGGAATTTGGTTCTTGTTTGGTCGCATCCCAGAAAAAATTTTATCTAAACTTATTTCGCCTTTCGTTATTTTATCAAAGATAAAAAGTGTAACAAGGGGGGCAAATGCTCCGATAGTTGAGCCGACAATAATCGGGAGTGGAAAGGAAATTATTTGTAATCTATCAAGTGCCATAGGAATCCAAAAAGACCAACTTATTGTTAGAACTACAAAAAAAAATAAGATTAGTTGATATTTGATAACGAATTGATTTCTCTTCTCCATTGATGAATCTCTCCGATGTATAATTTCTTAATTAATAAATTTACTAGTGTGTTAAGGTTTTCACTAATCAGTTGAAAATCTAAAGAAACGATCTAAAAATACGTTTGTTGAATCAGCTACATTACCCTTTCTTTTTTTCAATCCAATAGAGACCCATGCAAGAGCCTTTTCTAAAGATGGATGTACTCCCATCGGACAGCTGAAAAGGACCTTCAATTGCCAAATAAGAGACGTCCGATGCCTATCAAGAGAATGAAGCGGACCTGGCGGGATTCGAACCCGCGATCTGCAGCTTAGGAGACTGCCGCCCAATCCAGGCTAGGCTACAGGTCCAATACCAGTATAAAAGAACATCGGTGCTTTATTCTTAAAAGTTGGCAACACAAAACCATGCTGGACAAGAACTTCAAGGACAGATGCTCCTTGATGATACCGGGGGGAATATCGCTTTCTATTTTTTCGCAATATTTTTATCTAGGAACGTCTTGTATTTCTCGTGAAAATATGGAAACCTACGTCGATCTATTCCTAAGCGCAGATGGTGAAAAAGCATCAGAGATACAGCGCAAACTAAAGGCACTGGGGTTAAAACCTGGGATTGGCGAACATGATTTCTTGTACGATTGGAACAGAATTGTAAGTCCAACTGAGATCATCGCTTTCGCAGATAGGGTACAATCGGAATTGAAGGGGACCGGGGTAATATTACGGTTCACCACCATCCGGTAAAAAGAGATTTTTTTCTGCCTTTGTAACACCGATGACCGAAGGCAGGCAATCACATGAGGCTGGAGATGTAAAAGATGAGCGACCTGAAAACAGTTCTCAGGGATCTAAGCAATATCTTTATTGCGGTTGGGGCGATGTCCTTTATCCCTCTCCTTGTCCCTCTGTATTATAAGGAGTATTATGCAATCTTCCCTCTTCTGATCACCTGTCTTGTGTTCCTGCAGATTGGCATTCTGATGTTTGTTCTGTTTCAACATGCCGAGACGACAAACTTCAAAAGCGCTATGGTGACCGCTGCACTTGGCTGGTTGTTCGTCCCTGTCATCAGCACTATTCCTTTCCTTTTGATGCCGTATAACCAGAATAGCGGTGCAACGATGGGGCTCCTCTCCGCATTTTTTGAGTCGATGTCAGGCTGGACTGGTACAGGGCTGACAATGGTCAATAATGAGCAACTTCTGCCCTATAGCCTTCAGTTCTGGCGCACCTGGATTCAGTGGATAGGCGGTGTCGGTGTCATTGTGCTGACGCTTTCGATTCTTGCACGACCAGGCGTTGGTTCTTTTGTCCTTTACCGTGGAGAAGCCCGGGAGAAACGAACCCATCCTTCGATTGTGTCAACGGTACGAACGATCTGGTGGATCTTTCTGCTGTACACCATCGCGGGAATCATCGGTCTTCTGCTCATCGGGCATCTGTTTCCAAATGGGATGAACGCATGGGAGGCAATCAATCATGCACTGACCACCATTGCAACAGGTGGGTTCAGCGTCAATGATGACAGTATCACAGGATTTGGAACACTCTGCCAATTGTTCATTGTTGTGTTGATGTTTATTGGGGCAATCGCATTTGCGGCACACTATAACCTGTTAAAAGGCAGGATTCGGCGCTTTTTTTCTGATACTCAGGTAAAGGCGATGATTGTGATTGTGTGTATCGGTCTTGTACTGTTAGTGCTCATCAACATAAATAACCAGAATCTCCAGTACAGCACCAATTACCTATTGGCGATCCGTGACTCAGGGTTTCAGTTTGTCTCTGCACTAACCTGCACAGGCTTAAATACCGTCGATATCAGTACGTGGACCGAATCAGCAAAACTGCTTCTGGCTCTTGCGATGATTGTTGGCGGAGCTGCTGGGTCGACAGCAGGCGGAATCAAGCTCTTCCGTGCGATTCTGCTCTTCAAAGGAGCCGGCTGGAGGGTCAAGCGCAGCATCTCGTTTCCGCGACGCGTGTTTATCAGAAGATTCGGTGGACGATGCCTTCCTGAGAAAGAGGCAGTGGACCTCGTAAACGAGGCAGCGATCGTCTCGTTCATCTGGTTACTGATGCTTATTGCAGGTTTCTTTGTTATGGCGTTCATCTACCCGCAGGAGACCATCGGCAACATCTTCTTTGAGGTGTGCTCTGCGCAGGGGAACGCAGGATTATCTGTTGGATTAACAACGATATCAATGGACCCGCTTGCCAAAATCATGTTGATTTTCAATATGTGGATCGGACGGTTAGAAATCATCCCCGTCATTGTGCTCCTACGGTCGTTAGTGGGAATAAAACGAAATATCCTCTAAGCACGCCGTGCGGTTCACTTTAAAACCTATGGTTTTACGTGTCTTGTAGAACGAATCTTTCTTGAGAGGATGATGCAAGAGATGTTACTCTGAGAACATGTTGACGACCTTGTCGATGCGGTCTTTTTCAACGATGATGGTAACGATGTCCCCTTCATGCAGCGTGAGGTCATCGGTTGGGATAATAAATCGGTCTTTTCGTTCAATCGCCACGACCAGGCTTTTGTGATGAACCCAGATGTCTGTAATCGTTTTGCGGTCGAAGGATGATTTTGGGAGCAGCGGGAGACGAACGACCTCTGCGTAATCATCAACATTCAAGAATCCTTCGATGGTCGGATGTTTTATGCTGGTGTAGATCATCTCTGCCACGACGATGTCAGGTTTGTTTATTATCTTGACACCTTTCTCAATGTACAAAGGTTTGCTTTCTTCTTGGTTGACGACAGCGATAAGGTTTTTCACGCCCCTGTTCTTTGCTAGAGAGACGACCAAGAGGTTTGTTGCATCATCTGTTGTGGTCGCGATGAGGACATCTGCTTTTTTGACATCAAGCTCGTCAAGGGTTTCTTCTTGGGTTGCATCCGCGTTAATTGCTATCGCATCAAACTTCCGCGCAACGTATTCACATCGTTCCTCGTTTTTGTCGATGACGACGACATTGTGATGCTTTTCGCTTAATGCAAGTTCTGTGAGTCGCTTACCGATGCCAGAAGCCCCAACAATGACAATGTACATATACATCCAACATTGGTTTTATATTGGCTGCGTGTAATTTAGCCAATGGTATTAAATCTTTCGCAGAATCAATAACTGTGTTTTTTAGGGATATCTTGTAGGAGTTTCTCTGGAAAGCCAGTGGTTTACAGAGGTGTGTAGTTGATGGAAAAATGTCCAGATGATCCGTCAGTCTCTGGTGGTTTCCAGTTCTGCAGCTGCTGGAGTCTGATGGTCTCAAAGGGGACCTGTTTTTCTTCTAAAAGCGTTGAGATTCCTGGTATGTGTCCGTCGCCGACGCAAGCGACGATCCGTTGGTTTTTTTCGTGTAACTCCAAAAGCCTCTGGGTCATTTGGGTGTTGCGTTCGTCAATCAGTATTTTTTTGATGGTTGGGAATTTCTTCCCGATCTCCTGAAGATAGGAATCGAAGTCCTGTTGGTAGTTCTTCAGTTCCTGTTCTACCCGTTTCTTGCTTACGAACAGTCCAGCAATACCGGAGAACAGCAGCCTGAATTTCTCAGTAAACGGCATGGTCTTCCACATGGTGTTGAAGAGCTGTTGGGCGTTGGTGTCGATGAAGGCGATCGGGAGTTGATGGGACTGGGCGTAGTTGATCGCGGAAAGCATCTCGTCTCCTGCGCTTACGCCGTACTGCTCTGCCATGCTTTCTTGGAATTGTGCAAGCATGCGGTAGACGAGGGGGAGGGATCGTTTTGCGGCGTGGTAGGAGGAGGGATTCGTGTTCCGCAACAGGATTGCCTGATATCGCTGTGGGTCCAGTTCGACCCCGATGATTTCTGGCTGTTTTTCATCGAAGATTGCAAGGATTGCCGCTGAGAGGTTGAAGACATGGCCGGTTCCGATGAGTGTGATCATAGGTGATGCGGCAAATACGCTGCGGTTTCATTAAAGTATGTGTTCAACCAAGCAGATTATTCGTCAATCGTCGATATAGAAATCGACATTATTAAATACTATAAAGGGTATAATAATAAGTATGTGTAACGTCATCGACGACTATCGGGAAGACGAATTATCCGACGTATGGATAAAAATCGAAAGAAGGAAATGGATTCATGGGTAATTGCTTACCCCCAAACCTCCTTTCACCTCCTTATTTTTTTTAGAATATCAATCAAAAAAGCACTCTTTATCTCTTAATACCGATAATGCTCCGGCTTATAGGGACCATTCAGCGTCACACCAATGTACGCGGCCTGCTCCTTGCGTAGCTTCGTCAGCCGCACCCCAAGCTTCCCCAGATGCAACCGCGCGACCTCCTCATCAAGGATCTTTGGCAGCATATACACCCCAACAGCATGCTTCTTTTTCCAAAGCGCCATCTGCGCAAGCACCTGATTGGTAAACGAATTACTCATCACAAAACTCGGATGACCATGCGCACAACCCAGGTTCACCAACCGTCCCTCCGCCAGAACAAAGATTTCATGACCGTCCGGGAACACATACTTGTCCACCTGCGGCTTGATAGACACCTTCCGCACCCCTTTTAACGCATCAAGCTTCCCGACCTGGATCTCATGGTCGAAATGACCGATGTTGCACACGATCGCCTGATCACACATCCGTTTCATATGCTCCACCGTGATGACATCCTTACACCCGGTCGCGGTCACATAAATGTTCCCCTCACCAAGAGAGTCCTCCACGGTCTTGACCTCATAGCCCTCCATGGCCGCCTGCAACGCACAAATCGGGTCTATCTCCGTCACAATGACACGGGCGCCAAACCCACGCATGGACTGACAACACCCCTTGCCGACATCACCGTACCCGCACACCACCACGGTCTTGCCTGCGACCATGACATCCGTCGCCCGCTTGATCCCATCAGCCAGGCTCTCCCGGCATCCGTACAGGTTGTCGAACTTCGACTTCGTCACCGAGTCATTCACGTTAAACGCAGGGAACAACAACGTCTTTGCCGCCTGCATCTGATACAACCGATGCACCCCGGTCGTCGTCTCCTCAGACACCCCCCGAATGTCCGTAACCAACCTAGACCAGTACTGAGGATTCCTCTCATAAACTTGTGCCAAGCGCTTCATCAGCTCCTCGAAATCCATCCCTTGCTTCGAATAGTCCTTCTTCAAAAGCGAGGGGTCATTCTCCACCTCGACACCCTTATGCACCATGAGCGTCGCATCCCCGCCGTCATCCACGATCAACATCGGGCCTTTCCCGTTTCCAAAATCAAGAGCCTGCTGCGTACACCACCAGTACTCGGAAAGGGTCTCACCCTTCCAAGCAAACACCGGGACCCCTGCCTTGGCCATCGCCGCCGCAGCATGGTCCTGGGTCGAAAAGATATTACAGCTCGCCCAGCGGACCTGCGCACCAAGCACCCGCAACGTCTCAATCAGCACCGCGGTCTGAACGGTCATATGCAGACTACCGGAGATCCTCGCGCCCTTCAGCGGCTTGCTTGGACCGTACTTCTCCCGCACCGCCATAAGGCCAGGCATCTCCTTTTCCGCAATCTCGATTTCCTTGCGTCCCAGACCAGCAAGGCCGATATCCTTAATCGCATAGTTACTATTCCTTGATTTTCTCATGACACCATGCTCCACCGTTTTTCTTATTTCAGGATGAGTTTCGCATCCACGACACAGATGTGGTTCTCATACACAAACACGGGATTCAAATCCATTTGATCAAGGTGGTCCAAAAGGTCCTCACCGAGCGATGAGACCTTCAACACCACATCAACGACAAGCTGTTTGTTTGCCTTCATTCCACGGAACCCTTCCAAGAGTTTCTTGCCGGCAAGCTCTTCGACCATCTGGGCAGCATCGTACGCATCAATAGGGACCACACGGAACGACACATCCTTGTACAACTCGGTGAAAATCCCACCAATCCCACACATGACGGAAAGACCAAACGTGGGGTCCTGGACCAGGCCGACGATGATCTCCACGCCCTTCTCCTCCATCTGATCGACGAGCAGATCCTCGTAGGGGAACTTTTTTCGGAACTCCTGAAATGTTTTTTTCAGCGCATCCTTGTCCTGAATATTCAACCGTACGCCACCCACATCGGTCTTATGCAGTATCTTCGATGAGCAGACCTTTAAGGCGACAGGAAAACACACTGAGAGTTTCTCCAGATCCTTTTCTGTTCGGACCACTTGGTATTGCGTCGTAGGAATCCCATACCCACGCAGAAGGTCCTTTACCTCGTTTTCCGCAAGCGCACCTGTTCTACCCGCAAGCAGTTTCTTCACAGCCGGATTCATAGGCTACTCCTTCCTGCGGTTATCGATAACTCGTTTTGCCTTTAAACCTGTTTCGAGGATGGTGTTGGGCGGCAGCACATCGACCCGCGGGGTAAACACAATCACGGACTGGATGTCCCCTTTCAGCTTCACAGACAGCTTCTCTGTTTCAGTGATACTGAGCCGCTCCTTGGTCTCCACCTCCACCGTCAGCGTATCAACGTCATTTTCCGTGGTAAGCACCATACGCCAGTTCCCCCCGACCAACGAATTGTTCATCAGGACGGATTCGATCTGACCAGGGTAGATGTTCGTCCCCCGGATGATCACCATGTCATCAGACCGGCCCTTGATCATCGAATGACGCACATGCGTCCGACCACAGGCACATTCGCCTTGATCATAGAGCTTTGCGATGTCACGTGTCCGATACCGAAGCAGCGGCATACCCTCCTTCGTCAGCGTGGTAAGAACGATCTCCCCTTCCTCCTCAACACCGACCGGTTCAAGCGTGATAGGATCGACACATTCGACAAGGAAATGATCCTCCCAGAGATGCAACCCGTCATGCTGGTCACAGTCCGTGGACACACCAGGACCACACATCTCAGTCAGACCATAGATGTCATGCACATCCATATCCCAGGTCTCCATGATCCGTTTCTTCAGACCAGGGGTGAACATCTCCGCGCCAAACAACCCATTGCGGACATGCAGTTTCTTGGGATCAAGGCCCATCTCGACAGCGACTTGCCCCAGGCGCATCGCGTAGGAGGCGACGCCAGAGAGAAACGTCGTCCCATAATAGTCCATAAGCTTGATCTGCCGCTCTGACTGTCCCTGCCCAGAGGGGATCACCAACGCCCCTATCTTCTGTGCACCGTAATGGAACCCAAATGCGCCCGTGAACGTCCCATAGGGAATAGGGTTTTGGAAAACGTCTTTTTTCGTCAGACCTGACATGGACAGGCAACGCGCCATCACCTCAGACCAGACCTCCAGGTCACCATGGGTGTAACACGCGGTCACCGGAACCCCGGTCGTCCCTGAGGACGCATGCAGCTCTATGCAGTTCTCCAAAGACGTCGTCATCATCCCAAACGGCGCGTTCTTCCGCAGATCATCCTTTGTCGTAAACGGCAGTTTCCGGATATCAGCAAGTGTCTTGATGTCCGCTGGCGTCACACCCAGTTGCGTAAACGTTTTTTTATAAAACGGCACGGTCTCATACACACGATGAACCGTTTGTTGTAATCGCTCCAGCTGCAGCTCCTTAAGTTTCTTTCTGTTTATTGTCTCCATTTTCTCGTTGAAAAGATAATCCATGGAACTCCCACGCCCCCAATACACTGGTTCTTTATTAAGGTTGATGACTGGATACAAAAAGAAACGGAAAATATAGGAAAACAAAGATTATTAAAGGAGAACAGGGTTATAAAAAATCGATAACGGGGGAAAGACATGGAAAAATATCGCTTCATACCAAAAGCATTCTCGTGTGGAATTATCCTGTTGTTCGTCGGAACCTGTATTATTCCATCCATGGCAGAAGATGTAGAAAAATCCTCTTTACCACCATCAAGGGGGAATTGGTTGTATGTTGGTGGCTCTGGCCCAGGGAACTATACCACGATTCAAGAAGCTATCAACGCTTCCTTTGATAATGATACCGTGTTTGTGTATGATGATTCTTCTCCCTATAATGAACGTATCGTCGTGAATAAATCTATATGTTTACTTGGCGAGAACAAAAATACGACGATCATTGTCGGAATTATCGGAGGGGACGTCGTCTCTATTCACGCTGATGGGGCCACACTCAGCGAGTTCTCGATACAGTACCATTGTACATATCCCTCATCAGATATCATGGTTCAAGCAAACCATACCTGTATCTCTCAGATGATTCTGACTTCTACAAGCAACTGGTTTGGTATTTCACTACGCTCGTCTTGTGATGCACGAATATATGATAATCATATCTCGAATAAGTTCGTTGGTATCTCACTATATGCCTGTTCCAACACCAATACCATCACCGGAAATACCATTACACAGAATGAGTACGGTGTCGAAATCGAATCAAGCTCCGGTAACCGCCTCTACTATAACAACTTCAGGGACAACACCGTCAACGCTGCCGATAGCGGAAGCAACACATGGAATGCCGAGTATCCCTCCGCGGGAAACTACTGGGACGTCTATGGCGGAACAGATGAACGTTGGGGCCAAAACCAGGAGAAGGAGGGCTCAGATGGCGTCGGCGACACGCCTATGCCTATCCAACATGCAGAGAATCAAGACCAATATCCTTTAATGCAACCCTATACGACGACACAGCTGTCCGTTGGCTCGTTCATCGGCGGACTTGGCGTGAGTGGAACAATTAAAAATGTTGGTAATACAACCGCCTTTCGAGTATGCTGGGAGGTGTCGTTTTCTGGAGGGGTTATCCTCCTTGGAAGAGACACGTTTCAAATAATCCAAAAACCACTTATACCAAATGAAGAAGCAAAGGTCAACGTTTTTGTGGTAGGACTGGGAAAAGCTGTACTGTCGATACGCACATGGGCAGATAATACGCCGCTGTCTACTGGGAGTTACGGGGCGACAATCCTACTATTTTTCATTCGTATCCAGAATGGAGGAACAGAACAATACCAAGGAAGGACGCTGCACGATGACCCGTTGCTGTAAGATCTGTGGCTCAGAGCTCCCCAACGATTTCCCAACCGACATCTGCTACAATTGCCAAAGCATCATGAGCCAGGATGACTTTCTCAAATAAAAATCATAATATAGAAGGACATTGTTATAAAAATATAAATCAACGAGGATAGATATGATCACATCACTTGGACGAAACGTCTTGGTATCCGTAACTATTCTTCTGCTCCTTGGTGCTGCGTTCGCATCAGGCATACGTTTAACAACCATCACAGCATCAAATCACAGCGACCTACACACATTCACCACACGACTCTGCGATACCACCAGACAAGGCACCCTACACAGCGTCCAGATGACACCACAACAAGCAAGAGAAATCCAACGACTGTTCGACAATCTAAAAAACCAGCTTTCAACAACTGACTCATTGTACGAAACACACAGGATCTTCAACGACACCATTGACGCCCTCGCAAGATACAATCTGCTGCCAAACGACCTAAACATCCACCATCTCAAAAGACTGGTGACACGCGCACGACCCTACCAAAAAATACCACGAATACGGACCAATCCGCATACGTCTGTCCATGGCACATCAAACGAAGGAGAGATGCAAAACTATTTTTGCTCAGTCGCAGGCAACACCAGCAACACCCATGTCGCAAAACTCGCAAAACAGATAGCGCACCGCCTGTACGTCATCATGGACCACTACACAGGAAACGCACTGCTAGTGAAAGTTGCTACTGCGCTCTGGGTCGTCTTCAACGAGATAAGCAAAATCACCCAAACAATGCTGACACAAAACGGCACTCATTACGGTGTGAGCATGTACTTTGGCAATTACCATTATTACCCGTATCCGGACTGGCTAAAGCCCGCAGAGGGATGGATCTTCACAGACGGCATCAACGGAAAACAGAACCTCACAGGCTCGTTCTGGGGACAGACCATAGCTGGTGGCTGGCAGCCTCAAGACGACTGGTACATGAACTACACGTGGCGAGGATGCCTAGGGTTCAGCGGACTGATCATCTACACCGGCTTAGATAACGCATATTTTATCGGCTCAGCCCTTCACGTACACATAGGCACGGACCGACCTTAGCTTTTCCCTACATAGCCCTAAGAAACTATAATAAGACCGCTTGCCTTCAAATAAGCTGCCTATGAAACAGCACCATGAACCACGAGGATGGCAGCTTCATCATCGCGAGCAAGTATTTTTCCAGGCGAACATCGGCGCCCCAACCATCCGACTCAAATTCTTCCATTACCCCCCATACAGACAACACGTCATCCTCGACCACCCCCCAGCAGGTTGTACGCTGAAAACAAAACGGAACAACACGTTTTTCATCTTCCAGCAGAAGGTTCGGACAAAAGGGACCATCTCCGTTGAGCGGATTGTCTCAATCTACCCTCAGACCCAAACGGTTCCTATGCACACCACCTGGGGAAGGATATCGGACATTCCCTGGCTGCTGCAACAGAAATACAAACAAAGTTTCTCATACTGGCCAAGCCAGGACCAATCACTCCAAAACATCTCCCAAGAACACTGGTTCGACAACGACGACCTATTGACCTGGGTTAAACAGGCGAACACCTACATCACGACAACGATAAAATATCCTGAGAAACAAGAGAAACGATTAGGCGCTGACCAGGTGCTGCGTACCGGCAGTGGGGATTGCGACGAGTTCACAGACCTGTTCATCACGTTAGCTCGGATGCGCGGTGTTCCATGCCGACGGCTGACCGGTTACTTCATCCATCGTACCAACGAAGCCGAGCCACATGCCTGGGCGGAGCTGTTCTCACCAATCAACGGATGGGTCCCTATTGACATCGCTTTACGAAACATCGGAAACCATACCGTACAATACGTGATCAGCAAGATAGAGGAATTCAACCCGTCTTTACTTGATTATCAACTCATGACCCATACCGCTACAATCCACTATCACTGGGAACTTCCTTCTCCGTTAGTCACGCCTCTTCTATAATTAAAAAAAAAGAAGGGATAGTGATTTGTCGTTTGATCGAAAGGAATTTAGATCCTATTGTACTCCAAGGACGAAGAAGAACAACAGGAAGCCGCTCGCTGATTTTGTGATCGGCTCTTCATCAGGCACCTCGACCGTGACCGTGATCGTAACCTTCCCTAGTCCGACCACGGGTTTATCAGTAATGACAATCGAATCACCGATGGGAAGAGAGTCAATCGTCCCGGTCTTGGTTTTCCCAAGAAGGACAAGACCACCAGCAAGCTCAATGCTCCAGTTCACAGAAGTAGCATCTGCAGTCCCATTGTTAGACACCTCTGCAGCAACCATAAGCAACCCACCGGTGATCGCACCAATGGAAACATCAGGCTTGTTAGGCAACGGCAACACAACGATGTAATCAATCTTCGTTTCAGTGTCAGAGAACTCCCCATCTGAAACAGTCAAGGAAACCGTATACGTCCCAGCAGCTGAGTAGGTCCACGTCGGGTGCTGCTGCTCTGAATCAATCGTGCCATCATCATCGAAATCCCATTTCCAGGAGATAATCGTTGTTTCATACCCTGTTGATAGATCAGTGAACTGAACAGTCAACGGCACAATCCCCTCAGTGACATCCGCGGTGAAATCCGCATGCACAGGAATCGCACCAAGACCACCTGAGTAGCACACCACTCTGCCGTCCCTGCCCCCGACAACCATCTCCATGGACCGGTCACCTACGATGTCAGGGATGGCCGCTATGGCATCAACAGGGGTGCTTATCGGAAATGACGCAAGCGTTGTCCCATCGACACCATCCAGGAAATAGCAATAATTACTGACATACAGCGTCCCGACAAACACATCGTTTATCCCGTCACCGCTGACATCCTCAGAGCGCGCGATGCATGCGGGTTTATCAGCGACAGCCTGGCTCCAGATAAACTGTCCGTCGTACCCATCAAGTGTCCATACGATTGTCCCATACTGAATAGGAACGATGTCAGGATGACCATTGCTGTTGATATCATCAAGCAAGACGAGTTGGGTGATGATGAAGTTCCCAATGGAATTGGTCCAGAGTTGATTGCCATTACTTGCATTCAGCGCGTAGAGATACCCAGCAAAATCACCAATAACGACATCCTTTAACCCATCGCCGCTTACATCATCGAGTTGTGCAAGAGCCCACACCGAGGTGCCCGGAACCTGGAACGACCACATCTGAGAACCTGTCACACCATTGATTCCTCGTGCATATCCAATGGACTCTGCCTCGTTGGAACACCCTGCAAGCGCGTCAGGGATTCCATCTCCTGTGAAATCCTCAATACCAATCACGGAGAACACCGGACCGCCCAAGGGACACTCCCAGATAGAAACACCGTTGAGACCATTAAGACAGTACACACGCTTCGGACCGGTATCCGTAGCGTCATCACCAGTCGCTGCAAGGACATCAAGAACACCATCACCGTTATAGTCATAGCGAGAGTCGACCTGGTACACCCAGCCACCATCGCCATACTCATGGGTGTCATGGACCCATATGGTGCCACCGGTTTTCCCTGAGAGGGCTTTGATCAATCGTCCGCCCCATGCAGCTCCAACGATAACATCCTGATAGCTGTCGTTGTCAATATCATCAACGACAATCAAGCCTCTCTGTGAATACACAGAGCCGGCGTAGATCATATGTTCCCAGAGGACCTCGCAGGTGCCATGGGCGTTTCCATTGAAACAGCGGATGTAGTTATCCTCAGAACAGACGATGACATCGCTGATGCCATCACCGCTGATATCATCAATAGGGGCAATGGCCTTCGGGCTGTTGTCATAGCCGGTCGTGATATAATACTCCCAGAGTTGATCTCCGATAGGATAGGAGTCTTGAATACCATTTCCTGTGACCGTCACCAAGAAGGGGTTCTCATCAGGGTCGTTGCTGGTGATTGTCAAGGTCGCTTCCGTCTGGTTTACCGTATCTGGTTGATACCAAACCGGGATTTGAACAGATCCGACAACACCAATGTTTATCGGGAAGGACACCATGTCATCAAGATAGAACTGGGCATCATCTGAAACAACGCTCGATATGGTCAGGGTCGTATCACCAACATTCTGGACCTCCATGAACCATCGCTTCGTCGCATGCATGCGTATCGAACCGTAATTATGTGATGTCTCAGGAAGTTGAATATCAGGTCCAGGGCTCACACCGTTTCCAAGAAGCGTAAGACCAACCTCAGGATGCAGAGGGTCGTTGGACTGCACAGTGACCACGACATTAAGCGGCACTGGCGTCTGCGGAGTGAACACCAAGGGAATCACCGTCTGGTTCCCCGCAGGTATCGTGACCGGGAAGGTCAACGGACAGGTAACATCAACTGAGCTAGGGATAACAACATCCGTGATGCTAAGAGGAGCAGTCCCTGTGTTCTGAACAGTGGCATTCCAGGTAGCTGACTGTCCGATCGTGACCGGACCATAATCATGCATCGTTACTGGAAAGTAAATCACCGGTGTGCCGGCACCAAGCAGATCCACCTTATAAAGCGTATCATAGTTGTATGTAGCCCCGTTATCAATATACCAGAGATATTGTCCGTCGAAGACGATCCCTGCAGGGTCCACGCCTTCGGAATCATGACTTTCGACAAGACTGCCTGTGGTACGATTGATACGATACAGACTATCACCCCAGTAGTCAGCCATCCAGAGGTACTCATTTTCAAGACAGAGGTCCCATGGTTGATTATCTGGTGCTGTGAACTGCTGTAGAATAGCGCCTGTGCTGTTGACTTTGTAGATTTGACTTGGGTCCGGGTAATACTGAGCAACCCAGAAGTCGCCATTGTCATACGCAATTCCGGATATGTATCGCGTGGGGAGATTGAACTGAGCAAGAATGCTACCATCCCACCCTAATTTTAATGCTACGGCAGGGGTGGTTGGATGATGAGTTGTCCAGAGGTACTGACCGTCGTAGGTCAGTCCATACGCATCGTCTTGAGGTCCAGTGAAAAGCAAAGAATAACTCCCGTTCTGTGGACTGATCCGATAGATCTGACCCCCGTTTGTGCCGTAGATGCCACAGTAAAGATACGTGCCATCAGAGGCTAACCCTGATGCACTCTCAGGGATTAGATAGGATGCCACGATAGACCAGTCCCGAGAACCGATCGTGTATTCAGTTTCATCATAACATTTTCTTGTTGAGACTTCATCAAACCGTATATCAGACACAGCAGATGTGTAGTTCTGTGAATTAACTGACGTAAGTCCACTTGCCCCGACCATAGCTAGTATGGTCATAACAACTAATGCTTTCGTTACCATTTTTTTCATACTATCCCTCTTTTCATTACGATTCTTAAGATTCATTACCTCTCTTATTATCTTACCATTTTTTTATTGGTCTTCTATTGTAGTGTATATGTTAAGAGCACTGCGACTGCGGTGATCTGGATTACAGGATAATGGAATTAGTTTTGGATGAGGAGGAAGAATAACAGTAGTGTTCCATCAACGGTCTTCGTAACAATCTGACCCTCTGGAAGTTCGACCTGTACGGTGATACTGACCTTCCCAAACCCGAACAACGCTCGACTTGCGATAGCTGTCGATTCACCAATAGGCAACGACGATGTTGTTCCCGTTGTGTTGCGTCCAAGCATCACAAGTCCACCTGAAAGGGAGATGCTCCAATTCATGTCTGTGATATCAAGGCTGCCTGTGTTCAGAACCTCGGCCTTCACCCGCAGCAATCCTCCTGTGATGGTGCCGATCGTCACATTGAAGGCACCTGGAGGCGAAACCGTGATATAGTCCTCTTTTCGTTCTGTATCCGAAGCGCCAAGACCAGAGACTTTCAATGACACCGTATATGTTCCCTCCGTCTCATAGGTCCATTCAGGATCTTTCTGGGTTGAATCAATCACGCCGTCGTCATCGAAATCCCATTTCCATGAGGTGATCGTCGTGTTTACTGCGGTGGATAGGTCCGTGAACTGAACGGTTAACGGCGCAGTTCCTTCCGTCGGAGTACCACTGAAATCTGCAGTAATAGAGGGAGGAGAAGAAGTGGCGTTCGGTCCACCAGAATAACAGACGACCTTCCCGTTTCGCCCTCCGACAACCATCTCCATGGAGCCATCATCAACCACATCAGGGATAGCGGCAATCGCATCAACAGCCTCGCCGTATGGGATTGGGGAGGTTATTTCTGATCCGTCGACCCCACTTAAATAATAACAGTAATTGCTCTGGTACAACGTCCCTACAAACACGTCGTCAATCGCATCGCCGCTCACATCTCTGCTTGCTGCGACGTTCCATGGTTGATCCGCTACAGGGTGAGACCAGACGATAGTACCGGTATACCCATCAATGATCTGCGTGGTATGTGTGCTACTGTGTGCAGGGATGATATCTGGATGGCCGTCCCCGCTCACATCACCTATTTTTTCAAAACGGGTGATAATGGCAGGTCCAATGGAACAAGAGAAAAGCTGAGCCCCGGTCGCTGCATTCAAACCATAGATGTTTCCTAAAAAATCTCCGATGATAACATCTGGTATTCCATCGCCGCTCACATCATCGATCTGTTCAACAGCCCATACCGAAGACCCCGGGGTCGTAAATGACCATACCTGGGTGCCTGTCGCGCCATTGATCCCTTTTGCATACCCGATTGTTTGTGCCGCGTTTGTACAACCAGCAACAGCATCAGGTTTTCCATCGCCAGTGAAATCCTCAACACCTATTACAGAAAATCCTGCGCCTCCTAATGCAAACTCCCAGATCGAAACACCGGTCAGACCGTTCAAACAATACGCTCTTTTTGGACCGGTTCCGGTACTATCATCACCAGTTGCTGCTAACACATCAAGGACGCCGTCATTATTATAATCATACCGGCAATCAACTTGATAGACCCAACCGCCACCACCATACTCATGGGTGTCATGCGTCCATATCGTCCCTGCGTCCAGACCTGAGATGCACCGGATAAGTCGGGCACCCCCTGTCGCCCCAACGACGACATCGTTGTATCCATCACTGTTGACGTCCTGGGTGATCGTCAGTCCTTTCTGAGAGTAGATGTTCCCGGAGTAGATATTATGCGTCCAAAGGACAACCCCCGCTCCGATGGCACCACCACTGAAACACCGGATATTATTATCCTCTGAGCAGATAACGACATCATCGATGTCATCGCTATTGATATCAGGGATCGCTGCGATTGCTTTTGGACTGTTATCGTACCCGGCAGAGATTTGATACTGCCAGATGATGGTCCCGATAGGATAATCTGTGGTACGATCATCTGATACCGGCTGGTCTAGTGCAGGGGTTAGACCATCAGAACCGTGTTCCGTAGACTGCAGTGCAATCATTGATCTGTACGCGTCTCTATCAGGGTAATAATCAAAAGAAAATACTTCTGATATCGCACCGTTGAGGTTTGCTCCTGATAGTCCGATGATTCCCAGTCCGCTAAGGATAAGGCCTATGCTTATTAAAATGGCAACGTATTTTTTCATATTAATCCCCGTCCAGTACAATTAACGATATTATATATAAATGTATACCCTACTGTTTTTTGACGTTCTCAACGAAAAAATCATAAAAAATTGTGGTTTGTCATGAACATTTAAATACTAATACTGACATAATATGGTGGGGATAGCCTATATGAAGAAGAGAAAAAACATATGTCTTATGATTTGTATGCTGATGATTGTGACTGCCTTACCTGTCGTTGGTGTTCCGATTGACTTCGGTGAAACACAAACGGAGAATGCCATGCCACACGCCCATACCCCACCAGCGCCAGGGGATGCGCTGAACCCGCCAGAGGATATACAGATGGAGGTGCCATTGATTCGTGAACCACGTGGTATAACGGCAGCGACGATTGATGATGTTGTCATCAGCATGATTACTCAGGTTGACACATCAATGTATTTACGGTATTTGGAAAACATTACTGGGTTTGGACCACGGTACACTGGAACGAGTTCCTGTATCGCAGCGGCGCAATACATCTATGACCAGTTCCAAAGCATGGGCCTCTGGGTCCGCTATCACCCGTGGACCTATGGTGGACTTTCATCGAATAATGTGGAAGCGACGATAAACGGTACCGATACATCCAGTGATGAGATCTACATCGTCTGTGGACATTACGATACGGTCTCCTCAAGTCCCGGGGCTGATGATGATGGTTC
>Ga0068714_10001035_pt1 | contig 44158 bp, 38 predicted proteins | sample MTBNYHSulfiMetaG_FD_62988 | JGI IMG/M metagenome (GOLD analysis project Ga0068714, IMG submission 62988) | Enrichment culture microbial communities from rom New York Harbor, USA that are MTBE-degrading - MTBE-NYH (New York Harbor Sulfidogenic)... | ecosystem: Environmental > Aquatic > Marine >... | reverse complement strand
CCTTATCGTCCGGAAAACCTCATCATGATGGTGCCAGCTGGGCATAATGTAATGAAAAACGATTATCGTTGGTGTCATGCTCGGAATGGTGTCGCGCAAAAAATGATAAAGCTTCGTACTCCCTTCGCCCCTTCCGGTGTCGCCGGAAACCACACCCACCGGTTTTTCTAAATGATATTTTTCGCAAACCGCGCAGCAGGCCGCCATCATGGCGCCGGTTCCCCGATTGATAGGAAAAGCTTGATCGTTGATAACAATCCGGCCATCTGCCAGCCTAACCTCTCCGAGGTGAACTTCCGAACTATTTGTAGGAAGTGTTCCTGCAAGCATCAACATTATAATGCAACCTCTTTATATTCCAGTTCTCAAACAATCAATGCCTGAAACGGTTCTGCAAACAACCTATTTTTTTGGGGGGGGAGCCAAAAACACCCCCCGCAACAAAAAACCATATCTGCCAACGCATGGTGTTAAATATGGCATTGCCGTTTCATTTCCTCATACGCTAATTGCAGCGCGTATCCGCAAAGGGTGTGCCCGATATCCCGCGGTTGAGGAGCCTTATTCAGTAACGTATTTATCATTTCCTGAGCAAGAAAAGGAACATCCGGACATCCGCCCCCGGATATGTTCACAATTTTTAAAGTTTCCTTTTCCACCGTCAGCTTCATATTCGCCGCCCTCACCATTAAATACTGGCCAAAATCTTTGATCTGAAAAAGTTCCAAGGGTTGAAGCAATGGGTGGTTAACAGGGACTACCTTGATGGGCGAAACCTCAGCTTCCTGCAGTATCTTCAAAATTTTCAACTCTTCGATTAAAGGAAATTCGATAACCAAGTCACAGCCGGTCTGAATTTCGGGCGGCGGCCCCATTACCCGAACCTCCCACCCTTCTGATTTAATAACTTTCTCCGCCCGGATTACCTCGCTGGTATTTTCAAAGACTAAAAAACCGCGATCTACTTTATTGGCATCTGCCTTTCGCACAGGCTTTCGTTTAAAAAAACTAAATAGTGACATATCAGCCCTTATTAATTGAAATCCGGTAGTCCTGGCCTTCCAATTTAATTTCGGAAACACGCCAACCCTGGCTCTCAATAGCCCGGATAACATTTTCCTTTGAGGTATCAGTATCAGACAGGATAACAAACTCCCCTTTTTTTATTGTTTTAATTTCATTTAAAACCATTAAGATGGGTTGCGGACAAGAAAGTCCTCGCACATCGATTTCTTTTTTCATTTTATTATTCCTCCTTAGGCTGCTTTCTTTCTCATCGTAAAACCAATAAAAAAACAAACCAACACGCCAATAACCAAACCTGCTATCCCATACGGGCCGACTCCTTGGGGGGAGCTGGCCAGGCCAAAGTTATGGCTAAAGCCCGCTCCGACAATCATCCCCAAAACAAAAATCGCCGCATCTCCATCTCCTTCCCCGGCTAAGAATAATTGCCTTCCCGGGCAGCCACCGGCCAGGGCAAAAGCCAGACCCGCCAACACCATGCCTCCAAAGTTCCATATCTGCATGGTGTGAGCAACCGGTTGATTGGCAAAACCAGGATGAAACTGCTTGACTAACAGATTAGTGAGAAAAGCCAAAACAATCAGACTAATAACCCCGGAGAATAAATGAAACTGCCGAAAAAGGATTAAGTCCCGAAAAGCACCCATAGTACAAAACCGGCTCCGCTGAGCCAGAAACCCTATTAGCAGACCCACTCCTAAAGAAACAAGCAAAGGAGCGTGCATGGATCCCGGTCCCTTAAGGCTAAAAAGCAAAACGCCATTTTTTCCCTGGTCTTCAAGAGGAGGAAAAATCACGATAAGGATAAGAAACCCTGCCATGATGATCGGCATCAGCCACCCTGCTGAGGTATATGTTGTGTGAACGCGTCCCAAATTATACCCACCCTTCAGAAAAAGGGTTCCGATCCAGATGCCGACCACCAAACCGAGTATTCCAAAAATAGCGCTCCCGTCGCCGCCAGCCAACCTCAGCATTGCCCGCCAGGGACAGCCTAAAAAGACCAGGGCTCCGATCATGGCAAAGACTCCCAATACAAAACGGACAATGGGAGCCGACCCCAGGCGTGGTCGAAACTCTTTAAATAAATAAGCAGCAAGCATAGAACCAAGGACAAAACCGATTATCTCCGGTCGTAAATATTGCACTACTTCGGCTCGATGAAGCCCCAAAGCGCCGGCGATATCCCTTTCAAAACAAGCAACACAGATCCCCATATTGCCCGGATTCCCCCACTTCTGTAGAAGGGCGGCAAAAATCCCAATAAAGGCTCCAACGCCAATGATTCCCCAACAGCCAGCAAATATGTTTTTTATGCCATTCATAGCTTTCCTCCTTTTGCTCACTTAATTTTAACATCCATTTTGCGCTTCATTTGTTAGGGCAGTGCGTTTTAAATTGGTTTTCTCTAAAATCCCATTGCTGCCTGAAAGGTAATCAAGTTTTGGTCCTTCCCGCTGAACTCACCCTGGGGGTTATAAACTTCTTTCCGCTGATCGATTAAAGTCCAATCCAGTGTCAGTTTTGCATCATGGCCTTTGATTAAATAGTTGAGGCCTAAACAGGGGAAGGCCGTGTCAGGCTTATGGTTTACCGCCAGCCTTTCATAGCGAAAATAGGGTTGAATCCTTCCCGGCCCAATGTGCCGGGGGAAAAGATAGCCTCCCTGTACATAATACATTTGAGCGTCATCTCCACTGATAAGCCGGCTATATTTCAAGGTTTGAGTCATATTTTTTACATCAATAAAGGCGGCCTCGAAAGTTGCTGCCCCCTTCCCAACAGGATGATCGAAAAAGAGGTCAACCGTCCAGCCGATATTATCTTGACCACGTTTTTTACTTAAAACAAGGTCGTCTTGATAGTCAAAACCAGCCCCAAGGGCCAAAACTTTTTTCGTACCGAGATAAGACCCCTTGTTAAACCAGGTCGTTTCCGGCTCCAAGAGATTGAGTGAGACTCTTCCCGAAAACCGGAGGTTATCATCAGGATTGTCGGTATTACTTTCAACCCCTTCAGATATACCAAGCCGGTACTGGACAAAACCTTTAAATGGATTTCCCCAGAGGACGACTCCATCATCCCGCCCGACTTTACTGGCATAAAAGATTCCACCTCGTACTCCTCCCTGGTTAAAGGGAAGCTCAAGGGGCAGCATGGCAAAGGTTGATGTCGTGCTGTAATTTCTGGTAAAGGGGACATACATCCTCCCCATTTGAATCTTAAAAGACTCGTTCACGTTATAGTAAACCCAGGCATCCCGGACCGCTATACCGCTTCCCAACCCAACAGATGGGCTGTCCAGCCCATCCTGACCGATACGATCACCGGCGATATGGGCAAAAAATCCGATTTTGGGAGTAACTTCTCCTGATAGATAAAAATAAAACCTGCGTAGCATAAAATCATTCAGATTTTTAGTACCACTCTTTTTCCCATCTTCCATAAACTGATACCAGGTCTGCAAGCGCAAACCGGCCCTTAGCTTGTGCTCTTCCATAAACTTGGCTACCCGCTCAAAAGAAAAACGCTGTTCATCGACCTTAGTTTTCAACTCACTGACAGTAGTTTTTAGCTCTTCGACTTCCGCTTGGGGAGGAGCTGCTTGTTTTTTCGTTTCTTTTTCTAAAACCATAATCCTGTTTTTTAACATTTCTAACTCGGCATCTCTTCTACGTTCGATCTCTTCTATCTTTTTCTTCAGCATTTCAATCTCTAAATCCTTAGACTCGGCGTACACGCGATTTAGCTGAAGGAAAACCATCCCGGTTGTCAAAAAAGTTATAACCCCCATCATTATTGCTAATCTTCTCATCATTACCTCCCATGAAAAAGCATCAGTCAACAAAACCTCTCCTGAAAATCTTTCAACAAGAAATCAACCAGTTGAGAATATTTTATTTATATTTTTCGATATGTCAATTAGTTTTTTCCTATACAAAAAGGGAAAAACTTTAGGTATTTTCTATGAAAAGTTTTAATAATTATCGATGGAGGTTTCTTAAGACAGGCGTGTTTCGGTTTTTACTTTTTCTTGGAGAAAAGAAAAGAAGGCTTCGCAAAGAGGTGATTTAAATTTCCCTCGCCGGAGAACAATATAGAAATCTCGAAAAGTTTTTATTTTCTCAATTGAGACCGCTTTCAGGGTTTTGTTATTTAAATTCTCCTGGACTGCCCGGCGGGACACTATCGAACAACCGATCCCACTCTTTATCGCCTGGATCACCGCGGTTGTACTTCCCAGTTTCATAATCACGTTTAAGCGGCCGATGTCAAACCCGTGGTCTCTCAAACTCTTTTCCATAACCATGCGTGTTCCACTGCCTTTCTCGCGAAGCACAAAAGGGATTTCTTTCAGTTTCTCCAGCGTAATGGATTTCATTTTTGCCCAGGAAGAATTCGGGGGAACGATGAGCACCAACTCATCCTTGACAAACTTATGGTATTCCAGCTTTACACTCTCCACGACAGCGCCAACGATGCCAATCTCAATCCGGTTATTAACAATATCTTCAATAACTTTTTTTGTATCTCCGATTGTCAGTTTTATAATAATATCGGGAAAATTATCTCGAAAGCCTTTAATAAGTGAAGGTAAGATATACTCACCCGGGATAGTGCTCGCTCCTACAGCAAGGTCACCTTTTACTCCACCCTTGAGGCTCCATAGTGTTTGCTCTGCCTCTCTTTTTAATTTTAAAATTTTCTGTGCGTAGTCATAGAGGATATCTCCCGCTTTGGTAGGAACAACTTCTCTTCCTAATCGGTCAAGGAGGGTGGTGCCCAGATAATCTTCCAACCCCTTGATATGTTCGGTAAGGGTTGGTTGAGAAAGGTGTGAGGCTTCGGCGGCCCTGGAAAAGCTTCCCAATTCGACTATTTTACAAAATATTTCTATTTGATTAAACTTCATTGTAAGTTTTAGACTCCGTTCCCGCAAGCATCGTTCAGAAAATTATTGATCAGAAACCACGTTATGAAGGCTTGTCCTTGCTTAAGATTTTTCCCGACCAAGAATTCTATCTATTTCCCTTTCTCTTTCCTTGCAAATCGCATCTATTCTTTCTTTGCCTTCGGGAGAAAGATTTAAAAATTTTACTCCCATTCCGGCTAAGGATATCCCTTCAGGCGTCACTACTTCTTCTTTTTGATGCCATGCCACCTCACAAAACACCTCGATTTCTTCTTTTCCGTCCGGCAGGACAATTTTCAGATCACATTGAGTTCCCGCATCCAGAGGAGCGTTCGTTGGAATAAATACCCCGCCCTGGCCAATATTACTGAGGTAGTGTTCCACAAATGCTTTGGATGTTGAATAAACAAGTTTAAATTTTTTGGGAATGCGAATAAACCGTCGACGTTCAGAGACACCTTCTTCGGCGGCGACCTTAACAATTTCGGTCAAAAGCTGAATGGTTTCGGATGCGTATGAAGTTCCGCAAAAAGGACATTGGAGGGTATCCTGATCTATCTCCTTGGTACAATATGGACAAAATAGTTTCACGTATTAATCCTCCTTTATATGGTGGATCTTTATTCTCTAAACAAGAAAGCGTTCTGATTTTCGCTTCCTCGTCTTAAAAATTTCAATTCACTCACTTGATAAGACTTTGTCATAATGTGAGGAAAAAATCAAGTGATTGAGTGCGCTGGCGACTTTTAAAACCTAACTAAGTTATTCGCTTCCGTTAACACGAAAAAGAGCCTCTCAAGCTTATTAAAGCTTGGAGGCTCTTGAGTACGAACGTATTGATCGCTTAGTTAAGAATGCCTGACAGCATCCTTCAGTGTCTTCCCTGGTTTAAATACTGGGACAGTTTTGGCCTTTATTTTTATTTTTGCTCCGGTTTGAGGATTTCTTCCATTTCTGGCTTTCCTTTTCCTTGCGCCAAAGGTTCCAAAACCAATCAGGGTTACCTCTTCTTTTTTCTTGAGCGCTTTGGTAATAGTATCAATCACACAATCAACCGCCGCAGTAGCTGTTTTTTTCGTTTTTGTTACCTTGGCAACCGCATCTATCAAATCTGCTTTATTCATCTTGATATCCCTCCTCTCTTAATTTTTTTACCGCTTTTTTGCTTTCTTTTTAGGGGCGGCTTTTTTTACCGGTTTCTTTTTCCCAGCCGCTACCTTTGCTCTTTTCAAATCTGCATCGAGTACTTTCAGTTTTGCTTTTCCAGCATTAAGCTTCTTGGTTAGGGAGTTTACGGTCGTTTTGGCATATTTGATTCTTAATGCAAGCTGTTTTACTGTAGCCATAATACCTACCTCCTGTTTAAGAATTGATGAGGATTAATTATAATTTGATTCTTTTTACCAGATTATAACTGCCATGTAAAGGATTTTTTTTATTATTATGCATTTTTTTTTAATCCGGATAATGAAGAAGGTGAAGAAGTCCATTTCATCCTTCTTTATTTGGTGCTCCTATGCTAAGCATTACCATCGTCAAGGGCGGTCATAAAGTATCGTCAAACGCCTTTCATGCAAAATTTAGGTCATATCTTGTCTGTAATGAGCTTTTTTTCATAATACCCTTACTATTATCAGTAGTACAGTCATGCTTTAGGCTCAGTTAAAATCATTTATTCCCCCTGTTACTTTTTAGCTGTGCATTATCAAATCAGTAACCAATGTTCCTTCCCGAATTCCGCGATGGGATTTTTACCCCGTTAGAAATGCCCCGCTTGCCCTGTTAGATATCAAATATCTAACAAAAATATTTTTTTCTTGACTGCTATGGAAATTTGTCATAACGTTATGGTGAGAAAATGATTCCTTAAAACGATAACCCGTTCTCGTCGTAAAGGTGATGACCATGGAAGAAATACAATCTCTCTATAAAAAGGCCGGAGAATTTCATGGGAGTGTCTGCGCCGGAATAATATTGGGGGTCCGGATGGCTTTTCTGGCATGCCGAATGCATGGCATAAACGATCCCTATAGTTCAGAAAATCGCAAAAAATTAATAACCTGGGTTGAAATTGACCGGTGTGCTACTGATGGTATCCAAAGCGTAACGGGTTGTTCTCCGGGACGTCGCACTCTTAAACTAATGAATTATGGAATTATGGCAGCTACTTTTTTGAATGTGGATTCCCAAAAAGCCTTCCGGATTTCCGTTCATCCTGACTCACGCAATAAAGCCAAGGTTCTCTTTCCTGAATTGACCGATGATAATCATATCTATATTGAGGCCTATAAGCAAATGACCGACAACGATCTTTTTATTGTAGAGGAGGTAAGGGTTGAGGTCCCAGAACGGGAAATGCCCGGCCCCCCCCCTAAACGGACCGCGTGTAGTCGGTGTGGTGAGGAAATTATTAAGGGCTGGGAAATAATAAAGGAAGACAAAACACTCTGTCGCCGCTGTGCGGACATGCCCCTTTATTATACTCCGCTGAAATAAACATTACTATCAACCAAAGGATACAAAGGCTCCATCGCCTTGATCACTGACAATAAAAATTATTACCAAAAGAGTACTACCATGTTAGAAAAAATCAAAGTACAAGATGCAATTGGAACAGTTCTTGCTCATGACATCACTGAGATTAAGGCACATCATGAGTTTAAGGGACGCGCCTTTAAAAAAGGCCACATCGTTACTAATGATGATATCCCCCGATTACTTGACCTGGGGAAGGAAAATCTCTTTGTTCTGAAAATCACTGATGATGAAGTCCACGAAAATGAAGCCGGGGAACGGATTGCCCGAGCGATCGCCGGCAAGGGGGTTTATCTTTCTGACGAAGTAAAAGAAGGACGAGTCAACCTCTACGCGGCTTATGATGGGTTACTCCGGATACATAGTGAGGCTTTGGAAGAACTCAACCTCCTCGATGAAGTAATGTGTGCTACCCGCCACAATAATTTTCTTGTGAAAAAGGGAGAAATGCTTGCGGGCACGAGAGCAATTCCGTTGTTAATAAAAAGACAAACGGTGGAGAAAGTCGAAAACTTATCATTAGAATATGGAAAAATAGTCGAGGTTCTACCATTAAAGTCAGTAAAGGCCGGCCTTTTGATTACCGGAAGTGAAGTATATCATGGCCGTATTAAGGACGCTTTTGAACCAATAATGCGGGAAAAGATAAAAAATATTGGTTCGGAAGTAATCAAGGTAACCTTTGCTCCTGATGATCTCACTATGATCGCCAATGGAATAAAAGACCTGATCAATGCCGGTGCTCAATTAATTATTACTACCGGGGGTATGTCAGTTGACCCGGATGATGTTACTCGCAAAGGGATCACCTTGGCGGGGGCAAAGATTACTGCTTATGGGGCATCAGTATTACCAGGAGCAATGTTTCTCATGGCCTATCTTGACGCAATCCCCATCTTGGGTGTTCCGGCCTGTGGAATGTACTATAAAAATACTATCTTTGATTTAATCCTGCCGAGGGTTTTAGCCGGGGAAAAGATCGGAAAACCGGAAATAGCAAAATTAGGGCATGGAGGCCTCTGCCTCAATTGTCCAACCTGTGACTTTCCGCACTGTGGATTTGGAAAAGGAGTATAGCGCATAAATCGACAAAAATGTAGTTGATTCCAAACTCATTGTGCTATCAATTGTTGTAAATTTTTCCTTATCTGGTCACGAACCTTCTGGAAAACCGTAAGTTTTTCATCCTCCGATACTTGAACTGCTGCCGGATCCTCCACGTCCCAGTGCAGTAATTTGTGGTTACCCGGGAAGAAAGGACAGGTTTGTCGAGCATTGTCACAAACAGTGATAACATAATCAAACTCTTTATCTAAGAAATCATCAACAGACTTTGATTGCTGCCCGGAAATATCAATACCTATTTCTTTCATCACCTTTTTAGCCAAAGGGTGAACTGATGTGGGCTCGACACCCGCGCTGTATACCTCAAATTTATCCCCAGCCATATCCCTTAATAAACCTTCGGCTATCTGGCTCCGGCAGGAATTATGGGTGCAGAGAAACAAAACCTTCTTCTTCATCCTTACTCCTTATTTTTATAGTGGGTTATAATTTCCCTTAAAACATTTAATTCAGGAACGGAGCCACAATGAACAATTTTATTATTTATCAGCACTACGGGCGTCATTAGCCAGCCTTGCCTCTTGGCTTCATCTGCTAAGGGCATCAAAAAGTTATCCAACGCTTGGGTCCATTCTCCGGAAGCAAGTTTTCGAACCTCATCCCAGTTTATTTCAAGTCCCGCCCACCCAGCAACTTCATGGCCGGTTCCCACCTTCCCGAAGCGCTGAGCTTCTTCGGATGAGTACACTATCTTTCTAATTGATGCCTGCGACGCTATCTCTTTCGCTACTGTCTTCACTCTTTCATACGTTTCCCTGCACCGAGAACAAGGGGGTTCAGTACCTATTATGATGATTTCCATGGTAAGTCCTCCTTTAATCGTTACTTTTCTAACTTCCCTGACCAACCTTTCATCCCATCTTTGAGGGTCACCGCGTTGTAACCCAACATATTGAGAATGGCATTTAGCATGCTCGAAGTATGCCCGGACCTACAGACAAGCACTATAAGTCTCACCGTGGATAATCTCCTAAAACTCTCCTCATCGGCTGCGGATTTAAATGGAATATGAATGGCGCCAGGTATGTGGCCACGCATGTATTCCGCCTCGTTCCGGCTGTCTACGACCACTAAATAGCTTGCGTTGCCGGAGTCTATCTTCTGCATGAGCCACGAAGCGTGGACAATGCGCTGGTCATCCGGCGTGTTGGAGAGATAAAAATGAGCTGCCCGCTGAATACTTCGCTCGGGCTGTTCATGGGAACACCCGAAGGGCAGTATAATGATTACGATTATTAGAAGCACAACATGCCGCATTGGCGTTTATTATCTTCCGACTAAAAACTCTGATTTTAATCAATCGGTTACTTTATCATTTCGAATAGTCTGTTTCTCTGCTAATCTCAAAATTCCAATACCCGCAGAAATCAGCAGTGACATCGCAAGGGCCGCATCAAAGAGAGTGTAAGCCATGCGGGCGATTCCCAGGAAAGCCTCCAGTTTAAATAACATAAAAAGGCCGCTTAAAAGCGCTAACCCTAAAAAACCCCACAAAATCCGTGACAAGCCACTTTGTGACTTATCAGTATGTGGCCCACCAGCGGGACTGAGAAAACCAAAAGCACTGCATAACACCAGTGCTCCCACTGCCACCCAGAAGTGGCTCGCGTCGAGGCTGAAGCGCCTGACCGTTATATACTCCATTAGGCCTGGCGTGAAAAGGACGTACAATCCAACTGCGACTCCGGACCCAAGGATTAACCAGGCCAGACGTGTTGCATTCCGCGGTGATATGAACTTTTCTTTAACCACAAGCCAGCGGAATGCAAGTATAAAAATCAACAGGCCGTTAAAACCTAACAAGCCATACAGCAAAGGCTTGATCCACTCCTCGCGGATGGCTCCAAATTTCACCCAAAAAGGCTGGATTCCCAGTATCTGATAATTAGGTATCCACCGCGGCCTCCCATCCTCCGACCCAAACGGTTCATCAAGAACCGCCCCCTGGAAGAACGGAGAGTTTGAGCCATGGCAGTCGATACATCCGCCTGACCCGAAGGCTGCCTTGGCCGGTGAGACATCGTGGGAGAACTTATAGACTGAAGCGTACGCCGTGGCCTCGTGCTCTTCCTTTTGAAGCAACCGGCGCTCGTTCGAGGAGTAATACGCATAGCAATCCGACACCCAGACCAAGCGTCGGCCCTTCATAGGGAAGCCAGTATTGGCAAGATGCTTTTTTACTGCGGCGAGGAGCGTATCGATTTCCCCAGGCCGATTGACTTCAATAATACCATCTTCGTTATCGTCAATAATTTTCCCCAGTTCCGGATACTTGATTTTCGGATCGGCCCGGTGCTGCGTCCACATCTGAAAAAAATCCTTCATGAAAAGTTGATTCAGTCCAGGCTTACCTTGCTCCTCAAAACCTACCCAGGCGCTGTGCACGCGGTTAGCGGGATATATCTTGCCCTTGTACTGCACCAAAGTCGGCCGCGTGACATTGGTAGGTTCATCTTTCCCGGTAAAAAGATCCAGTTCCCCGTAGTGGTTCCAAAATTGCATCTCCTGATCATAGAAGGTCCAGATGTGCTTGGGGGGAGGCGTGATGCGGGGTGCGGGATTGTAAACATCGCTCGCCTGAACCAATGCGCTCTTTACCGCACGCACCGGAATATGGCAGGCCTGGCACGAAAGCTTCTCCATATGTAACGGCGGAAGCCATTCGTGTGTTGCTCTCGGCGCGTTCCTCCAGCCCTCGAGATGACAGCTTTCGCACGAGCGGACGGTATTGTCGAGGTCATTCCGCACCCATCCTGAGGGATCATCGCCTTTGCCGAACTGATGGATCTCATTTCCACGAATCCGTGGATCCGGAGCTTTGCTGCCGGCTTCGTGGCAGTCAACGCACCGCATGCCGGCGACCATATGCACGTCAGTCCGGGTGGAGTAAGCCGCCCCGCGCTTCTTCCAGTCAGGTTTAAAGTGACAGTTAAGGCAGGTTTCATTACGGGGTTCAGGGGCAATGTGAAGGATTACATTCCCATCGGCGTCAAAACGACTTTTGTCGTAGGAAACCGATGGGTCCTGGTTTGCCGATATCTTCCCATTTACCGAACCAAATCCTGCACCCGCTGTGGCAGCCCAGCGGAAGTTCAGGTTAGCAAGTTCTTCATTGCGCCGCTTGATATTATATTCAGGCATATGACAAAGCAGACAATCCGCCTCAATAACCCCGGTCTCCGACCACCGCGCCCGGTAATAATCCCCATCGAGCTTATTGTCTCCCCCCGGCGTTAATCCGGCTGACGGGTCGCGCATCTGTTCGTCATACCGTTTCCCATCCCGGTCATACTCCAGGGGACCGCCTCCCGGATGGCAGTTCCCGCACGTGGCGGTAACAAAATCGAAAGACGTCATGTCAATGGGGCGGGCATCGGTGTTCTTTTTTGGCGCAAGCTGCCGGTACAAAGGTGCCGGTGAACACCAGTTGCCGCCGTAATTACCCGGAGAGGTAACCCAGTTATAGCGGGCAGCGAATTCTTCAGGCGGTGTCTCGCCTTTTCCCTGGGTAAAGTGGAAGCCCTCGGTGATCGTAGCGTAGTCGTGGCAGCCGGAAGCGCCGCACGTTTGCTTTGGTGAGTAAGGCACCGTATCGTTCACGCCCTTGACCGGGTCGATCACATTGCCCGTCTCGTCGCGTAATGGGAAAGGCGGGCAAACCCCAAGCGCCTTATCAGACTTCTCCTGTGGGCCGGGGACCCCGGCGGGATCCAAATTTCCGTCGCAACCAATTATCCACGCGAGAAGAAGCAGGGACAGACCTGTATGCACTATTTTTTTCATCCTTATCCCTCCATGATCATCAAAAGTAATCGTTCTGACAAGAGAATCAGAAACAAACATTAAAACCGTTTCTTTTGCCATCCGGTTGGCCTGTGGATTAGGTATCTTTCTTCCTTTTTGGTGGCCAAGCCTTTAAAAATTAAAAGGATATTTCAGTTTGCAGAAACATCCATTGGGTTAAAGGATCAGGACCAGTTTTCCCTATAAATTCACCGGGAACAAAAAAACAATAACCGCCCATAACGTTAAACCACTTAACAGGCGTATAGTGAAAAGTAAGATCAACTTCATGACCCAATTCCCTTCCTGAAGTCCCGCTCAAATCCCGGCGCTGAGCATTTCCGGGGAAGTACCAGGCATCTTTTTTTTCATCCAAGGTAAAGTAATGAAATTCACCGCGAAAAGATATATTCTCGGCCGGGGATACTATCAGGTCCAGTCTGTATTCTCTGGTGTTGCTCCAAAAAAACATGTTCATCCATCCATAGAGGACTGTGTCTGCCCCGCCAAAGACCCCGTCAAAGGTGCCTTTTATCCCATCTTTGGGATTATCATCACCGGAGCCATTGATAAACTGGACCATAACATGAGGACTCCAAAGACAATCCAAGGTGTAGCCCAGCCTGGTGGCAAGACCATAAGACCTTAGGGTATCCGAACCCCATCTCCCGAACTGTCGGGCAAAAGTTATTCCATAATCCAGCCGCCCAAGGGTACCATCGATTCTAAACCCAAGGCTATGAGATGTCAGGTTCCCTTCGCCTTTTTCGCCTGGTGTATTTCCGTGGTCATCTCTTTTGAGCACATAGAAAAGGTCAAAATCAAAGGGAAGGTTTTTGATCATGGTATAATTGGCATAGGCAGTGGGTCCAGATGCATGTTTGTTCGGCCACCTGTCCGGGTCTGGTATAATATACCTCCCCGCAAGAAAATGGCTGTCGATGAGGGAATTATGGTATCTCAAACGGGCGGCATCCCACACATAGCGGCCGGTGTTGCCCCAGTTCCCCGGGCCGAAGATGCGGCGATCGGCAAATTCTATCTCCTGCCTTCCCAGCATGATTTCCAGATTATCCCCCGCATCATAATCCACATAAGCCTGGCGGATATCCATATTGTCATGATAAGGGTTGCGTTCTTTAAAATCTGAATCATCAAATGAACTGCCAAAGATACGCGCATCCTGAAATTGAAAAAAAGCTTTCAGATTTTTGAACCTGAAATCAAAATTAAGGCGCAAACGGGAAGGCAAAAAAATTTCATGAGTTCCTGTCCCGTATTTTTTGATGTCATATTCATTTTGAAATTCAAACCTGAGCCGGTATGTCCCGCTGATTGAAAAATGATACTCTCCTATGCTGATATCTTTCCAGGCTGGAGCATCGCTTTTTAGCTGCGCCACTGTTCCACCATAAGCCAGGTTCGCAGAAAAAACCAGAACTGTGAATATCCATCCGAATTGATTCATGATGTTCGGTTGCGTCTTGCATCTTTAAATGAACTTCTCCGCCGCAAGCAGCGGGGTAACAAAAACTTTAAATTCTGTCATTTCGCACTTGATGCGAAATCCAGTCCGGTCTTCTTGATTCAGGCTTCTGCCGGAATGACGAACTCGCCGCAAGCGTCAGGGAATACAACCCGAAGGAGATTCATTAAAAGAGTTCTCTTTAAAGTACCGTGTTATTCCTTTGATATTACGATAATTGGGTGTCTTTATAAATCACACCCGATGAATTGTTAAGCTGTCCGTCCTTGAGGTGATATACATGGTCAAACCCTTCGATCATCCGGACATCATGAGTCACGGTGATCACTGCCGTTTGATGTTCCCGGGCTATTTTTTTGAGAATTTCCATAACCTTTTTGCCACGGACTGTACCAAGCGCTGCGGTCGGTTCATCGGCCAAAATCAATTTTGGCCGGTTGGCAAGCGCCCGCGCCACCGAAACACGCTGCTGTTCCCCGCCTGACAGAAGAGCAGGCAGATAATTGCTCCGGTGGGCAATCTACATATATTCAAGCAATTCCGTTACCCGTGCTTCCGCTTTATATCCGGAAATGTCGATAATTATTTCTCTCATCACCTTTTTAGCCAACGGGTGAACTGATGTGGGATTAACGCCCACTCTTTATTTTTTTGTGCTTGACTCCATAAACTTTTATACTTAAAACCGAACTTTCAATTTCGCTTACTTTTTCCGTCGATATTTTTAAATCTCCAGGTACTGCTTTTGCCGTGGGATCATTTTCCAGGTACTCAATCGGGAAAGGAGTCTTTTCAAGAATCGTAACCTCTTGAAATCCCGCTGCTCTTATGAAACCAAGATACTCCTCTTTCATGATTGCTCCCGAAAGGCACCCAATATACCCCTCAACTGAATTTTTTATAAAATCAGGAAGCTCCTTCATCAAAACTATATCAGAGACCATCATTCTCCCCCCAGGTCTGAGCACCCGAAACGCTTCCTGAAATGCTCTTCCTTTTTCCGGCGAAAGGTTGATAACACAATTGGAGATAATCACATCAGCCGAGTTATCAGCGACCGGGAGATTTTCAATCTCTCCCAGCCTGAACTCCACATTTTTGTGGCCACCCTTTCTCGCGTTTTCTCTTGCCCTAACAATCATCTCGGGGGTCATGTCTACCCCAATCACCCGACCTGACTCACCCACTTTTTGAGCAGCGAGAAAACAATCAAATCCCGCACCAGATCCGAGATCAAGGACAATCTCGCCCTGACGCAGAGATGCCAGCGCCACCGGATTCCCGCACCCAAGCCCCAGGTTTGCACCCTGCGGAACAGCTTTTAGCTCTTCGTCCGTGTAGCCCATCTTCTTACTTGTTATTTGCGTATCAGTGCCTCCGCAGCACGGATTTACGAGAACGGAACAGGAACATTTCTGTTTTGCGATTTTCGCGTAGCCATCTTTGACGACTTTCTTTATTTCTTTTTTTTCCATTTTCAACTACCTCTATCTTTAAACAATTGCCTTTTTTTTGAGTCATTGCTGCGGAAAGCATCCCGGTAATCTCCCGGGAAAGCGAGTCGGACCATTTGCTCATTTGGCACATTTAGTCCGGCTTAACTTTAATTTTTTTTTGCTAACTCTTCCAATGATTGATTCAAGTCGATAATCCCTACAACTTGCTTATCGATTCTGATCTGCCTTACTTCTTCTTACGTCACCTTTAATGTCCGTGATTAAGTCAATTGCTGATAGACTTGTTACTCCCCAAGCCCGCAACAAATTCTACAGTCTTGCCTGTTAGCGTTCACGTCAAGGCGTAATGTAAATCATATAGATTCCCGCGAAAAGCACCAGCACTCCGCACAATTTTCTCAAAACAACCGCACCGCGCGACTTTTCATTCCAGTTTAGATATCGCTGCACAACCTCGGTGAACGTTCCGGCAAAAACGATAACCGAGCAGTGTCCAATGCCATAAAGCGCCATCAGGAGCACTCCATAAGAAAGGTTTTCGGCGCCGAGCCTGAAGGTAATAGCCAGTATGGGGGCCATGTAGGCAAAAGTACACGGTCCGAGGGCGACACCAAAAACCAAGCCAAGGATAAACGCGGCGAGCACACCCTTACGCTTCATATCAACGTTGCCAATCCCTGACCAGGGCAAGGGGAGTAGATCGAGAAGATGCAGCCCAACGGCGAAAAAAATCACTGCCACGCCATAGTTGCCGTAGGAACCGATATCCCCCGCCATGCGCCCGGCCAAGGCAGTCACAACGCCGACAAGCCCAATGGTAATCAAAATACCAATGGCGAAAAGCGAGCTGATGTAAAAGGCGCGCATGGTGGTTATCCGTCCCTGTTTATCAATAAACCCTACGATTAAAGGAATACTCGCCAGGTGACAAGGACTCAGGATAATGCTGAGAACGCCCCACACAAAAGCTGCAGCCACGGCGACGAGAAAAGAACCCTCGACGGCGCGGGTCAATACTATAAAAATCTCTTGCATGCTACAAGACTCCTTTTCGACATTTTTATCGGAACAATAGTTTTCAACGTCAACCTTTTTCGGTATCGAGATTGATTCCCAACTCTTTCCACTTTCTCAGGATTTCTTCTTTTGAGTAAAATCCCTGATGCCGGTAGCGTTCCTTCCCTTCAGCATCGAAAAATATTTGGGTGGGGATAACGTGAATGTTATAGCGGCCTATCGCTTCCTTGTTTTCCCAAACATCAATGAAGACGACATCGAATCGTCCCCGGTATTCTTCTCGAAGCTCATCCAGGATGGGGGCCATCATTTTGCACGGTATGCATTTTGTTGCGCCCAGATCAAGTAGCAAAGGAATCGGTTTTTCAAAGCGTCCCCCTGTTTCTCTTGCGGATGAAAGAGGGTTTGCTCCATCTCCTCGGTGGGCAACGTTAACACCCTCGGTTTTTTGTAGTGATACAGCCTCATCTGCTTTCTGTCCCTGTTTTACGTAAAGGACAATCCCCACGACCACAACTAAAACAATAATAATGATCGCCTGAAGCACATTATTTGAGACATTGACTTCTTTGCTCATGTCAAAATTCCTTCCAGTCTGAAAAATCCTATCTGCTGCCCAGGGTATAAATAGGGCATGTTAGCGTATCGACCTCGCGTCACGGTTCACAGGATACATGACAGATTCCTGTTGGTGTCTCAATCGCATAAGGGAAATATTTCTTCTTGAACCAAAGCGCCACATTAACCAGACTGATAAGCACCGGAACTTCCATCAACGGGCCGATTACCGCCGCAAAGGCCTGACCGGAATTGATTCCAAAAACTGCCACTGCCACGGCAATCGCCAGCTCAAAATTATTTGATGCGGCCGTAAAGCTCAATGAGGTTGATTGTTCATAGGTTGCTCCTGCCTTTTTGGACAAATAGAAAGAAACAAAAAACATGACAACAAAGTAAATGAGGAGCGGAATAGCGACTCTCACCACATCCATGGGAAGCTCGACAATATATTCACCTTTCAAGGAAAACATGACCAATATGGTGAAAAGCAAGGCAATCAGGGTAATCGGACTGATTTTGGGTATGAATTTCCGCTCGTACCATTCCCGCCCTTTGGTTTTGAGGCCAATGAGACGAGAAAGGACTCCGGCAATAAAAGGTATACCCAGGTAAATAAAGACGCTCTCAGCAATCTGTTTCATGGAAACCTGGACAAGTGAACCCTTCAATCCAAACCACCCCGGCAGGATAGTTATAAAGATGTAGGCATAGAAAGAAAACAAGAGCACCTGAAAAATAGAGTTGAACGCCACTAAGGCGGCACAGTATTCCCGGTCGCCATCAGCAAGGTCGTTCCAAACGATGACCATGGCGATACACCGAGCCAGCCCAATCAAAATTACTCCCACCATGTATTCGTGATGGCCGGAGAGAAATAAAACAGCCAAAATAAACATAAGGATTGGACCGATAATCCAGTTTTGAACCAAAGAGAGCGATAGTACCTTCACATTTTTAAACACATCTCCTAACTCTTCGTATTTCACCTTGGCCAGAGGCGGGTACATCATCAGAATCAAACCAATGGCAATCGGAATGTTGGTGGTATCCACCTGAAAAAAATTTATTATATCCCGTACCCCAGGATAAACGTACCCTATTCCCACGCCGATAAACATGGCCAGAAAAATCCATAAGGTTAAAAAGCGATCTAAAAAAGATAACCTCTTTGCTATACCCTGGCTCATTTGTTTCCCTCCTTTGATAACCTAATTATTTTTTTTTGCAAAAGTCAACGCCGGATCCTGACAACCGTTAAGGTGCGACTTCAACCGATTTTCTTGGGATGTAATAAGCCTCTGATAAATTTTTTTCTTTAAAAAAATAAAGGCTTCTGCTTGATCCTCATCCGTAACAATCCTCTCCATTTCCATGACCTCCTGTGGCTCTAAGGTCAATGTCTTTCGGGTAATCTCTAACACAAAGTTCTCCTCATTTAGGAAATCAGCTTTTTAACTTCTTCCACTGAAGGCACCTTGCCCGCAGTCTTCACCTCTCCATCAACCACCAACCCGGGAGTCATTACCACTCCAAAGTCCATAATTTGTTTGATGTCGGTTATTTTTTCGATTTTATAATCAATCCCCAATTGTTTTGCTGCCTGCTCAGCATGTTCAGCTAATTTTTCGCATTTCGCGCACCCCGGACCCAATACTTGTATTTTTTTCATAAGCTACCTCCTATCCGAAAAATTTTCCATATATCATTCCGCTTATTGTCGCCATAACGCACACAAGGCCGACATAAATCAAAGTCCTTTTTGTTCCCATGATACTGCGGATAACCAGCATGCTCGGAAGCGACAACGCCGGGCCAGCAAGAAGTAATGTCAAAGCCGGACCCTTTCCCATCCCGCTCCCGATAAGACCCTGAACAATCGGTACTTCGGTAAGCGTGGCAAAATACATAAAGGCACCCACTACGGAGGCGAAAAAGTTTGCCCAAAAGGAATTCCCTCCCACCAATTTACTAATCCATACTGAAGGAATCAGGCCTTCTACTCCCGGACGACCAAGCAACAACCCGGCAACAAGCACCCCAAACAGTAACAGAGGTAAAATCTGTTTAGCAAACCCCCAAGATGCAGCAAACCATTCCCCAGCCTCTTCCTTATCAGTACTAATAACAGTAGATAACCCTACCACCCCAACAACAAAAGGAACCATCGGCTCATGGGAACACCAAAAAGCAACCACCGCAACCGGGAGCGCCACAAAAACCACTTTCTTGATTTTCAAATTAAACCAGAGGGAAAGAATAACTCCCAAAGCAATCGCAAAAATCGTCGTAATGGTACATTTCACTGAGTAAACGGCGGCCCAAAAACCGGTTGGATCTAAAGGACGACCCCAATTGGCAAACACCAGGATGGCCACCAACACCGCAAAAAAAAACCCGTTTTGCCAAAGCGGACGCGACACCTGAAGTTCGGGGATATTCATATTATTCGCTTTTTCCGCTTCTTCCTTGCGAAAAACCGAGTGCATGATAAGTCCGATCACCACACTGAAAATAACCGCCCCCACCCCTCTCGCAATACCCATTTCCAGTCCCAAAACCCGGGCGGAAAGAATTATAGCGAGCACATTAATTGCCGGGCCGGAATAGAGGAATGCGGTCGCCGGCCCGAGTCCTGCTCCCCGCTGGTAAATTCCCGCGAAAAGGGGAAGAACCGTGCAAGAGCAGACTGCCAGAACCGTTCCGGAAACTGAAGCAACCCCATACGCCAAAACCTTATTCGCCTTGACTCCTAAATATCTCAACACCGAAGCCTGGCTGACAAAAACACTGATTGCGCCGGCGATAAAAAATGCCGGGACAAGGCAAAGTATGACGTGCTCCTGAGCATACCACTTGACTAAGTACAATGATTCCATCACCGCATGATTAAACCGCGGGTTTCCCACCGGCAGATAAAAACAACCTAAAAAGGCGATAACTATTATCGCCAGAGGTTTCCATTCGTCTTTCCATTCCATAAATTAAATCCTTTGAAAATCAATGGTTCCCGCTTCTTTTTAAAAATTTTTTTCAATCAATTGCCCGGAACATTTATTACAGCAGGTCTTTAATTCGCCCAGCTTAACAGCTTTTTTCAGTTTTTTTTGGTCGGTTTTAACAACCGCGTTGTCATTGGCCATAACAACCACAGAGTCGAGGAGAATCTTGATCTCTTTATCCTGAGTTTCTTTCCTTAATAAGTAATAAATCCACTTGCCCTCCCGCCGGTCTTCAACCAGTCCGGCATTTTTAAGCACACTCATATGCCTGGATATCCTCGGTTGCGACATATCGAGCACCTGCATCAACTCGCACACGCAGAGTTCCCGCTCCTGTAACAGCTTGATTACCCGTAAACGGGTATCATCAGATAATGCTTTAAAAATATTAGCAATTTTTTTCATGGGATGCCTTTCATAAATAAACATATAAGGATATATTTATATATTATTTCCAAAAATAAATCGTGTCAAGCGAAAAACCCAAAAAAATTTTTGAAAAACAGACAAGTTATTGTTATCCCCACCTTGATCAAGCCTTCCCGTAGTTGATACGAGGGATATCCTTTCCCCTCTGTCATTCCGGACTTGATCCGGAATCCAGAAAAAATTCTGCCCATCTTTATTGTTTGCCCTCCCCTACCCAAACTTGACAAATCACCCCGATATGGATAATTTTGAATCACTAATTATTTATAAACAGGAGGGCTTGCCTTACCTTATATCTTTCATGAACCGGATACCTTTTTACCCTGACAAACCCAGCCTGATAGCAACATAATTAATGAGGAGATTTTTATGAAACCGAGAGGCCCATTAATGATTGAACACCGACTTATTGAGAAAATGTTCGGTCTGTCCCAAAAAGAAGTTTTAGAGATGAAAAATAATAAAGTAGTAGATCTGCTTTTCGTTGATACTATTGTGGATTTTATCCGAACCTATGCTGACCGAACTCATCACGGGAAGGAAGAAGATATCTTATTTGTAAAACTTAAAACGAAAGATTTAAACGAAAAAGATAACACGATGATGAATGACTTAATTAACGAACATAGATACGCCCGATCCTTAGTCGGAGATTTGCTTGATGCCAAGAACAAGTATATTGGTGGGGAGAAATCCTGTTTGCCGGTCATTATCGAAAAATTGGAAGCTTTGATTAATTTTTACCCCGGACATATCAGAAAAGAGGATATGGAATTTTTTCCGAATACTGAACTATATTTCACCAAAGAAGAATTAGATACCATGCTCTCGGATTTTTGGGAATTTGACAAAAAAATGATCCACGAAAAATATCAAAAAGTATTCGAAACGTTATCCAAAAAATATCTATAAATTTGCTTCTTATTTTAACCTTCCCAGCCACCCTTTAATCTCCTCTGCCTCATACGCTTCCTGTTGAACAGAAAGATCAAGGTTGATAAGCAAGCCGGCGTGTTTTTGGGTTTCAGTGTCTTTTTGTAAATCGAGGTGACGCTCGCGAGATGCGCGGACATCTTCGAGGGCTTTTTTAAGAGCTAAACCAAAAGATACGCTCAGGTCAATTTTATTCGCTTTAAACTTTGGGTTAATTCCGTTTTCAGCAATTGGCTCGGCAATATGGGCGAGTTGTTTCATCTTGGTAAAAGCAAAATCCATGATCTCCCATCCCAGCATCTCATTTTTCTGAAAAACCCAGGATGTGCGGATATGCTGGAGCATCTCAGTATATTTTGCGGCCACGATTCCCTGCACCTTATCCACAAACGCGGGTGGCAGTTTATTTTCTCCGCCTGGTTTTCCGGCAGCCATGTCGGGCTTGAGCCGGTCATGCACCCGCTGAAACTTTTTGGCATGAATCGAGGATTCCCACGCCTCCCGGTGAAGCACGCGCTTAATGTGCGGATCATCAACCTTGTCAGCTTCTCCGTGGTAATGCGGAATCAGTTTTAATTCATACTCAACATATGATTTCAAAATCGTGGCCCGGTTAGTTGGGTCATAGGGATAAGGCGCGGGAGTCAGGTTAGGTTCTCCACCCAATTTACCGATGATCATCCCCAGCCAGTGCATATGCCACATCTCTTCCCGGGCACGAGAAAGCAGGCCGGAGCCAATCGGAGTATCCTCCCCTTCCAAATAACCATGCACCAGATAGCGGATAATAGCCGCGTGCTCATCAGTCAGGTCACGATTGACCATTTCAATTAATTTCTCTTTGATCATAGTTACCTCCTAATTTTTTAAATAAATTATTTTTTAAGCACAATATACTTGGCTAAATAAATTAAAAAATAACTTTATTTATAGCTCTTATCTTATTGTTTTATTTGTAATTATTATATTGTTTTAAAAATTGTAAAAAGTGAAGTGGACAGCAAAACAAAGCGTATTGTTAAGGCGCTCATAAGCAAAGGACAACTGATGAAGGAAGGTTTATAATTAGACAAAAAAAAGTAAGGCATCTCGTCGTCGGTTGGGACAAGATGCCTTAAATAATCGAGACAGAAAAAATTAAGCTTTTGCTACATTTTTGGCTACTGGTCCCCGATCGTTTTCTTCCACATCAAAGGTAACCCGGTCACCTTCGGCAAGTGTTTTAAAGCCCTGCATCGTTATAGAAGAAAAGTGAACAAATAAGTCCCTCCCATCTTCATGTTCAATAAAACCGTAGCCTTTTTTATCACTAAACCATTTAACGACTCCTTGTGCCAAAGCGTTAACCTCCTTACAAAAAATTAATTAAAACAGTAGGTCGCCACTCTAACAAAGGAATCTTTCCTTCCGAGCGAAACCGACCTGCAACTACCTAATTTTTTTTTATAAACTATTGTAAAGTCAAATGTCAAGCAAAAAAATACGTCACCTCCCTAAGCGCCTAAACATAAAAACATTAACTGTTACGGATAGTTCCTTTTATTTTTCCTTTTGCCCGGTTGTTCTTTTCCTCCAGATCCCGCCTTCACTAAAACACTGCCAGCCCCAGCGAAGCCATTTTAAAAGTGAAAAGGCAAGCCAAAGCGCCCACAAAAGCATCAGGATTCGAAACACAAAAAGCGGGAGAGAAAGAACCCAGGGCTGAGGCATCAAAGCGCCAATCCGGTCTTGCGTCCAGTGGAGGTAGAAATTTGAGGAACCGTTTCCAGCGATTTGCATATCCGGAATCCCCAAAAGACCAGCTTCGACCGCATGGTAAAGGCAGATCAATGCCGCAACCGTCCAAACCACCAAGAAAAGCTGAGATACATTAAAGGAAAAACGTTGGTCTTCAGGTATGGGTTTTAATCGTCGTAGTCCGAGAGTCAGCAACCACCCCACAATAATTATTGCCATAAGTGGAGTTATCTGGGTTATTCCCAAGCCTAATAAAAACCAATGGGTGGTTTTAAGAGGGGTCAAGGTGAGCCGCCCTAAACCGACTGCTGCCAAGATAACCACCACAACATAACTCCAGAAAAGCACTGCCGGGCCTAACCGAGGACCCCCGGCGAAAAGAATCCACCGGTTGTGAGGCATGTTAAAAACAATATCCGCGTTCACCGCTTGGGGGCCGACACTGATTAACGGAGATCTAATAAGATTTTCCGACGATGACGATTGATGCCATTTAAGACCGATGCGTTCAAGGCCAGGCTCCAGGGGAACAATAATTTCTTTGCCTTCTTTTTTTATTGGCTGGGTCTTATTGTTTAAGGTGACCTCCATTATTTCCGCGTTTTCAGGCACGATTACCCGGTGCTCCCCTCCTTTACTGGTCCGAACTTTAAAAGCAAGCTCTCCATTGGTATAGCGCTCTCCAGGGGTGAGGTCCAGTTTTGCTTCTTCGATGGTTAAAGTTTGTCCGGGAATTGCCTGAGGCCGACTCAGAGTAATGATAACCTTTTCTCCCGGCCACGGTTGCCACTGGGGCATCCAATAGTTCGCTTGGTCATGATGATGAATAACCGGAATACCTGATAATTCACAATGCCAGATCGGACTGGCATCCAGAATCCAGGTCTCAATCCACGGAACTCCCTTGGGTGTCTGCAGAATAATGGTTGGTGACTCTTTAAGGGTTGATAACCAGGTAACCTCAGTTTCATTTGCCGCTATCGTAATCCGTACCTGGCTCTTTTCCACCTGAATTCCTGGAGAGGTGACCGATTCCTGGGCAATAAGGGGTATCAAGAGCGTAGCTGGTGTATCCGGAGGTGTCAATCGTCTCAATGTGTTTCTCACCTGCCAGTTTAATCCCAGAGTTAAAACCCGTTCGAGTTGAAAAAAAGGAGGTATTTTGGCATCAGGCTTGGCTTGACTTTCAGGAATGTTTTCTTCTTCTCGGGTTAACTGAAGCGACGACTCGACTTGGCCGTCTGGCTGAACTCCTTGAACCGTCCATCCATCGGTTTCAACCGTTACCTTTCGTGGTCTGAGCGGCAAAACCACTTGAAATGACCTCTCCGCCGGGGCTCTCCCATACAGAGTAACCACATGGACACCTTCAGGAACCAGGACCCACAAAATCCCCGCATGGTCTTTCATAAGGCCTCGTGCCGATTGTCCGTTAAGAAGAACCTCTTCCGGCATCCATAATTTCAGTGATCCGGGCAACGGTACCGCAGTCTCCACCCCGGCTTCAACATTAAAAAGGATACGCAAACTGTTTTTGTTCGCGGTAAGGAGCATTTTGGGGCTATCAGCGCAATTGGGAAGGCATTCCGGCTTTTCCAAGAGCCGTTCCTGAAGCTTTTGAAGGAGTTCAGGATAAGGATACCCCGGATCTTCCTGGGCCGTTGAAATATTTGAGGCAAAAGCTACGGCCATGAAAACAAGTGAAACCAGTTTTTTATCCAAAGACAATTTCCAGGATCGAACATTAAGGAGAAAACAAATTAAAAAAACCAAAAGCCCGACCCGCAAAAAGGAAAGAATAAAGTTGACAAACGGGGAAAGCAAAATGAGTCGGATTTCTTGTTCTTTGGAAACCGGACCGGTCCAACTCAAAGGGATAGAACGCCATTGCCAGGTGGGAAGGCCGGGCCCGGTCTGATTAAGAGCGTGAGGGTCCTGGGTTAAGGCAGTCAGGTTTTGATATTGGGTGCCACTTTTCATTTTTTCTTGACGACGTTCTCTATCAATCCTGGCGAGCGGGGCGGGCATTGATTGATCAAAAGCCCGCATTGTACGTGGGGCTTCCTGTTCTACAACTGATTGTTCCGCAACGTGCGGGGCCATCGCCTTCTTAGGTGCTTTTCCATAACCCCCAAAGGATAGTGGAGAAAATTCTTCTAATTGAGGGTACATTGCCCACCTCACCTGCTCTACGATAAACGGTATCGCGATAATAAGGAGAAAAATAATTGAGGCCATACGCCAGAGGTTAACCACTTTTTTTGCCCAACCATCTGGAAGAAACCTGAGAAGCGCTAAAGCAGCCAGCAGATTAAGCCAGACCAATTGAGGCGCTCCGGGTTCATGATAGGTAAGACCAACCGCAACAAGCGCCAGTATGCCCCATTTCCAATTCCAAAGTTTATAAATTACTAAGCTTAAGATCAAAACCAAAAAGAGGTCAAGAAGACTCCATCGTTTAAACCAAGTTCCCTCAATTCCATCTATTCCCCAGGCAGTAAGCAGCTTCCACCCCGGAGGAAGATTTAAAACCCCGGATACTGCCTCGAAGTCATGGTCCCATCCAACTGCAGGAATTTTCCAAAGTGAAGTCTCAAACCGGCCTTCAGCTTCAAGTTGTAGGTGTCCTTTACGAACCTCAATTCCTGGTTTTTTCCCTTTGCCATGACCCGTTATCAGTTGTTCAACCCCATCAATAGTTACTCTGCCCACTTGACTTGGGGGATTTATCGCCAAATACCATTGCCGGCTCAGAGTGCCGGTAACCTGGTCTTGAACGGTAAACCCTGTGCCATTAAAATCTAACCACCACGTACGACGCAGGTGTAACTGATCAGGAGCCGGTTCCGGATCTCCTCGCCGGATTTCCTTAAAAATCATTTCAAGACCGGGCTGCATAATAAAGGTGGGAAATTTCTGCCATTGGAAAGGGACATCAATCTGTTTGGGATCAATGGGCGAGACACCCTCGATTTTTACCATGCGGAGTTGATTTTGGGCTTGAAATGACCAGACTTCATCTTGCGGAGTTTTCTTAAGCGGAGTTAACTTTGAAATCGGACCCTCAAAACGGGAAATAATCTGTATTTCCCATTGACCCGGCCGTCCTTGAACCATGAGCTCTCCATGTGGTCCCAGTCTCGCGGGAAGAGGACTTGCAAGCTTTATTGGCACCGCGTGTTCCAAAAGCACTGGCTCAATTTTAATCTCCCGGGGTTGACCTGATATGATAACCTTCAAAAGGTTGGTAACCTGCATCGGAACCGTGTCATTAATTAAACGAAAAACCCGACACTCAACCCTATCCTCTTTTCCCAATCCTCCTTCTTTCTTTTTGAGCCACAAGCGACCGCTGTTCTCAATAAACGGAAATTGAATAGGATTGCCATTGATAACAAGACTTATAAGTCCACTTTCTGGCGGCACATTGATCCATTCCGGAATCTCTTTCCAGAAAAAAACCCCCTCTATGCGGTGTGATCCAGGGGTTATATAGACTGAAGGGGCATTACCTTTTCCCACCACGGGAGCTGGTTTGCCATCTACCTTTACTTCTGCGGGCCAGGTTTCGGGGTTTCCCGGCAAGGGAACCCATGCCTTAATAAAAACCCGCCATTCCTGAGTGAAACCACCTTTATTATTTTCCAGATTCAATGTAAGGCGGGAAGGCCAAAGGCACTGATACTGTTCTCCGTTGTTGTAATAGGTAGGACAGAGTTTATCTTCCACATTATGGAGCACCCACCCCTTCCATTGTTCAAGGTTGGGAGGGATATCACCCCGTTCTGCATGAGCAGCAAAAAGAGAACCGATATTCACGAAGGACCAAGCGACTATCGCCAGTAAAAAATAGATTTTGATTTTCATTCTTTCCTCCTCCAGGTAGGAATATTAAAAAAATTTTTGGAGAGCAACTACAACATAATTATCTGCAAACCGTTATTTTTACCTCCCCTGTTGATATGCTCCGGAGACTGCCAATGCTGCAAGCATTCTTAAATTAAGGATTATATTTGGATTTGATGAACTCTGATATCTCGACCATAAAGCCACTGCACCTTTAAAGTCCTTCTGTTTAATTAAACTAATCAACGCTAACCGTAAAAGAAAATTATTCTTTTGATTGCTATGAATTCTACCTTGTTTGGGAAGAAGCTTTTCAGTGATGTGTCGGATTTTTTCATAATCTCTTTCACCCCACGCACGTACCAAAGCAAACCAATCCCGAAGTCCTTCCGGTAATTTTTTATAGCACGGAGCGGTTTCTATATCTTTCCAAATCACTTGCAAGGCATCAGCGGGGAGGTACGGGACTGTTGCATTGGCAAATGAGATCAATTGGGGCAACCAGACGTCGTCTTTCAAGGACACCGGATCACACAGATCACGGATCGAACGAAAACCGCGTATTAAAGTAACAGACGAATTTGGTAACGATAGAAAAGTTTGGGTCCCATGAGCGCCCTGACAATAAAAATACCGCCAAATACCTACCGCATTATGTGCATTTTTCCCTGTTGCTAAAGGGTGGTTGCCGGCAATATCCGAAAGTACCGACGTATGAGCAAATAGGTTAACATCATTGAGAAAGAATACCACCTCGGGTCCGAGGCTGAGTAAACCGGAAGCGGATTGCTGTAAAAAACGTGCTTTGACAGCACCGAGATCTAAAACAGGATAAAAGTCTGAGTTAGGCGCTATCGCATACGTTCCAAACAAAGGGTCCAAATTCCCGCGGTCACCTATTTTTAGCAAGATAACATCCTGAGGGGTCCTGACACCAATCAAATTCAACTGTTTTCTTATCTTTCCTTCCGGCAATACAGGACAAGTTATATCCGGTAGTGCTGTTTGGCTGGCAAGAATAAGGATATCACCCTCGGATGTTCCATATATTTGATAATCCGCAAAATACTGACCCAGGGCTTTCGCCACTGAAGACACCAGTTCTAAATTAATTTCGTAGACATGAAGCCACTGCGCAAACAATCCATCTGCTTTCACGTGTCGGCTAACGAGACGATAAAACTCGGTGGAAAAGAGCCCCCCGATCCCGCTTACCCAGGGATTTGAAGGTTCGGATATAATCAGATCATAGGTTTTTTGGTGGTTGCTAAAAAAAATCTTGGCATCGGCAATACTGATTTTGCTCCGGGGATCGTCGAAAGTGTTATGAATTTTTTCGCCAATAAATTGTGTGGCCACACGAGCCGCCTCAATCATAGCAGGTTCGATCTCCACAGTATCAACATTGCGAATACCAGGGTAGTTGAGCACGGTGTGCGTACTCATACCAGAACCAAGGCCAATAACCGCAACATCCGCGACGTCCGATTTCATTATCAAAGGAAGAACAGCCAATAATGTCATGGTTGATTCGTCAGGAGAAGTTTGTTGACTATTAATTTGAACACCAGCGTCAGTTTTTCCATTGGTGCGAAAGCTTAGTCTGTCCGGGTTTTTAACGAGATCTATGGAAGCGGTTTTCCCATCCCGATGATAAATAACTTCCTCCCTTTTCCCGAGTAAATGTCCGGTGCGGTAAACACCGGATGCCATCTTGCTGATATCAAGGCGCACGCCAAAAATAACAGCAACCAAATACAATAAAGTTCCACCAACATAAATTAGCCGGCTTGACATTGATATCGAAAATCGTCCAAGCCAAAACAACCAAAACCCAATTGCGATATCCAAAGCCCCCCCGATGATAATCAGGTTCCTCAGCCCCCAGAAGGGCATAACGAACTGGATGCTTGCGATAACACCCAGGATACACCCAAAAGTGTTCACCGCATAAACACGGCCGATTGCTTTTTCACCAACGCCATGAGTAAATAAATAATGTGTCAGTAACGGCAAAGTCATCCCTGCACATATTGTGGCAGGTATCATCACCAACATTGCCAGAAAATGACTGAAGATATTAAAAAACAGATATCCCTCTTCTGTTTTGGCCAGAGCTTTGATGGCATACTGCATACCGTTGAAGGTAAATCCGTACACGATGAGGGTAAAAATTGCCAGGACACCCATCACCATCTGCACAGCGCCCAGAATAAACAACGGCCGTTTCAATCGGTCTACCTGGGTCCGTATCCAAAAGCCTCCGATAGCAAGGCCAAAAATAAATGCCGCGAGCATTAATTCAAATGCATGGGTAGTGCTCCCTAAGACCAGACTTAACATGCGAATCCAGGCAATTTCATACATAAAGGAGGTCATTCCGGTAACACCGGCACAAACAAGAAATATTCTTATCATTCTTACCGGCATTGTTCGGCTTTTCTGGGCAGTAACTGCTGAAGGTAGACGTAAGGTTTTATCCATACGCGCCAGTACATAAACCGTAATAGCAATCATTATGTTAATGAGACCCGCGGCAAATATCGCCCCCGGCAATCCCACCATGCCAATGAGAAGAAATCCCGAAGTCAAAACGCCAAAAACAGCCCCGAGGCTATTGGCGCAATACAACACCGCGATAATATGTCCGGGACGATCCGGAAACCGCCGAATAAGACCCGCGCTCATAAAGGGGAAAGTCATTCCCAAAAGCACTGACTGGGGCAAAATCAGAAACGCAGCCAACACCCATTTATATATTTCCACTGCAAAAGCCGATCCTAATGAGGGAATAACGGTAAAATAGGAGAAATCTGTCGCGGTCACAAAAATATTGTGGAACAGCAGTGCCAAGAGACCTACGACTGCTTCTGTAATCGCGTAGGCAAAAAAGGGATTCAATAAACGAAGGCTAAAACGGCTGGCAAGCCATGCGCCAAAAGCCATCCCCCCCATGAAAATCGCCAGTACCAGCGTCTGGGCATAAGCAGCATGGCCAAGAAAAAGTTTTAAGTAATGCGTCCAAATAGACTCATAAATCAACCCGGAAAATCCCGAAAAAACAAAAATACAGATATACACATTGCGCAACAAGACAAGACCAACAAAACGGGGCAATTGAAAGGTTTTCATGGGCCGTATCCCCTCGACAAAAAGGTTACATAGAGTGGATCTTATAAATCGATATCCCGTTTGCCGAAAATATTTTTACAAGATATTCTCGGGTAAAGTCGATAAAACGATGGTCTTCATAATATACGATAGTGTCCTTGCGATAACTTTCAGGAATTTTATCCAGACTGATTATGTGGGTAAAACCATGGTGTAATAAAATTTTTAGAATATCATCTCCATTTTTTGCCTCATCATAACAAATGAGCGTCTGACTCAAGTGGTCATTAAACGGCTCAAATTTAAAATAGAAATAACGTACACAACCATGGAAAAGGACTTTAGCGTCATCCGGTAGGTTGCGATTTGCCCATTCAGCTGGACAATAACTTCTTTCTATGCTTCTTAAAAAGTAAGGAGTGCGATTGGGGTCAAGCGCCGTTAATATCCTTTTATGACTCAACATGAGATTATAATTTTGAAAAGAATAAAACATGACAAAAGAAATAAAAAAGCCGAGACAAATATACCTGACTCCTTTGCCGAAACACATTATCCTTTGCCCCACTGCTCCACAAAGTAAAGATAAAAAGATCACTAGGATAACGACATAGCGGATGTTCCCATTTAAAAAAATAAGAAAAAGGTAACTCAAGACTCCAAGGAGGAAAATAAGCGGCCATTTCAACGGATTTTTTTTAAGGAAAAAAATCAAAGGAGAAAAAAATAAAAAAACAGGTCCGATAAATCTCTGGAAGTCATCGTCTTTACCCCAAGCGCCCGACCAAAGGTAAGTAAAGGGGAAAAAGTAATTTTCTTTCAATTTTGCAAAAGCGATGGGAAAAAGTTCGGTTGCTTTGGTTCCGTTTTCCCAAAGCGACTCCGGACGGATCATTTTTGAAGAAAAGATGTCGTTAAGGATTGGGAAAAAAGGATTATGAGTTAGTATATAATTGCGGATAAACCATGGTGATACCAGGATAATGCCGATGACCAACGAAACGCTAAATAGTATTGACACCTTTTTCCAACCCTTTAGTTTATGTATAAAAAAGAAAAGGTAAAGGAATCCAACGAGGAGAATTGCCTGGTATTTGATTCCTAACGCCATTCCCGTTATTAACCCCAAAAAGGCTACCTCATTTACTTTAGTTTCTTTATTACATTCCATTAAAAGCATGGATACTATCAAAAGGTAAAAACCGAGAATATTACAGGTATAGGCCATGGTTCCCCACGAGTTTATTACCGGAGACATTAAATAGATGATACCGGGAATAAGAGCATATTCGCGTTCAAAATATTTTTGAGTATAAACATAAAGTGCCATTACGGTAAGCAAAGCAAAGCCAAAATGGGTGAGGTTAACCATAACCGGTCCACCAATGACTAAAGCCAACGAAAATAGGAGTTCACCATTAGACGGGAAAAAAGAAGGGAAAAATGTTGGATTAGTAACTATTGCCCCATACCCAAGATAAAGCTTTGGGATAGTCATATGATAATATAGGACATCCGTGGGGCCATGAGGTGGAAGTAGTGCTTTTAAAATATTGATGATTACAAAAATACAAAAAGTTCCTGTTAAGAAATGATGAGAGGTAAAAGAAAAATCGCGGTGATAAAGGTATGAAATAAACGCTTTTAAGAAAAATTTCGCTTCCCTGGCACTCATAACAAAGAGACCAATAAGTAAGAGGCAAAGTGTCATAGGGGTAAAAAACCCTATCATGCCCAAAAAAAGCAGTCCTTCGCTAATAAGTGCAAACCCTGAGGCGGCAGAAAGAACAAAAAGCTCCAGGTTGCTTTCCTTATTTATGCCTAAAATCCGAAGAAACTTCATCCCCGAACAGGCAACTATGAAAAAAAGGAGCGTCAGTAACAAAAGTTTAGTTAAAACATAGACCATTTTTGCTCTTTTGTGGATAATAACAAAATTTAAAATGAGAGAACAAAAATGTATAAATAATAACCATTTTTAAAAAATTAGCCACAAAATTATTTTCTTCTTATTGACTTGAAACAACTTTTTGATATAGTAAGCAAAAATAACTTGGAGGATATTTTTATGGTTTTAGTCCCCTGGCGATTTTACGAAGATTTAAGTTCTTTTAACCGAGAAATGAATCAGCTTTTTGATCGTTTCTTCGGGACGGAATTTATTGAGGGTTCTTGGGGAAAAATTTCCTATCCTCCCATGCGGGTCGCTGAAACTAAAAACGAAATCATAATCTTTTTGCAAATTTTCCCTCTTTCCCCTGATGAAATAGAGGTTACTTATAAAGATGCCCTCCTGGTGATCAAAGGGGAAAAGAAAAAAACTGATGGACTTCATTACCTTCAAAAAGAAAGGACCTCTTTCAATCGTATTATCCATATCCCCAAAAAAATTCACGCTGATAAAATTGAAGCGAAATTTAAAGGTGGCGACTTGATCATAATCCTCCCGAAAATGAAAAACACAACTTTTTCAATAAAGATTAAGATTGAATAGACTTTAGATAGAAACAATAAAAGGGTGAGATGACAAATGATTACAACAAAAAAATTTGAAGAAGTTCCTATCGAGAAGCTTAGATGGAGATGTCCGTTAGACTATCTCCCTTTTAAAACCTCAAATGAAATTGCACCGCTCACGGAAATCGTCGGTCAAGATCGGGCAGTTGAAGCGATTAAGGTAGGATTAGCCATAGAAAGTGAAGGTTATAATATCTTTGTGACCGGCCTCTCTGGAACCGACCGATTGCCTACTATCCAGCAGTTGTTAGAACAGACGAAAAAATCTAATGATGCCCCCCCTTCTGATATTTGCTGCGTGCACAATTTTAAAGACCCTGATTCCCCAAGAATTATCAACCTCTCGGCGGGAAAAGGGGTTGATTTAAAAAAAGATATGAGTGAATTTATTGAGTCTTTAGGGAAAAATATTCCACAAATTTTTGAAAGCGAGGAATACAAAAGCCGTAAAAAAGATATCACTGAAAATTTTCGGGAAAAGCAAAAAGCAATGATCAAAGAGTTTGAAAAAAAAATAACGACCGAAAATTTCACTATCGTTCAAGTTCAAATGGGGCCCTACACTCGACCGGCAATTTTTCCTATTGTCATGGGAAATCCAATGCCTCTGGAACAAGTGGAAGCTTTGGTCGAAAAAGGAGAATACCCTCGAGAAACCTTTGAAAGGATGAGCCAAAAACTTGGTGAATTTGCTTCAGAGATGGAAAGTATTTTTGCTGAGCTTCAGAAAAGAGAAAAAGACTTTGAAGAAAGAATGAAAGCTCTGGACAAAGAGCTTATTTTACCACTTTTAAATGAATCCGTCGAGCTCATCAAACAAAAGTATCAGCATGATAAATTAAATCTCTACCTGTCAGAACTGACCCAAGACATACTCCGCAATTTTACCCTCTTTCTCCCCAGACGTGAAAAGGAAACCCCATTCCCTTCTCCCGCTCCTACAGAACTGTTTACTGAGTATCAGGTAAACGTTCTGGTGGACAATTCGGAGACGAAAGGTATTCCCATTATTATTGAAAAAAATCCCAACTATCGAAACCTTTTTGGAGGGATTGAAAAAATCTTAGATCAACGCTACGGGGTATGGAGGACGGACTTTAGCCGTATCAAAGCCGGTTCATTGCTTAAGGCTAATGGTGGTTATCTGGTCATGAATCTTCTTGATGCCGCAATGGAACCTGGGGTTTGGCCTACCCTGAAAAGAGTTTTAAAAAATCGGAGTGTAGAAGTTCAAAGTTTTGATCCTCTTTATCTTTTTACCATGTCCACGTTAAAACCAGAGCCGATTGAATTAAATGTGAAGGTAATATTGCTTGGTGATAACTACCTGTATTACCTCCTCAATACCTTTGATGATGATTTTAAGGATATTTTTAAAATTAAAGCTGACTTTGATACGGTGCTCAACAATGAAGAAAAAATCGTTAAACAATATGCCTCATTTGTCAAAAAAATTTGTGACGAAAAAAAATTAAGGCCTTTGGATAAAGGCGGAATCGCGGCAATCATTGAACATGGAGTTCGCATTGCGGACCGGCAAAAGAAAATTACCACTAAATTTTATAAATTAAGTGATGTCCTCAGCGAAGCAAACTACTGGGCAGACAATGACGGTTCTCCGATAATACAAAACCTTCATGTCGAAAAAGCTATTGAGCATCAAGAGTACCGGGTTAATTTAATCAAGAAAAAAATCCAGGAAATGATCGAAGATGGTCTTCTTATGATTGATACTGAGGGACTCGTGGTTGGCCAAGTCAATGGTCTTTCCGTTTATGATCTCGGAGACTTTTCTTTTGGAAAACCATCACGAATTACCGCTAAAACTTCCATGGGGCGCTCCGGGATTATCAACATCGAACGGGAGGCAGATTTAAGCGGAAAAACTCATGACAAAGGGGTTTTAATTTTAGGGGGCTATCTTCGGGGCAAATACGCCCAAAACAAACCCTTAAGCATGAGCGCCAGTATTTGCTTTGAGCAGTCTTATGGCGGCATAGACGGTGATAGCGCTTCTTCAACCGAAATTTACGCGGTTCTCTCAAGCCTTGCGGACCTACCGCTCCGCCAGGATATCGCGGTTACCGGATCAGTAAACCAAAAAGGTGAAATCCAGCCAATCGGTGGTGTTAATCAGAAAATCGAAGGGTTTTTTGATGTCTGTCGCGCAAAAGGATTGACAGGAACCCAAGGAGTAATGATTCCCCACCAGAACGTTGGAGATTTATTGCTTCGCAAAGACGTAATCAAGGCAGTTGAAGAAAAAAAATTCCATGTCTATCCGATTAAAACCGTAGATGAAGGAATTGAACTTTTAACCGGATTACCCGCTGGAGAAAAACAGGCAGATTGGTCCTATGCCGAAGGAACAGTAAATTATTTAGTGGATAAAAAATTGCAGGCTCTCGCTGAGGGGCTCAAAACATTTTCTTCTGAAGAAAAAGAGACCCCTTCCCCAAAAGGGAATAAACGAAAAAAAAATTCTAACAATTAACTTCTCTCTGTCCAAAAGGAAAGGGTAATGAATAAGAAGCTGCGGCATCTCATTGTGGTACTACTGTTAGGGACCGTTCTTTCTTTGTTTATTGTCGGCATGCACAATACCAGGTCAGAAGAAACAAAAAAGGAAACCGCAAAAGAAGCGCCTCTTTTACTTTCGATTGCCGATAAATTTACGGGAGCAGAGCGGCCCCCAGTCGAATTTTTTCATGATATGCATGCCCATGCGCTCAAGCAAGAGGGGTGTCAGGCATGCCACGCTCCTGATGAAAAGGGGAACATATCCTATTCCTTTCCCAAGAGTAAAAGCGAAAAAAACAAAAAGACTCTTATGAACTCTTACCATAAGGCATGTATCGGTTGTCATAAAGAGATTGCCCAAACCGGTAAAAACAGCGGCCCGGTTACTTGCGGAAAATGTCATGTGGTAACAACTAAAACACGAAAACAGACCCCGTGGCCGGGGGCTGAGTTTGATTTCTATCTCCACAACCTCCATTCTGACGCTTCTCAGGGAGATTGCGTGAGTTGTCATCACACGGGAGACAAATCATCCTGTAGAGACTGTCACGGCTTAGCTGACAAAGGTGAGGTTATCTCATACAGAAAAGCCGCGCATTCCTCTTGTTTAAAATGTCATTTAGAATACGAAGTAGGCACGTCCTCGTGCGGAGGATGCCATACAGGAATAAAGCGGAGCTTAGCAGATCTGGCAGAGACACCTCGTCCAAACATCAATCAGCCGGAGCAAGCTCTCGTTATGTTAAACGGCGCCAAAATGACCGGGGTACCTTTTAATCATAAAGAACATGAAGGATATACATCCTCGTGCAGAGTCTGCCATCATAAAATCATGAAGAATTGCAACACCTGCCATACCCTAAAAGGAAACCCGGAAGGAGGAAATATCTCATTAGCTTTTGCGTATCATAATAGTCCTTCTGAGCGAAGTTGTGTTGGCTGCCATGAATCCAGAAAATTAGATAGCCAATGCATGGGATGCCATCGGGCAAAAAAAAAATATTTTACCGAAACCTCATGCCTGGCCTGCCACCGATTGACCGGAGATGAAACATTGTGCCAACAAATAAAAAAAGACCCGGCTGACCTTTTTCCCAAAAAACTACCCGCGGTACTCGAAATCAATGCATTAGAAAATAAATATCTTCCGGTACAATTTCCTCACACTAATCATATAAAGCAATTGACCGACATTTCTCAGAAAAATAAACTATCCGATTATTTTCATTGTAATCAAATGACACTATGTATGGGATGCCATCATCATAGCGCCCTTTACCCGGCAAAGGCGGTTCCTCCGTGTAACACGTGCCACGCCATTAACGCGCAGGAAAACGAAAATCCGCCCGCCCTTCAGGGCGCTTATCATGGCCAATGCATTGCCTGTCATAAGGAAATGAAGATTGGTCCAACCAGTTGTGACAATGGTTGCCATCTTCCCAAGAAAAGTGAAACTGCGGAAGGAATTACAACCCCACAAACAAATTGAGGTCATCCATATTTTCCTTCATGTCAGTTCAAACTTATTTTGTTATCTCCTTATAGGCCTAACGAAAAGCTGGGCCGGAGCGGCCCCGTGGGCTGTGATCGGCTCTATCGGCTGGTTAGCATTCCGCAATCATTTCTCTGCAACTACTAACATTTCAAAATCTTCAGTCGATAATTTGTCGTCCCGACTAAAGGCGCCAAGCTTACCACCGAAAATATCAATGGCATTGAAATCAAGGGTTTTTAACAGCCAGGTTATTTCCGATGGCGTATAATACCTTTCGTTGCAATGGAGTTCTTTTTTATTCCCAAGATCATCTTCAGCATGTAAAGTACTATGTTCCCGAAAAGTCATCAGATCAAATGAAATGCTGCCGCATTTTGCGTTCCCTTCTTTTGCGCTTGAATCAAGGAAATCTTTGACAGAATGGAACAGAGGAAATAAAGCGTTTAGGGTTGTAAATATTAGTTTTCCTTTCGGCTTCAGGGCCTTAGCGGCATTCCGGAGAATCTGATAATTCATTTCATCGGTCTCCATCAGCGGGAATCCTCCTTCGCACAGCATGATGACCAAGTCAAATTCATGTAAGAATGGAAGATTCCTGGCATCATGCTTTTGAAAAAGAATTTGCAGATTATGTATTGATGCCTTTTCTCTTGCCCGATTCAGCTGCGAATCTGAAAGATCGACCCCCACAACAGTATAGCCTCTTTTGGTTAATTCAATTGTATGCCTACCTGTTCCGCATCCGATATCCAGTATTCTTAAGCTTTTATCGTAATTGATTTCTTTTTCAATAAAGTCGCATTCACCAATGGTGCCTTGGGTGAAACACTCTTTATCATATTTCATTCCGTAGTTTTCAAACAATTCCTCATACCATTGTTTCATGTTGTTATATCCTTATCGTTTTTGTGCTAACGCGGAACTCAGCCGACGCAGCCTTTATGCGTTCGGCTGGAGTGACTGGTTATGTTTTTCTCGTTTTTTTTGGTTCAGCAAATCTCCTGCTGAATTTTCTGATAAGCATGATGGAAACCGACACGATAATCATTGCAACAAAGGCTAACATCCCAACCAGTATACCATTGGCGAAGAGAGCAATAACCATTTTGTAGCCGCAGTTTTCGGCACAGTTAATTAAAAAGGGCCACGAAGGAAATGTCAGCGCAAGAAAATCGTCGCGGATGGCAAAACCAAGATACCCAACCACAACAATATAAGCTATACAGAATATGAAAGCATATATAATGAATTTTCTAAACATAACGATAATATGTATCTTGACTAAAAACCTAAGTACTTCAGTGAATTATAAGTAAAAGGGTTAGTGTTAGTGGTCAGTAATTAATGTCCTTTGTCGGGGCCTGACCTCGTTTCTTTTCATTGTTATATTTTTCCTTTGTATTCCTTGAAGGCCCCCCGCAATTGCCGGAATGAAGTTGGCTTGTATTTTTCAAAGCTTTCTTCGTCCACGTAAACGAAGTCGTACTCTACGTCTGTCTGCACCCGGTTGATGTCTTCGCACCACTGCCGCAGTCGTGCCATCTTCAGCGGCACATCCAAATCTCCCTGCCCTTTGGTTTCGGCAATGACAATCCGTTTATCAGGCAGTTTGACCATAAAATCCGGGTAGTAGTTGGAGATATCGCCGCCAGCGTTCACGTAATCGAGCTTAAAATGGACGGCCAGGTAGTTCTTCGCGAAAGAGACCACATCGCTGCAATCCTCCAGAAATGCGGCAAACCGAAGCTCCAGTTGGCTGTCGCCTATGATGCGGTTGAAGACGCTTTTCTTCGGAACAAGGTAGCCTTGATCCTTGGCCACAAAAGGCCGAGTCTGGCGCAACTTGATCGTGTCCCGGATTTCGGCGTCGCCTTTGTCCCGGACGGTCAGCGCGTTAATCGATTTTTTGAAAGTCTCAATCAGTGTTTTGGTGGCGGCCGGTTCTGACAGGTTACGTAATGTGTTGGGGTCTTCCAGTTTCATCGGGCGGTCAAACAACTCCTCTTGCACAAATGCCTTGACCTTGCCATACAGCACGTCATAACCGCTGACCAGGCGCAGATCCTTCATGATGCTTTGCGCGAAGTAGCCGATCACGCTGCGGTAGTCGGCAACGCCGGCCGTGTCGAGAATCGTGGTATGCGTAATCTCGCCGGTGGCGATGTCCTTGAACACGATCTCCCGCTGTTCTTCTTCGCTGAATTTCAGGCAGGCTAATCGTTGATGTCCCATCGCGGCGATGTCCAGATCGCAAAGGCTTTTGTACTCCCGGTAGACACGAGGCGTCAGCACCGGGATTTCAATGTCCAGTGTATCGATGTCCTTCTTCTCGTTCTCCTTGTCAACTTCGACCACCAGCGGAGTTTTCGGCCCCGTTCCTTCCCCCATCGCCTTGCGCTCCAGCACCACGCCTTCGGCCTGAATGGATTCCACGAAGTCCATGAAGGCATTGGTGCCGACCACGCTGACGTATTCTTCCACATCGTCGGGATACATCTTGCGCAAACCCCGGCCCAGCGTTTGCTCGGGAAGAATGTTGCTCATCGCGGAATAGGCACGCAGACCCACGATGGTGGTGACATTCTTCACGTCCCACCCCTCTTTGAGCATCATTACCGAGATAATGGCCTTGTACGGGCTGTCCATTCCGTCAATAGTGTTGGCCTGCTTGCGCAGTTCCTTCAATTCGTCCTGGTCCTTGCCTGTGGCCGCTTCGGAAATCTCGCCGTTGTTCTTAGTGTGAATGACCAGCACGGCGTCTTTCAAGTCCGGGTAATGCCCCTCCAGATACTCGAACACATCGTCGCAGTTACGCGTGTCGTCGGTCATCACGAACAGAATCGCCTTCTTGCCCATCTTCTCGTGTTCGGCATACGCCTTGCGCCATTCGAGAACGCCCAGATGGATATAGTCGGCGTATTTCTCGGTGTACTTCGCACTCCGTCGCTCCTGCAATTTCGCGCGGCTCGGCGCGTCGGGCAGAACAGGATGTTTGACCACGTTCTGCGAAATGGCCTCCACCAGCGGGTAATCGGCCACGGTCTGCACGAAAATCGCGCCGTTGTTGTGCTTGGGCGTAGCCGTCGTGTCCACCTGCAGGGAAAGAGCAGCCCCCTTCTGCTTCAGTCGGTTGTGAATATCCTCGATGGATTTGAACCAGGCCATGCGCGGATCGTGAATATGGTGCGCCTCGTCATTCAACACCATCAGTTCATCAATATCCCGGACGATCATCCCCAGGTCCACCTTGGAATCCGTGGTCGCGCCCGTGGGCCGCTTACCCAGAAAATAATCCCGCATGTCTTCATCATCCGGCGACGGCGGAATGTCTTCGCCCGAATAAACCCGGTGGATGTTGGTCAGGAAGATATTGCCCGTAGGCCGGGTGATACGAACCTCGTCTTGCAGATGCAGCGTCAGTTGAAAATCGTCCCGCCAGTTGCGCCCGTCAAACCCGTTATCCGGCAGCACCGGATCGTCGAAGAAGATACGGAGGCCCTGAAAATCCCGGTAAATCCGGTCCAGGACGATGATGTTGGGTGTGATGACCAGGAAGTTGCGCGCCAGTTCAGATTCCGGCTCGTAGAGCTTGTGATAAAAACTCCACGCCAGCGCCAGGCTCAAGACCTTGGTCTTACCGGTCCCCGTCGCCATCTTCACCACGAACCGCCGCCAGGTCTCGTCGAACATGCTCCCGGATACCAGGCCGCTCGAATCGAAGCGCATCAGATCATGCTTGTCCTTAACCCCCACAACATCGTAGAGGTAGATAATCGTCTCCAACGCCTCGCGCTGGGCGAAGTAGTATTGGAATTCAGCCATGGCCCCGCCTGCCTGTGCGTGTCCGCACGCAGACAGGTCGGTCTTCGGCAGCAGGTGCGGCGTTTTGAACCACCAATTGAGCAGGCTCCGGCTGGTGCCCGCCGCGCCCACGTAACCCCCGTCCCGGAACTCTTTCACCTTGCGGCGCAGCTCCGCCACCAGCGGCGGCATGAGCTTCTCCATGCTGGTCTCGCGCAACGCTTCATCGGCAGGAAACCAGCGGATGCCCGGATCAATAATCGCATGAGGGGAATCGGGAAAATCAGGATGCAGTGCCATATCGGTTACTTGCCTTTCTTTTTGGCGGGCGTCTCAGCCTTGCCGAGTTGTTTGCGCTGTTTGGTCTCAATCTTCTTGATGCTTTCCACCACCGGCAATTTTTCGGGCATCGTACCACCCAGTTCCTGGATGGTTTGCCGCACCTTCTCACCGACTTTACGGTGCGTCCAATTCGCGGCATCTTTCCCTTTCACCTCGTCTCGGCGCAACTTCTCCTCCGCCTGGGTCGCGCGAAACAGGTTCGCCGCCAGTTCCGTGCTGCCCATGTGATCCAGAATCTTCTGGCTCTTTTTTAAACCTTTTCGCCGGTGAATGTCTTCCTGTTTCAGTCCGCCATAAAGCCCCATATACCCGTGATTTTGAAAAATGGCGTAATCTCTGGGTTGAATGACGCCCGCATCCTTGGCCGCGTCAGCCAACTAAACGTTATGGCGGCGCATCTCTACTCGCAACAGAACCCGTCGTTCCTCCTCGATGTGTTCGTCCGCCAACTCCTGCCGCCGTGTCTGGATGGCAAAATAGGTTTGACCATGCGCCACAATCTCCTTTTTAGGATCAGCGTTTTGGATGGCAAGGTAACAGGCGTAACGCGAAAGGAGCACCGTTTTGATGGGCCGTTCCGCGCCGCTTCCGATGGTAACCATTTCGGTGACGTCAACAAAATGGTCTTCGAGGCGGTGTCCACTGTTGAAACAGGCCATTTTAGCCTTCTCAATAACCCCCTCAAAATTACGATAATCGCCGTAACCCAATATTCCAGAAAAGTCGCGGCTTGACCAAAATTCCATACCCGCATCGTTCGTGCGCTTAATCCGCTCGAAAGGCGACGCATGCCCGCCGTTTGTCTTCGCAATTTCTTTCATCATTATTTCTTCCCTCCGTTCTTCCCCACGCTCACATCCACGATCGTCATCGTGTCATTGCCGAAAATGTCCACTACCTTCACGGCGATCTTGCGCCGCCCCGCCGCGCATTCGTGAAAGACGCTTTTCAACTCCAGCGAACGGTCCTTCTTGGTGCGGAAAGACTGCCACTCGTTCTCAAAGATGTAATCTCCCGTCCAGCGTTCTTCCCATTCACCGCCCTGCCCTGAGCCTGTCGAAGGGTCCTCGTTCTTCACCCGAATGATTTCGCGCTTGCTTTCGAAGTTGAAGTCAACCGCCCAGTAATCAATCCAGTCCGTCCAATGCCGGGTCAGCACCTCCCGGTTAACAATCCCGTTCTTATCCTTGCTCACCTTCACAATCTGCCCCTTCTCCACCACGATCCGGCTGCCCTTGTTCTTGATCTCCGCCTCGGCATTGGCAATCGAGTCCTGCGAGTAAAATACCGAAAAGTCCGTCAGCTCCATGGCCACGCTGCATTCGCGCTTTTTCGTGTTCATGAGCGGTTTGACCTCGATATAGGACACATCGTGGAACACCACCTGGTTCTTTTCCACTGCCCGCTTATCAAACACCTCGGCGGGGATATATTTCGGGGCGATGTCAATGCCCTTGACCCGCGCTTCGTCCAGCACGTTCGGGAACAGCCCCATTTCGAATTCAAAGCCGAGGATGTCCACCTTGGTGATGTGCTTCTTGCGGCATTCGAGGATGATCTCCTCGACGAAGAGCCGCGTCACCGGCAGATTCACCGGCCCCACCGCCACCAGCCGCCCGGCCTTTTTTCCGTGGAACGCCGCGAAGCCGGTTGTTTTCTCCGCCCGGTAGGCCCGCAGGATCAGATCGAGGAACGCCGCTTCCTTTTCTTCCAACTGTTTCTGCTGCTCCGCCTCGCGCAGGTTTGGGTTGACGCCGATGTAGTGCTGCCGCTCGTACTTGCCCAGGTTGAGGATTTCAAAAGCACGATAGTCCTTCCCTTCAGCTTTGAGCTGCCGCTGCACGCCGATCAGCCGCTTGCGCGTGGTGTGGATGGCAAACTTGCCCAGGTCGCTCACGATCCACTTCCGCCCCAGCTTTTCGGCCACCGCCGCCGTCGTGCCGGAGCCGCAGAAAAAGTCGGCGACGAGATCGCCTGGCCTTGAGGCAGCCTTTACAATTCTTTCAATAAGTGCCTCTGGTTTTTGAGTTGGATAACTTACACTTTCTTCACTGTATCCCAGAGCATTAGCTGTGATGTCGGCCCAGATGTTCGGCAGTTGCTTTCCTTTAAGCCACCTTTCTTCTATGAAGTACTTCTCACGAATTGTACTGCCGGTGAAATACAACCTGCTTTCTAATTCAAGTTGCCTCATTTTGTCTTTGCTAACCCGCCACCCACTTTGAGGATGCTGCCAAATATGGCCAGCCAAGTCTGTATAATCATATCGCAGGTTTGGTCTGTCGGACTTTTTGGGATTTATTAAAGGCTGAGTGGTATACTTGCCTTTCCCATCATTGTCATCCTGGTTGTACGTCTTTATGTCTTCATCAGATAATTGCTTTGTGATAGGTTCAAAATAGTAATTACTACTTTTAGAAAACCACATTATGTAGTCAGCATTGTTTGGAAGGTTTTTATAAACTGATTTTCCAGCACCGCTTCTTTGCCATAATATTTCGTTTATAAACCGTTCTTTTGAAAAAACCTCTTCAAGAACTGTTCTCATGTAGTGGTTCAATCTATTATCGCAATGCACATAAATGCTTCCATCCTCAGACAACAAATCCCGCATCAGCACCAGGCGTTCATAAATCATCGCAATGAAGGAATCCGCTCCCTTACCCCAGGTGTCGCGATAGGCGATTTCTTCGAGGATGTTGGGCTTCTTGGTGAAGGTTTCCGTTTGCCCTGAGCCTGTCGAAGGGCCAATCTCTATGTCCATACTGAAATCCGCGCCCACGTCAAAGGGTGGGTCAATGTAGATGAGCTTCAGTCCGCCCTGCTTCTCGATTTCTTCGCGTAGCGGGCCGTTCTTAAGCGAGGAAAGGATGAGCTTGTTGTCGCCCCAGATCAACTTGTTCGTCCAGCCCTTGAGCTGGCGTCCGCGACTGTCCAAAGAGATTCCAGCCCATACAAACAACGAATCGCCCTTCTTAGTGTCTTCCGGCTTCTCGGCACGCGGTTCGTCTACTTGCTCGATGACCTGAAAAGGCAGCACGATATTGCAGACCTCGCTCGTCTTGCCGTTCCAGACCAGCTCCACCTCCCGCCTGTCCTCAAACAGCAGAAAGCGGTACTTCTCCGGCAACGGCTTGTCCGCCTCGATAAAGCGGACAATCTCCTGCTGTTCCTGATCTGTCAGTCGTGGCATAAAATTCCTCTTTTTGTCAGTGTTCTACTCGGAGCCAAATCAAAAATATAACAAGTTATTTTAAAGCTTCTGCATATCATCGCAAGCTTTTATGGATGACCCCACCATGTCTCCGTTCCATGGTTTTATTCCTTCCATGGAGGAACAACCTCCTGCCCCCTGAGACGGGCCAAAAACTGCGTTTGTGAGCCAAGAACGTCAGAAGCAGAGAGACGTAGATACCCACGGGCTCACGCCCGTGGCACTAAAGATTAAAAGGCAGCTGCAGTTGCCCTTTATCTATCTTTTCCTGAAACTCAATGTATCTTTTTATGACTTCTTCGTTTATGCCA